>ERZ795054.323-NODE-323-length-68773-cov-8.208432_pt1 | contig 68773 bp, 68 predicted proteins | sample MGYA00375138_ERZ795054 | MGnify/ENA primary metagenome ERZ795054 (study PRJEB30183, sample SAMN05720215) | anaerobic digester metagenome | isolation source: active sludge of municipal wastewater-treating anaerobic digesters | place: USA | collected 2014-12-23 ... | reverse complement strand
CCCCCGGTAAATCTGACGTTCACTGTACCGGAGATGGGATGGAATTCGGAGTACGTTATCCGCGAATTCGATCCCACGACACAAAAGTGGGTTGACCTTCCCACATCCGTGCATCCGGATTCCGGAACAATCTCTGCGGAAGTGTCCCATTTCTGCTGTATCGGATTGTTTTCCCGGACAATACAAAACCCAACCGTCTCCCCCGCCAGGGCAACACCATCCGCCCCAGAAACCATAGCCACACCATCCCCGCCGCCTTCCACTGCAGTGGATATCTTTGTCAACATCATTGCATGGATGGGAAAAATCCTGGTGCAATACTTCCTAGTGATCTGCACTGCGGTTATCGCCCTCATCATTATCTGGTTTGCCGGGAGGAGGAAACGGAGGGACAGGATCCGCTATATGCTCTAACAAAAGTGGAGGGACGGTTCGGATGAACTCTCCCTTTTTCATTGCGCGGCGCCGAACGGGGTTTCCGGTCAGATTTTATACCGTAACAGTGCCGCAATACCCCCGAGGGCATCAAGCCGCTCGCCGGGCTCAAAGGAACCGGATAAAACGATAACCGCAGCCCGCATCCCCTCTGCCTTCTCAAGGAGCCGCCCGACCGCAGGGTCCCGCAGAAGGGTGTCCGTGAGCAGGACCTGCTCGGCCGCCCCAAACTCAACCGCCTCGGACACCTCGCGAATCCCGTACGCGACAGCGCCGTCCTGGGCGATACGCAGCAGCACGTCGTCCATGAGCCTGACTTCCCGTAAAAGCTGGAGGTCGCCGACCAGTTTCTCGATCGCCCCCAGCCCGATGACGTCCTGTACCGCACCACGCCCGATGCGGCGGGTCTCGATGACGAGGATGCGGGATGCCAGTGCAGGATCTTTCCCCTTCAGGTACTTTACAAAATCGTCCTTGACAAATCCCGGGCCGGCGACGATGAGGGGGCCGGTGATGGTTGCACAGTGACCCGCCAGCTGGTCGAAGAATGCCTGCCGGGTATTCAGCCCGGCATCTTTCCCGCTTCCCTGCTGGACGGACACGATGCTCTCGGGCCCGTACTGCCGGAGACGAAAGAGTTCCGCTTCACCCTCCTCGATCGTAAGGATATGGATAACACCATGGACCGATGCCTTTACAGCACGATCAATCCGTTCGAGGTCGACCTGACGCCAGCGCCGGATCACGGCAATCTCGCAGCCTGTCTCGACATTGAGGGTATGGTGGGATCCCATGTCAACCCCGTGCTCGATGATCCCGCTGATCCGCAGGCGGACGCCATGGACCGAGAACTCAACCTTATCGACGCGGATCCCGAGCCTGACCGGTCGTTTCTCCGCCTTCTCCGGGCGGATCTTATCCGCAGACGATTCACAACTCCGCAGCGTCGTTGCGAATACGAGGTCGCCGGGGGCGATCAGGTGCTGCAGGTGCCACAAGTCGTCGAGCGTCTCCGGGAGAAACCGGATCTCCCCGTACCCGTCCCGCATCTCCCCCTTTTCTGCCTTCATACTTCACCTGAGATGTCTGAACCGCCGGGCGGGACGAAGGCTGCGACGGCATCGCTGTTCAGCACCGACTTTATTCCTTTGAATTCGTCATCCCCGGTTTTCTCCCGTATGAGCCGGAGAACCTTCTTTGCCACATCGTTGGGTTCGAACTGCCCGGGCCTGAGCTCAACAACAATCTTCGCCCGCTCCCGTACTGCGGAGGGGGGACCGCCGATCACCGCAGCCTGAGGCTCGATCTGCAGGCCGATGGCGACACCAAGAGGGATGTTCCGGTAGTACGTCCGCTCACCGCGGACGATGAAGGATCCCCGCGCCACATACTCCCCGTGCTCCGGGGTCTTGCTCACCTGGTCGGGTCGGGCGGAGAAGACATCGGCAGAGAAATGCCCGCTCTTCCAGGCACCGGAGAACGATGCCGCAAACTGCGCAACTTCATCCATCCGGTCTGTCTTCCCCTTCACGATCACGACACTCGCACCATGGACATCCGCGTGAACGAACGTGTCGCCACCGGCCATATATTTCTTGACCAGTTCCTCGTTCTGCCCGGCATCCCGGCCTCCAAGCACGAGAACGCCATCGGATGTGAAGAACCAGCGGAACCGGTGATACCATTGTTTTTTCAACGGGGTGATCTCCTGCTGCCGTGCCTTCCGCTGGGCGACCGGCCGCGCCATTGCAGCAAGGGCGCCCTCTTTCTTCCGTTTATATTTTTTAATCTCGTCGTAGTAGCGCCCTGCATTCTGTTCGACGCCATCATGGACAAAGATCATCACCGGTTCTCCAAGGTCGAGCTCGACAGCAGCTTTCTCCGGGTGGATGGATCGGATCTTCGCCGCCATGCCGACAGGATTTTTTTTCAGGATGCCCGCAATCTCCTGCCAGGAACGTCGCGCACTCTCTTTCGAGAGTGTCGCAATAACATCGGCAACCAGCGGATAGTTCTCGTAGATGGCTGCGACGATCCTCTCCGCCCGGTCGATTTTGCTGTCGAATTTCTTCACTGCCGCGAGCTGGTGCCGCCGGATCAACTCGCTTTTCGGGATCTTCTCTTTCTGTGCCTTGACGACAGCCGCTTTCGTCATCGGATAGAAAGCGTCCAGTGCCTCGTTGAAGGAGGAAAAATGCCCGGCAACCAGGTTTCTCTCACCATCACGTGCGACGACCGGTTCACAGTTCTTCTCAGTTAAGACGGGATGGCGGTCATGCAGCACCCGGTCGAAGAGATCCCGGATCGCAGCATACAGGGGACCAGGATCTGCCGCTTTTGCCGGAAAGGATCTCTCCATACCGGCCATCCGGCAGATGTATTCGGCATAGGTCCCGCCGAACATGCACCCGATGGCAAGAGCCCTGACGAGATCACGGTCGTCGTTCCTTAAAAAAGAGGCAAACTGCTCCGGCGAGGCTGTCGGATCGTTTTCCGACAGGAGATAGGGGACGCCGGCAACGACCTCCCGGTCCTTGAACCGGTGCGACACGAGCGGCCGGATGATCCGGTTTTCTGCATCGGCAAGGACCACGTTGCCGTCATCGTAGAGTTCGATGATCAGGCGGTAGGTTGCACTGCCCTTGCCAATCTCGAGGATGATGAGGCGCTCCAGACCCTGTTGTCGCACGGAGAGGACTTTTCCCCCGGACAGGTATTTCCGGAGCAGCATCGCAAATGGCGGCGGGTTCTTCGGGGGTTCCGGCATCCCCTTTACGAGGTGAGCCCTCCGACCGGCTTCAATGAGGAAGAGATATTTCGCGTGATTCTCACCGTTCAGCCTGATCCCGAGCGTGCGGGAATCAAACTGGTAGATTTTATCGACCCAGAGCGGCAGCTTCGCTCCCAGTTCAGCCACAATCGCCTTCACGTCGATCCCGCTCATGCCGGTCTGGGTTGCCATCGGTATACCAACGTACTTATGGCTTGCGCACTAAAAAATAAGACTACTGGTGAGAGGCATGAGCGACGGGGAGCCTGCGGGACAGCCGCAACTGACCAAGAAGCAGAAGACGCAGCAGGAGAAGCGGGAGGAGCATATCGGCCGGATCAAGCGGACGCTGATCGCGTGCCTGCTCGGGATGTTTGTCGGTGTCCTTTCCTTTTATTCGGGAGGATCTCCCGACGCAAATGGTCTCCAGAACAACGGTCTCCTGGCGTTCATGCTCATGCTTGCTGCGATCGTCATCCAGAAACATGTCTTCATGATTGCCGGCATCAACACAGAAAAACTGGGAGGCAAGGACTGGTTTTACCAGGGATTCATGACCTTTGCCCTCTGGTTCATGACCTGGGCGATCCTCCTCTCGTCCGCGACAGCCGTTGCCTGAGCGGCTTTGACGATCAAAAGGGAAATCCATGCGAATTGCTGTCGTTCACAAGGACCGGTGCCATGCCAGGAAGTGCGGCACCGAGTGTATCACCTACTGCCCCCGGGTCCGGACCGGTGACGAGACGGTGCTGCTCGGGGAAGACGGGAAGGCGTTCATCTCCGAGGAGCTCTGCGTTGGTTGCGGCATCTGCATCAAGAAATGCCCCTTCGATGCGATCGATATTGTGAGCCTTCCCGAGGAACTGGAGCACCCCACCCATCGGTACGGGAAGAATGGTTTTGCACTCTACGGCCTCCCAATCCCGGTTGAAGGCAAGGTCACCGGTATCCTCGGCGCAAACGGGATCGGGAAAAGCACGGCGATCCGCGTCCTGTCCGGCCAGCTTCGGCCCAACCTTGGGAATTTCGATGCTGAGACTGCCTGGGAGGAGATCCTGAAACAGTATGCAGGAACGGAACTCTTCGATTACCTGCAGACCGTTGCCAGGAAGGAGATGAAGGTCGCCACAAAGCCCCAGTATATCGATTACATCCCCAAAATGTTTACCGGAACAGTCGGGGATCTGCTCAGGAAAACGGATGAGAGGGGAAAACTTGGGGATCTTATCCCCGCGCTCCGGCTCAATGCCATCATGGACCAGCAGATTGGATCGCTCTCGGGCGGCGAACTCCAGCGGGTCGCGATTGCTGCCTGTCTGGCACGTTCGGCAGACTTCTACTTCTTCGATGAGATCACGCCGTTTCTGGATATTTATCAGCGGATAGCTGCGGCAAAACTTATCCGTGATCTCTCGGTGTCCCACCCTGTCGTGATTGTCGAACACGATCTTGCAATTCTCGATATGCTCGCCGATACCGTCCATGTCGGATACGGCAAGCCCTCGGTATTCGGTATTATTACCCGTCCGAAGGGCGTGAGGGTCGGCATCAACCAGTATCTCGACGGTTACCTTGCCGAAGAGAATGTCAGGTTCCGCGAGACACAGGTCGTCTTTGAGAAACGGGCGCATGAGAAGGGATCCTCGCGACTGGATCTTGCCGCCATTCCGGCTATGACGAAAAAGTATCCCGCGTTCCACCTGACGGTCAGTGGCGGCACGATCCGGAGCGGCGAAGTCCTCGGGGTTGTCGGTGCGAACGGGACCGGAAAAAGCACCTTTGCAAAACTCCTTGCCGGGGTTGAGAAACCTGACACAGGTTCGATCGAGACCTCCCTGAAAGTCTCCTACAAACCGCAGTATATCAAAGGGGACAGTACGGATACGGTCGAGATGTTCCTGCGGTCAATTACCACCCGGTTCGACACATCCCATTACCAGCACGAGATTGTTGAGAGCCTCACCCTCCAGCCAATCCTCCAGTCCAGCCTCGACACCCTTTCAGGCGGAGAACTCCAGAGAGTTGCAATCGCCGCATGCCTGTCACGCGATGCGGATCTCTATGTCCTCGATGAACCCTCCGCCCATCTCGATGTCGAGCAGCGGGTGAAGGTTACCCGGCTCATCAAGCATTTTGCCGAAGGAAAAGAGGCAGGGATCCTCGTCATTGACCATGACATTTATGTCATCGACATGATCAGCGAACGGATCCTCGTTTTCGAAGGAGAGCCCGGTACAAGGGGAATTGCCGCGGGACCATTCGATATGCGGACGGGCATGAACCGGTTCCTCAAAGTCCTGGATGTCACCTTCCGGCGCGACCAGACCGGCAGGCCACGGATCAATAAGCCGGAATCATTTCTCGACCGCGAGCAGAAGGCGGGCGGAGAATATTACTACTATACTGCCGACGAAGCATAAAAAACGCCGAAAAATATCGGTTATTTTATTATCATGGCGTTCTATCTGTCTGTATGGTCAGGGGAGAGACACTCTCTGACGCAGTCGTTTACAATAAGGTCAACCTGCTGAAAAAGGACTTTTTCGGGTATATCGATAAGAATACCGGGAAGGTCGACGCCAACCTGCCGGTCTTTTTCTCCCATGTTGTCTCCGCTCTCGAAAATTCTTTCCCGAACCTTTCCGATGAACAATTTGACGCCTTTATTGACAGTATCACCTTCAGGATCCTTGATGCCGGTCCGGTGGTCGACCCTGCACGGATCGAAAATATCATCCAGAACGCCACCCGGGTAAAACGCTGCCAGAATGCCCGCCGCGGGATCGATATTGTTGTCGGATTGAAACTCTTAAAGAGCGGCAATTACGGGGATGCCCTGGAATATCTGAAAAATTTCTGGAATCTCGATGTGATGCTCGGTACTGCCGTTGCGTTCTGTTACTATTCGCTCTCGGGCCCGGAGTCTTCTGCCGGAAAGGGTGCGGGCGCAAAGCCGGGTGAGATGGAACTTCTGGCACGGGAGAAGATGCTGGACCTTTCGCGGAAGAAACCGCCTCTCCAGAAACTGCCCCAGCTGGATCTGGGGGATAGTTCGTTTCTCGATACGGTATTCTGGCAGATCCTCTTCCTTGCACTCGAATGGTACCCTCACGAACCATGGTTCGTCACCATCGGCCTTGAGAAAACGAAGGCGACCGGGAACAGCGGGATGCGACAACGCCTTCTCGCTATCGGGGCAGAACGTTTCTTCGACGACATCAATGTACTCCGCGAAATGTATTACTCCCGGATAGAGACAAAAGATATCGGCGGGGCTGCCGGGATCGTCAACCATCTCCTGAAGCGATATCCCGACAGCCTTGAACCGGTCCTTCTCGGGCTGAATCTTTCATTACTGACGACGAAAAAGATCACGTTTCACAGTTTCCGGAAACTCGCTGTCACCAAGGGGATGCCATCCCAGATTCTCGAACTCTATGACTTTGAATATGAGTTGTTGAACAACGATACCCAGGATGCACCGGGACGGCTTGCCGAGATCGAAAAACATTACCCGTATCTCGGGTACTATGTATCTGCCCTTCGTTACCTTGCAAAAGACGTCGCATCCGGTGATGAACAGCGACGGAACGCTGCGAAAATGACCCTTTTCGATTCGATCGGGAACTACTGCAGCGAGGTCATCCGGGGAAAATTCCCGTTCCAATAGCGGGTGTCTCTTAATCCCGCAAGTCCGCCAACCGGAGTTCCCCCTTATCCTGGAATGAGCCCGGACAGGAATTGAATCAGGCGATCGAGGATGGTTGGTTCCTGCGGGACACCTGCGGGGTAACCGTCCCCCGGAGCCTGTGTACCCATGGATGGTTCGGGGACAGATTCCGGTATACTACCAGAAGTGATTGTCGTTTCCGGTGAGTATTCCGGGATCTGGATGGTAATCATTGGAAGAACCGTTTCAAGAGCGTAATAAAATCCGACATTTCCCTGGGTTGCGAACCAGAGCCGGTTTTCCGCGTCAAGGAAGAGCCATGTGATGACTGCAGAGGATCCGGTCCCTTCAAAACGCGCGATCCGTTTTATCACTGTCTCTTTCCAGATAAAGATACCATTGTCCGTACCGATGAAGAGGGTTTCATCAGGTGCAACCTCAATGTCGTTGATGACCGTCCTTTCTGTCTGCAGGTCTGATATCGAGAGAATGTGTCTCCATCCATGCTCAGGGGAATACCAGGTAATCGTCTCCCGGTCAAAGAAATACGCACCACCGAGCGGACTCCGCCGGACATGGAGGACGGGGGCCGGTACCTGTTCTGACGTATCGATACGTTCAAACAGGATCCGGTCCGAAGCGTTTGTCACCTGCCAGATCCCCTTGTCCTCGGTGGCAACATACAGCACGTCATTCCTGGGATCCAGCGCCATGCTGTCGATCTCATAAAAACCGGGCCCGTGGCTGGACATCGGTTTGAACCATGTCCAGTTGCCTCCGGAAAACCGGTGAATTCCCGAGTTTCCGGCAGCTACCCACATCGTATCCCCCCACCGCTGGAAATCCTTAATCCGGAGACTTTTCAACAGTTGCTGGTCACGGATTGTCTGGTATCCGCTCCCGTTATCGACCTGAATTCCTTCCGCATATCCTATCCAGAGGTTGCCCTCATGGTCATATTCCAGTGCAGTGATAAAATCATCCAGGAGGGAAAAACGCAGGTCAGATCGGGTGAGATGACGAGTGCTCCAGCTGCCGTTGTACTCCGATAACCCGAAGCTTGTTGCAAAGAGGACGAGACCGTCCTTCCCGTTGATTGCATCATGGACCTGGGTGCTGTGGATGGAGCCAGAAGAAGGGATGAAGAGCTGGATATCCGGAATCGCCGGCGTTTGCCGCAGCGATACCTGATCGGCCACGGTCGCCGCAGAACCCGCCGGAACAATAGCGACAGAAAGAACGAGACCCAGAACAAGAAGAACGGGATTAAATCTCCCTGCTCGAACCATTTGCCAACCTGACCAGTACCTTTCCGTTTTCCTGAGGGGTAAAATAGACGGACCGCCCCATCTTTCCCCCGACATCCTCTGAGACCAGCCGCAGGTTCTGTTCCGCAAGGATTTTTTTCACCCGTTCGATATTCCGCTGACCGATATTCATGGAAGCCGAGAATGCCTCGAACATTGTCGCTCCGCCGGCGATCTTGCAGATAATCGAACCCTTCCGTACACCCAGCGTGGAGAGTTCATTCAGGAGGAGGGGGATTGCAGTATCGGCATACTTGCCGGGCCGGTCCGTGCGGCCGGAACTCTCGGGGAGCATGATATGAACCATCGCACCGACCTTTTGTTCCGGGCTAAAGAGTGTCAGGCCGATGCAGGATCCAAGACCGATCGACGCCATCCGGAACGAGCCTACCCGGTATTCACCAATACCGATCATTGCAGTCGGGTCCGTCTGGACGAAGGGATCTGTCATGGTCGTTACGATCATACCGGGGGTTTCATCATCTCTTCGAGCAGGTTCAGCATCTTATGGAGTGAACTGTTCTCCGGCATGAGAATAATGTCACTGTCAATCTTGTGTTCCAGGCAGGTGAGGTCGGTCCTGAAAAGGAACACTTCATTAATTTCCTCAGCCATCTGGGCAATCAGCGACTGCATTGCTGCGTGGGCCATATCGATGACAAGTGACGGGGGAGATGGGAGCATGACAAACCCGAGGAGTTCTGCCGTCCCGTCGAGATAAGCGGAGACCATGATGTTTCCGACCTCCCGGAGAGCACTCTCATCCATCTCGTTGAACGGTCGGTCAGTATCGGTCATCCCGAGCATCGTGTTGGTGATTCGAATCGCCGAATCGCGGGACAGGTACCAGATGACGTAGCCGCCATGAGGGATCTCGCCCTGGAGTTCGAAGGCAACCATGGCCGAAGGATCTTCACCAATATATTCGGAAAGTTTTGCGATATCGACGGCGATCACCTTTGGAACACTCATCTCAACCGGACTATTCAGCATCTGGGAGAGCGTGGTTGCCGCGTGCGCTGCACCGATATTTCCCAGTTCCTGCAATGCATCTTTCTGGATATCTGACAAACTCATAGCTCGTTCTCCTACATCATGGTGTTAACATCAAGGACCGGGACAACATCCCCGTCGCCAAGAATGGTCAGCCCGCTGATTCCCCGGATATTCCCGATGAATCCTGAAAGGGGTTTGACGACAACTTCCTGTTTCCCCTCAACGACATCGACAGGTACGGAACATTTTCTCTTCTGGTACTGCACAACGACGAGGACCGTGCAATCGGACGAATTCCCGAACATATCATCGAGACGGCTGATCTGGATAACCTCTTCGCGCAGCAGGATTGTCTCGTTCTTCCCGATCTGGTGCGTCGCATCTTTCTGAAAATTGGCCACCTCAATGATGCTGTTGATAGGGATCGCAACTCTCTTTCCACTGATCCGGACAATCATGACGTCGACGATTGCCATTGTCGGCGGGAGCAGGAGTTCGAACCGTGAGCCTTTACCCATGGTCGATTCAACCCTGACCGTCCCCTTGAGAGATTCAATGGCCCGCCGGACTACGTCCAGTCCGACGCCGCGGCCGCTGATATCGGTGATCTTGTCTGCAGTAGAGAACCCCGGCTGAAAGAGGAGTTCGATCGCGTCATCCGTATTCAGACCAGCCGCCTGCTCCTTCGAGATAAGACCTCTCTCAACTGCCTTATTCTTGACCTTTTCAACGTTGATACCGGCACCGTCATCCGAGAGCTCGATGATCACATTGTCCCGGTCCCGGTGGGCGGACAAACGCACGAATCCCTTCCGGGGTTTTCCTGCCTTCTCCCGTACATCAGGGGCTTCTATCCCGTGGTTGACAGCGTTACGGATAAGGTGGAGGAGGGGATCGTTCAAACCATCCATGACGCTCCGGTCAAGTTCAGTATCCCCGCCTTCGATGACGAACTCGACTTCCTTTCCATCGTACTGTGCAACGTCGCGGACAACACGGGGAAGCCGGTTGAAGATGTGGTTCAGCGGGATCATCCGGATCGTCATCATCAGGTTCTGGAGGTCGGCAACCGACCGCTCGACCATGCCGATAGCCTCGTCCATCTCCTTGATCTTGTGCTCGTCAGCTATCTGTTTGAGGCGTCCGCGGTTGATGACAAGGTCCTCGACGAGATTCATGATGTGATCGAGCTGGTGGATATCGACACGGAGATTTTTTACTTCGCGGGCTTTGTCCTGAACCGGGGCTGCAGCTTTCGGCGTTCCTGACTTCTCGCCACCGTTTGCTGGTGAGGGTCCAACAGGAGATGCCGCCGTTCCCTCAGACACGGGGGTTCCCGCGGGGGCAATCTCAACAGCAGCGATCTCAGATCCCTGTGCCGCGGTCTTCAGGGCATCCTCCCCCGCATCACTTGCGATCCGGACGAGAACTGTCCCATCGCAGGTCCCTTCATCGAGCTGATCTTTCGTGGGATTTGAGAAAAGAATGGTTCCCAGGGATTCCAGGTTATTGACGGCGAGGAGCGCCCGGACATCTTTCATGAGACACTCGTTCGCAACGATAATCCGGATATCAAAGACCGGGCGGGAATCGCCCGGAATTGCTGCCGGCTGTTCTGGTTCAGGGGAAGATTTTCCGGATTTTTCTGCCGCCGCTGCCGCTTTTGTAACAACGTTCTTACCGGCAGGTGTCGCTCCGGCCGCGGGAGATCCGGACTGCTGCCCCCCCAGCCATGCTTTCAGGGCAGTAATATTCTCTTCCGGGTTTAACGAAGACGAATCCCCCCCGCCTTCGATATCATCGAGCATCTCCTCAATCATATCGCTGCAGGAGAGGAGGAGGTTTCCAAGATCCTGCGTCATCGCCGCAGACCCGTTCCGGATCAGCTGGAAGACATCCTCCATGGTGTGACAGAGGTGCTCAAGATGGGCGAAACCCATGGATGCTGATGCGCCTTTGAGGGTATGGATCGATCTGAAGATCTCGCCAATGGCTTCAGGATCGGAACCTTTCTCTATGATAAGAAGGTTCTTTACCAGATTTTCATGGTTCTCCCTTGACTCAGCGACAAAGAGGCTCCGATATGCTTCGAATTCAGACACAGGTACCCTCCATTCGGTTTACCGATCGTGAAATCTGCTCTGCAATCCGGTTTAAGGGAAGGACCGAATCTACGGCATCATGATTGATCGCTGAACGTGCCATTCCATAAACAAGGCAGTCCTTTTCGTCGCAGATAATACTCGTTCCCCCCGCTTTCTTGACAGCCATGGCACCTTCTCCGGCGTCGTTCCCCATGCCACTCAGGATTACCGATATTATATTTTTTCCGAAAACCTGTGCTGCGGATTCAAACGTCTTGTCTACGGCCGGCCTTACGCCATGGATTGGGGGCGCTGACGAATGGACAAGGCGCCCGGTCCTGCAGCCTTCGGCCAGATACCCGCTGACAATCGTATGAAAACCAGCTTTAGAGACATAGATCTTTCCGGATTCGAGGACATCCCCGTTCTCGGTCTCTTTGACCGGCAGGGGACAGAGACGGTCGAACCGGTCTGCGAGCGGCGCCGTAAAGCCGACGGGCATATGCTGGGTTACGATAACTGCGGCACCGAGGTTTTCCGGAAATCCGGAGAGCAGGACATCAAGCATCTGGGGACCTCCGGCTGACGATCCGATGAGGACAAGGCGGTCGGCCGCCTTCTTTTTGGTTGCAACATGATGGATCGGTTCCCTTCTCGGGAGTGCGAGGAGGTGTTTGACCTTGCTGATCAATTCATCGCCAATTTCCCGAACGTGGGGAATATCTTTGGGTTTAGGCATGAAATCGTCAGCCCCGAGCCGGATTGCCTGACGGGTCATATCGGCACCCTCGGTCGTAAGGGTACTGAGCATCAGGATCCGGGGGCGGTTCGGCTTCTTCCCAATTTCCTGCAGGACTTCGATGCCGGTCTTTTTTGGCATCTCGATGTCAAGGGTGATAAGGTCAGGTTTCAGATCCCGAATCTTCTCAAGAGCGTCGTTGCCGTCCGTTGCGGAACCGACAATCTCAAGTCCCGGATCTTTCGACAGCAGGTCCCGTATAATTGTCCGCATGAAAACAGAATCATCGACGATGAGAACGCGTGCCATAGTCATGTTGCGAGGACATTCTTGACTTCTTCGAGGACTTTTGGCGCCTGGAACGGTTTGACAATATACCCGCGTGCACCGGTTTTGATCGCGAGCTTGACCATCTGTTCCTGACCGACAGCGGTGCACATCACAACACGTGCAGCGGGATCGAGCGCTTTTATGGCCTTGAGTGCCTCGATCCCGTTCATTTTGGGCATTACCACATCCATCGTAACGAGATCCGGTTTGAGTTCCTTGTATTTCTCCACGGCCTCAGATCCATCGCCCGCTTCTCCAATGATCGTGTGACCACCGGTAAACAGGATATTTTTGAGAAGAGTTCTCATGAAGAGGGTGTCATCAACAATAAGAATTTTGCCCATGCGGTATCAGGCATACGTTTGATCTTTCCTTATAAAGAACTTGCTGGGAGCAATGCAGAGGTGAAAACAGTTATTTCTGGGTCTTCGTTGCGTCGGAGATGTACCGGACACCTTTCGTGGTGAGCTGGATCTCCCGGCGAATTGCCGTGACCTCTCCGAGACCGAGACCGATGATCTGGTCATAGATCCCATCCAGCTGCTTGTGAGGGATATTGAGCATATTCTCAATCGCATGGGAGTCCATCCCGGAATAAATGAGCATGGCTACCTGCTGGGCAACCCCGTCGAGTTCGTTGCCCTTCATATCCATGCCTTTGGTGGCGTCCTTTAAAAAATTGAAAAGAACCTGCAGTGTTGAGAGCGGACAGAGGACCTGGCTTGCGACGACTTCCCCCGCGTCGACATGGTCGATCCTGACAATGTCCGTCTGCTTTCCCTGCACCTCGGTCTTGGTAAGGGTAATTTCCGCGGCATCCTGGAGCGGGACGCAGATCTGTTTTGCGGCGGAGACAAACCAGATACCGGTTTTAACGACGACAATGCTTCCCTTCTCCCATTGTGCATCGGTCATCAGGACACCCCCCTTGATTGCCGGGGATTTGAAATACGCAGCGAGCCGGTATGCATTACAGGAGTTCAGGATCAGCTTTTTCAGGATCTCGAGAACCTTGTCAACAGACTTGATCCGGACTACCCCTTCGCCCTGACTCTTGTAGCTGATAATTAGGGTGCTCTTCTTTTCTGCCAGGTCGTTGATTGTCTTGAACGGGATCTCCACGTTGACCGGGGCAGGGATGACAATCCGGTCTTCAGCGATTCCCAGCTTGACAACGATCCACGCCTTGTTGTGTTCTACTTTTGCCGGTACTTCTTTCATTATCCCTCACGATTCCCTGAAAAAATGCTCCCCGTTTACCATGTTATCTGCCCGTCCCTTAATTATTTGGCCTGTGGCCTGGTCGTTCCCTCTTTCGGCCGGATCTTTTTCTGTTTCTCGGCAGCTGTGTTCAGGGTTGTGTATAATTCGGTCAGTTCCGTTTCAATGGTTGTTCCTGGCGCCCTGAAATCCTTGAGCTCGCGCAGCAGGCTCAAATCCTGTTCCTTCCTGACGGTTTTGATATCGGCAGCGAGCGAACTGAGCATGTCGTCGTCACCACCGGACGCAGCGGCAAACGCTGCCATTTCGGACTGGTCGGATCCTTTCTTTACGGACGGAGTCGCCGGGGCTGCAGATGCCGGGGCCATCGTCGCCGGTGCTGACGGGGCCGGAGCAGCTGCCGGAGCACTCGTGGCGGGATCCGGACTGTCATCCTCGTCATCATCATCTTCAAGGTCGACAGAATCAAGACTGAGGCTGTCAAGGTCCCCGAGACCTTCATCCACGGCTTCGAGCCCCTCGAGTGCCGGAAGTTCTCCTGCGTCCCCCTCATTTGCCTTGAGGATATCATCTGCTGCTGCCGCCATCTCCGGCGAAAGGGGAGCCCCGCCAGCATCAGCTGTTGCGATATCGTCCCCGGGAAGGGTCACGGTGAATTCCGCGGATTCCCCTCCCGTCTCCGGCATGGAAGGTATCGTCAGGCTGTCATCATCATCGAGGCCTTCCAGAAGACTTGTGTCCAGCTCATCGTTCGCCAGTGACAGAAATGGGTCTTCTTCTGCCGGGACATCGGCAAGAGCTCCACCAGCGACTGCAGCGGCAGCCGGAGCAGTGCCCCCGGATGCAACAGTTCTCTGCTCAGGAGACAGTGTGGACGAGGGGGGCGGATTTTCCAGCTTGTCGTGGACTGCGGCATCGAGCAGGTTATCGATCTTCTTAAGTTTGTCCGGGTCCGCTTTTTTCCTTGTCGTAACCATTGCACCGAACTGACGAAACGATGAGACAAAAGAACTCATATGGAGCGACAAACCTTTCTTTTTTGTTGCGGCTGTATCCTGCGTACTGACCGCTGCCGGAGCCGGCGCGGTTTTCTCTGCCTCGGGTTTCCTGCGGAATATTGACCGAAGACCCCGTGAGAAGCGCGATTTTTTCGGTTCTGCTGCCGATACGGTTTTCTGGGTTGGGGGGGCAGGAGATGTTTGTTTACCGGCGCCTTTTCCCTTGAAAAACGAGGGCAGGCTTAAGGAAAACCGTTTTTTCCGGATTGGATCCGGACCTGCAGGGGCTTTTGTGTCCGCTTTTTTCCCAGGTTCCGCAGCAGCGGTTTTTACGCTTGATTTCTTCCGGAACAGTCCTTTCAGATCCGAGAGTGGCAGGGCGCCCAGGAGTATAAGGAGGACGAAGCTGATGGCAATCACAAGAGGAAGGATGAGAAGGAGCGGCAGATCGATGAAGATGAGCAGGGTTCCTGCTCCGACGATTGCACCAAAGATCAGGATCCTGCGTACGCGTTCTTTCATTGTGCCCATCTCTTCATGATCCACCGGTTGCCATTGCGTTCAATGCCTCCGGGTTGAAGAAAATACCAACGCCAATCGGGGCAACAATCATGACGAGCCCGGTCAATATGCAAAATATTGCCCCATAGAAGTAATACATATATCGGTCGCCTCCGCCAAGGATTTTCGCAGCCATGATATCGGAAATGGTAATAATGGTCAGCATAATCGCCACGTAGATCCCCATCTCCTTTTCCGGGAAATTGGTAAACATCCCCATGCTGCCCCCAAGTGCGCCGCTCGCTGTCACACCAGTTCCTGCTGCCCCGGAAGCGCCCGCTGCAGCATTCACTTCCTGGAAATGCGTCATCATACTTGAGACGGATCCCGTGAGCACAACCATGATCCTGTACAAGGCAACGAATATGCCTGCCATTACCGCGTGCATGGGGATCAGGAGGAATAAAAAGCCGCGCGATATCATGTCCTTTTTTTCCCGGAGGAGGACCATTTCCAGCATGGATGCCCCGACGGTCTTTCCCAGTGCTTCCGGAGGGCCGCCGAGCTGGACGGTATCGAGGTAGATGTTGAGATACATGTTGATGAGATTACTGCCGGATTCCCCGATGAACCGGTCCCAGGTCTGCCGGACATCGAGACCGAGGTTCATTTTCGAATAGACTGAGTTCAGGAGGGGTTCCAGCGCGATGAACGCTTTCCGGTCAATCGCCCCGAGTGCATGGACGGCAGTAGCACTCTGCCCGCCCATGGTCGAACCGAAACTCCGGATGAACGTCGCGAAGTCGTTGTCCCGCAGGGTTATGTTATTGTCATCGATAAACCCGATAATTCCCATGGGGGCAAGGAGAATTCCCACCAGCATGAAGATGAGCCCGACCGATACGCCAAGAGCAAGCAGGAGAAGCGCTATGAGGATGGTGATCGGGATCATGATGCGTTCCATTGCGGCAATCGTCGCCTGTTCTTTCGAAGACCGCTCGGAAAGCCCGTGGGTCTTTGGATCCGAAGGGCAGGACTGGAACATCAGGATATTTGCAAAGACGCAGATCACGAGGATGATTCCATAGGACATGTTAAGTGTCGTTTCCATGCCGGTAGGGGAGTAGATGGCGATTGAGATCATGATGGTGACGGCAATCACCGTCCCCGACAGGAGCATGGCAACATAAGCATCGCCCCATTTTTTAATCAGTTCGCACCCCTGTTCGTACTGGCTCCGGTACACACTCCGGATCGTGTTGAGTTCCTGGGAGAGAAACTCGTCATCAGGAATATTGGACTCTATCCCATTGGAGTACCGCATCAGCATGTTCTGGAGGGTGGTATCATTCACCTTTTCAGCAACGATGCTGAGGGATTCCGCATAACTGAAGGACCATTTCTTGACGTAAGTATCAACCTTTTTAATGTATTTTGCACTGATGTACTCCTGTCTGTTCGCAGCATAGGAGAAGATCTCGGGCCGGGTAGCATTGGAGATCGCCATCGATGTCATGTAGGTCATCATGAAGAGGATGTCGGCACTCATCCGCTTGCTCTCAAGAAAGAGGTTAAATTTTGTTTTTAGGGAACCAATGCTGGACTCAAACGGGATCTGGCCGCCGGTTGAAGCCCTGACCTTATCCTTGACCGACTCAAACATGGATCAGGCACCGATCTGCAACAGACCCTGTTTTTTAATTTTCGTGATCATGTGGAAGAGATCCCAGAACTTGACATAACCGGCTTTGTGGAGGCGTTCGAGAATCTTCGCCCGTTTTTCGACTTCCTGGTAAATCTCGGCCTTCCTGCTGTCGGGAATCCCCAACATTGTGGCAATCTTGTTCTCCAGCAGGAACGAACTCCCCTTCCCCGTCCAGACAAACGTATCGGTCACCGGTTCCCAGGTAAACATGGCAACGAATGTGAACCCGCCGGTCTCCGAATTATATCCGACCAGTTCGTTGGCGCTGATCATCCGGCGCACCAACTGCCCGTCCGGGCGCCGTACCGCGCTCTGGATGATCACGAGGTTGAGGTTATCGACAAATGTCTTCGGGATGCAGATTGGGTCCCCGCACAGACGCTGGATCAGTTTCTCGACCGATGCAGCGTGGAACGTGCTCATGACCGGGTGTCCCGTCTGCATGGCACCGAATGCCACTGCCCCTTCGACACCACGGATCTCACCGACAAGGATCTGGTTGGGCCGCTGACGGAGTGCAGCTTTTAAGAGATCGAACATCGATACCTCTCCCCCGGTCCCGCCGCCTTCTCCCTTTCCTTTCGCGAGCGCCACTTCGCGGATCCAGTTCCGGTGCGGTACGTTCAACTCGGGGGTATCCTCGATGGTCACGATCTTATTTTCCGGGGGGATGAAGGCCGTAATGGCGTTCAGGAGCGTTGTCTTGCCACTCGCCGTTTCGCCGGAGACAAACATCGACATCCCGTATTCGGCACAGATCCAGATGTATGCTGCCGCGGTATAGTCAATGCCCCCGCTTTCGACAATATTGAGGATCGAGAGCGGGATCTCGTTCACCTTACGGATGGTAAAGTTACTACCGTGCCGGGAGACATCGGTCCCGTAGACAATGTTGATACGGGATCCGTCCGGAAGGGTTGCATCGACAAGCGGGCTCCGGTACGTGATCGGTCGCTTAATCTTTTCGGCCATCTTCACGACAAATTCATCCAGCTCTTTTGCCACCTTAAACTCGATAACGGATTTCAAGCCTTTGAAAATTTTATGCTCGATAAAGATCGGTCCGACACCATCACAGGAGATATCCTCGATGTAGGGGTCGGAGAGAAATGGTTTTAAGGCACCCATGTCGATCTTGTCACGGATCAGGAGATACTCGACAGCACGGTACTCCTCCGGTGACAGGATCACCCTGCCGTCAGGAGTTACCGGGACATTGAGGGAAGACCGGCGTTTCATCATCTTCTTCTGGGCAGTAAAGTCGGTCTTTAAAAATGTCGTGATCTTGGATTTGACATCCTGCTCTTTCTTCTCGCCGCCGGTTAACGTACTGAGCGCGACATTCTTGGGTTTGACGACCGCGATTGAAGCGAACATCTTCTTTAATACATCCGCACGTTCCTGTTCGGTCCGCGGATCTTTCTCCAGCCCGTCGATCAGGTCGATCAGCTTGGTTTCAATAACCGGCATGATGTCGTAGACGCTGTGGAGGAAACTGGGCTCGATCGGGATATAGAAATTCCGGACATCTTCGGCGTCGGGAAGGATGTGGACAAACGTGGTCTCGTTCACCGGGTAGATGAGGTTCCAGGTCTTCATCGAGCGCAGGTCTTTCTTCAGCTCGGAGAGGAAAAGCGGGATCCCGTAGGTGTTTACCGGGAACGTATGGAGATATTCCAGGAGGTGCGGGCTCGTCTTGACATATTCTCTCGCGTTCTCCGGCAACATCTTGTAGAGGGCTGACGATTCGATGTCACCGTAGATATCCATTGTGTCATCGATCGTCTCCGGCTTGAAGGGGAGATTGATTGCAACGGAGAGCGTGCTCATTATTACACCTTGGCAAAGCTCATCGGGATGACCTTCATCCCGTACCCGGGATGAACCTCGAAACTGACAAGGTTCCCCGTCGTCTTATGAGCGCCCCTGACCTTGATCACTTCCATCACCATCACGTACTTGTCCCCCATGATAGCTTTCTTCATGTTCAGGTGGGCATCGCAGATAGAACGGATGCGCACGAGGGTATCTTCCTCGAAGGCGTATGTATGAAGCGTGATCAGGATGGTCTTCCCGTGATCGACGAGAGACTTGCAATTGGTAAAAAAGGTCAGGATCGAATCTGATTCCGCGTATTCGGTAAAGAGCGTCAGCGAATCGATTATCGCAACCTGCGCTTTGCTGTCCCGGATATTGTTGACGACGCGCTGCAGGATACCCTGCATCTCATCCTTGGACCACTCGAATCCGACAACATGGAGCGGGAACACTTTCAGGTATCCCCATGCAAAGTAATCCGAGATATCAAGGCTCATCGACTCCATCTGCTTGATGAAGCTCTTTGTAGTACTCTCCGTTGTAAAGAGATCGACGGAGAGTCCCTGTTTCATGGCACCCCACATGATCTGCTGCGTGAGCACACTCTTCCCGGTATCGTTCTCGCCCTCGATGAGGGTCAGGGACTGGAGGGGGAGACCATCTGCAATCTTCTTGTCGAGCTCGGAGTTGCCGGTCGAGACGATCTGCCTGTCGTCCCCACCCATCAGATCTGCAATACTTCCGGCCATTGTCAGTCCTCCGTTACACTATAGTTATCATCGCTGAACTTTTAATGCCATTTCCCGTGATAACCATGACCTCGGATCCCGGCAGGGGCGCGATCGAAAAACCGTCAACCTCCATCCATATCATCTCACCCGGATCCAACTGGGTCAGGTGAATCGCGGCTGCTGATCCATCAGCCCATGTTATCTGCGAATACTTCCAGGTTTTTGTCACGTCAGTCCCATAGGTCTGGTTGAACGAGTAGTACGCGGGGGTCGTGGCAGGTTGTGTAACATACACGTCCATGCCGGAGAAATCTCCGAGAATCTCATTCCCGGTGTTGGTGACATTTACATGGAGGTTCGACGTTGAATTCACGTAGATTGCATCGACAATGTGGATATCAGTATTCAGCCGCGCTTCATTCATCTGGGTGACGTCTTTCTGGGTATTCGTGACGATATCCGCTGTGGAGAGTGTGCTCCCCACGACAAGGTATGCGACGATGAGGAGCAGCAGGATTCCCACCGCAGCCCCGATGATCTCACCGAAAGCCATCCGAATCCCCTATGATGAAGGTGTAAATTCGATGGATCTCTGTACACCGTTCGGGAGCACGAACTGGAAGGTATAGGTATCCGCTGCGTCAAACGGTTCTTCCATAACGATATCGATCTCGAGGGTCTCCCCGTTCTCCCAACGTACATCGTCCGAACTCTTGAACGTATATGTCCATGACGGGGATCCGGCATTGTACGTAGGATTGACCAGTTCATCAGCAGTAACTATGTAAACATCGGCAGTCTGGATCTCCTCGTCACCCAAACTGGTTGTCCCGAGATTCTTCATGAAGATCTGTGCATTGGCAGTTCCCGCCTTTGCATACGTATTCACAATTTTAAAATCCGTCCGCATCCGCGTGTCCGTCTCATGGGCGGATGAGGAGAACGTCGATGCTGACGACCAGATAATCGGGTAGACTGCATTGACCAGAATCCCGACAGCAACGACTGCGGTAATGATGAGGATGGCTGAGACAAAAGTATCGGCGGACATCGGTTAGATCCTGTCCGGCAGGTTCATCCAGTCTTCTTCGTACTCGCGTTCTTTTGCCGGCCTTTTCTCTCTCGGGGAAGCGGGGGCAAGTTCAATTCTTCCAACAGGAGGTGCAAGCGATTGTCCCGCAGATGTCCTCTGTTCCATCATAACCTCAATCATGTCCCGGTCGAGCGTCGTGTCATCGGGGGCAATGATCCGGTTGAGGGTGTACAGCTCAGAAACGAATTCATCGGGGCCGACTTCGTGTTCGTCCCCGAGGTTCCCGGGCATAAGACGGGCAATTTCACGGATCTCGTCAGCGGACTCCTTGCTGATATACCCCAGCGTCTTGTAGGACTGGAGCATGATCTCCACACGGTCATGCCCGTATTTCCTGACCGCCTGACTTGTCCATTTGAAGAGTTTGTAAACTTTCTGCAGCCGGAATTTCTCTGAGGGTTGCGATGCAGGGCTCTTTTCCGTTACGGATTTTGTGCCAATGAGCTGTGCCTTGAACTGGGCAAGCAGCTGCTCGTCAACCATTCTCTGTTCGTCGACGACGGCAGGTCTGGGTGAAGGTGCTGGAACCAAAGGTTGGGGAGCGGGTATCGGGGTTGCCGCCTGTTCCTGTTTCTTCTGCTCTTCGGCCTGGGTTTTTGCTGCGCTCATCTCAGCCTCACGGGCTTCAAGGGCGGCTTCCTTTGCTTCGAGGGCTGCCTGCCGTGCCTCAGATTCCGCTGAGCTCGCTTTCCCGCCCCCGCCGGTTGCCGCAAGCGTGAAGGGATTTTCCAGTTCGTTCATCCGTTCGCGGATGTCCATGAGCAGGCGCTTGATCGATGTTTTGATGAGGTCGACTTCCCGTTCGAGGTTCTGCAGCTTGACCTCAGGGTCATCTTCCGAAGCAGCAGTGATGATATGATCTACCTGCGCCTGATTTACCGCCATAACCGTACAATATATTAGGATCGCTGTTTATAAGGTTTCCCGTCAGGTCAAGTCGATTGCATGGCATATTGCGGGAAAATGCGTGATAAAAATCCTGATTTTGCGCAATTGGAGAAAATGGAAATATTTAAATGAGATTGCCTCTGTGTTCCAAATGAAGAGCGAAAATGAATTCCAATTTTATTTTCCGAGATGAATGGTGCCAACGGTATCAATTAAAGCGGACACTCCTGTGGACAAATTCTCTGTGGAATTCCGTGTATTGGTTATAAATCAGAAAACCATTCAATTTAAAATGAATAAATACTGCCCCTGTTCGTGTTTTTGTGAATAAAAATGACTGCCGAAAGATCCGCAATCCGTGTACACAATCTTGGGAAAAAGTACCGGTTGGGCGGCCCTGTTGAAAAGTATTCCACAATCCGGGATACGATTGCTGACTCGGTCAGATCTCATTTTCGTAATTTCAGATCTACCAAACCTCAAGAATTCTGGGCGCTCAAAGGTTTGTCATTTGACGTAGAATACGGCGAAGTTGTTGGCGTCATCGGACGTAACGGTGCGGGGAAGAGTACGCTACTGAAAATCCTCTCAAGGATTACGACACCTACGGAAGGATCGATTGAGATTTTTGGCAGAGTCGGATCACTGCTTGAAGTGGGAACCGGATTCCATCCTGAGCTTACCGGTCGGGAGAACATTTATTTATCGGGTTCTCTTCTCGGAATGAAGACACGAGAAATTGATGCCAAGATGGATGAAATCGTAAAATTTTCCGAAATTGGAAAATTTCTCGACACACCAGTAAAACGTTTTTCGAGCGGAATGCATGTCCGTCTCGCGTTCGCGGTGGCAGCACATATGGAAACAGAGATTCTTCTGATTGACGAGGTACTGGCAGTTGGTGATGTCGCATTTCAACGAAAATCGCTCAAAAAAATGAAGATGGTTACCTCTGAAGGAAGGACTGTGATGATTGTCAGCCACTCCATGCCGATTATCAGGAATAATTGTGACAGGGTTTTGTATCTGAAAAACGGCAGACTTGAGAAAATTGGTTCTCCAGAAAAAGTTGTTACATCTTACCTCACAGGGCTCAGCAGTGATTCTCCGAACCTTTCCAAAGAAGTCACTCCAGATATGCATCTCACCGGTATCTCAAAAATTGTGGTGAAAAAGATCCAGATTACTGACGAAAACGGAACTGTGCTCAAGAATGTTAAATACCATCAACCGATAATTATTGAGGCATTTATCGAGGTCAAGTGCAATGTTGAAAATGTAGGATTCGGGATAGTGGTTTCAACCAATGATAATGTGATGTTATTGCAAACGCACTGTTTCGATAAATCCGGTGTTTACTGGGACATGCGAAAAGGGGATTATAAGATCCGAATAACTGTAGTCAATCAACTGAAAAAAGGATTTTACTCTCTGCAATTTGGCGCACATCAAAAACCCTTCAATGTATCCTTATTGGATATCCCCAACGCATTGCTTTTTGAGGTAACTGATGAGCCATTCGATCAGATGGACCATTACAGCCAGTATAATGCGGGACTGATAGATACATATTCAGAGTGGACACTGATGGATTCATGAAACGGATTTGGAGGATTCGGGTTATTATCGCCCAGAATTAGTAAATCTGAGGTGAATAATGGCATTATGTTTAATGATCTGATCGATAAAATCCAGATAGGGTTGGATCGTTTTCGCTTCGATTATCTGTCACCTACAACAAGTACACCACGTGCTTCACTTATATTCAGTCGTTTTTTTTGGGAGAATCCTGCGTGGGAGAATGTCGGAAGCGGACGGATGCAAAAGGAAGCCTTCAAATGCCTATGTTCACTCGGATACACGACATCATTTGCAGGACAGGAAGACCGGTGGTATCCTAAACACATATGGTCATCCGATATTATTGTCTCACTTGCCCCCCCGTTTTCAAAATTCCCGAAAAAAGTGCCGGGCATAACCTGCCTGTATACCTGTAATACCCATGTTGTTGTTAAGAATCGGCGTCTTATGGAAGCGGAAAAAGTCTGGAACCTTCAACCGGAAAATCGGGTTGACAGCACCATTTTCCTTTCCGCCTATGAAAAAGCAGATTATCTCCTTATTGCCGAAAACGATCAGGGAATCGCGAATTTTACATCACACGGAGTATCAAGAGAGAAAATCTACCGATATAATAATGCAGTTGACAGTGATGTATGGGTTCCGAGCACTGAAAAACGGAATAAATTCACGTTTGTCTGCTGGTCTTCAGAACTTGGCCTCAGGAAGGGGCTCCCGGTTCTTGTGAAGGCATGGAAAAGATGGTACCAAGGACAGGATGCCGAACTCATTATTGTTGGTATGCCAACGCGAAGTACTGAAATCATATTTAATAATCAGAAAAACGGCGAAGTGTTTCCAGGACTGCATATCCAACTTAAATTCTATCCGACATGGCATAAACCATTGATAGACCTCATTGGCTCAAGCCACGTTGCAGTTCTTCCGACACTGGAAGACGCGCAGCCATCCAGTCTTCTGGAAATGACCTCCTGCGGGCTTGCAGTCATCACAACCCATGAATCCGGTGTTAATTTCGATCCTGATTTTTGTTATTATGTTCATCCAAATGATGTTGAATCCCTTGTCGACGCCCTTGAGTTCTGGTATCAAAAGCGGGACGAGGTTGCGGAGTGCGGCAACATCGCCCGCAGGTATATTTTGGATAATCATTCATGGAAGATATTTCGGGATCGTTTTTCTGCAATAATTGCTGAAATAATGAGATGATGATGCTATTGACTGCGATAAATCAATTAATTACTCCTTTCCAATATCCTTATGTAGCGATATTTGTACAGAATCGGGGGTTTTTTATTACAGCGGGTATGAAAAACCAGTACAATCGTGAATCTTGGCTGGAAGCTACATTGAAAAAAATTCCTTCCGGATCACGTATTCTTGATGCGGGCGCTGGAGAGCGAGTATATAAAAAATTTTGTTCGCACCTGACATACGTCTCACAGGATTTTTCACAATACGACGGAGAAGGAGACAGTGCCGGACTTCAAATGGGATCCTGGGATCAGACACATCTCGATATTGTCAGTGATATTACAAGTGTTCCGCAACCGGACTCGTCATTTGACGCCATTATGTGCATTGAAGTATTTGAGCACCTTCCCGAACCGATTCAAGCAATACAGGAATTTTCCCGGTTGCTCAGGAACGATGGGTACCTGATAATAACCGCACCATTCTGTTCTCTGACGCATTTTGCACCGTATCATTTCTATTCGGGATTCAACAGATATTTTTTTGAGAAATTTCTTGCCGAGAACGGATTCACTATTATTGAAATGACAGAAAATGGGAATTACTTTGAATATATCGCACAGGAACTCCGCCGAATTCCCTCTGTGACGAAGAAATATTGTGAGGAGGAGTATAATTTTGGACTGATGGACAAAATTTCCATGTACTGGGTATTACGAAGGCTGGACCAAATGTCGAGGGTGGATCGTGGATCTGAAGAATTTCTCAATTTTGGGTATCATATCCTAGCACGGAAAAGGATTAAACTCCTATGATCATTACCCGGCTAGTCGGTGGTATCGGTAACCAGATGTTCCAGTATGCAACAGGCCGCGCCCTTGCGCATCGGTTAGATACCCAGCTGTTGTTGGATGTTTCGCATTTTCAGCATACTACCGATCGTCATTATGATCTTGGCTGTTTTTCTATCCAAGAAATGCTCGCCACCCAATCGGACCTTGACGATATCCAAACGGTTGCAGACACCACTTATAAAAAATACTTCAAAATATTTCGAAGTACATTCAGAGGTAGAAAACCCATTGTTCGGTTTAAAGAGCGATATTTTCATTTTGATTCATCCGTATTGACGCTGCCGGATAACACGTATATTGAGGGGTACTGGCAGAGCGAGAAATATTTTAAGGAGATTGAACATGTTATCCGAAACGAATTTCATATAAAAAAACCACCAGACTTACTGAATAAAAAAATAGGCAATGATATTCTTGCCTGTGAAGCAGTAAGTATTCACGTCCGCAGAGGGGATTATGTGACGAATCCTATTACAAATAGGATCTTGGGATTATGCAATTCAGATTATTATAATAAATCAGTTGAAGATATTGCACAAAAACTCGATAGACCTGTTTTTTTTATTTTTTCAGACGACCCGATATGGACAAAAGCCAATTTGCAGTTGGACTATCCTAGGGTTTATATTTCTCATAACGGGCCGGAAAGAAATTACGAAGATCTGCGTCTTATGAGTATGTGCCAACACAATATCGTTGCTAACAGCTCTTTCAGCTGGTGGGGGGCATGGCTCAATTCTCATGAGCACAAAAACGTGTATGTTCCTGAAAACTGGTTCAGACGAGCGATAATGGAAACGAAAGATTTAATTCCGGATTCCTGGATTAAAGTGAAAAATGAAAATTATATGAATTAATTAATCGAGGGATTATGGTTCGACGAATTGATTGGATAATAAATAAGATCAGTCGCAATTTTCGATCTCGTCCATTCCACAGGTCAAAATACCGAGCTGAAATTGAATTTTGGAAAAACGAGCTGATGTTGTACGAAAAATGGTATGATGGAAAAATTTCGTTATACAATGAGCCTCCGCCTACGGTTAATGAAAAAATCATTGTTTCCTCACACAAGGATAGTGCGATATTAACCTGGGCAAAAATTCATCAATTCAGTAAATATCTTGAAGATTTATCGTTGGATAGAAATGCATTCAAAGGATTTAAAGTCCTGGACATCGGCTCGGGCCCAATTCCCAGTGCCTGCATTTTTGATAACTGTGAATTATTTTGTCTCGATCCCTTGATAGAGGATTATCTGAAAATCGGATTTCCACTCCATTATTATGATCATGTAAAATTTATCAAGGGCTATTCTGAGGATATGCCATTCGAAGACCATTATTTCGATGCGATAATTTCTGTAAATGCAATCGACCATGTAGATGATTTTTTTAAAACTGCCAAGGAAATTGAAAGAGTCCTAAAACCGCAGGGTTTTATGAGAATGCATATTCACTATCATAAAAAAACCTCTGCTGAACCGCAGGAGTTGAATGATGATATTGTCAAGGAGGCATTCAAATGGTGTTCAGAATGGCATAAACTAAGTGAATCTAGTAAAAAACATGGATATTCTCTTAATAATACTGAAGAACTATTTACCTTATGGACAAATTTCAACAGTATCAGGAATTAATGAACGTTACACTTTGAGTGGATTGAAGGATATGCTGAAAAATTTAATAATCTTTTATGGATTCTTTCTCACTATTGAAGAAATGGTAATTTATCAGATAAGATGTCTTTAATTGCCCCTACAGTCTCAGTTATTCTGCCGGTATTCAATGCCGAGATTTACCTTCAGGAGGCGATTGAAAGCATCCTGAATCAGACATACAGGGACTTTGAGTTCATTATCATTTGCGACGGCTCCACAATAAAAACGAGGTCAATTATCGATTGTTATCTGAAATTGGATGAACGGTTACATGTTATTTACCGGGAGAAGGGGACTCTTGTTTCAGCGTTGAATCAGGGGATTTCCATAGCGAAAGGGAAATATATCGCGAGAATGGATGCTGACGACATTTCCTTTCCCTCGCGATTAAAAATTCAGGTTGATTTTATGGAGGCGCATCCGGATATTGGGGTATGTGGAACCTGGTTGATCAGCGAGGGGAGAGAAAGAGCGAAGAGAGAATATCCTGTCGAGAATAATTGGATTAAATCAGAACTCTTTTTTTCCTGCCCGATCCCGCATCCGACCGTTATCATGCGCAGAAGTATCCTGTCATATCCTGAAGTTCGTTATAACGAATGGTATGAATGTGCTGAAGATTTTGGATTATGGGTAGATTGTATGGATATAACTCAATTTTCCAATATCGATAAAATTCTCTTAAAATATCGGGTTCATGTCGATGCAGTAAGCAAAAAAAACCGGGATAAACAGGAGGATACCGTTAATAAAATCCGCCTCTTGCTGGTGAAAAAACTAAAAATCGAACCGACACCCAAGGAATTTGAAATTCATCGGCGCATTTGTGATAAGAGGTTTTCAACAAATCCAGAAGTACTTTCATCTGTGCAAACATGGTTAACGAAGATTCTATCTAAAAACAAAGAAGAAAAGATCTTCCCCGAACAGGAGTTCGCGGCAACTATTGCGCAAAAATGGTACGAATGGTGCGTGAATTCAACCCCAAACGGAAAATCCGCTTGGGAACAGTTCTGGGAATCACCCTTATCAGGATACATAGAATTACGGACTATCCAGAAAGTAAAATTTTTTATCGCTTGCCTCTTAAAAATTCGGCAGGCATCAAGTTGAAGTACTTGTATCGGATAAAATAAAATTACGAGGTGCTGATTATTCAGTTTAGCATAATAATTGCACATTATGCACCGGATGAAACTTACAGAAAAATTTTGAAAGAGACGATAAAATCAATTAGGAACCAGGTTTTCGACGGCAAGGTCGAAATCATTGTCACCGATGATGGGTCTGACTGGGCAAGAGATTTAATCAACGCAGATCAGGAAATAACATTTTATTCGAAAAACGACATTCAAAACTGTTCGAAACTTCAGGATCTGGCGATTGATCTTTTTATTGCAAAGAGACGGGATAATACGTATTGTAAAGCAAAATTGTGGAATCTTGCAACCTCCTGCTCAAAATATTCCCATCTGATTTTTCTTGATGACGATCATTATCTTAAAAATATAAAATCCTTGAGGATATACAGTTCACTCTTCGGTAAATACAGGTTTATTATCGGACGAATTCAGGAATCGTCCGGACTTTATCGGTTATACAGCCATTTCACTGTCCAGGGGACAAACATAGGAATTGAAAAAAAACTTCTTGCCGAAGTCGGAGGATTTGGAGAATATACTTCACAGTGGGGCAGGGGGGAAGATTCTGATATTTTTTTGAAAATATACCAATATGCCCAACAAAAATCGCAATTACCGATTGCCGGTTATGCCGGGAATATTATCACAAGAGACATGGCTTCTGGACGCTGGAAAAAATGTAAGGGGAGCGAAGAAATTTTCATTCAGGGTTTTCAGACATTATATGGAACACCACCGCACGATGTTTCCTTAAACAAAAGCCGGGATAAAAAATTATGGGTCCATCATACCTCGAAATATCCGGGATTATCTGAACTATACTTCAAAATTCTGAATGGACTTTATTTTATCAGGTTTCAGATTCTGAGTCTTCATTTTTAATAATAGGGCATACAATCTTACATTAATAATTTAATGATGGAAAAATTGCATTGGCAATGAAGAAAAACCACACTAACCAAGAGAAAACCGGAATTTTTCTCGGGACTGGCATCGATAACAAACTTTACCGGAGGACAGGATGCAAGTATTAGCAATTATCCCGGCCCGTGGCGGATCAAAAGGTATCCCGAGGAAAAATATCCTCCCGATTAAAGGAGAGCCCTTAGTTACCCATATAATCAGGTCCGCCCAAGAGTCAGAATTAATTACAAGGATTATAGTATCAACAGATGATGCAGAAATCGCGAAGGTTACACAGGAACTGGGCCCGGAAGTAATCTGGCGACCGGCGCAGATCAGCGGAGATGCGGCAGCTTCAGAATCTGCCTTGCTCCATGTATTGGAGCACCTGAAAAATACAGAAAACTACTATCCAGATCTCGTTGTTTTCCTGCAATGTACATCTCCATTGACAATTGCTGAAGATATTGACGGCACCATAAATACCCTCATCGAAAAGAATGCTGATTCGGCGTTTACCGTTACGCCGTTCCATCATTTCATCTGGAAAGAGGATGACCGGAATGAAGCCATTGGAATCAATCACGATAAGACCGTCCGCAAGATGCGGCAGCACCAAGATCCCGAGTACCTTGAAACTGGAGCGGTCTACGTTTTACGTACAGAAGGATTCCTGAAATCGAAACATCGTTTTTTTGGAAAAACTATTTTTCATATCACGCCTCACGAGAGAGCCTGGGAAATCGACGAACCGATTGATTTTTCAATAGCAGAGACTCTTTTGCTTGAACAAAAAAAGGCACGAAAAAATCAGGCTTTACCAAATCCTCTCACAGGAATCGTCCTGGATTTCGATGGCGTCTTTACAGATAATAAGGTAATGGTTCACGAGGACGGGAGTGAAGCAGTCATCTGCAGTCGGGGAGACGGCTGGGGGCTTTCACGGATAAAAGAACTCGGGGTGCCGCTCCTTGTACTCTCCTCCGAAAAAAATCCTGTTGTTATGAGACGATCCGAAAAACTGGGGATCGAGTGCAAACAAAATATTTCCAACAAGGTGGCTGCGTTGGAAGAATGGTTACAGTATCACCAGCTGAAACCTGCTGATGTCATTTATGTAGCAAATGATGTAAACGATCTTTCCTGTATGCGATATGTCGGGTGTGGCATTGCAGTCGGGGATGCAGATCCTAAAGTAAAAGCGTGTGCCAGGATTATTCTCGAAGCGTCCGGCGGGAATGGTGCAATTCGAGAATTATCTGATCTGATATGGAGGCATAAGCAATGCCAGCAGTAGTCAGAATAAACGGTCGACCAATTGGCGAAGGTTTTTCCACGTTTATTATTGCGGAAATCGGAATCAACCATAACGGGGATATCGGTATCGCCAAAAAACTGATTGATACTGCGATGCTTGCGGGATGCGATGCCGTCAAATTCCAGAAGAGAAAACCCGATCTGGCAGTTCCTGCTGAACAAAAAAACCTCCTGCGGGAAACGCCCTGGGGATGCATGCCTTACCTTGAGTATAAAAAACGTATCGAATTCGGCCGGAAAGAATTCCGTGAGATCGATCGCTATTGCAAAGAAAAGGGAATAACATGGTTTGCGTCCTGCTGGGATGAACCATCGGTAGATTTTATCGAACAATTTAACCCCGCAGCATACAAGATTGCTTCAGCATCACTTACCGACGATGCTCTTCTAAAGTATATCAATAGGAAGGGCCGCCCGGTTATCCTGTCCACGGGAATGTCGACGATGAAAGAAATTATTCATGCAGTTTCTCTCATTGAAGAAAATCAACTCCTGATTTCGCATTGCACTAGCACATACCCCTGCAGACCTGAAGAGCTGAATCTACATATGATATGTACCCTCAAGAAAAAGTTCAAATGCCCCATCGGATATTCCGGTCATGAAGTCGGGTTGCAGACGACACTGGCATCTGTTGTTCTGGGTGCATCCTTTATTGAGAGGCATATAACGCTTGATCGTGCCATGTGGGGGAGCGATCAGGCTGCATCCGTAGAGCCAGGCGGTCTGATGAGATTGGTACGGGATATCCGTGTAATCGAAAAAGCGATGGGGGATGGTAAGAAAAAAGTCTATGAGAGTGAGATCCCCCATTTAAAAAAGTTACGAAGAAAAAAATAACAGAACTGAATCCCACCACTCAATGCCTTCACGACTTCCCAAGAACCGTCTCAATAAGAATTTAAACAAACCATTTTTTAGAACCCTGCTGAAAGATAAGACAGATGAATAAAATTCGCTTTGTTACAGACTGGATAATTCCGCCACGTCTTTTTGGTTTAGTCAGAAATTCCTATTGCGATTTGGTTCATATGCTATCCTATAAAAAACATCAAATTGCATCCAGGAATGCAATTTTTCATAATAAATATCATGGGAAACGTTGTTTTGTGATAGGAAATGGACCATCTCTTAAACAAAATGATCTCTTGCAGTTGAACGGAGAATTGACCATTGTCATGAATTATTTTTGTGAAAACCCGGTGCTTGGATCATGGCAGCCGACGTTGTACTGTGCTGGAGATCCTTTAAGCTCGTATCATGTTCATGAACTGGAAGCCATGAAAAATGTACCGAAAAAAATTCTCCCAACGGAGGGATATTTTTTTCCTCTTTCCGTAAGAAATCTTTTCGTAAAAAACACCATCTTCCCGGAAGAAAAAACATTCTACCTGGATATGTGTAAAAGTTTCGATGATTGGGATGGAAGAAAAGAATTATCCCTGACCGGCGCAGTTCCCGGAGTCCAGAATACCGCAATTATGGGGATAATCCTTGCTATCTATATGGGATGCAAAAAAATTTACCTTCTGGGACTCGATCATAACTGGCTCGCCTATAAAAAAATTTCTTTGACACCGCATTTTTACAAAGGCCTGCCCCGTGACCGTCTGGACCCTACAAATTCCTGGAAATACGTGCAGAACATACAGGCTGTGTTCATCATGTTCAGCCAGTACGAAAAGATCCACGAGCATGCCAGAAGAAACGGCATCGAGATTATTAACCTGACTGAAGGAAGTTACCTCGATGAATTTCCGACAGCAAAACTTGAAGATATTCTCAAAGGATAATGGATCCTGCCTTTCTGGGAGCAAGAGGTGCCTGCAGCGTATGACATATCTTAAATAGGAAAGTTGCGACAGACTATTTTGAAATGAGTGAAATTTCATTCTTCAATACGATTTACTCGAATTCCGTAAAAATGCATAATCGATTCTTCGCCGCAATTGCCCAGAGGAACTACCGGAAAAGGTATCCCGATTCCCGGATTTATTATCCTGCGTTTATCGATGATGCGTGCACCCTTGGAAAAAACACCGTCATATTCCCGAATGTTACGCTCTCAAATGTAACCCTGGGAGATTATTCCTATACAAGTTCGGATATCACCAATGCAACGATTGGAAAATTCTGTTCAATATCCCCGGGGTGTGTTTTTGGCCTGGGGAAACATCCGGCCCGCGGATTTGTTTCGACACATCCCGCTTTTTATTCCCTAAATAACCCCGGTTGCCCGAATCCTTTTTCAAAAAAGGAAATGTTTGATGAACAGCCGGAACGGATTATCATTGGAAATGACGTCTGGATCGGATACCGAAGCATCGTTATGGGAGGAGTCAGAATTGGCAACGGTGTAATAATTTCCGCTGGTGCGGTTGTCACCAAAGATGTTGAAGATTTTGCGATTGTCGGGGGTGTTCCTGCCAAATTTATCCGCTATCGGTTCACACAAGAACAGGTTGATTGTCTGAACAGGATTCGATGGTGGGATAAGAGCGTCGAATGGATCCGACAAAATTCCGATGCGTTTTCAGATATCGAAACGTTCTGTTCTCTTGAAAAAAATGAATGATTTCAAAATTTTCGGATTTGGAGAGGCGGGACACTTTCAATAATGAATGATCCGATATCAAGCAGTTTTCTTCAAGAAAATACAATCTGTCTGTAATAATATCCCACTTGCTGGATCTCTGAATCCCGGGATGATATCATAGAGCCGGAATCCTCTGCCTTCGATTTTTTTAATCAGATCGGCAAGGAGCAGTTCTCCATCATACAACGGCGATAACGAACATTCCAGCTGGATGCCTTTTATCCGGTTGAAGAGATCTTCAGCACCTGCCAGCACATTTTTCTCATAACCCTGAACGTCCATTTTTAGGAAAATCACGGCATCTTCATCAAGATATTTCGGGCCAATTGAATCAAGGGTGAACATCGGGACGTTCTCTGATGACACATACCGCGATTCCGGATCGGTATCGGAATGCATCTTGAGCATGGGCAAAATTGAGCTGCTTTTCAGGTTTTTTGAAATATGTATCGTTACTTCCTTATCCATTTCTCCAAGGGCGCATCGGTCGGCAATGATCCAATTTGGGAAGGATTTTTCTTTCTGCAATAATACCTTGTGCGCTTCGGTCAATGGTTCAAAGGAGACGATTTTACCATCGTAGCCATGTTCAAATAAAAGTTCGGCATATTGGCCGGTGTTAGCACCGATATCCAGGATTGTATTGATTCCATTGTTCTTCGCGAGTTTCAGAAAATTCTGGACGTCTGCCGATTGCTTCAGAAAATCGATCGGGAGAATTGTAATAAAAAATTTGGAAATTATCCTTCTTAACATGGATCAGGATTATTTCTCTATTGATTTATTATTTCATACCGGAATCTTCGAAAACTAAACCGTCGGCATCCCTGGATTCCAATACGCAACGAACCAGGATATTTATAATTAGCCCGTACCTGAAGAGTTGCCGGCTTTTTCTCTTTCCCTTTGCCCAACCTCCGACGGTAAGTCATGTCCATTATCCATTTGCGAGCCTGATTTTCTGACGGTGGACAATGACTGGGAGCGCCATTTTGTCCATTATAAGCCTGATTTCCCTATTTCGCCAGTATTTTGTGAAAATGAGCGAGAAATACTGTCAGGAAAAATTCTCTTTATCGCGATTATGGTAGAGGGTATTCTGAAAAACAGTAGTGTTCATAAGAGATTGTAGATACAACCGGTTTTCCCCTTCACGTCTGGTAAATCCTCCTGTCTCATCAATTACTACAGGACCCCTCCCCAATATATTGAATAATGGCAAAGGCTTCTCAAGAAAATCCTCGAATACTATACATACCGGTTTCGATATGTTTTCTGGGAAAGAACATAGCGGAGATAATTTCCTACTCCGGATGTCCGAAGCCGGTGAAGAGCCAGCGCCAGGATATTTGCAGATTTTTTCACTTCATATAATAAACGGTTTTTTGTCATGTCATGGTATTTTACTTTCCTGATAAAAGTATCATCCCTGAGCCTAACCGAATCGATTGTGCTTGTCTTGCTTGCGGGATGATACCTGAACGCAGATAAAAAAGTATCAATCTGGCCGGGAGACTTGAGTTTTGCCAGATTCAGGGAGAGATCGAGATCAAAGGAAAACTTCAGTGTCCGGTCAAATCCGCCACATGAAAAAAAAGCTTCGCGTTTCATAAAGAGTGAAGGTTGGTTGAATGCCCCTCCATAAAAAAGGAGCTTGTCAAGAGTGATATGTGGAGAATAGAGCTTCAGCAACTCGTTTCCGTCACGGTCAACAAGGATACCATTGCCAATAAGCCATGTCGCTCCCGGGTTTTTTTGGAAATACTCGATTACTGCAGAAAATGCCCCCTCAAGATAATAGTCATCCGAATTGATCCACGCGATAATGTCTCCCGTTGCTCGTTCAAATCCGCGATAGATTGCATCAGCCTGTCCGTTGTCTGGCCTGCTCTCCCAAAATGCGATTCTGTCCGAGTATTTTCTTATGATGTCAACACTGCCATCAGTTGATCCGGCATCAAGAATGATATATTCGATATACGGGTATTCCTGTTCAATAACGGAAAGGATTGTCTGCTCCAGGTAAGCGGACTGGTTGAAGGAGGGAGTAATGATCGAGATTTTTATCATTGTGATGTCTGACATCTTCTCACTCAAATGGACTCATAATGTAATTCATTCAGACAATTATTATAAACAGTTTCAACTCTTTCCGCGATGTTGTCCCAGTTAAATTCATTCTTGATTTTTTCTGATCCCTGCACCCCGAAATGTTGACGTAAAGGAGAATTTTCAAGAATGGACTCTATGGCTTGTACAAGCTGAGTCCGGTCGTGATCGATAACGATCCCACAGTTTTCAAGAGCATCTGAAATATTACACCCTTTCGTAACAATAACCGGGGTTCCGCATGCCATTGCTTCCAGAACCGTCATCGGGAATCCTTCATGAATTGAAGGAAGAATAAAGACATCAGCATCAACATATGCAGAAAATTTTTCTTGCTCCGTGAGTTGACCGGAAAAGATTATTTTATCTGCAATATCCAATCGGTTCGCCTGTTGTTGCAATACCTTTAAAAAACCTTCATCTCTTCCAGCTATAACAAGACGCACTTCCGGATCTTTCTTAAGGTAATCTGAGAATGCATCCACAAGCAGGTCGATACCTTTAATCCTGTGAACTCTCCCGAGAAACAGGATCATTTTCCCCGTATTGCCAATCCGGTATTTTGATCTGAACCGTCCTTTTTCCGGAAGGGCATCAAAATCTGATAGCGTGATCCCATTCGGAATTATTGCGATTTTTTCTTCCGGAATTGATAAATTAAGTAACTCTCTTTTTTCTGTCGATGTCAGAGCAATGATCCCGCAGGCATTTTTTAGCAGCTGTGATCCAATAAACCGGTAGTAAAAAGTATTGATTATTTTGTGTTCACAAAGCCACGGGATACAGCCGTGAGGTGTCAGGACATACGGCACTTTGTTTATCCTGCTGTAAAAGAGAGTTGCAATCGCCTGAAAAGAGATCAGATCCTGGAGATGCAGAACGTCATACTCGCCTCCATGCTTCTTCAAATGCCAGATTAATCCTGGTGAGAAATAGGTTTTATACTTCCATGCAAGGTTCCCGCCAACAATGGTAAAAAAATGAAATCGTATCCCTTCCTGAGATACCGGAGTCTTTCCTGAATTCATCGAAGTATCGCCATGAAATAAATTCGTCGTCAAAACGGTAACATCATGGTTCCTTTTAACGAGGGATTTGGATAATTCGAATACCACCCGGGCAGGGCCCCCCGTCGTCCACGCAAACGGGGGCGTGGAGATGATCTGGGCGATCTTCATCTTACACCACCGGATAAAACGATAATATCCGTCCTGCCTGAATTAGAGGCAAAGGATCGTACAAGTTTTTTTTGCATGACTAAATAGTCTGTGAGAGTTAACCTCGTATCGTCAGGTATCCATAAAGGCCGGAAATTGGGTCCTGCAGTCATATCAAGAGAAGAAAATTTCATCGAAGTAATTCTGCCAACCTGGAACCGAAAAATTTTTCACAAAATACTCCCTGCATGCTTCGGACATTTCTTCACGGTGTGCGATAATAAATTCTATGCCTTCGATCCAAGTTTCACCAGGTGCATCGAGATTGACGAGAAACCCGGTAACCTTATGATATACGAACTCAGGCAGACCGCCGACATCCGATGACACGACCGGCGTGCCGACCATGTTCGCCATGATCACGACAGAACTCTGTGTCGCTGCCTTGTAAGGGGTGATTACTGCGATGCTTTTTCGCAGGAGATCCGCCATTTCCTCATCAGGAATCCGATCCCGGGAAACAATCCGGAGATTATGGTATTTGGAAAAAACCGGGTCCTTTATTGGTGATCGCGAGATGATCTGGAACCTGAGGTGAGGATGATTCTTTTGTGCATGAGCTGCAATCCTGAGAAAGATCTCCGGCCCTTTTGCAGGAACCGGCGGTCCTACGAGGGTGATATACTCCGGTTCTTCCCTCTTCGGTAATTCAGGTTCAAGATCCTCGTAAATGAGCGGGGCAATGACAATCCTTCCCAAATATCCGGGGTATCGTTTTTTGAATAACTCCCGCGATATCCGGGAAGAGAGGATAGCTATGTCGGTCCTGGTGAGCAGATTCCCCTGGAAAGATTCGAAGAGGGAAAGCCAGTACTGCATCAGGCCGCCGTATACGGCCCTGTTTTCATAGTGAGGTTCATGAATGTGCTGGATATAGGTGATGCCGTACTTTTTCGCAACAGATGCAACGAACCGGTTGAAAAACGGGTGAAAATTATACATATAGATAAACCGGACCTGCTCTTTTTCGATAAATCGCCGGATCTGGAAGTAATTCAAAGGATTGATGCCGTCAAGAACTGCGGTTGCGATGTCCCGGGTCCTGCCAATGAAGACAGTCTTCTTTTTCAGGGAATCCGGGAGCATCCATTCGTATTCCCCACTGAAAAGATACCGTACATCAAATCCGTTCTTCTCAGCAAGAGAACCAAGTGCACAGCAGTGGGATTTGTATATCGGGCTGAATTGAAGCGAACCGATCAGGATCTTTTTTTTCTCTTCAGACATCCCTTCACTTCCCCATAGTTTTCCAAACGTTTCCTGTGTCCCTGAATCGATTCCGTTGCCACCAGCAGGTGAGTATCTGAGAGGTGATGTTCACACAGCAAGTCTTCGGATGATTGAAACCATCTGGTCCGTGCGTAAATCCCAGGTATGGTCTTTCAGGACGCGCTTCCTTGCGGCATCCCCGATCTTCAAGCGGAGATCTTCTGACTGCAACAAATCCGTATACCATTGTATAGCATCGTCCTGATCTTTCACAACGATAATCTCCTTACCGGTCTCAAACCATTCCCCGAGACCTTCACAGGGATTTGAAACGATACATGCGCCGAATGCTGCGAGCTCGAACGGTCGCGCACTAGATGATGCAGACACCGAGGCATGCGACGCCCTTGTGATATTCAGACATATCCTGCTCCTGCAACAGAAATCCCGGAATGCACTGTATGAGAGATCGCCAGCAAATTCAGCACGACCAAGATCCCTTCCCATATCTCTTCCTCCAACAACGAATCGGGCGTCCGTCATCTTCCTCGAGGCACCTGTAATCATGGTTTTAATCCACGTTTCCCGAAATCCCGTTCCGTACCCGAAAAACGAGATATCGATTTCTTTTTCAACTCCTACATACTGGAACAACTGGGGATCAACTGCGTAATAGAGCGGGTGGATATTGCGGGCACCGAGTTCTGCTAGTTCCGGAATGACACCCTTGGAATTGGTGAAAAAGGCATCGAACTCTGAGAGATCGGCATCAGTATAGTAACTGAATTTGTAACCGCTCGATTCGACATATTGGGGGAGAGCTATGGGCATATCCCCTTCAAAGAAGAGGACCGGGATATGGAACTCAGTCCGGACCTTCTCCGCTATCCCCGAGATGTAGGGTATTGGAACCGAGATAAACAGGACCGCACCGATATTCTCTTCCTTTGCAAGGATCTTTCGGATTGCGGATGACCATTTTTTTTGGATATGCTGAGTCGGAATACTCTGTTTTTTTGCATCTCTCTTCGTCCTACCCGACAACATGGATATTCCCAGCATTTTTCCGCATGCAAGAACGGAGTTGTAGGCCTTACTCTCCAGGGCACAGGGATTAGGATACGTCCGCCACCAGAGAGATTCGACCGGATCTCCCAGAAATGGGACCGTAATTACGTCATGTCCGCTCTCATGAAATGCTTTGAATAATTGCCACCATGACGGGGTACATCCAAGCCGGTATTTCAGATCGAGTGTTGAACAGATAATTAATAATTTCAAGGCCGGTCAACTTCCAACATCGTTATTTGCATAGAGAATTCTCCTCATGGAACGCACGCGCAGCAACGTGTTCATACTTTGGAAGAATTCTCGCAATCACGTGGAATGTAACTCCCATAAAAATTCCAAGTGCCCCAAGAATGAGAAAGATCGCTACGAGTACTGACAGGGGCAGCGAAAAATACCTGTTCTCGTTGTAGAGCTGGAGAAGAATTGTACCGAAATATATCCCGATGACGCAGAGAATTAATCCGGGAAAGCTGATGAGGAGGAGCGGCCGCTTCTGGGTAACGTGCCATATAATGGATTCAAGGACCCGGATACCATGCGAAAAGGGGTTCCTTGATGGTTTGACCTGTTTGTACGAAACGCCAACCGGTATCTCTACGATCGATAATCCCTGATCTTTTGCCTGAACAAGGATCTCAGATCCTGCCCCCATATCAGATTCGGTGATGTGAATGCCCTGAATTGCTTTCTGGCTGTAACCCCGAAAACCGCTCTGAGAATCGGAAACGGTTATTTTTCCGGCATAATTTGTTGCCGCGTCCAGTACTTTCATCCCGGTCTTACGGAAGAAGGGAATCTCATTTCCATTTTCAAGAGTCCGCGATCCGATCACAATGTCCGCACCCTCGCGGATCGGCGCAAGGATTTTTTCGATGTCCTCAGGATCATGCTGCCCGTCTGCATCCAGAACAACCAAAGCATGGGAGTGAAAAGCGTTTGCGATAAAAAAAATGCTCCTGAGTGCGGCTCCATACCCCTGATTTTTCTCATGACTGACAACAATAGCGCCCATCGTACGCGCAATGAATGCTGTAGCATCAGTAGACCCATCGTTAACGACGACAACAGCATCGCAATGGCTCCTTGCGGCACCAACAATCTTGGCGATAGTTCTCTCTTCATTAAACGCAGGAATCGCAACGAGAACAGGAACGGATCTGATCCATTCCCATTTTGGCCGGATCTTCGTATTCTCAATGATTGGAATTTCCAGGATGGCAAGCCGGCAGGAAACGGCTTTGAGAAGAATGTCGTTGCATAAATCACCGGTCCGCTTCATGGAATCGAGGATTCCGGCGCCAGTTCTGCTGAGTGCGAAGAAACCCGAATGAGGATCTGTAATCACACAAGGAGTATCAGCCCCCTCACCATCGAACGACTGTTGTGAAATTTTCCGATGAACCGGTAAGTTTTCGTATCCCGAAAGGAACCGTGAACCTACAACCAGGTCAATGCCGTGAAGGACCGGTTCGGATAACCTTGGGATATCGTTCGCGTCGAACCGGCCATCACCATGAATGACAACAATGACCGGAAAACCTTCTGTGGCTGCAAATCTGATACCCGTCAGAACCGTTTCTTCATAACCTATCTTGTGGTTGTTCCGGATAACCGCGACACCTGCTTGGCGTGCAATTTCTTCCGTGGAATCCTCGGAACAATCATCAATGACGAGGATTTTTGACGCGAAAGGGGATGATGAAAGGATAAGAGATCCTAGGGAACGTGCGTCATTGTTCGTGGGAATCAGGACACAGATTCCGGATCCCCGATCTCCTGATTGGGGACTTTGCTCGGGAGTTTCCGGTAATGACGGGTTCTGCATAGAATTCTTCAATAAGTATATCCTCATTCTCTTTTATTGAATGTATTTACGGAATTGTTTGATTTTTCCGGCGGTTGAAAAAAAAAGAAACGTGGATGTTCCCGAATGGAAAACCATTGGATTAAATAGTGTTTGGCTACAAAATTCAACGAATATAAAACGGCAGATTTTTCATGAAAAGGACTTTCAGTAAACAGGACGGACAGAAATCAACCAGGACGGTAAAAACACAACATCGGGGAGATTCTGGTAGCGATCCGGCAATCCATGCGGAAATGCCGTACAGAAATCTGATCAACGCAACCCTCGTCTTCCTCTCCGCACTTTTTTTTATCATCACGATCACCTCCCCGGCGCTTTTCATCAACGATGAATGGATAACGGCAAACCAGCTCCATCAGCTGGATATCGGCCACCAGGTTGTGATCAATGAAGCAAAGTACGGGGCGACTGCCAACGGGACGATCTCGGCATATTTCACCGCCCGGGGGAATATCCTGCTCTACTCCCTCGCTCTCCCCGTAATCTCCTTACCTGTCGGAAAACTATTCGGGTTTTTTTCCGACAATTTCCGTCTTGCCGTCATCCTTATCTGGTCGATGATCCCGGTCCTTGCAGCATTCCTTGTTGAAACGGCCTATCCGAAATACCGGAAATTGTGGGGGATCCGGCTCTCAGTAATCGCACTCCTCGCAGGGGTTTTGCTCTTTTGTATCAACATTATCCTCTACAAGCAGTTCCCCTACTCCGCCCCGGATGCACCCTACGAGGTTGCCGCACTTGTCATGACCAACCATCTTATCTTCGCCCTCATTGCGGCAGCCGTTTTCGAATCGGGAAGGCTGATCTTCAGAGACCTCCGCCTCGCACTGTTTTCAGCGTTTGCCTGCATCTCGTGTTCCTCGTATATCGTCTGGTCAGGCACGGCAAAGGATCACATCCTGACATCCGCGGTATTCGTACTGGTCATCCTGTTCCTGGTGCGGTATCTCTATAAGGGGAACTGGTGGAACGCCACAGCAGCATTTTTCTTTGCAGGGTTCCTGATCTGGGTCCGCCCGGAGGTCGGAATAGTAGTCTCCGGCATGCTCTTCTTCTTTTTCATTGCGGATATCTGCTGGAATGTACGGAGGAATTTCCTGACAGTTCACCAAGGATTGATATCAGCCCTTTCAAGCGCAGGGATCGCTGCCGGAGCTGTTCCCTTTTTTTTCAACAATCTCCTGCTTACAGGAAATTTCCTCACGCCGGTCTGGGTAGCTCCCCGGCCAGCTATCCCCCTCATGAACACAACACAGCAGGTCGCAGAAATTGTGGGATCAGGCGCGATCTCCGCCTCGCCAGCCATACATTCTCTCGTCCCGATCTCCACTATCACCGGGATACTCCAGTCAAGGTTCCTGCCGATATCACCGGATACGTTCGGACAACTGGCACAGATCCTTACGTTTCCGCAAAACCAAGGCTTTGGATTCTTTATTGTCTGTCCTCTCGTCCCCATCGCTCTGATCGCTGCCGTCTTTTGGCTGAGTGATCTCAGGAAAATACGGGGAAATGACAGAAAAGTTCTCGTTTTTCTCATTGTAATGTCGGTTGCAATATTCTGTAGTTACATCCCGGAAATGAACCTGCTGAATACTGATGCCGGAACACCTCCTGACATGCGCTACCTGATCCCGGCGTACGTTTCCTCCGGGCTGTTAAGCCTGATGATCCTCAGGCAGACTCCGCTTCTGAAAGAGCCGGAAAAAATCCTGAATGCAGCTTTCTCTGGATCCATCATCCTCGTACCAACGTTTATTATTGTCATGATCATCGCCCACCCGTTCGGCGTGCATTATGAAGGATATTCGGCGTTCTTCAAATTTCTCACATTGACCGGTACCGTTCTGTGCATTTTGGGGATGGGGATATCCCGTTTCAATCCGAAGACATCGATGAAAGTTACTACCCTTCTTCCGCTCATCCTGATAGCGCTTATCATTACGGTCCTTTCGTTCCAGGTCATGCTCGCCTTTGTGGTCGGGGGTACGATAAAGTTCAACGGGTACCCGTTCTGGATTCCCCTTATTCGCGATGCACACGGAATGATCTTTACGATAACAACTCCTACGACAATTTGAGAGAAAGCAACTCCCATTTTTTCAATTGTATGAACGGTCGGTAGAATAGGCCGTACAGGAAAACTAATTCAGCAATCGACGACGGACATACTGTTCTGTGATGAAAGATGAATGTCGGGATCTGCGTTTTGCATTCAAGCCTGAAAAAAAAGAGAGATTTTAATAGAGAACGTTCACGTTCTCAACCGTTGCGGGCATGGTCTTGGTAAATGGAAGTGCTGCACCAACACCGGGCCTCAGCTCGATGTTGATCTTCTGTCCCTTTACCCGCTCGTGGGTTGCGCCGGTGTAGAAGGTAACCTTAATCTGGTCCCCGGCGGACATCGTGGCAACTTCCACATCGGACTGGTTGACCGTAGAAAATTCTGATGCGGCAATTGCTGCCGTTCCCCTCTTATAGGTGATGGGGTTGACATCCGGTGCAGAATAAATGATGGTCATTGCATCGAGATCCATGCTGGGTGCACCGGGTGCGAGACCGATCGTGAACTGGATCATGTTAACCGCATTTGAAGCACTCGTTGCCCCGCTGTTGATACCATAGACTTGTCCGAGCATCTGGATGTTGGACGTTGCCTGTTCGACACCCTTGTACACGGTCTCCTGGCTCTTCTGGGTTGTGAAGAACCCGGCACCGAGTACCACGTAAGAGAACACCGCGGCGACGACAACGAATGCGATCAGCACAATCGCTGCCTCAAGCCCGGTGAATGCATCGTCTTTGTTGTAAGACATTGGTAACTCACCTTTCATTGCGACACACGGGGAGCTAGACATCGTCCTCCGTTTGCCGCATTTGCTAAAATGATTTATTAGTATAAAGATTTTCTTCTCTGTCAGGCGTTTAATTTTTCGAGATTGCAGAAATTGACCATGAAAATGATATTTGAGCAGGGATCTTCTGTCATTCAATGAATGAGATAAAATAATTCGCTCCCGGTTTCCTTGGAGCAAGAAAAAAGGTTTTACATGATATTTGTGTTAAAGACCATAGCCCCCACATCGCGTGTTATGGTGAACGAAGATCCAAGAGCGGGCCTTACTTCAAGATTAAAATGCTGCCCGGCACTCAGCCGGGAAGCCTCTTCGAGAAGAAGGGTGATCATGACCTGATCACCGGACGTCAACGCCGTAGCTTCTGCTCCCGTCTTTGCATTCACCGAAGAAAACTCACCGGTAGTTGCCGTTGCCCCCCCGTAGGTATACGTGACCGGGGCAACGCTACTGCTCGAGAATAAGACACTCAGGTGTGTCATATCCATCGGAGGCGCACCCGGTGCAAGACTGATGGTAAACTGTATCGTGTCTATCGCATTGCTCGATGCACTGGCAATTCCATACACTTGCCCGGTGACCTGGATATTCGAGGTTGCCTGCTCAACGCTCTTGTATACGGTCTCCTGGCTCTTCTGGGTTGCATAATACCCGGCACCAAGAATAACGTACGAGAACACCGCGGCAACGACGACGAATGCAATCAGGACGATCGCTGCCTCAAGCCCGGTGAATGCATCCGTGTTTCTGAGATCTGATTCCTGCATGAGATCACGTATAATAATTTTAAGAGTGGTTCTTTGTTTAAATATATTAACTGTTGTCTGGCGATGTCCGTACTACGGGATATTTATCTGGAGTATTGCCAACTAATCATAATATCCTGACGAGACGTTCAATATTTTTTTTCAATTTCATGTATGCCTTTAAAAAAATTTGAACTTTCCTGAGTCAAATCTTCAATCCCGGCAGACCATATTGAAATATAGTATCCGATAAAACACTGTTTAATGCAGAAAGAGGACATCCAATGGGCTGTGCTTGGAATCCTCATACTCCTTGTCATCGCACTGGTGATCAAGCCGACGGTCACCGGACAGCCAGTTAACCTTGGGCTTCCTCAGAACAACAATACGACAGGAGCTAACGAGACGCCAATTTTAACGACCACCAGCACGGTTGGAACAATACAAAAAACAATCGCTCCTGCAGCCACAACGCGGAAACCAACGCCTGTTCCGACATGGAACAAGGCTGTTCAGACATTAAAGTTCGTTGATCCTGCCACGTATGGCGAGAACCTTACCGAACCCATCCCGAATTCGACAAAACTGAATGCCAGTTCATCAGCGATTCGAAATACGGAGATGACAACATACGCGAAATTCTCCGGTAAATACAGTGGTGCAACAACGGTTATTAAAATGCCATTCCCCTACTGGGAACTCTGGTATACCGTAGACCCGATCGTTTCCAGCCTCCAGGAGTCGGCGTCTTCATCAGAAGGATCGTATTCCACCGCCATGCCCTCATTCAGTATCGAGGTGATCGATGCCGATGATCCCAACCGGATCGTGCGGACCATATCCCCTCCCGGGGGGATCGATCCTTCGCTCTGGGAAGATGAGGACACCGATCCGCGTCCATGGAAAGAAAAATTCTTTGAAGGACAGAGGAGGTATTATTTCATTGTAAAAACGCACCTCCTCAGTTCCTACTCAATTGATATTAACGTCCCGACATCCTATGTCGGTAAGTACTAATTTTTATTACGGGACATCCAGTTTGCTGCAATAAATTCGCGGATGATCTGACCTGCGACTGTCGCAGCCTGGCCATGATCATAGACCGGACAGACTTCGGTATAATCAAAAGCGACTGCAGAGGGGGCCAGCGACGTTACAATGTCCCTGATCTCTCCCGGAAGAAGACCGAACGGCTCCGGCGTGCCGAGACCCGGCGTGAGACAGCAATCGATCGCATCCGCATCAATGGAAAGATAGACGTGTTTTCCTTCAATCTTTTCCTGGATTTCTTCGATGACTGAAGCGATTCCGGTCTGTCGTATCATATCCGCCGTATACAATACAAGGTTGTTCCGGGCGAATTCAAACTGCTCTGCTGTTCCACTCCGCCCGCCAATGATGATGATATCCCGGGTACTCTCTTCATACACCCTGCGGGTAGTACAGGCATGGTTGTTTGCTGCTCCCCGGAACTCTTCACGAAGGTCAAGATGGGCATCGCATACGATGAAACAGTCAGGATGGACCGCACGTACTGCTGCTGCGGTTACCGAGTGTTCCCCCCCGAGCATGACCGGGATCTTTTTGTCCTGTATGATCTCCCGGACAACTTCCACAACTTCCTCAACCATGATGTTCGGACATACGCTGACGTCGAGATCTCCCAGATCCGTAAACGGGATTTCTGCAAGGTCGAGATCGAACGCCGGGACATAACTTTCGAAATTGTAGGATAATTCCCGGATTGCCCGGGGCCCTGCCCTCGTTCCCGGCCTGAATGAGGTGGTGCCATCGAAAGGAACTCCGAAAATGACATAACGCGCGTCATCGTACGGTGTATCCGAATCAGCAAAAAAAGAATGTGAAAAAACGTCCATATTCCCGATCAATCTATCTTCTTTTTGCCCATGGACTCGATGTACATTATCTCTTTTCCGACTTCGATCGACCCTTTCTTGTCTTCAGGAATAATGATCTCGAAATTGGAATAATCCTTCATGTCCATCAGCTGGGCCATGTTGCCGGCAATGGAAATGACCTGTCCGCTTTTACGTTCGACGACCGGAACATAGGTCTTTGCCGAGACCGGTTGAACGATAGAGCGTTTTACTCCGTCGAAAATCCCGACGCAGTCAATACGTGCTTTTGCCGCCCCATGCTTCCCGGGTTTTGATGTTGCAATCCCGAGTACTTTACAGGGTTCGTCATCGATGACGATGTAACGCCCCTCTTTGATCTTTCCGATCTCAGTCTGTTCTTTCATTTATGTAACTCCAACCAGATTAATCTACAAATACGCGTTAGTAATTTATTCTTCTTGCAGTAATAAATACAACGGAAAAAGGGCAAAACGGCGCAGGAATGATGGAATTTCTTTCAGCATGCGGGGAGATGGCGCGGAGTGTTGAGGAGGCAATCGCCGATCTCGTCGGAACACCTCGTGGAGGGGAGACCATCAGGATGGGGGCGGATCTGACGCCCACCAAGCGGATAGATCAGGTTGCAGAAGATTGTGTCGTTGATTTTCTCTCTGAACATCCCCTTTGCAGCCTCCTCATCAGCGAAGAACTGGGGAAAAGGGAATTTGAAGGCGGGAGGGGAACGATCTTCCTCGACCCAATCGACGGAACGTACAACGCGGTCGCCGGTATTCCGTTTTACGCAATCTCGATCGCTTTTGCCGTCGGCGGGGAAGTCCGCCAGGCATATGTCAGGAACCTCGCCAGCGGGGAAACATTTACCGCAATCAGGGGGGAATATGCAAAATGTAACGGAAGACCGGTTTCGGTTTCGTCCGTTAAGAATCTCGATGCTGCTGCGATGAGCGTCTACGGGAGGAAATTCGATCCGACGCGGGTGATGCAGCTCGGGATGAAGATCCGGCGCTGGCGTCTTTTTGGCGCTTCTGCGCTCGAACTCTGCTACATCGGATGCGGCCGGATCGACGGCTTTATCGATCTGCGGGGCACACTGCGGGTAACCGATGCTGCTGCGGGCATGCTTGTATGTACGGAAGCTGGCGGGAGGGTGTCGGACCTCGAAGGCGGAACAATCCGTTTTCCCGATGAGGTAACGATCGGGAGATGCCTTGTCGCAACAAACGGAACCCTGCACCATAAAGTCATTGAATATCTCCGGTGATTTTCATGAAGATCCTGCTGGTCTCCCGCATTGATTCTCCTGATGCCCTGACCTTCACGCGGCGCCTTGGCGATGATCTCGGACATGCGGGGCATACGATTGCTTTCAATGATGAGAGCGCGCAGATGCCGGAATTTCCGGAAAAAACCCCTGCACCTCACCATCCGGATCTTGTCGTTGTCGTTGGGGGAGACGGTACAATTCTCCGGACCGTCCAGCAGATGAAGCACCAGGTTCCCATCATCGGGATTAACTGGGGGGAGGTCGGATTCCTCGCGGATCTCGAACCATCGGAAGCATGTTCCTTTCTCTCGCGATTAAATGCCGGATTTGCCGTTGAGAAACGAATGAGGGTGGCATTTTTTAAGGATGGCATTCATATCGGCGATGCCCTGAACGAAGCATTAATCGTGACAAGCCGCCCGGCAAAGATGCTGCGATTTTCTGTCCTGGTTGATGGCGTTCCCGCAGAACAGTTCCGTGCTGACGGACTTCTTGTCAGTTCCCCGACCGGTTCAACGGCGTATGCGATGAGTGCCGGAGGACCGATCGTGGATCCCCGGATCCAGGGTATCCTCCTGGTACCACTTGCTCCCTATATGCTCTCGTCCCGGCCCCACCTTATCAGCAGCGATCGCAGCATCGCTATCCGGATGGAAAGCTCAAAACCGGCCCATCTTGTTATTGACGGACAGCAGACCATCAATCTCCGTAGTAACGATACCATTGATGTGAGCCGGTCCGAACAACCCGCCCTGTTTGTCGATGCCGGCAGAAACTTTTTTGCAAAAGTCGATGACAAACTCCGTCATCTCTGATTCTTCCCGTGATCGTTTTTTTCGTTATCGTCCGACAAGTATCCCTGCGATCAGAATACAAAGCTTATCTGGTTGCAGCGTCGAACTATTTTTATCAGGTGATTTCGTGCAGGTCTCCATGAAGCTCGAGATGAAGGATTCTCCGGGTCAGCTCGTGGCCGCGCTCAGGCCGATCTCAGATGTCGGCGGAAATATCATCGCGGTCATTCACCAGCGGGAACCCGGATCGCATGACGGTTTGCTGAATGTCCAGATCGTTCTCGATCTCCCTGAACGCCGTCTTGACGAACTGGTCGGGCTTTTGCAGAAGGAAGGCGTCCATATCCAAAGGATCGGCAGGGAACGGCTTCTGTACCGCAGGACCGTAATTATGATCGGCCACCTGATGCACACGGATCTCTCCGACACGATCGACCGGATCGATTCTACCGGCTTTGCAGAAGTCTCCGAACTTGCGATGAGCATGCCTGCCATCAGCGAACGCTCGTCTTCCCGGCTCACGATCAAATCGGTGACGAAAGAGGATATGGAGAGAGCAATCGAGATCCTGCGCAGTGTGTCCCAGGAAAAAGATCTCCTTTTAATCGAACCCCTGGAGGAAATGGCGTGAAGATTGCTGTTATTGGCCTGGGATCCGTCGGGCGGGGCGTCCTGGAGACTCTTGCAGGAAAAAATATAGGTCTCTCCGTCACGGGTATTGCGGACTCAAAAAGCGGGTATATTGATCCCTCCGGAATTGATATAAAGAAAGTCCTGATGCAGAAGAAGAAGACCGGCAGGTGCGGGGATGCGGGGGTGACCGCCATGGATGTTGTCAGGGAGGCGGATTACGATATTCTTGTCGAGGTCAGCCCGACCAATGCAACGGATGGAGAGCCGGCGCTCTCCTACATGAAGACTGCAATAAAACGGAAGAAACACGTGGTTACATCGAATAAAGGACCGATTGCGCTCGCGTATAAAGAACTCAAGGCACTGGCGAAGAAAAAGGGAGTTGCCCTGCGACACGAAGCCACCGTCGCCGGGGCTGTTCCGGTCTTTCACACCGTTGAACAAGGGTTGGCAGGTAATGATATCCGCGCTGTTTTCGGCGTCCTGAACGGAACCTGTAACTATATCCTTACAAGGATGGCTGAAGAAGGGCTTACGTACGAGCAGGCACTCCTCGAAGCGCGGGAGATGGGGTATGCTGAAGCAGATCCCACCTATGATGTTAAGGGAATCGACGCCGCAATCAAGCTGGTCATTCTCGCAAACACGATCTGGGGGAACGGGGTGACGCTTGATGATGTCGACAGGACTGGCATTGACCGGCTGACTCCGGAAGCGATCCGTCTTGCAGAGGAAGGGGATTGTACTATCCGCCTCATTGCTGAAGCCGATAAAAGTTCCGGCTTGCTTCGGGTTTCGCCCCGGATCATCCGGAAGAACCATCCTCTCGTTGTCGAAGGCTCGCTGAATGCGATCTCCATTGAAACCGACCTGGCGAAGGAAATTACCCTGATCGGGAAGGGGGCCGGCTCGATTGAGACGGCGAGCGCTATTATCGGAGATCTCCTGTTTATTGCTGAACGATATGGCAGGCGTCCTTGAACACCGGCGCAAATACCTGCGCATGCTGCGGCAGTTCACGCTTGAAAAGGGTTTTTTTACGGTAACCGAGTTCCAGCAGGCTGCGAAGATCCCAAGAAGTACGGCGCAGGACTGGGTGAACCGGCTCGTCATCGAGGGTTGTGTAATTGTCCGGGAAGGAAAACGCGGGAGGAACGCTGCAACGTATGCATCCATCAGCGCAGTTCCCCAGAGTACCTGCCGGCGGATCTTCACAACCCTTGAGGATAATCAGATCGAAATATTCCACGACTGCCTGAGCGGTGCCTGCGCCGCATACTGCGGATTTCATCACCTGCTTGCCGGAGGCGCGATCTCGAAGATCGAACGGGATGGAACACTCCTCCGTGAACGTGCCGCGATCGGCGTTAGGGAGACGAACGTGGGGCTCCCCCCCCTCCCCGCGGTTGCTGTGAACGGCATCGAATGTGACGGGGAATTTATTGTCCAGCATATCCGGTGCATCGGGGGGCCCGCGTATTCACTCTCCGATATGATGGCTCGTGCAGAAGGGGTCTGCAGGATCGAGATCAGCCGGGCCAGCCCGACAATCGAAGGGAAGGTCTGGACCCGTGCACTACGTCACATCACCATAGGAATTGATGATACCGATTCGAAAGATGGCGGAGCGACCTTCGCGCTTGCCCTTGCCCTGCTTGCGCACCTGAGTGCTATCCGCGGCGTCCTCCCGATCGCTCACCATGTCGCAATGCTCAATCCATCCATATACGGGAAGACCGCCGGTAACTCCGCAAGCATTATCGAGATCGGGGCAGAGCCGGACCAGTACTCCCGGGTCGTGGAGAGAGCAATAAAATTCGTTGCCGGTGAATCGCTCTCGCCAGAGTGGGGCCTCGCGATCCGGGCGGGCTTTACTATCCCCGATGGTCTTCGGGAGTACGGGTGGCTTGCCCGGTCCACAGTCGTAACCCGCCCGGTTGCAGAGGCCGTTGCAGAGCGTTTTAATGCACAGTTGTATGGGGGGAATGGTGTGATCGGTGCCCTCGGGGCAGTTGCACTCAGTGGCCTCCCGAATGAAATTCTCCTCGATCCTGGAAAAACACGATAAGAATCTCACGATGTGCTCTATCCGTTATCCTGGGAAATGACCGGTCACTGTGTAAAATCAAGGAACACGGAGATTACGGCAAAGATTGTTCCATCCGGGAAGATACTGCCGGGTCTCTCTCAGAATTTTTCTTCGTTTTCCCGATATAAGATCCCTGCACCAGTCCCCAATACGTTCTGCGGTCATTTCAGGATGAAACGGGAGCGCGAGGCCGTCCCGGTAACGGAATGCCTGGTTCCTGACCCGTCTCCCGGTGCAGATGCGATGCCCATGGTCGGGAATTCCGGACAGAAAGAATCCATAAGGAAGGGATCATATCCCGAAAATAGAGATGAAACCGGGAAAATCCGGGTTCTCTATCATTGAATGCATTTTACCTGAGGCGTTAAACCTCGTCGTCTGTTACCCTGTTCCTGCTCGGACGCAAGAGAGGGGATGTCTGGTTTGATGATTCACCGTTAACAGGTTTTTATCGGACGGATCAGCCAACCCATTCCAGCATTCCGCCACCGCTTGCCTGGTCACGGACGGTTCTTGCCTTCTGGGGCATCTCAACAGCGCGGGGGTTGGCACGCTTGTTCTCGAGTTCCTGCACGACGGTCTTATAGGACTGCCGGGTTCCCAGGATCTGGGCACTCTTGACACCGGTCATGATGGCAAGCACACGGATCTTGCCTTCCATATCATTGCGCACACGTGCACCCCAGATGACATCTGCATGGGGATCGAGTTCGTACGTCAGGGACGTCGCAACTTCCTCAGCGTCCTGTAACGTTAAGTCGGTACCCCCGGTGATGTGGATAAGGCTGCCCGTTGCACCACGGTAATCGATATCCAGCATCGGGTTGCTGAGGCATTCCCGGACAACGCTCTCTGCCTTGTTCTGCTGCTTGCTCTCTCCGACAAGCATGACCGCGACGCCGCCCTTGCTCATGATGGCACGGACATCGGCATAATCGATGTTGATGAGCGACGGTTCGGTGATCGTTTCGGAGATCCCCTTGACGGTCTCGCCGATCAGCTGGTCCATGACGGAGAATGCCTGACCGAGGGGGAGGTTCGGGACAAAGTTCTTCAGCCGGTTGTTGTCGAGCACAATTACCGAGTCGGCCGCAGATGCAAGTGCCTCGAGCCCTTCCTCTGCCCGGATCAGGCGTGCCTTCTCAACCTGGAACGGATAACTGACCATACCGACAACGATTGCGCCCTGTTCCTTTGCGATCTGTGCGACAACGGGTGCAGACCCGGTACCGGTACCTCCACCCATGCCGGCGGTGATGAAACAAAGATCAGCGGACTCGAGCAACGCTTCAAGTGTGGGGCGGGCCATCTCCGCGGCGCGCTTGCCGACATCCGGGTAGCCCCCGGCACCAAGACCCTTGGTCAGGGATTTCCCGATCAGAACGCGCTTGTCAGCCTGAACCATGTCCAGGTGCTGCTTGTCCGTATTGATCGCAATTGTTTCCGCACCGGCAACACCCATATGGTGGATACGGTTGACGGTATTGTTCCCGGCGCCTCCGCAGCCGACGATTACAATTCGTGGCTGGCCGACGAAATCGTCTTCCATGCTGTTGGCGCCGGGCTTGTTGATCTCTTTCTCAAGCTCGGCGTTTTTCAACGCGTCGTTAATAATGCTCTGCATATCTCTACCCTCTCAAACCTTAAATGAAACCTGGTCGCTTTCCTTCAAGACACGGTTGGCACGTTTTTCAACGAGATCGCGGACAGCTGCCCGAATCGCTTCGGAAATGCTCGGGAATTCCCCGGCATCGACCATCTGCTGGAGCAGACTGATCTGTTGTTCAGGCAACCGCATCGTAATCCGTTGCATCTCGTATCCCCTTGTGTCTGACATATGTCAGACATCTGTCATTCATATGTCAGACAAGGAGAACCTTTGTGTCTGACTGAACCAGATGAAACAAAATAACACATGAATCTATAAAAACTTTGTTCCCGACGCCTCCATCTGCTTCAAAACGAATTTATGGATTCCCACGCAATCAGAAGGGTGAATATCGGGTTTTTTTCATGATTCCGGGATCGGGAAAAAAAGTACTTCACGGGGGATCCGGAAAGCGTGAATGTGAAAGGAGTCAGAAAAGGGTCCTGGATTTCAGTGCCAGTGTTAATCCTTATCCCCCTGAATTCTCATGGAACTGTGACTCTTTTTTCCTGGAACACTATCCCGATGACAGTTATGCGCGGTTAAAGGAGATCATCGCAACGACGTTTCACCGGAGACCGGAAGAGATCTGTGTCGGGAATGGATCCATCGAGCTGATCCGTACATGCTGTAAGGTCGCCAACTCGGGAAAGGGAAGATCGTACTATACTGAGATCGCAACATTCGGAGAGTACGCATACTCTGCCGAGCTTTACGGAGGAACGCGCGCTGAGCGTATGGAAGATGCCGACCTCCTTTTCATCTGCAACCCGAACAACCCGACGGGATCACTCAGGACGCGCGAGGAGATGTGTTCATTGCTCGCCCGGAAGAAAAAGCCGGAATCTCTCCTCTGCGTTGATGAAGCCTTCATCGAACTTTCTGATCCGGCGCAGAGCCTGGTAACCATCAGCGCTACGGACGTCCTGATCCTTCGGTCCCTGACAAAATGCTTCTCGGTCCCGGGCATCCGGTTCGGGTATGGTTTTGGCAATCCCGATCTTATCGCGGAGATCGAGGCCGCACGGCTGCCCTGGACCGTGAACTCATTTGCAGAAGCTTTCGCCCTGCAGGCATTTCTCCGGTATGACGAACTGGAAAAATCCCGACGCCGCATCGTGAAGGAGAGATCCTTCCTTGAAAAAGCTCTTGCTGCATCCGGTCTTTCGAGTGCCCCGTCATCGGCGAATTTTCTGCTCGTGGAAACGGGAAATGATGTCCGTCATCTCTGTTCGAACCTGAAAGAAAAGGGAATTCTCGTCCGTGACTGCACATCGTTTGGTCTCCCAACAAAAATCCGGGTCGCCGTACGCACACGACCGGAAAATGAGATCCTTATCCGGGAAATCGGGTCATGCTTACCCTGATCATGGCGGGAGGAGAAGGAAGTCGCCTCAATCTCGGAGAGAAACCCCTGGTTTCCGTCGGGGGCAGGCCGATGATAGCCCGGGTCATCGATGCGTTTGATTCTTACGGGTGCAGCATTGTTGTCGTTACCACGAGTAAAACCCCCATGACCCGGAACTGGTGCCGGATCATGGGGATCGATATGATTCCCACTGAAGGGACGGGGTATATCGGGGATATGGTCCATGCGGTCAGCGAACTCGGGGAGACCAATCCCCTCTTTGTCTCCGTTTGTGATATCCCCTGTCTCCATGCCGGTGTAATCGGGACCATCCACACGGCATACCGGGAGTGCGGTAAAGATGCCTGTTCTACATGGGTCCCGTTGGTACTTGTCCACAATCAGGAGGGTGTACGGTACGCCGGGCAGGTTGACGGAGTCGCTGCGTGCCCGGCAGGGATCAATATCCTCCGGGGGGACATTATCCGAAAGCCGCAGGAGGAGTACCGGTTCCTTCTCGCCGAGCCACGCCTCGCACATAACGTGAATTCCCGGACTGATCTCGCCTATGTAAACGCATTTTTTTCAAAAACCGGCAATTAGTTGCATACGACCGGAAAAAATTTCCAGAAATCCCTCTGCGGGCATCATTGGGGAAAAACGCGTGGAATCTGGATGATTTAAGAGAACGCATATTAACCCACATCCCCTATTATACAGTATTATGGCAGTATCGCAGGAGATCGAACTCTCCGGTCACATCATCGATTCCGGGATCATGACCCAGCTCTTTGACAAGGTCATGGACATGGGAGGGAACTTCGAGATCCTGATCTTCGACATCGGTAAGAAGAAAGCCGATCCCAGCCACGCACGGCTCAGGATTGCTGCGGCAAACCGTGAAAAACTCCGCTCCATCCTCTCCGAACTCCACCGGCTCGGAGCCCGACCGCTGGAAGAGAAGGATGTCCACATCGTTGCAGCTGAGGGTGACCGAATCCTCCCTAAAGGATTTTATTCTACAACCAATCACCCAACTGAGATAAAATTTTCCGGTGAATGGATACCGGTCGATTCCATCGAAATGGACTGTACGATCATCGTCGACCGTCATGAAAAGACGGCACGCTGTTTACCTCTCGGCAAACTGAAGAAAGGAGATTATGTCGTTGTCGGTGAGCAGGGTGTCCTTGTGCATTATCCGGAACGTCCCCGCGAACAGACCTCGTTCGAGTTCATGCACGGGACGGTCTCATCGGAACGGCCGATCGAAACTCTGATTGCCAAGATCGCGCGGGAGATCCTCGAGGTGCACCGATCCGGGGGGAAGATTGTCCTTGTCGGGGGCCCTGCCATCATTCATACCGGTGCAGCAAAATCCGTTGCGGAGATGATCCGGAAAGGCTACATCAACGTGGTGCTTGCGGGTAACGCCCTTGCAACGCACGATATTGAGTATAACCTTTTCGGAACATCCCTTGGCATGGACATCTCCACCGGAAAACCGGTCTTTGGGGGGCATAAGAACCATTTCTATGCAATTAGCGAGATCATCCGTGCAGGTTCAATCAGGAACGCTGTTGAGAAAGGACAGGTCACGGGGGGGATTATGTACGAGTGTATCAGGAACAATGTCCCGTTCGTGCTTGCGGGATCGATCCGGGACGATGGCCCCCTCCCCGAAGTGATTACCGATACCATGGCTGCACAGGATGCCATGCGCAGGGAACTGAAAGGGTGCAATATGGTTCTGATGGTCGCAACGCTCCTGCATTCGGTTGCCGTAGGCAACTGCCTGCCCTCCAGCGTCAAGACCATCTGCGTGGATATCAATCCTGCATCCCTCACAAAACTGATGGACCGGGGGACGGAACAGGCAATCGGCATTGTCAGTGACGCCGGGACATTCTTCCCCCTTCTCGCAAAACAACTTGAGATCCAGAGCACGGGAAAGAGGTGACGTTCACCGGGTCAACGGCATCGCGAACGGTTTTTCGTTCTCGAGTACGAATTCCCACTCCTTTTTACAGGCACACGTGGTCGCCAGCAAGGCTGCAACAAGGTCCCGGTCCCCGGTCAGTGAGTAGTCCCGGATCCCGTTAACAAGGTCCTTATCGCATGCGCCGCAGTTATGCGGGCCCCGGATCCGACCCCCGCCAACCGGATCGCAGGTGACGTGGACCGGAGCATTCCTGAGGATCTCAAGGACGCTCCAGAGATAGGGTGGGCGGTATGCCTTCTGTTTCCAGTACCGTTCGAGTTCAGTCCTTCCCTGGACCGTGCACGGGTTCATCGAGATGAGATCCGCATAGCCCGCCACGATTCGGATGGAGGAGACCATATCCTCAAGCGCCTCCCGTTCGGTCAGGAAAAGCGGTTTATGGAGGAGGTACGCTTTTATCCCTGCGCCCATTCTGCCAGCGCGTTGGCAGGCTTCGGTGAAATCCCGGAACGAAAACCCTTTCCGGATACATTTTGTGCGAATCGTATCGTCCGCCGTTTCCAGCCCAATCGCGCAGAACAGGGGTTTCTTCCACGTGCCATCGTCCGTTTCCTCCATGAACGCGGCAAGGGCATCCTCCTGGACATACTCCGGACGGGTTTCCGCAATTACCAGTTTACCCCGGAACGCTGATGCAATCGCTCTCAGCACAGACTCCGGAACTTCCCGGGGATCGAAGAAACTCCCCGAGGTGAAGATCTTCACCATCCGGTACTGATCGGGCCGGTATGAAGCTAGGATCGACCTGAGCTGGCTCAGGATGTATTCTGCATACATTTCCGGCGTTTCGCTGCCGCCATACCGCTCATACCGGTAGCTGCACATGAAACAGCGGCTCCACGAACAACCGGCAGTCCGGAAAATGATGGTGAGGCACGGGAGAACTTCTCCGTCGTAACGATCACTTCCCAGCCATGACACAACGGTTCGATCCGATGCTTTGCAAATCATTAACAACCTAGTAGTTAACCTTAGTGCAATGTATAAGCTCGTCCTGCCGGTGCTGGGACTTATCTTCCTTGCAGGGATTGCATCCGCGTACCAGATCGACATCGATGCTCCTGCCACCCTCACTGTCGGGAAACCGCTGGTTGTCAACGGGACGACCAATTTCGGGATTGGGACCCCTATTGATGTCGTCCTCTACCGGCAACTTACCACCAGCACGGAGCTGAAAAGAAGGATCGCGTATGTCCAGTCAGACCATACCTTCCGTGTTGTCTTTGATACAAGCGGGTTGGAGAAGGGGACATACAAGGTCGAGGTTCCGGCGAGCGGTCTTGGCGATTCGGTCAATATGCGGCTGGTCGAGCTGATTGACAGGTCGGATGAGATCGTGCTCAGCCCCGGCGTGAAATCCCAGGAATTTACCGGGACGCTCGTGATCTCCGGCACACTTAAAAACAATAAGAACTCGGGTGTCCAGATCGAGGTTTCCGGGCCTGACGGGGACAGGATCTACGGCCCGAAATATATCCCGACGGACCCCCAGGGGATTTTTTCACTCTCCGTCCTCATCCCCGTGGGCGGGGAGTATGAAGTCAGTTTTACCGATACTCAAGGCTATATCGGAGAACGCATAATAACGGTCACCGGGGGACCGGCGACAATTCAGACTGTACTCGTAACCTCCCCCGTCCAGCGGCTCTCATCCCATGCCCCATCCTCCCGCGAAGCACCTGCCTACTTTGAGGTGAGATCCGGCTCCGGCGTCATGGACATCTATACATCCTCCAACGTCAACTGGGTCATCGAATACGGCGACGAAACGGGGAATATCCGGACCGTCAACAACCATGGTGAACTCAACCCCGAGAGGGTCAATCTTATGGGAAACGGCAAGACGGTGTATTTCAGGGTATACCCGTTCCGCGAGTCAGACAGCGGGGAAGTATTCTTATATGCCGAAAACGCACGGTCAATCAGGGTAAGCCCCACGGTCCCTGCCGTTTTTATCGCAGCAGATACCACAGCACCCCCATCCGAGACTCAGGCGCGGGTTGACCCCCTGACCGCATTTTGCGCCCTTTTCTCGACAGGCGTTCTGTTGCTTTTCCGGCGCTGAACTCTGTCCCCCATTTTTTCAGCGGGAAATCGCGGGAATGATCGCCGGGTCGTTCTGCGGATTAAGAAGCCTTTTTAGGATCGCCCGACATACCCGTATGACGCAGCCGGGGTAGTCTAGTCTGGGAAGGCGTTGGTCTTGAAAACCAATGGTGCCCTGCACCTCAAGAGTTCAAATCTCTTCCCCGGCGTTATCAGGATATTCTCCAACTCCTGACTCGCTGGTACTGAAGGTAAATCCCCCCTCTGATTATCGGTCCTATCACTGTTTTTAAAAGATCCGGAAACAAAGAGTACAGGTTAACAAAGAGGATCATCGATGTGCGTTGCTGTCCCTGCAGAAGTGCTGGAGATCAAGGAGGGAAATATCGGCGTTGTCGATTACGGTAACCTGCAGCAGGAAGTCCGTCTCGATCTTGTTGACGTGAAAGTCGGGGAATTCGTGCTCGTCCATGTCGGTTTTGCGATCCAGCGGCTCTCCCGCGAAGATGGACTGGAGACCCGGGAGATCTTCAAGCAGGTGTATGCTGCACTGGAGGAGTGAATGCACGAGTATGGGATCGCGTATGATCTCTATGCGACCGCCCGCCGTGCAGCGCTCGAGAATCATGCGGATCGCGTTCTCAGGGTCAACGTTGATGTGGGAAAGCTCGCGATGGTCAATCCTGAACAGGTCGTCTTCCTCTTTGACATCATAAAAGAAGATGACCCGCTTTTTTCAAAATCGACGCTTGAATGCCGGGAAGTATTGGCGGAGACGGCCTGCACATGCGGGTACCGCGGCAACGAAGTCCATGTCTGTCCTTCCTGCGGAGCGCTCCCCGAGATCGTGAAAGGAAGGGAGATTGTGGTGACAAATGTCGAGATCGAGGTGGACGATTAGATGAAAGTATCCATGATGCACGGTGCCGGCGGTGAAGTGATGGGCGAACTCCTTGCCACCCTGACGAAATTCAGGAACAACAATGCAGGGGGTATCGGCCTTGAATCGCTTGATGATGGTGCCGTTATCCCGTTTTGCGGGAAGAACCTGGTTTTTACGACGGATTCCCACGTTGTCCGCCCGATTTTCTTTCCGGGAGGCGATATCGGGAGGATTGCAGTCTCCGGCACCGTAAATGACCTCGCAATGATGGGAGCGCAGCCGATAGCGCTTTCCTGCGGGATGATCATCGAGGAAGGTTTTGAGGTCGCGGACCTTGCCCGGATTGTCGCATCGATGGATGAAGCCCTTGGAGAAGCCGGCGCAAGCATGGTCACCGGGGATACCAAGGTGATGGAACGGGGAGCGCTCGACGGGATCGCGATTAACACTGCGGGTATCGGCATCGCGGATAGGGTGATCCGTGACAACGGGCTCGTTCCCGGGGATGTGATCATCGTCTCCGGAACGCTGGGGGACCACGGGATTGCGATTATGGCGCACCGGGAAGGATTCGATCTTGGTGAACAGATCCATTCCGATGTCGCCCCGGTCAACGGATTGATGAAGAATGCTATTTCCGCCGGGATAATCCATGCGGCCAAAGATCCCACCCGTGGCGGATTTGCGAGCGCCATCAACGAGATGGCGCGCAAGAGCGGGGTCTCTGTCCGTATCCGGGAGATGGATCTCCCGATCAACAAGAGCGTCCGCAGTGCCGCAGGCATGCTGGGCATCGATCCTCTTGAAGTGGCGAACGAGGGCAAGGTCGTGATGGGCGTTCCGGCATCCGATGCGGACGCGGTCCTCGCCGCAGTTCGTACTCACCGGTACGGGAAAGATGCTGCGATTGTCGGAACGGTCACCGCAGGCTCGCAGGTGATCATGGAGACGGCAATCGGTGGCGAACGGTTTATCGAACCCCCGATGGGTGACCCGGTGCCCCGGGTCTGTTGATCGCAGAACCTGCGGTTTTTGCACGTATCCCCTCCTGAATCCTTTTTAAGCATAACAACAACACTGTATAACGGATGTCACCCGGGGAAGAAAAGGAAAAATCCCCCGGACCCGGCCCGGGAACAGGACCGGGGATGAACCGGGGGATTATTGCAGGAATCGTCGTCATTGTCATTGCGATTGTACTCTTCGCTGTTGCGGTTCTGGGAACGAGCGGATCACCCTCGCCGGGCTGTGATCCCCGGGATGGGACCTGTACCCCGCCTGCCCTGACCACTCCCCCTCCTACGACTACCCCCGTCGTCAAGACCGCCCGGCCAACCGTGGAACTGTATGTGATGTCGTTTTGCCCGTTCGGCGTGCAGGTGGAAAAGGTCATGAAGCCTGTCGTCGCGCTGCTTGCAAACAGCACGGACTTCAGGGTATACTATATCGCGAACGTTCCCGGCACCGACCTCTCAACCGCAAAATCACTCCACGGGAATGCAGAGGCGATCGAGGATGCCCGCCAGCTCTGCATTCTTGCGCATTCTCCTGCCAGCTACTGGGAGTATCTGGGTGCCTTTGACACCCAGTGCTATTCTCTCTGGATGAACCAGACCCAACTGGGTGCATGCCAGCAGAATGTGACGGACCAGCTTGGAATCACCGAAACGGTCAAGGAATGCATGACCGGAAACGAAGGTTATGAACTGCTGAAGGCGGATTCAGCGGCGGTAAACGGTGCCGGCATCACCTCTTCCCCGACCATCATGATCAACGGGCAGAAGTATACCGGCAGGCGGACGTCGGAATCCATCAAGCAGGGGATCTGCGACCACTTCGACGCCACCCCCGAAGCGTGCAGTACGGTTCTCTCGACAGAGGTTGTTGCGGCATCGGGAAGCTGCTGACGGGCAGCCTTTTTCCAAAATTTTCACCGGGGCTGTTCGTAAGGGCCCTGCAACTACCTGCTATCCGTTCCGGATTATCGTGGAATTTCCCCGGTGAAGTGACCCCCCTGCTCGTCCGCAATGAAGGAGTCGAACAGGGCGAGCGCCTCCAGCTCCCGGGAACCACCGCACTTGCGGATGATTGAACGGTAATGGTCGATGAGTTTTTTTAAGTCGGGATTTCCGGATAACCGGTACCGGGTCCCATGGACGGTCGCCTCGATGATTGCAGAAAAGCCCCGGTTGACAGGACGGGGTCTGCAGGAAAGGACCTTCTCAACGACCGGAGTAATGCGGACAGTCATCGACTGTGTCCCCCTCTTCTCGATGACTGCCGAGAACGCGATCCACGCCTCGGTATCGGCAAGCCGGTCCATCAGAGTCCCGTCGACATCCTCCTGAACAAATGCAGTTTCGGGCAGATCGGAGAATGCAGTCCTGACAAAGAGGACAGGGTCGTGTACGATGTTGGCAACCACCCACCGGTCCCGGACGATGTTCTTCTCAGTATGAGAACCGTTGAAGCAGACAATCCGGTACACTCCGTTGCGGGCGATGATCCCCATTGGGGCTGCATTGGACCTGGTCGTCGCAATGACCTCATTGATGCCATCCGTCAGGATTCCCATGACCATCCTTCCGACAGTGCAAGGTAGATCGCTGCGATGGTTATATCTGCGATCGACCCGGGATTGATCCCTTTCCGGATGCATTCGTCATCGAATTCACGAAGCGGCAACCTGCCGTCAAGTACGAGGCGGGCCCGGGCAAGGGTCTGTTCTGCGACGGGTCTCCCGTGTTTTTTAATGATGAACGTGTCCGGCTCCGTTGCGAGAAGGGTGATGAACATCTGTACGATGGCCGCGCGACCGGATCCGGACGTGTGGAGAAGGTCGGCCCCGCGCCGCGTAAGGGGAAACCCGGTCACCCATTCGCGGGCAACCATGTCGTTCTTTGCCGAGTGGAGCATCACATCCGAGAGCGTCATCTCCCGCTCGCGGAGCATTTCGAGCGCTTTCGGATCATTGATATCGATAGAATCGGTGGGAAGGGTCCGGACCGCGGTGAGTGCAAATGCCCGGTAGAATGCAACGGCATCGGAGACATCCGTTTTCGCGATTGCCTTCATTGCTCCGGGGATGTCGCCGCCATAAACGAGAGGGATGAGCAGGATGAATGCACCGAAATGAGTGTTGCCGCCACTATGGCAGCTGGTCTGCTGTACCGCATGACGGATTATCTCCCCTATCCTCCCCTCGCCCCGTTCCGCCTCGTCGAGTGCCGGGCGGGAAAGGATCGTGGATGCCAGAAAGTGTTCGATCGTGGTATCGGGATAGTCATGACAGCGGTCGACATTCCCCGGTTTTGGGTACGCGCAGACCTCCAGCATCATGGCGAGCTGGGCGCGCTCAGCACGACTCGTCAGGTGGCACTTCATGGAAAACACGGCCCATGATCGTATCAGACAGCTCGTGTTTCAACCGCATATATTCTTTCTTCGAGAGCCCGGTCTGGCGCAGGGTCATGTCGCGGAACATGCAGGGTGAGGAGGTCTTGCAGCACCATGCAAGGCTCCCGAAACAGGTCTGTGCCCCGGTCTCAAGTGGGGTTCCCTGGACAGAACCGAGCTTGAGCGCCATATAGTCCTTCTTGTCCATCCCGATCCGGTTCAGCGTTGGGATGAGCGGGCACTCTTTGACCGGCATGCAGCAGAAAGTCAGTGCACGGAGATCGCCACCCCGGCAGAGCTGTTTGGGGGAGTTGTACCATCCTTCTTCATCGGCATACCGTGAAATCGCGGCATCAAGACCCGCAAGGGTGCGCTCATCCGATTTCCGGGCAAGTGACACGAGGTCGGCGCCATGGGAAAGCCGGTCACGCATGGCATCGAAGGTGTTGATGGAGTTGTTCGCCACAAGTACAAGCGGGCAACTGTTCCGGATCTGACGGAGTTTTGAGGATCCGAAGTCCATGAGATCCACGTGGAGGATATCAGCACCTGCACCCCAGATCCGGCGGGCAAGCTGGAGGTCATCAGCGGAGACCCCCGCCCGAATCTTGACCGAGACCGTTATATCGAGGGTCTTCATCGTACGGATCGTCGCGATCAGGTCGCCGGGGTGCCGGAGAAAATGCTCACCACAGCCTGCGGCGATCATCGGTGCCTGCCGGCAGTGGGCATCGATCTCATAGATGACCGAATCGCCCATCGCTTCGGCTGCCGAACGGTATGACTCAGGGGAGCTTCCCCGCAGGTTGATGCCGGTGATGACGTCGGTCGCAGCAAGTTTCCCGATCTGCCCTGAGATCTCAGCGACCGGGTCGTCATACAGGAATTCCCTGCGATCCCCCGAGCGCGCGACCTCCCGGGCTGCTGCAAGGGTTGGGGGATCGATCGAGTATCCTCCGATGAACGCTGCGCCGATATGGTCTTTGCGGGAAAGAACGTACTCCGCATCGACAATCCCGGCCATGGAGGCGATCGCAATCGGGGTTTTGACGACGCGGTCGTTGAGGACAAGACCGAAGCGTTCAAAGGCATCTGTCATGAGTTCATATCCGTTGCAAGTATTCGGTATAATTACTTTGCATTCAGGGACCCAAGAGTATAGGTGCCGCGTGCCCGGACGAGTTGCGTACCCTGCCGCGCATCATCGATGGTAATCCCGCGGTTCTCTGAAAAATGTTCCTGTACGATCGTCCATGGGATCAGGAATGCCTCGTTGGGCTTTCCTGCAGTCCGGAATTCGACAGCAAGGTAGCCGACCCGCCCGGTCTTTTCGAGAAATCCCGAGATGGCGTCGACCTGGTGGATGTTCTTTTTGTCTGCATGGAAATGCTGGGAAAAGTAGAGTTTTTTATCGCCAATGGACTTGCATTCCACGGCGCAATAGTACGAAGGATTGATGCAATCGACCAGAACGTCGACATACTGGGTCGAGAACTTGTGCTGTTTGAGACGGTAGGCGAATCCCCGGATATGCTGCGCCGTAAAGAAGCGGTTGAAGCACTGGACAACCTCCCGCTCGAAATCACTCATCATCATCCTGTTGGACTGCCGGCCTGATATGCTTTACAGCAGGCAATTTCCGATAGAAATAACTCAATTGATCCCCAAATATCCTGCAACGACCTGTAACCTGACCGGCAGCCATGATACCGGGGGGTGCCATCCCGGCGGACGACAGAGGTCGGAAAATTGTCCTTCGGACTGAAAGGATTTTTTTATACTTTTTCAAGGGATATTAAGGTGATTTAGTAATAATTTTTAACGAAGTACGTATTATTATGTGCTATATGGGTATGAAGGGAATGTTACTCGTCGGGCATGGCAGCACCATGCCGTATAACAAGGAGCTTGTCGAAAAGACTGCGGAGATCATCCGGGCACAGGACAAGGGTTTTATCGTCAGGTGCGGGTTCATGAACATCAACACACCGTCTATCAGGGATGCGCTGAAGGCGTTTCAGCACGACCCAATCGACACGCTCGTCGTTGTCCCGCTCTTCCTTGCAAAAGGTGTCCACATTGAGAAAGACATTCCCGGCGAGATCGGCCTTCCCGAAGGGGTAAAGAAAGGTATGTTTGCTCTCAATGGCAGGAGCATCCCGCTCGTATACGCGGATCCCATCGGGAGCGATCCCCTGCTTGCATCCCTGATGGTCAAGAATGCGCAGGCTGCGTTGAATCTCCTCTGATCCGTCATATGAAAATCCTGGTACTCGATACCATCCATGGCGGCGCCGTGATCGGATCGGCATTCGAATCAGCAGGCTGCACCGTCGATATGGTCGATGTGTACAGGAACAGCAGCAGGATCGATGTAAAAACCGCCCTCTCCGGAACCTATGACCTTGTCACGGCCCCCGTGCATCTCGATCCGGACCACCCGCTGATCCGTTCTCAGAAATCCCCGGTTATCACCCACCACGAAGCCGTGCGGACCCTCCTTGGCGATGCCCTCCCGCACCCGATGGTAGAGATCACGGGGGCTCAGGGGAAGACCACAACCGCGCATGCTCTCGCTTCCCTGATGGAAAATCCTGGCGTGCTTCTCTCTTCCCGTGGTCTTATCCGGTTCCCGGATCAGGAGAACGGCATACGGATGAGTATCACCCCGGCATCCGTAATAACAGCAGCACAGGCCGCCGTCGGGCAGGGAGGCTGGCTCATCGCCGAGGAGTCACTCGGCGTGACCGGGGCAGGGGATCTCGCGATTCTGACCTCGGGCCAGACGTACCGTTTTGCCGCAGGAAAACGGGATGCACTTGAATATAAGGTGCGAACTCTCCGGTCCTGCAAAAATGTCCTCCTTGCACCCGGCATCGCCTGGAGCATGCCGGGGGCTGTCCGTGTTGACGATGCAGCGGAAGTTGAAGGGATCAGGTGCCAGATAGCGACGAAACAGGGGGGCGGGGTGTTCGAAAATCCCCTCCTTGCAGAAGAGGCATACCGTATTCCGCTGATGCTCGCCGGGACAGCTGCATGCCTGCTGGGGCTTGATCCCGCGCCGCTCTCCGGATTCTGCGGTGTGGAAGGGAGGATGGAGGTCCGGAAAGAGGGTAGGATCGTCATCGTCGACAATGCCAACAGCGGCACGAACCGCGATACGACCATCGCTGCAGCGAGTCTTGCACGGGATACAAGCGGCTGCGAGACGCTGACTCTCGTGATTGGCACCGGGGAGGGCGACGGCAGGGTATGCGAAGGATTCCCCGACGCCGAGATCGCCGATACCATCTGCAGGATCCGTCCGAACCGCCTTATTCTCGTCGGAGGAGTTCTCGATCCCCCGCTGCTCCCGCCGGATGCCGTTTCCGGGACATTCGTCTCCCGCGCACCCACGCTTTCCGCTGCGCGGGAGGCAGCGATCAGTGCAACGGATCAGGGCGCGATCGTGCTTGCCGTAAAGACGTGGAGGTAAGAATGAAGTTCATGCACCCCCGCCCCAGCTCAATTGTCGCGGCGCTTTATACGGCACGGGACCTCAACGTCGACGTCTCCATTCTGCACGGGCCATCCGGCTGCTCCTTCAAGCACGCCCGCCTTCTGGAGGAGGACGGGATGAGGGTGCTCACAACGTCGCTTGCGGACAACGAGTTCATCTTCGGGGGCGAGAAACCTCTCGAAGACGTGCTCCGGTACGCAGAGGAGCATTTCAACCCGGGACGGATGGCGGTTATCGGGACGTGTGTCGCCATGATCATCGGGGAAGACCTCCAGTCTGCGGTCCGGAATGCAGCGATTACGGCCCCGACAATCGCTGTCGACATCCATGCCGGATATCCGGAGAATATTGCCGGAGTGCTGGCGACGCTGGAGGCGGCAGCCGCTGCCGGGTGGATCAGCAGCGACGAAATGGCCCGCCAGCGGCGCATGATGGAGGCGGCAAACGAGGTGGAACGTCTCCGTGGCGCAGCATCGCAGGCATACATCGAACCGGAAAGGGGTGACCTCAAGCATGTTGCCGGCAGGCGCCTGCTCGAACTGGCACGAAGCGGCGAGAGAGGGGTTGCGATCCTGAACGCGAAAAAGGAGACCGCGTATATGTTTGCCGATGAACTGGTCGCCCTCCATGACGTCTGCCCGGATGCTAACATAACGTATATCGCCAACCTCGAACAGCGCGGGCTTGCCAAGGTCCGTGAAGATGCAGCACGGATCCTTTCCGGCCTGCAGGAAAGAGGTGTCAGACCTGAGTGTATCGGTGCGCTGGACGAATATGGTGCCAACGGACCGGCGCTTGGGGATCGGATCCGTGCGATCGCCCCCTCCTTCGCACTGATTGCCGGCGTCCCCCACGCGATCCCACCGGATTTCACGGACGGAATCGAGTGCTTCTCCATCACCAATGGTCCGCGGCAGGTCGCCCCGCTGAAAGTAATCGGGCACCGGCACGTAATGGTCGAAGTCGACCTGCATCCGAAGACGCTGGGGGTCCGCTCGATCGTTGAGAGCGAATTCGGTGCGGTTCTCAGGAGCCTGCGATGAAAGCGGTACTCATCGCCGGTGATCGATCGGGCTCGGGAAAGACCAGCATCACCCTTGCGCTCTCAGCCCTTCTCGCACAAGAGAAAAATGTCCAGACCTTCAAGGTCGGCATGGACTACATCGATCCTTCCTACCTGACCGCCGCCTCGGGACGCCCGTGCCGGAACCTCGACAGTTTTACCATGGATACAGCAACGATAAAAAATATTTTTTCCAACGGGTGCCGCGGTGCCGATCTCGCCATCGTTGAAGGGGTACGAGGCTTGTATGAGGGCGCCGAAGCCATCGGCGATACCGGCAGCACGGCGTCGATCGCAAAGATTCTCGACCTACCGGTTGTCCTTGTTGTTTCAGCGCGGAGTATAACGCGGAGCGCAGCGGCGATTGTCCGGGGGTTCCAGACTTTCGATCCGAAAGTCCGCATTGCCGGGGTCATCCTCAACAACATCAAAGGAGATTCCCACCGGGAAAAAGCTGTTGCTGCAACCGAACACTTCTGCAAAATCCCGGTGATCGGGGCGATCCCCCGTACGGGAGAGATGGAACTGGCCATGCGCCACCTGGGTCTCGTTCCCTTCCGTGAAGGAGCGCGGAACGAGGAATTCCGTCGCCGGATCGAGATCGTCACGCAGATCATCGGAGACCATGTCGATCTCGATCGGTTCCGTTCATCGATGAAGGAGTGCGCGGTAAAGAAAAAAACGCCTGAAATTTTCCGGAGGAATACGCAGGCAGACGTGCGGATCGGTCTCGCCCTTGACGAGGCGTTCAATTTTTACTACGCCGATCTCTTCGACCTCATGCCGGCACTGGGCGCCGATGTGGTCCCGTTCAGCCCGATCCATGACCGGCTTCCGGAAGCAGACGGGTACATTATTGGCGGAGGGTATCCCGAGTTCTTTCTCCCTGGGCTCGAGGCAAATGAGCGCGTGCGTTCTTCATTGCGTGAAGTGTCCTCAAACGGGACTCCGGTCTATGCAGAATGCGGGGGGCTCATGTACCTGACCGATCGGATCCGGATCGCTAAAGACCGAGACGGGAACGCCGTTGAACGCTCTGCAGAGATGTGCGGGATCTTCTCCGGCGAGACGCGGATCCCGGCCCGCCGCGTTGTAAGTTATGTCGAAGGATCGGGAAGCAGGAAGTCCCCGTTCGGGGCTGGACGGTTCCGGGGCCACGAGTTCCATTATTCCGATGTCGTCCTTGCGAATGACACGGAGTATGCCTACCGGCTTTCCCGGGGGACCGGGATCCGGGATAACTATGACGGGGCACTCTTCCGGAACACTCTCGGGAGTTACACGCACCTCCACCCGATGGCGAGCCGGGGCATGTTCGCACGGTTCGTTGATCTCTGCCGGAAAAAAGCATAGCGTTGGGGATCGTCATCATGGATTGTTGCCGTTCGGGATATCCCGTCCATCTCACCTTGTATGCTGGTGTGTAAAAAAAGTAAAAAACCCCGGGAACGTATATCACCGTATGTTGATCTACATCGACGGGAAGTTCCTGCCGGCCGACCAGGCGAAGATCTCGGTCTTCGACCATGGGTTCCTGTACGGCGATGGTGTGTTTGAAGGGATACGCGCCTACAACGGCAGGGTTTTCCGGTTAAAAGAGCATATCGACCGGCTCTTTGACTCGGCAAAGACTATCGACCTGAAACCTCCGCTTTCAAAAGAGGAGATGGCCGAGGTCATCTGCGAAGTCCTGCGCCGGAATGATCTCGACAATGCGTACATCCGGCCCATCATCAGCCGGGGACATGGAGATCTGGGACTCGATCCCCGCAAGTGCCCCAAGCCAACGGTTGTCGTCATTGCAACGAGCTGGGGAGCGATGTACGGCGACCTGTACGACAAGGGTCTCAAGGCCATCACGGTTTCGGTCCGCCGGAATCCCGCGGAAGCTCTGCCACCCAATGTCAAGAGCCTGAACTACCTTAACAATATCCTCGCCAAGATCGAGGCAAACTACAAGGGCGGAGACGAGGCGATCTTTTTCGATACGAACGGGTATGTCTCGGAAGGGAGCGGCGATAACCTCTATGTCGTGAAGAACGGTGAAATTCTCACTCCTCTGACCCTTAACAACCTGCGGGGCATAACGCGGATGGTCGTGCTGGAGATCGCAAAGTCACTCGGGATCCCGGTCCGTGAGACCAACCTCGGGTATTTCGATCTCTACTCTGCAGACGAGGTTATCTGCACGGGGACCGCTGCGGAAGTTGCTCCGATAACGTGGATCGACGGCCGTGTGATCGGGAACGGCAGGCCGGGACCGGTAACCCGTCAGCTGATGGCAGCATTCCGCGTCGTGACTGAAAAGGAAGGCTACCCCATCCATAGGAAAGTCATAGGTGCAAAGTCTTCGGTTGCCCGGAAAACTGCTGCCAAGATCGCCGCCGCAAAGACTGCGAAGTCTCCTGCGAAGAGAAACGTCGCCAGGAAATCCGGAAAAGGCCGGAAATAATTTTTCTTCGGTAGAAAAGATCCCAAAAACATAGTCCCGGCGTCCGGTTCCATAACATATTTATCGGGATGCGTGAAATTAGATAAAGCAACGCGCTGCTATAGTGTAGACCGGCCAATCATGCGGGCCTTTCACGCCCGCGACTGGGGTTCAAATCCCCATAGCAGCA
>ERZ795054.316-NODE-316-length-70248-cov-8.755659_pt1 | contig 70248 bp, 49 predicted proteins | sample MGYA00375138_ERZ795054 | MGnify/ENA primary metagenome ERZ795054 (study PRJEB30183, sample SAMN05720215) | anaerobic digester metagenome | isolation source: active sludge of municipal wastewater-treating anaerobic digesters | place: USA | collected 2014-12-23 ... | reverse complement strand
CGGAGCGAACAATCCCTCGCCGCGAATGTATAGCTTATTTTTTGACGGACCCTAATCAATCCGGCAACGGAAAAAAACGGGGATGGCATCCGCCGTTTTCCATCATGACGACCGCCACGCTCCGCGGTTGGTTGAACCGCGGTTTCCCCGCATAGCCCGGATTGAGGTACCACACATCCGTTATTTGCTTGCAGAACTGCCGATGCGTGTGGCCGAACACCACCCAGTCGGGTTTCTCCCGGGCCAGGCGCTTTCTCAAGCTTTCCGAAGGATGCCCTGGATCAACCTGGTGCTGAAGCAGAATTCGGGTCCCGGCCAAAGTCAGCACTTCACATTCCTTGTAGTGCGAATCGGCATCACAATTGCCCGCGACAACCGTCACCGGCGCGATTTCCTCCAGCTGCAGAATCAACCACGGCATGCCAATGTCACCCGCATGCAAAATGTGATCCACTCCCCGAAAAAGATCACGAACCCGAGGATCCAGAAAATCGTGTGTGTCAGAGATTAAACCGACGCGAAATCCAGTCATCTCTTGACGTGCATCGCTGATCATGACTTTTTCACGATATCAGGGCTGAGCCTCCTCGGGTTCCGCCTCCACGGGTTCCGGCTCGGATTGTCCTTCCTCTTCCGGTTCCTCTTCAGCCTCCATCTTCGCGGCGAGCTTCATGGCCCCGGCGAAAAGACCGGTAAACAAGCCCCCACTGATGATGGTATTGCGGAAGAACTCCCAGGTCTGCGGCCACCCCGAGGTCCCCACCGTCAAAGCCCGAATCCAATCGCCAAAGGTCTTGAGATATTCCGCATTCTGCATCCACGCGAAAGTATTCGTCACCAGATAAAACAGGATGGCCCCCAGGATTCCCCCTCCTAAAAGCGACAGCCAGGAGGCCCGGGCAGTGAATCGCCGTCCCAGCCACAAGATGCCCACATACGCCACATAGTTCGCCAGCATGTAGCCGTTGATCAAATCCACGCCGTAATGCCAGTTCAATAGAAGATCGGTCAGAAACAAGGTGGTCAGAGGCAACCACCAAGCCATCCGTCCAGGAAAGTAGACACCGGCACAGAAGACCAAGCCGTAGACAGCGCTGAAATTCGGATCCATCAAACCCGGACATCGCGTCATGGCCAATACCAACATCAATACGATGGGCAATCCAAGCTTTCGACTCACAACGCCATGATACGCGCTGGCATCCGCTTGACAAGCGGCATGTTATTGCGCTGAACGACCTTTACATCGACTGCCGTTGCCCGTATCAAGGTTTCTTTGAACGGATTGTTCCCAAAAACAATGTCCGCCGATACCCAGAACCGTATGCCCAACGTGATATGCCGGGGGGGGCGCTCCATCGCCTGGATCCTCGCCTTGTCGTTTTCCCTGACGTCTGCCCACCCGGCGCAGGATGCCTCCCGGGACACCACGTTCGATCCCGAGACGGGGATTAGCAGGCTTCCCATTGTGCGGGGGTGCTCTGTGCAGACAGGAAACAGCCTCCTACTCTATGGGGATTTCACACAGGCCAACGGAATGCCTTCCGCCCCCATCCTTCGCCTGGCTGGCGATACGATCGATCCCAGTTTCTCTGTGAATCGGCCCTCGGCCACGCCAGGCCGGTTTGAGTATCCCTATCTGACCGGCGACATTCGGGCGGTCGCCTCTTACCTTAACGATCAAGTCCTGGTGGCAGGGAACACCTATGTCGTTCTGGATCAGTATTCACACGGATTTTCAAGCCTGGCGATGCTGAATTCGAATGGAACAATCGACACATTCTTCCGACCCCAAATTTTCGGAACCGTCACAGCGGTGGCTGTTCAACCCGACGGAAAAATCCTGGTGGGCGGTTACCACCTCGGCGTGGTGGGACAAACCGATGCCACCTACTGCCTGCTCCGATTGGAGAGTAGCGGTCAGAAGGATTCTACCTATGAGGGAATCTCCAACTCCCTCGGGCTTGTCAATCAGATCCAGGTTTATTCAGTCGCAACCAACCGGTTCCATGCCCGGGTCACGGGATCCGTTCCGCTCCCATCCAATCCCGAAACCAATCAGGTGGTCATTTGGCTCGACGATACCGGCCGAATCACCCATCACCGCGACTTAAGAGCAGGGACGGGTCTGGATTCCGCCATCGATAGTCAAGGCCGATTGCTGCTGGCCGCCACCTACATTTCGATGGAGGGGGGTCGACAACAGGGCCTGCTGTGCTACCGGTCGGATGGCAGTTTGGATCCGACTTTTACTCCCGGCGCCGGCCCCAACCAGGAGCTAGCCACATTGGCTTTGGACGCACAGGATCGGATTTACATCGGCGGCAGCTTCACAGCTTATGACGGACAACCGTGCGGCCGGGTGCTCCGGTTGAAAACCGATGGAACCCGGGATGACGAGTTTCATCCTGATCCCGGGGTGAGCGACCGTGTGTTTGAGGTCCAGGCCCTGGCCAACGGCAGTGTGCGGATCGCAGGAGTTTTTGGCGCAATCAATAACATGCCATGTCCTGGTTTGGCGGTTCTGGATTCGCAGGGTAAAACCGTCGCCGCTTATCCCGCAATCTCGTTGGCACACACCACCAAGGCCAAAGTCTTGGCCCTGGCCTTGCAGAAGCACGATGACAAGATCCTCGTTGGGGGAAGTTTCACCGGTTATCGTGGCGTTTACTGTCCAAACCTCGCGCGCCTCAATCCCGACGGCACGCCTGATCCCTCGTTTGAAATCGGCTCGGGTTTCGACGGTTCGGAGGTCAGACACCTGTCCATCGATCAGGATCGATTCATTATGGCCTCTGGTAATTTTGGGGTCGTTCAGGGTTGTCGGGCCACAAGCCTGGCCCGGTTGAATCCCGCCGGCGCCTATGATGCCACCTTCAGGCCCGTGATCCAAAAATTCGATGGATCCCTGGCCGAGTTGAAACAAACTCTGATTCTGCCTGATCGCAAGATAATAGTGCTGGGACACTTGCGCCGAATCAACGGGGTGAGTCGGGATTATGTGGCCCGATTGCACACCGACGGAACATTGGACACCGAGTATCTGGCCGAACTGTCCATTAAAGCCACCAACAACCTGCCTCCTTACGGCCCCATACCCGTCAGTTCTCCTATTCCATACACCTGCGCCCGACAGCCCGATGGAAAACTTCTCATCGGCGGTTCCGTGGTTTACGATAACCTCAGTCGGGGATTCCTCCTCCGATTGGATCCAAATGGTCTGATGGATCCTTCCTTTCAACCCACGACGCTGGCGACGAACGTGTTGATCCTCAATGGGACCGTAAAGAAGGTCCACATACTGGCCGATGGAAAAATTCTGGTGGGAGGCGGCTTTGGTGAAATCATTGATGGCTCGTTCTGGAGCCGGCCACGCCGGGTCGGTCTGGCTCGTTTCGATCCGAATGGCGGCCTGGACTCAGCCTTTGATCCTGAAATGGGCGCCGAAAACAGTGGCGTGGAATGCTTCGACATTCAACCCGATGGCAAAATCCTGATTGGCGGTTCCTTCCGGCGATACAATCAGCCCAACATCCAGGATCCCCACAACGCGCTGCGCCTGGCCCGTGTGTTGACCAATGGCCTCCAGGATCTCACCTTCATCACGACCAACGCCGCCGATTCCACCGTCTATGCGCTGGCCTGGGGAGACGACCGCGCCTACTTCGGAGGCGAGTTCAGCAGTTATCAAGGAACGAAAATGCCCGGCATCGGTCGACTTGTTGCCCACAGCGTCCCCCAAGACCAGGATTCCACCTATCCCCACTGGGTTGACATGTATTTCACGGCGCTGGATCCCTCCCATGACAAGCTCGAGCATGCCGATCCCGATCACGACGGACTGATCAATGTCCTGGAATACGCCTTTGCCTCGCATCCCCGCCAACCCGATTCCCGCATCCTGCCCAAGCATCAAATCGTCTCCCAGGAAGGCCAATCCTACCTGGCCTTCACTTTCAGGCGCCCTTTAATTACTCCATCCGACCTGATCTACGATCTGACCTTCTCTCCCGCTGTTCTGCCATGGACTGGTGATGCGTCGGGCCTTCAGATGGATCCGCCCATTCCGGCGGGAGATCACCTCGAAGTCACCTGTCGAATTGCCGTCCCCCTCCACAGCCCGTCCCAGGGATTCCTTCAACTGGTCCTGATCAAGAAAAACAATTGACAACTCAAACTCATACGGAAGAACCCGCGGCCCAGCGTCGGCGAGGCTTCTTTTTCATCGGCTGCGCCTCGGCCGGCGTCGGCATGGCCATGAGCCTTCAGCTGGGTCTCAACTCCAACTTTGTCGCGGACGAGATGAGCCTCTCCGGTCTGCAGCAAGGCATCCTGGAAACATTTCGCGAAAGCTGCGGCGTTTTTGCCCTGGGATTATTGGCCCTGATGGCGACCTACTCCGAACCCCTCATCGGAGCCGGGATGCTGGCCCTGCTGGGCATCGGTCTGGGGGCCTACTGTTTCGTCCCTGACTTCACCTGGCTAATCATCGCCAGCCTGATCTGGAGCCAGGGTTTCCATGTCTGGGCTCCGCTGCCCGGATCCATGACGCTGGCCCTGGCCGAACCGGGACGAGCCGGATACCGGCTGGGCCAGATCCAGTCCGCCAGCGCCATCGGATCGGCCGCCGGCCTGGCGATAGCCCTGGGCTTGGTGGGGCTTGGTGTTGGCGCCATCCGGCCCCTTTATCTCCTGGCGGGCGGCGCGGCTTGCCTGGGCGGCGCGGCTTGCCTGGGAATACCAAGCGACTCGAAAGCCAGCCGTCCACGACTGATCTTTCGCAAACGATACGGCCTTTACTATCTGCTGACGTTTCTGGAGGGCTGGCGCAAGCAAATCTGCATCGCATTCGCCGGCTATCTTCTAGTCAAACAGTATCACACCCCGCTTACGGTGATGCTCGGCCTGTGGCTGTCGACCCAGATTCTGGGCTGGTTTGTGGCGCCAAAAATCGGGCGATGGATTGATCATGTCGGGGAGCGACGCGCCCTTGTTTCTTACTACACCGGCATGGCGGTGTTGTTCAGCGGCTATGGGTTCATTGAAAACCAGCTGCTCCTGTGCGCCATTTTTGTCCTGGATACCGTCCTGTTCTCGTTCACCATGGCCCAGACCACTTACATCAACCGGATCGCGCCACCGAACGAACATACCGCCACCCTGAGCATGGGCGTGGCGATGAACCACATTGCCTCCGTCTCCATGCCCCTGGCCGGCGGGCTGCTCTGGAAATACGCCGGATATCGCTGGGCCTTTCTGACCGGCGTCGCAGCCGCCCTGTTCAGTGTCGTCGTCTCCCTCTTTCTTCCCCCTCATGCTCCGCCTTCCGCTCGGAATCAGGAGCCACGCGGCTCCTGAACCCGTGCAAAGGCCGCGTCACGCCCGGCCAATGCCTAATAACCTCTGAGGTTTCGACTTCCCCGTGCGATCACTTGCTGCGGAGACGATAAAACTGGAGGCTGCCAGTGACAGGCAGAACCACAGTGGAACGATTGCTGTCCACAGTGGGAACGGTCTGGAGAGTATTCCAGTCACCTGCCGACAGGGATTCACGCGATTCAAGTTGGAAAGCCCCGGTGGATTCCCAACTCAATGCAACCTGGGTGGTGGAGGCCCGCGAAATAATCAAGGACGCAGGGCGCCCCCCACCAGGGTTGGCAATGCGTAAAGCGATTTTCGAGCGGTGATGAAGAGGGTTTTGCCGTCCTTGCCCCCGAAACAAAGGTTGGCGCCGGACTCAGGTAGGTTGATCTTCAGGATCAGGGAGCCGTCAGGAGCAAACACTTGGACGCCATTGCCCGAACTAGACCAGACTCGGCCGTCGGCATCACAGCGGATCCCGTCCGGACCCCCCTGGTCAATCTGGCAAAACACCCGGCCGCCGGCGAGGGTGCCATCCCGGTTGACTTCAAAGACTCGGATATGACGGGGTTTGCCGGAATCCGCAATGTAAAGCCGCTTTTCGTCCGGCGAAAAGCAGAGGCCATTGGGCATGTCGAAGTCTTTGACTACCGCGGTCACTCGTTGAGTTCCAGGCTCGAATCGATAGACATAATTGCCCTCCTGTTCCTTCGCCTCGCCCTGAGGCAAGCCATAGGGCGGATCGGTAAACCACACCGTCCCGTCGGATTTAACCACGACGTCATTCGGCGAGTTGAATTTCCTGCCGTTGAAGGTCTCGCAGAGGGGATGCACCGCGCCGGTTTTGTCGATGACCGACACGCGTCGTCCGCTGTGCTCGGCGGTAACCAGCCGATCCTGGAGATCCAGCGTGTTGCCGTTCGCATTGCCGCACGGGTTTCGGAACGTCGTCAATCCCCCAGCGGGGCTCCATTTTTTAAGTTCATTGGCCGGGATGTCGCTGAAGATCAGGCAACCGCCATCCATGGGCGTCCAAACGGGGCCTTCGGTGAATTGAAGATTTCCCGCCAGCTTCTCCACCCGGCTCGCGGCCGGCAGTATCTTTCTGACCTCCGTTTCGTTCTTTACATCAAAATCAGCCGCGGCAACGAAAGGCGTTTGGATGAACAAAGCCAGAACGAGTGTGTGGAATGGATTCGTTTTCATAAATGGTGGATCGGATTTTCAAACTCGGCTTCAAGATAAGTCAAGTCCGCCCCGGAAACAATCACCCGCTCAAAACAGAAGCTTGCCGTGAGTATCAGATCATTGACAGAAAAGAACTCGAGGAAGTATTATCTCACGCAGATTCCATCAAAGGCGCGCCATGAATGCTATGTGTGACGAAGGAGTTGTATTGTCATCATCCTGCCGCAGTCAGTCCGGCATCCGGCACTCCCCTCGAGACCAGGGTTTTACTCTGATCGAACTCCTGGTGGTGATCGCCATCATCGCGATCCTGGCCGGCATGTTGCTGCCCGCCCTTTCCAAGGCCAAAGGCAAAGCCTCAGAAATCGCATGCCGCAACAATTTGCGCCAGATTGGGATCGCCTTCCAGATGTACCTGGGAGATAACAACGACACCTTCCCCGGCGCCGCCTCTAAAGGTTCCTACGAACCCATGGAGGAGGATTGGATCTACTGGAACACCCACGATACTCGGATCCCAGGCCGGATGCGCGATCCCAAGAACAGCCCGATCGCCCGATATATCGGGAACTTTAACACCAATCTCTTTCGCTGTCCCGCCGACATGGATGTGAAGAAACGCGACCAGGAACAAGCCAAAAGCCCAACCAGCCAGAACCGCTACCTCTATAGCTATGTCCTGCTAAGCTATGTGGATAACATCAACCACGGCATGTCTTCGCTCTACGGAAAAGGCGTTCCTCCACTTCATTTCAAGGCCACCTCCATCCGCAATCCCTCCCAAAAGATCATGCTCCTTGAAGAAAAGAGCTCGTCCGGTTCGAGCGCAAATCCCGACGACGGCCGTTGGGTCCCATTGGACAACAAAATGTCCGATCGCCATAACAAGAAGGGAACCGTGGTCTTCCCCGACAGCCATGTCGAGTCCGTGGATCAACGTTATGCCGATACCCGGGAACACTACGATCCCCTGCGATAATTTTTAGCGATGTGGAGCCGATCAAGACTGCGTGGATTTCGTTTCCGAATGGTGTAAGAAAAGTAATGTTTACACGGTTCCCTGAGTGAGAGAACAAGAGACGGCCTGAAATCTTCTGAAGCCAACCGCCGGATTCGAGGCGGCGAAGAGCAGTTTCTTCCCCAATCCTTGCCCGAACCGACTTCGAGGTTTAACCTTGTGAGGTCCGGATCAAAAAAGGGCAAGGTATTGACAAACCCGGTGAAGTGAAGTCCCATAAGCAGTGCTAGTTTGACACATGGCTTATGGGTCGATAACCGTTTTGGCGGCGAGTTGATATCATGAAGGATCAGAACAAAGATCTGCCCTCGGCAAACCGGCGTCAGTTCCTGGGGACGGCCGCCCAAGGGGCTTCATGGCTGGGTTTGGGCGCAATCCTCGGCTGGATGGTTCCGCGGACGCAAGCCGAAAAACCGTTTCATATCACCAAGGATCCTAAACGATCCCTGGGCAAGGAATACACCTACGATCTGGGCCCCCTGGGAAAGACCGATCCCCAATTGCTCGGCTATCAGCAAGTGCGTCGATTTAGCGCCAGCCTGAAAACGCTCCGGTGTCTTGCCTTTTCGCCGGACGGCCAGCTTTGGGTGGGCGGCGATCGAACGTTGGCCAATCTGAGTTCGGACGGACAAATGCTAAAAACGATCACAGCGGCGGGGACGGTGCAAGGTTTTGCATTCGGCCCTGATGGCAAGATCTACGTCGGTCTGATGGATCGGGTGGCGGTATTCAGCCGCGAGGGAATGCCACTGGCCGCCTGGCCTTCTTTGGGATCCAAGTCGGTGGTCACCGCCGTCGCGGTTGCCCAAGCGGATGTCTTTGTGGCCGACGCTGGCCAGCGGGTCATTCATCGTCTGGATTTGAATGGCAAGGTCATCAAACGCCTGGGCAAGAAAGACGCCTCCCGAAACATACCGGGATTGGTGGTGCCCAGCGCCTATCTGGACATTGCGGTGGGAACTGAGGGTCTTCTTTGGACAACCAATCCCGGCCAACATCGCATCGAGGCCTACACGTTCGATGGCGACATCGAATTCGCCTGGGGTGAGTTTTCAAATGAGATCAAGGGATTCTGCGGCTGCTGCAATCCCGTGCATTTCGCCCGGTTGTCAGATGGCCGATTTGTGACTAGCGAAAAGGGTTTGCCCCGCATCAAGGTGTATTCGGACCGGGGCGAATTCGAGTGTGTGGTCGCCGGTCCCGAGGATTTTGCGGCGCACATGGAAAGAACCCGCGCCAACCCTGGAGGTCTGGATCTCGCCGTCGACAAGGACAACTCGATCTTTGTCGCCGATCCGGTCAGCGGCAACGTGTGTGTCTATCAACCGAAGAAATCCGCGACGTGAACAACCTCATTCCAGAAAAATGCTTGGGCAGCCGGAGAGATTTTCTGCGACGCGCAGCACGGAGCGGCTTGGCGGGGACCCTGATCATCGCGGCTTCCTGGCTGGTCGGTCGGCGATACACGAATTCGACCGCCTCAACCTGTCCGCCCCGTGCGTCCTGTCAGCGTTGCGCCTTGCTGCGCTCGTGCGAATTGCCGTTGGCAAAGCTTTTTAAACAAACCTCCTGACCGACTCTTGTCATGGCTGAGATCATACCCTCTCCTTCCCGGCGCCAGTTTGTGCTCAACTGGTTCCGAGGGGCTTTGCTGTTCCTTTCCGGGGCGGCGACCAGCATGTTTGCGAGGTTTACACGCCCGGAAAAACTCGTCTGGCAAATCGATCCCAACAAGTGCGTTTTCTGCACCAACTGCGCCACCCGTTGCGTCCTCGAACCCTCGGCCGTCAAATGTGTCCAGGCCTATCCGATGTGCGGCTATTGCAAGCTCTGCACGGGGTATTTCGAACCCCAGCCGAACCGGCTTGATACGGCGGCTGAAAACCAGATCTGTCCCACTGGCGCCATTAAACGCACCGCCCTGGAAGATCCATACTACGAATACACCATCGACGAACCCCTCTGCATCGGGTGCGCGAAATGCGTCAAAGGCTGCGTCCTGTTCGGCAATGGTTCCTTCTTTCTCCAGGTGCGGCATGATCGCTGCGTGAACTGCAACGAATGTTCGATTGCCGTCGTTTGCCCCGGCCAGGCCTTTGTCCGTGTGCCCGCCCGCCAGCCCTATCTGCTCAAAGACCGGGAGCACCAACGATGACTCGCCTCTCCCTGATCCTTCGTTTTTGCCTGCAATGCGGATTCACAGGGCTCCTTCTGATGCCCCTCTCGGCCTTCGGCGTGGAACGTTTCCCTCCGCCGGAATTCGAAGAGGGCTATGTGATGCCTCCCACGACCACACCGGCCCCAAGGGCCGGCGCCATGGAATACGTGGATGCGGCTGTTTTGCTGGGCACCCTCAGTCTCGCCTCCTACTTCGTCCTGAAAAAACGTTCCCGGCGGCCCATCTTCGGCCTGATGCTTTTTTCTCTGTTCTATTTTGGATTCTATCGCAAGGGATGCATCTGCGCGGTGGGTTCAATCCAGGATGTCACTCTGGCCGTGTTCAACAACAACTACCTGGTGCCTCTGACGGTCCTGCTGTTTTTTCTGGCTCCCCTGCTCTTCACCCTTTTTTTCGGGCGCACCTTTTGCGCCGCAGTCTGTCCGTTGGGCGCCATCCAGGACGTCATGTTGGTGCGTCCTGTCAAAACGCCATCCTGGCTCGAACAGACACTGGGATTGCTACCTTGGATCTACCTGGGATCCGCCGTGCTTTTTGCCGCCACCGGCACCGCCTTTATCATTTGCCAATACGATCCCTTTGTTTCGTTCTTTCGAAGAAGCGGTTCATTTAACATGCTGGCCTTGGGCGCCGGTTTTCTGGCCTTGGCGACAGTGATTGGCAGGCCCTACTGTCGGTTTCTATGCCCTTATGGCGCCTTGCTGAGCGTGTTTTCCCGATTCTCAAAATGGAACGTCGTCCTGTCGCCGTCCGATTGCATTCGATGCCAATTGTGCGACGTCGCCTGCCCATTCAGCGCGATCCGTGAGCCCCCCCAAAAAAACTCCACCCCGGTTTTGCAGCCTTCCTGGACGCGGGCGGCGGCATGGTTTCTGGTTGCCCTTCTCTTGGTGGGCGCGGGCGCATTCGGAGCGAGGCATCTGGCTGTGCCGTTCTCCAAACTCCACCCAACAGTTGCCCTGGCCGAACGAATCGCCGCCGAGGATGCCGGGCAGATTGCCGAACCGACCGACGCCAGCACCGCCTTTCGGCAGACCGGCCGGCCGTCGCAGGAACTCTTCGCCGAAGCCTGGCGAATCCGGGAGCGGTTCGTGTTCGGAACGACCCTCCTCGGGGCGTTCATTGGCTTGGTTTTCGGAATCAAGCTGGTCGCGTTGGTCTTTGTGCGTTTGCCGGACACTTATGAACCCGACCACGCTCACTGCCTTTCCTGTGGGCGATGCTACACATATTGTCCGAAAGAAATCGGACGCAAGAAACGACTGCAGAACAAAAAAGTCATTCCACTGTCCGTTGTCGAAATGCCCAAGTCAAATCCTCCCGGCCAGCAACCCGCCTGAACCACAATTCATTCTTCACCCCAGCACCCAGCCCCATGGTCTCGCCACAATCCACAAACACTTCCGCCAGTCCCGTCACACCCGAAACCGCCCGCATGTTGCTGGCTCGCCGGAGCGCCTGGATTGCCGGCCTGTTCTGTGGACTCCTGATCGTGCTGCTAACGTTTAGTTATCTCGAGGGACTTCAATACGATCCCCTCGAATCCAAGGAACTCGCCGCCCTCAAGGCCGACCTTGTGGCAAAACCCATGGATAGTGCCCTAAAACAGAAGATCCGAGACCTGGACTTAACGTTGCGACAGCATCATGCGACCTATCAGGCCCGGGCAAGTCTGGGCGGCTGGATGCTCTTGGCGGGTGGAATCATATTTCTGGCCTCGTTAAAAACCGCCATGTATCGCAAAAAACTTAACCGGCCCGAACAAGGCCCTCCGACCGTCGAGCAAGCCAACTTCCGCGCGCGACACACCCAATGGGCAACCGTCGTCCTCGCCCTTCTGATCTCGGGTTGGATTCTGTCAACCATCCGCAGTTCCACCACCCTCCTCTCGGCTGAATCTGCCAAACCACCCGTCCAGGAGGAAGACGCCCCTACGGCCGTGGCCATGCCTTCCACGCCGTTTCCCACCCTCGATGAAATCGAACGGAATTGGCCCCGTTTTCGGGGGCCTTATGGCTCCGGCGTCTCCCGATTCACTAATATCCTCACCACCTGGAACACCCAGACGGGTGAAGGGATCGCCTGGAAAACGGCCATTCCTCTCTTTGGACCAAATTCACCGGTTGTTTGGGAAAACCGCGTGTTTCTCACCGGTTCCTCCGCCAAAAACCGCGAGGTATTCTGCTTCGACGCCACCAATGGCAAGCTCCTATGGCGCGGACCTGTTGAAACTCAGCAATCCCCCGCCGAGCCCCCGACGGTCATGGAGGATAGCGGCGGCTACTCGGCATCGACCGCCGCCACGGACGGCCGTCGCGTCTACGCCATCTTCGCCAATGGCGATGTTGCGGCTTTCGATTACCAGGGCACCCGTGTATGGGCCCGCAGCCTGGGCAAGCCCGACAACAGTTACGGTCATGCCACTTCCCTCGAACTATATCAGAACCGTTTGTTAATCCAATTCGACCAGGGATCCGGCAAGGATAATAAATCAAAACTGCTGGCATTGGACACCGCCACAGGCCAAACGGCCTGGGAGTCCCAACCCCGCCCTGTCGCCAACTCCTGGTCCAGCCCCTTGTTCATCGAGGCCGCCCAAAAACCTCAGGTCATCACCTGCGCGAATCCCTGGGTGATCTCCTATAATCCAACTGATGGCACGGAAATCTGGCGCGCCCAGGCCCTCTATGGCGAAGTCACGCCTTCCCCGATCTACTCGGGGGGCATGATTTTTACCGTGATGGAAGGCGAAGCCCTCTGCGCCATCCGTCCCGACGGCAGCGGCGATGTCACCAAAACCCATATCGCCTGGAAGGCCGAGGACGGTCTGCCCGACATTTGCAGCCCTCTGGCCGACGGTCAACGTATCTACCTCCTGACCAGCCACGGAACCCTCACCTGTTACGAACTGACCTCGGGCAAGAAACTGTGGGAACACGAACTTGACTTGACCCTGAACGCCTCGCCCAGCCTCGTGGGAGATCGCCTTTGGCTCTTCAGCGTTGAAGGCCAAGTCATCCAGGTCGCCGCCGCCAATGAGTTCAAGGAACTCGGACGCTTTGCCATGGGCGAAGAAGTCCTGGCCTCACCGGCCTTCGCCGAGGGACGCGCCTTCATCCGAACCAAGAATCACCTCTTCTGCATCGCAAAGAAATAGCGGCAGACGCGATCTCGAACTCTGTTTTGGCGCCGCCACTTAGGGTCCGTGCAAAAATAAATTCCGATTTTGCTGCTGAGGCTTTAGCTCGCTGGCGAGGCTCGACGAGGGAAGATACCCGCAGCGGTCTCTGACCGAGGAGTAACGAAGCCAGCGAGCCAAAGCCTCGCAGCCCTCCGGGGCGGGGCGGCGCCGGGTCATCTGCGTTGTTGCATGGACGGTCGAGTATCGCCGAGGATACACTCCCGCCCACGCGCCTAGCATCTGACCCAGCGGCGCTCCCGCCAAAATCGGAAGTTATTTTTGCACGGACCCTTAAAGCAGAAAATCGGTGTGCAGAAAACTGGAGTGCCGGCCGCTCACAATGTCCTGGATGAGTTGCCGGCTGTCGGGATTGGCCTGCGCCGCCACCAGGGAACGAATCGAAAAGCAACGCAAGGCATCACTGATGGACAACGTCGCCTCGGCGGAATCCTTTCGGCCCGTAAATGGCAGCGTGTCCGGACCCCGTTGGCACTGGCAATTAAGATTGATGCGGCAGACCTGGTTCGCCAGTGGGGCAATCAGCCGGGCCACACGCTCGTGATCACGCCCAAAAAGACTCACCTGCTGCCCAAAATTCGATTGCGCCACATAATTTAAAAACTCCCGTTCATCACGATAAACACACACGGGCACCACAGGACCAAACTGCTCCTTGAAATACAAATCAGCTTGCGGCGCCACCGGATAAACCACCGCCGGCCGATAAAGTGTCTCGAGATAAACGCCGCCGCCCGCATTGACAACCTTCGCCCCGCACGCCGTGGCATTTTCGACATACCCGTTCATTGACTTGGCCTTATCGAACTCGGGCATCGGCGTCAGTTTCACATCTTTGTCCCAAGGCATCCCGAGAGGCAAGGCATTCACCGCGGCACAAAATTTTTCCAGGAATTCCGACGCAATGGATTCGTGCACAAACAGTATCTTCAGCGCCGTGCAACGCTGGCCGTTGAAACTCAGGCTCCCGGTCACGCATTCTTTCACCGTCACCTCCAGGTCGGCGTCCGGCAAAATCAGCGCCGGATTTTTGGCGTCCAAACCCAAAATGCAACGCATCCGATGCGGCTGCGGATGCTGGTGCTTGAGGATATCCGCTACGCGGCTCGATCCGATGAAGGCCAGCGCGTTGACCCGGCCGCTCTTCATAATCGGGCCAATAATCTCCGATCCCGCGCCCGATAGAAAATTGACCACGCCCGGAGGAAAGCACTCGGCAAAGGCCCGCAGCAAGGGCTGATGGAGAAGCCGGCCGAACTTGGGAGTTTTCACGACCAGGGTGTTTCCCATAATCAAGGCCGGAATGAGCGTCGTGTAGATCTCGTTGAGGGGATAATTAAACGGCCCCATCGAAAGCACCACCCCCAGCGGCGCGCGCCGCACCTGGGCAATCACCCCCCCATCCAGGCTGAAGCGCGAACCGGCGCGGTCAATGTCCTTTAACGCCTCGATCGTTTTGCGAATATACTCCACAGTCCGATCGAATTCCTTCCGGCTGTCATCCAGACTCTTCCCAATCTCCCACATCAATAATTTCACGACCTCATCGCGCACCGCCAGCATACCCGACACAAAAGCCTCGACAGCCTCAATCCGAGCCGAAACCGTCAGCGTCGGCCACCGGCCGCGTCCTTCGTCCCACGCCTGAACGGCCGCGTCCAGGGCTGCCATCGCAGTCGGTTCATCCATCGCTGGAACGTGACCGATCATCGGCCTCCGAAGCGCGCCGCCATCGCGCAGACAGATCGGCGAATGGATCTCCGCCAGCGGTCCGTTCCATTCGCGAACTTCGCCATTGATTAAATACCAACGCTCGTAATACCGGGGGTCCAGGCGATAGGCCGCCGGTATCGCATCAGCGAGTGGAAATAACGGGGCCAGGGATTCATCCGAATTCTGGGCATTCGACATGTTCATAAGGTTCCTTTCCGGCCATTCAAACCACCCGGGATTCAAAATGCAATCCAAGGAAGCCGTTCTTCAAATGACCGGCCGGATCGTGTGTGCTTGATCAAAAACGGCTGTCATGGCCGCGAGCCCTTGCGTGATGCCATCAGCGAGGACATTCGCATTTCACCCTGATCGAAACCACACGCTGAAGCGAAGGACCATAGCCGTTTCCCCAAACGCTGTCATCTTCTCTCCGTGCATAAATGAGTGAAATATTTCCATCGGCGTCGGGGTCGGTATCGGAATCGGTATCGTTTCAGCCGGCTCGATTCCTCCTCGGTTCCTCGCCAGCAGCATACCCGCGTTGTGCAACGCGATGGCTTGATAGGCCCGTGACAATTGTATAATTGTGAGATGTGACCCTTGATCAGAACGCTGGGGACCTGCTCGCCACTCGCACTGAGCCCGCCAGGCCAAGAACCTCCAGTAAAACTGGAATTTATTTCTGCCCTAAGGGGTTCGAATCCGATAGAAACGTCCCGTGGCCGGCGCGGTTGGATCCCTGAACTCAAGAGGACCCGAGTTGGTGGCAAGCATCTCGGGCAGAGCGGTCCAGTTGCTTGAAGGCACCGAATCCGAGTATTCCAGGACGTAAGCCGTTCCCTTGACGGCCGGAGTCGTGATCCGCAACTGATTCGACGTCAGACCCACGACAGACAACTGGGCTTGGCGAACCAGAGCCGTAGAATGCTGGGCGATCCACTCGATGTCGATGTTGCCGGGCTGGACCACGGTCGCGACCGAGTCTTTGACTTCGGTCCGGGGATCCGACCAGCGATGGAGTTCCGCGTGGCCGTCGGCAAAGGAAAAATCCGCCCCGTAATCATGATACGTTCCCGGCCAATCGATCATCCGATAATGTTGATTGCCTGGATACGGCCCAACAAAGGAGAGAGTGGCGTCGTTAAGGCTGCGATGATCCTCATCCAGGAATAAATAAGTCTTGGCTGGTCCGGGGTTTTTCATATCGGTCAGCTTGGCAAAGGTATACCAGGTCGTATTCGCCAAGTGCGTGTGGAAGCCGCTGAGCCAAGGACCATTGACCGGTTGCTTGCCTCCCTCCCGGTAAGGGTCGGTGCCCGCAGCGTGGTTCATGGAATATGTACGCGCGGCCGGAACGATTTGGCCCATCAAGGCCTCGTTGGTGCCACTGTAACGACCTGTCCGGGGATCGGACGGACAACGAAAGACGCTGCCAATCGTTCCCAGATAAGGCGCCAGGAGGGAACGTGTGGGATCGGCGAGAACATCGGGATTAAACTCCTGGGCTCCCCCGGAACCCCCTTGGCCGCCTGCCCAATTCCGGTATGGAGTCATATTTCCGTCATCAGGGTTCGGCGGCAGATACTCCTGGTAGTCCGCACTATAAAGCAACAATGCCCTGGCCAGTTGCCGAGTATTCTCAAGACACTGAATTCCTGGACCGACCACGTCTGTTTTGGCCACCGCGGGAAGGAAGATCCCGACGAGCAAGCCTATTGTCATCACGATAACCAGGAGCTCAGCGCGGGTGAAACCCATGGCCGGTCCCCGGATCGCCGACCAGCAGTGATCCAGTCCCTTTTGACGTGTATTCATAACTTCATCCTCCATCTCTTGATCAAGAAGCTCTCTGTTAAACCACTCTGGTGTAACGAGCAAGGCGCAACGTCAATAGCATCCTCGTGGCGCCTTGCATATTCCGCCCTTTCCGCCATAGCCCGACTTCAAAGCCCATCATGTGGTCGATGGCAGTAAACACAGCATGGATAAAAAGCATAACTTGTGCCGCATACCCGATCCCGCCGGCATCGGATAACAACCAACTCACCGAGCCAGCCCTTGGGTGGGATCGGGCGCAGCTATTGGCCATCGATTTTCCGGCTGCATGTCTCCATCGGAGTCGGGGTCGGTATCGGCATTGTTTCAGCCGGCTCGATATCCATCCGGTCCTTCATGAATCGCGAGCCCCCGCTGTTCCGGTCTGTTCAGCATAGCCAGACCTTGGTCAAGTGGCCCCTCATCCTTCCCCTTTCGATGCCCCTGGAAATCTTCGCGGCATGGATCAGCTCAGCCGACGTCTTGAGCGGCCCCGCGGCCCCCATCATAATCCCGGCGGAAATTCAAATGCCGGTCCTCTGCCCAAAGGCATCATGCCACGCTCCTTGTCAACCCACACAAAAATATCATTGGTGGTAATCGCAAGGATGCCTCGTTTCCTGAGATAGAGATCCACGCTCTCAACGCCGAACTCACACTGATAAACGATGCCATCAATAATGAACCGATTTGTGTAGGGATACACTGTGTCACCCTGAAACTGATGGGTGAACACGCCATGATTCTGAAGCTCCGCATTGGCCTCTCGGAGCTCATTCATGGCTATGATGAATCTCGCCCGATGGCCACCTCGGCCGATAAAACGCGAAAATCCGTAAGACACTACCACGAGCAATGTCAACACAACTGTTACTATCACGAGCTTTTTCATGACGACGAGCGAGCCTGACGCAAATCGTGATGAAGTATTCCACCTCCAACACCGAATTCAACGGATATCTTGGCGACAGCAGACAACGCTATCACTCTCGGTGTTCTCCGCGGTGGAACTCCCGGATTCAAACCTTGATAAGCCCGTGACAATTGTATTTGTATAATTATGAGATGTGACCCTTACTCAGAAAGGATCCTCCAGAACAAAGGTCGTGATCCGGGCCCGCGGGTTGGGGTCGCCGCTCTTCTCACACGCAAATTCGGCTGAATTGGCGCCTCTCCGTAATTTGGGCCAATCCCCTTGCAACGTCACTTTCCCTAAAGATTCTCCCCGGGCGTTGTAGGCCAGACAATCCTCGGGGCCGTTGCCCTCAATCCAGCTTCCCGGTGGGAGCTCGATTTGGAATTCCAGGGGCTGACCGTTGAGAACGAGGCGAGGATTCTTCACAGGGGTTGATCGAAGAGGAACCGCGACAACCGGTCCCAGCCGGACCCGGGTTTCCCGATGCGCGGGCAGGTTCTGGAGCCAGATGCCAACCGATTCGATTGCGCCAAAGTTGACCGTCTCCCGATAGACGTGATAGGGGTGCTTCCCATCGTTCCAGACGTAATCGCTCCAGCGCGATGATTCTGTTTCCACGAGGGTGTATCTCCGGCGCCCGGTAAAATTGAGAGGAACGTAACGATCGGCGATTGCGCCATAGCTCACATGGTGCGGGCTCTCGAGTCGAATGGCCAGCACCGCGCCCGAGCCATCGCCCTCGATATCCAATCCGAGCGCTTTGCCCTCCTGGGTGTCCAGCGTTGGCTCGAAGCGTTTCTGAAGTCTGGCCCAGGCCGCATGGCGCGGCACCTGGCCAGTGTTCGTCGCACATATGATCCCCAATGATTCGTCTGCATGGGCAAGGGACTCCGAGCGGAAGCTGACACCGTTCGCACTGCTCCGTTTCCAGAGTGGTTCCGGGTCCCGGGCGAGGTCCGCAAGCGCCACGGTATTGCTTTCATGATGGGCAACAGTGGAGATCAATGCCTCCAATCGAAATCTCAAAGGTTGCTCCCGGAAACCGTTGGTCAGGATCCACGCCTGCGACCAGGATTCGTCCATTGCGACGGTTTGAGAATGAGTTCTCACGGGAGAAAAGCGGGGTTTGCCATCGGCATCTTTTCGGAGACAGAACTCGAGTTGCGGATCCCGCAATCTGGCTTTCGTGGTTTCGTCAAAGACCTTGGCATGCCGGAGTTCCTCGCAAGTCCGCAAAATCTCCGCCGCCCGGCCGTATAACGGTGTTTTTCGGAGGGCTTGCTGGTCCACGCCAGCCGTCAAGGAAATGCCCGCATCCCAGCCGATGAGCCTGGCGCCGAGATGCTCGATGACATCCGGGTAGGACGGTTCGACCTGGGGCGGATTGAATGATTGGAATCCCCACCAGCCGAGATGCAACGGCAACATCAGTCCTCCGTTCACCCCAGCGGCGTGCAAGTCAATGAAACGCTTGTGGCCGCGTTGCGGGTAATCCCATGCCTGCCAACGGGTGCGGTATTGCCAGAAGTGATGCCACATGGCGCTCATCTCCATGCCCACCGGTTTCGTGAGCCGCTTCTGGATTTCCACGGCGAACCGGTTGCCCCAATACCAGACCTCCTCCCCGCCACGGAGAATCGAGCTGCCGTCAATCGCATCCAGATAGATCCCGTCGAAGCCGCAACGATTGACCACATCAGCATGGTTGGCGGCGATCTCCTCGAAGAGGGACGACTCGGGATTGGGCACAAACAAGCCGAAGCACTCTTTCAGATGGCGGGCCGTTGTCCCCTGGTCGTGGGCGGCGGACTTCGTGCCATGAACACCCCGTTTCACCCCGGTGAACTTCCACGGCGGCTGTTGGGTAAATCCGCCAAAGGTCACCAACTCGTCGTCAAGATGCAGCACGACGCTGTTGTGCTCGAAAAAACCGGTCACGGTACTCATGTTGGCGGTGGACTCGTTGACAAAAATCTCGGTCGCCTCGGCGCTGATCGGTTCAGCGACCGTGAACACTCGAAAGGCATCCAACCGTGGATCGGGCACGGGCGTCACATACTTCGATCCTTTGTCGATGAAGAACGCGTAAGTGTGGAAAATCGATCCAATCCCCGCGTCGTGCAGCCGAGCAACGATCCGTTTGAAGGCATCCCAGCCGTCAGGCCATTTTTGCCGGTTCAATTCAAAGTCTCCAAACCGGAAAAAGGCGCCGCCGCCGTGGTTGTCGATCTGTGTGAATCCGACACGCCGGGTTGTCTCAATCCACTCGGCCATGTTGGACTCGGTCAACGATCCGAAATTGAACAGATAAGAACCATGATTGAACGGAATCTCGTGCGCCCACGGGCCGGCGACACGGCAGATGGGCAGTTCGCTCGAAGCCGTCAGCGTCTCTTGCAGGGCCGGGAGCATCTGATCCATGGGAACTGCGACAAGGGCCGCTTTCGCGCCTGCCAAGCCGAACTTCCTCTCGGCGGAGGCCCGCAGGTCGCGCTGCAACGCGGGAAGGGCGTCCACGCGCGTGATCAAATTGAGCGACAGCGCGCAGGCGCCAAAAGATTCCTGGGGTTTGGCCGCAAGAACCAACGGCACATCCAGGAAACGGATCGATTCCACGTCGCCCTGCACCGACTCGACCTTCAAGACTATAAACTTGGCGTGAAACTCCACCTTGATTCGCGCCTCGACCCCTGCCCCGCCGAAAACCAGCCGCAGGATATCGCCCGCCAGTTCGGCTTCTGTCGCAACGTACTCTTTGCCGTCCCGATAAAGGCTGGCACAAGAAGACGGCTCGTTGGTCCGCAAGAGATTGCGGCCGGTCGCGCGATCAATGAACTCGAGGTTTTTCGCCTTTTCTGAAATCACGTAGCGAAAAGAGGGAGTCTCCAAGGTCACCGCGCGAACGGATGCGGTCGGACCGAGCCCCGCCATCAGTATCACGATCAAGATATTCAGCAGAAATTGGGTTTTCATGCGTCAGGTTCCGATTTCAATCATCAAACCTCTCTGGGCCAAAACGAATGGATATCGGATTTGAGTTTACCCGCCTTGTCCCGTCCAAGTCCATCGGGATTCCGGTCAGGATATTGGGCCTCCGGAGCTTCATCAGGGCAGGTGCCAGCAAACAGGCGAACAGGAGGAAGGAGTGTCTCTTTGAGGCTTGCCATGGCGCGGGGCCCTGGCACAGGATCACACGCATCCGTGAATACCCGAACGAAGATCATTGATCTGTCCGAACTGCCCGCGCGGCGCCAAGCATGGCGATCCAACGGGATGCAGGTAGTCGCCACCAACGGGTGTTTCGATTTATTGCATGCCGGCCATGTCTCTTACCTGGAGGCCGCGCGGTCCCAGGGCGATCTCCTGCTGATCGGTCTGAACAGCGACGCCTCAGTCCGATCCTTGAAAGGACCGGCCCGGCCGCTGAATCCCGAGGAGGATCGGGCCCGAGTGATCGCCGCCCTGGCTTGTGTGGATGCGGTCTGCATCTTCAACGAAACGCGGGCTGTCCATTTCCTGGAACTCGCCCAGCCGGATGTCTATGTGAAGGGGGGCGATTACACGCTCGAGACACTGAATCCGGACGAGCGCAGGATCGTGGAATCGGCTGGCGGCCGGATCGTGATTCTCCCGATGGTTGCGGGCAGATCTACGACCGCCTTGCTCCAAAAAATGATGTCATCGTCGCCGGAGTGACGGCGTTTACTTCGTTCCCATCCCGACGTTCTGAATGGTTTGGAAGAGTTTGCCTTCGGTCTTGATGCTGGGAGCGATGATGATTTCCGTTTCCTGGAACTCGCGAATATTGGCGGCTCCCACGTTCCCCATGCAGGTCGTGATGGCCCCGACAAGATTCTGAGATCCGTCATCCACCGCCGCCGGTCCAAACAGGATTTGCTTCAGGGAACCGGTCACGCCCACCTTGATCCGGGTGCCCCGAGGCAGATTGGCATGCGGCGTGGCCATCCCCCAGTGATTGCCCTTGCCCGGCGCTTCTTTGGCGCGGGCAAACGCGCTGCCGATCATGACGGCATCCGAGCCGCAGGCAAAAGCTTTGCAGACATCGCCGCCTTTGCTCATGCCCCCGTCGGTGATGATGGGAACAAACCGGCCCGATCGTTTATAATAGGCATCCCGGGCGGCGGCGCAATCCACCGTCGCCGTGACTTGTGGCACCCCCAAACCCAGAACTCCCCGACTGGTGCAGGCCGCACCCGGCCCCACTCCGATCAATACCCCGGCCACTCCGCAGCCCATCAACGCGATCGTGACATCGTAGGTCACCGCGTTTCCGACGATCACCGGGATGCTCATGGCTTTGCAGAACGCGGCCAGGTCGAGCGATTTGTATTCCGAGGAAATGTGCCGCACGGTGGACACAGTGGATTGGACCACGTAGACATCGGCTCCGGCCTCCTGGGCGATAGCGCCAAAGCGCTCGGCCCTCTGCGGGATCGAGCTGACTGCGGCCAGGACATTGGCCTTCTTCAGTTCCTGCACGCGTTTGGCAATCAGCTCTTCCTTGATCGGTTCCGTGTAGATCTTCTGGAGCAAGGCGGTCACCTCATCTTTGTCGGCCTTCACCACCTGATCGAGAACTTCCGCGGGATTCGCATATCGCGTCTGAACTCCCTCCAGGTTGATCACCCCCAATCCCCCCAGCTTGCCCATCTCGGTGCAAAACCGAACATCCGTCACTCCATCCATGGCGCTGGCAATGATCGGGATCTTCAATTTGATCCCACTGCCGTCTTTGCGAGGAATGGTAAAAGAAATGTCCACCTCGTTCGGATTGATGGTCACTTCACCGGGGACCAAGGCAATCTCATCAAAACCATAGGTGACCCGGGCTTTTCGATTTCGGCCAATCCACATGCCCATAAATTTACTCTTTCTAATTACACAAATGCCGGGTGGAAAAGGATCCAATGATCTCCCTCCGACCCAGCAGGTTAAAACTGAATACTATCGTTGACTGTGCCGCATTGGGGACAGCGCGACCGGTCAACATCGGCATCATCGGTATAGACAAACGAGCACCGCTCACAGCGAAAAATGCGATCTTCACTGGGCGTGGGCTCAAATCGCCGCCGCAACCATTCGGAATATAGGGCAACGGCTGAAAGCCCCGCAAGCAAAGAAACTAAGTAGCCAAATATGAGGTTGTCGATCGTCATCGGCCCATCACCCCGAGAGTAGTGTCAGCGTCTGGACTTTTCAATCACTTCCACAGCGCCTTGAACCGCAAATCAAACGACTTAACCGCGAATAGAAGCCAATCAACGCGAATAGTGGCAGGTCAAATACGAAGGATTTGAAGTGTTGCGAACATCGATGGAATGTCTGAGATCCTGCGACAACCGGCACGGCGGGATAAATCCCGCGCTCCATTCCAGCCGGAGCGCGGAATTCATTCCGCAGAGCGTTTCTGCCAGCAGGAAAGCTCCGGTTTAATTCGCGTCTATTGGCGTTTATTCGCGGTTCTGTTTTTTCGGAGCATCTTATGTGCGGTTTTGGGCAGTGCCCGCCTGGATCATCGAGGGATCAGTGCCGCCTCGGACTGGAGGCCGGGGGTGCGGCTATGGGCGCAATCTCGATCCCGATATTCGACGGTGGGGCATGACATGTTCAGCGTGATTCTCTTGAACAGCGGACCGGAATTTCGTGAACGAATGACCCTCGAAAAATGGCGTCATCGGGTTTAGGATAGTGGGGGTTGGCGTGTGGATCCTCAAGAAGGCGTTCCCTGAAAACATGCCAACATGAGTGCCATGAAAATTTTAATGATTTATCCGCAGACGCCGGACACCTTTTGGAGCTTCCGTCACGTCCTGAAATTTGTATCGAAGAAAGCGGCCTTTCCGCCGCTGGGCCTGCTCACCGTTGCGGCGATGCTCCCCTGCGACTGGGAGGTCCGGTTGTCCGATCTGAACGTGAGCCGTCTGCGGGATGAGGATCTGCTTTGGGCCGATTACGTCATGATCAGCGCCATGATTGTCCATCGGGAGTCGGTCATGGAAGTCATGCATCGGTGTCAGGCGCTTTCCAAGCCTTTGATTGCCGGCGGTCCTCTTTTTACGACTGGACACGAGGCCTTTCCGCAAATCCAACACTTTGTGCTGGGCGAAGCCGAGGAGATTATGCCCGGCCTGGTGGCGGATCTGCAGGCGGGCCGCCCCCAGAGCTACTATCGGTCTGAACGCTGGCCTGATCTGACGTTGAGCCCGGTGCCTCGCTGGGATCTGATCCAGCCGGAGCAATACGTGACTATGGCCGTCCAATTCTCCCGCGGATGCCCCTACGATTGCGAATTCTGTGATATCACGGTCATGAACGGGCGCGTCCCCCGCACTAAAATGGCCTCTCAGCTGGTGGCCGAACTGGAAACCCTGCGCCAACAGGGTTGGAAGGACATGGTCTTCCTGGTTGACGACAACTTCATCGGCAATCGAAAGAACACGCGTGATCTCCTGCTGGAAATGATCCGATGGCGGGAACAAACCGGCCATACCATGGGATTTCTGACCGAGGCGTCGGTCAACCTGGCGGACGATTCGGAGCTTTGCGATTTGATGGTCAAAGCGGGTTTCAAGAAGGTCTTTATCGGCCTGGAGACGCCTTCTCTGGAGGCGTTGGTGGAATGCCGTAAGCTTCAAAATCAAACTCGGGATCTCATTGCGGCGGTCCGCACTCTCCAACGGGCCGGTCTCGAGGTCATGGGGGGATTCATTGTGGGATTTGACAGCGATACCCATGACATTTTCCGCCGTCAATTTGAGTTTATTCAGCGTTCCGGGGTCGCCACCGCCATGGTAGGTCTCCTCACAGCCCTTCCCCAAACCCGGTTGTTCCAGCGATTGCGGCAGGAGGGCCGGCTTGAAATGGAAACCACAGGGAACAACACCCAGGCGGTCCTGAACTTCCAGCCCCGGATGAACCGGGAATTCCTGCAAGCCGGCTATCGCGAACTGATGCGAAAGCTCTATGAACCGAAGGTCTACTATCAGCGGGTGCGCACCTTCCTGAAGCACCATCGTTCCCGGGGGCCATCGTTGCCACTCTCACGAGCCGATTTAGAGGCTTTTCTAAAATCCTTCTGGTTGCTGGGCTTGAGGCATCGGGGGCGTCGCGCGTATTGGCGCCTGTTCTGGGGAACATTACTCCGGCATCCACGTCAGTTCCGACACGCCATCGAATTGGCGATTCTCGGTTATCATTTCCGCCGTATCGCCAACCTCCTGTAGGCTAGTGTGGTGTTTGCGAAATACGATGCATTCTGCGGCCAGGAGTTTTGGTCAGGAGCGAGGCGCGCCGACCGCGCATATCCGGAATGGATCTGTAAGGGAGGCGCAACGAAGTGCCTGGCCAAAAGAACGGCCGCCCAGAGGGTTGCGCCGAAAATGGCCCGCTGACTTCGTTACGCGTCGGTTACAGCCCCACGAAGGGGATGCGCCCTCCGCGTGCCTCGTCATCGGGCCATTTTGGGCGCAACAGAATGCATTGTATTTCGCAAACACCACACTAGGGTTTGCCCGATTGGGCAATGCAGGCGGTGATGAATCCCTTGAATAAGGGATGGGGAGCGGTGGGTTTGCTCTGAAATTCGGGATGGAATTGGCATGCCAGGAAAAAGGGATGTTCAGGCAACTCGATCAATTCCACCAGGGTGCCATCCGGCGAGCTGCCGGAGACCGTGAAACCGCTTTTCATGAATCTGTCGCGGTAAAAGTTATTAAACTCGTATCGATGCCGATGCCGTTCATGGACGACAAAAGCTCCATATAACTGCGCGGCACGGGAACCCAACGCCAGTTGGCAGGCTTGCGCCCCCAGCCGCATCGTGCCCCCCATTCGAGTGACGTTCTTCTGTTCGTCCAACAGCGCAATCACTGGGTCCTGCGTATCCGGATCGAACTCGGTCGAGTGGGCATGGGGAAGTTTCAAGACGTTGCGCGCGAATTCGATCACGGCAATTTGCATTCCCAAACACAAGCCCAGATAGGGGACATTGTTCTCCCGGGCATACTGGGCCGCCAAAACCTTGCCTTGAATTCCCCGTTCGCCAAAGCCGCCCGGCACGAGAATCCCATTCAATCCCTTGAGCCGCTTGGCGGCGCCGCCGCGCTCGATCTCTTCGGCGTCGATCTTTTCAATGTCCACACCGCTGTCATTGGCAATCCCCCCATGGATGATGGCTTCATAAACCGATTTGTAGGCATCGTTCAATCCGATGTATTTGCCCACCACCCCAATCCGCACCCGGTGTTGCGGCGCAATCAACTTGCGGAGGATGTCCTGCCATATGCTCATGTTGGCCGGGGGAGCATCCAATCGCAGCAAACGACAGACGAGGTCGTCCAGCCGCTCCCGCTGCAACATCAGGGGCACCTCGTAGATGGAATGTTCCACATCCCGCTCCTCGATCACCCCCTCGTAAGGGACATTGCAGAACATGGAGATCTTCTGACGCAATTCCTTGCCGAGCGGCTGCTCGCAGCGACAAACCAGGATATGCGGAGCAATTCCAATCTCCCGCAGCTTGGCCACCGATTGCTGCGTGGGCTTGGTCTTAAGTTCCCCAGCCGCTTTTATGAACGGCACAAGGGTCACATGCAGGAAAAGCGCGTTGTTGTATCCAACATCCAATGCGAATTCCCGAATCGCTTCCAGGAACGGCAGCCCCTCGATGTCGCCTGTGGTTCCGCCAATCTCGGTGATCAAGACGTCAGCCTTGGACTTCTCGGCCACCTGGTAAATTCGGTTTTGGATCTCATCCGTCACATGGGGAATCACTTGCACCGTCTTGCCAAGATATGCCCCGCGCCGTTCTTTCTCCAACACGGTCTGATAGACCTGGCCGCTGGTCAAGTTGTTGAACCGGGTCAATTGAGTGTGTGTAAACCGTTCGTAATGACCCAGATCCAAGTCGGTCTCCGCTCCGTCCTCCAACACGTAAACCTCACCATGCTGATAAGGATTCATGGTGCCGGGATCCACATTGAGATACGGATCAAATTTCTGCAAGGCGACCTTCAGGCCGCGGTTTTCCAGAAGCGCTCCCAAGGAAGCAGCCGTCAATCCCTTTCCCAGAGAACTGACAACGCCGCCAGTAACAAATACATACTTCATATTCTTTCCGTGATCCTCAACAAATGCTCGACCCGTTCCACGTCCGCCGGCACATCCACTCCCTGGCCTGTATAGCCGACCGTTAGTACCGCAATGTCAATGCCGTTCTCCAAGGCCCGCAATTGCTCCAATTTCTCCGCCTGTTCCAGGGGCGATACCGGCAGGCTCACCAACCGCAACAGGCTCTCCCGACGATAACCATACAGGCCGAGATGCTTCAAAAACGGAAAAAGCGCCAATTGCTCGCGCACCGGAATCGTATCGCGATCCCGTAAAAAGGGAATGGTGCGGCGCGAAAAATAGAGGGCTTTCCCCGCCGCGTTCACCACGACTTTCACCACGTTAGGATTCTCATAATCCTCGGCATCCCTCAATGGAGTGGCGGCGGTTGACACTTCCGCATGATCCAGCAGCCGGGCCACGGCATCGACGACTTTTGGATCCATGAGCGGTTCGTCGCCCTGGATGTTCACGACCGCGTCGCAGTCCAACCGGCGAGCAACTTCCGCCACGCGGTCTGTGCCGCTCGGATGATCGGGCGAAGTCATCTCAACCCGGCAAAACTCCCTCGCAACGCATCCAATTCGGTCGTCGTCTGTCGCCACGACCACATCCGAAAGCAGCGCGGCCTGCCGGCAACGATTGACCACATGCCCGATCAGGGGTTTGCCCAAAATGGGCGTCAAAGGCTTGCCCGGAAAACGGGTTGAGCCATAACGCGCCGGGATAATCCCAATGATCTTCATAGAAATCGGAACTGCAATCGGCAGAGGATTGCTTTTGCGTAGCGTTCGTCACTCGCCGGATATAACCCGGAAAAAAGAAACGGGGCCCTCACAAGGACCCCGTGTTGTCTTTTAATCACTATATATTAGTAACGACGCTGACGACGTCCACCGCCATCTCCACGTCCCTGCCCGCCGCCGCCGCCGCCGCCGCCGAAACGGTCACCCCGGGGGGGGCGTTCCTCGCGAGGACGCGCCTCGTTCACGGTCAGGCTCCGACCCCCAAATTCCTTGCCGTTCAAGGCTTGAATCGCCGCCGTCGCCCCTTCTTCTGTCGCCATCGTGACGAAGGCAAATCCACGGGGACGCCCCGTAAATTTATCCAGCATGAGGTTCACGTCCGCTACCGGACCATGCTGAGCAAACAGATCTTGAAGCTCGTTTTCCGTCACCGAATACGAGAGATTCCCCACGAATAACTTTGTGCTCATGATGATTATTTAACTTAGACTGAATGCAATTTCGCAGGCTGTTCCCGACCACCGGGCCAAATCATCACTGAACACCAAGCTCAACTGAGGATTCTCCGCGCTTCGAAATTCACAAACATTCTAAACGCCACCAACATCCATATTTTCCGAAAAAAGGCAAACCTTTTCTTGGCCCTTTCCGGTTCCAGAGGCATTTTTTTGATTTAAATCACTCTAGATCAATTATTAACGACCAATAATTCTAGCAGGCAGATAGAGGAGCGCCTTAAACCATGCCAAAAGGGCGCCGATCAGAATGAAAACCAATCGAACCGGCAGAAGCAGCAACCAGACAACGGGAAACGCCACTAGGGCCAGCAAGGCCACCGGCCAACATAACACCAACAGCAAACACCAGCAGAGAAAGGCGATCAGGATTTTCATTACCAAACTTGTCTGTTCACATTCAAATGATCATTCAGGGACTGTGATGACAATACCCGAGACTCATGGGGTTTGTTGCAGTTTTGGAGATCAAGAGCAAGCCAGGAGACGGCGGAGGATCTTCCGATGGGCTCCTGTGAGTGGGAGTTGTTCGGCCTCGGAGAGAGAGACCCAGCGATCGTCGAGCCCCTGCACGGGCGGCTCGTTCAACAAGGCGCCTCGGAACACACTCACTTGAAACCGATAGCGGGTGATGGCGTGAGACAGGGACAAGAACGGTTCCAACCAGGCCGGGATAAAACCCAATGCATTAAGCACCTGACCATCTTGAATCGGGCATCGCGAATGGGTTTCGATATTGGGAAATTCCCAATAACCCGCGTTGATTCCGTGAGCGGGCCTCTGACGCACGAGCCATTGGCCTCGATGTTCAACGGCCAGGACGAGACAATGCCGGAGAACGGGCGGTTTGGCGGGCGCTGTGGAGGGAAAGCGGCTAAAATCGCCTTTTTCGAAGGCGCGACAATGCTGGGTAATTGGGCAGGCGGTGCATCCTGGATTACGAGGAATGCACACCGTGGCCCCCAATTCCATGAGGGCCTGGTTCCAATCGCCAAAGCGATGTTCGCATCGATCACCCGTTGCCGGAACATGACGGATCAGGGAACCGGCGATTCGACACAGCTTTTTATCGAGGTCGGAGGTCGATCGGAATCCCCGGATGGCATGGAGCCGCGATAAGACGCGTCGCACATTGCCGTCGACGACCGGTTCGGGGTGATTAAAAGCAATGCTGCATATGGCGGCGGCCGTGTATTGTCCCACGCCGGGCAACTGGCGCCAGTCGGATATGTTTTGCGGAAAGATGCCTTTAAACTCGTCCCGAATCATCAGGGCTGCCTTCTTTAGATTCCTGACGCGCGAGTAATAACCCAATCCCTCCCAATGCTTAAGCAACTGCTGATCGGAAGCGTCCGCGAGGTCGTTTACCGTGGGTAGCGCGGTCATCCATCTCCGCCAGTAGGGGACAACGGTCTTGACTTGCGTCTGCTGCAACATCACTTCAGAGATCCAAATGGCATACGGATCGTGGGTGGTCCTCCAAGGAAGGTCGCGAGCATGCCGGTGATACCATCGCAACAGCGGATTCACGATGGCGCCGACTGAATTTCGATTGGATGTGGGCCGCCTTCGGCAAGGCTCGGTTATGGTGTGCATGCTTGAGTCTCGATGCTTCGCAATTTAAGATTCCACAAAAAACGCAGACGTCCAATCATCATGCATTTTTCAGTTCAAATCTGTCCTGATCTTGCCGTGGTCTGGCGCCTAATCTTGGTCTTACCCGTCCTGATTACGGCCCAAGTGAATGCGGCCGATGTGACCCTTGCGGCTGATCTTCTGACCTTGTTTCCAGGCGCGACGACCCATGGTGAGATGATCTGTCAGATTGAAAGACCAGCCCGGTGCGGGGGCGTCGCGCGCGACGCGCTGTCCCAGCTTCCCCAGAGCACCAACCAGAACGCCCGTATTGAATATGACCTGAGCCTTCCCAGAGTTTCGCGCGGTGAACTGCTGTTGCTCCATTTTGCGATCGGCCTTGCGGATGGAGCCCGTTTCGATCAGGGCGAAGACGGAGTTCTGTTTGCCATCGAGGCAAATCGGCAGACGATTTTTTCGGCTGTGTGGCAGGAGTGCCGCTGGCTGGATCAGGCCGTCGATCTCACGGATTATGCCGGCCGTAACATCCAATTGGCTTTTCTTACCGATGCCCGGCGCAATACAAACCACGACGGATCGGTCTGGGGCGCCCCCAGGATCCTTCACTTTCATGGTGCTCCCCAAAACGGTCCCGAACAACCATCCTTGCCTTATGGGATCGTGGCGGTCCATCCCAAAACGAATGCCAATCTGACGCTGCAACTCCAATCCCTTGATTCCACCAACGAGATCGTTTGGACTCTCACCCATCCGGTCACTGATGGGCCCGTCTCCTCATGGCATCTGTTTGAATACGGTTTTGTCGACGCAACCCGGGTCAAGCTCAACTGGACCCCCGTCGAGGCGGCAGACACCGTGTGGGTGAATTCCCTTCCAGCCGAACCAATTCTACTCCGGCTGTCACCGGCGCAATCCATCATCACGCCGGATTCCCAGATTCAGGTTCGTGCTTTGGTGCGTAACCAGGGTCAAGGTTACTTGTCTCAAGGAGCTGCTTTCGTCAGCTTAATGGCTCAGGACGGAGCCGTCTTTCCGGCGCAGCCCGTCCCCCCTCTTCGTCCCGCCGAACAAACCACGGTCGAATGGACATGGCAAGCGCCCTCAGAATCCGGAGTCCATAACCTTGAGGCGCAGCTTATCACCACCAACGGCGCGCCTCCACAGCAAATGACGACAACAATCGAGTTGCTGCGCGCACCTTATCCACAACCCTCTGCCTACAACAGAAACCTGGTTTTGACCAACCGGCACATGAAAATGGAGTTGATTCGCTCGAACAACGGCTACTCCATGGCAACCCTATGGGCCTGGCATAAAGATCAGTGGGTCCAGATCGGGGTGTGGCGTCCTCTAATGCAAGTGCTCCTGGACACTCCCACAGGCGAACAAACGTGGGAGATCCGCCCTCGCTCATTTGATCGGGGACGAACCGAGGACGGATCACAACCCACCAGTTCGCTGCATTATCAGGGAGTGGTCACCGATCCGGAACAGGCGGATTGGGCGGTTGCCTTGAGGATCGAGCTCGATCCCGATCGACCCATCGCCCGAATTCACTACCTGTGGCAGCCATCCGCCCCCGTTAAAGTCAAATCACTTTGGGGCCCAAATTTTTATGCAGGCGATGGAAGCTCCGGCAGCGCGAAGTCGTGGGGGCTGTTGCCTGGCCTGGAATATCTCTTCGGACCCGAACCATCCTCGAATCCTCGTGATCTATCCCCTCCCCTTCACGATCGACGCACTCCGCATCCCTGGAAAATAACGGTGCCTGTGATGGCCGTGAGTATGTCGCCGGGGCAATCGACTTTTCTTGTTCGTCCCGGACCTTTCTTCTGTCCCGATTCCCTCAAGGATGCACCCTCTGAACCCTACGCGTTTGATGACGAGGTCACCCTGGGTCTGTTCTGGAGTCCCATTCAGTCCGGCGATGCCCAGGATTGCATTCCTTCGGTTCGTTTCTCTTCGCCCAACCTAGATGAAGGCATGGAGAACCATCGTCTCGGCCTTTTTCTCCCGAGCGTGCCGAAGTATGTGTCGGAAAACGCCGATCGCGCCCGGAATTCCTGGGGAATCAATTCAGGTCAGATCATCAAGCTGGATGCGAGCCTCGTCGCGGCTTCGGGACCTGCGATGATGGTCTTGAGGGAGTATTATGAGGCGATGGGCGGATTCCCGGCGGCCAACTCTTGGCCACGATCGTTTGAGCAGGAACTGGCCTTGTGTCGGGAGGCATTCATGAAAACGGTTTGGGACAGTGGTGCGACAAAATGGCGACATCACACCGATGGGGCATCTCATCATGCCCCCGGCTTTGCGACATTGCTTTGGCTGGACGCCCACATCGCCGCTGATGCGGTGGCCAAGCGAGAGTCTCGCGCGCGGGTTGAGTCTGCCGCCCAAAAAATGCTCGAAGACACAGGCCCCGCCCTCTTTATCTCCGAAACCAACTGCCACATCATGAGATGGGAATTCCCTTTCTATTATGGGTTTCTGGAGGAATCATTGCTGGCTCTGGAGTCCCGAATTCGGACCTCGGCCAACGCTCAGCATCCGGAGGGAGGCTGGATTTTCGAACCGGGCAACGAGCCAGAGAAGACCTTGGGCAAAGTCGGCGATTCCGTCCTGGGCACATCGGCCCGGCATTCCGCCGATTTGTTGCGTTATGCTCGCATCACAGGCGACGAATCCGCCCGGCAATCAGGGGAAAAGGCGTTGGCGTTCATGGAAAAATTCCATGTGCCTCGAGGGGGCAGGGCTTGGGAATGCCCGATTTACCAACCGGATCTTTTGGCTGCGGCATGGGCGATTGCCGCCTATCTGGAGGGGTACCGGGTTTCGTCCAATCCCCGATGGCTTCAACTGGCCACGTACTGGGCTGAAAACGGTCTTCCTTTCGTGTATCAATGGTCGCTGGACAATCATCCGATGATGCTCGGCGCCACTTTGCCAGCCTTTGGCAGCTCCTTTTATACTCAATCCTGGTTGGCCACCCCTATGCAAGGGTCTGGTTTGGTATACGCTCGCTACCTCCAGGACCTGGCATTTTTCCTCAAAAAATCCCCTCTAACCGATCAGGCGGCCTCCCATCCTGTTCTTCTCAATCTCGCGCCCGAGGACTGGAGGCGTGTCGCGGAAACCATCACCGTGAGCGCGATGCACCAACAAATAGACCAGGGAGACCTCGCCGGCACCTATCCCAACAGCATCAGCGGCTTTGAAAAGCGAAATCCGCCGTTCCTGAATCCCGAGAATATCCTGGTCAACGTCCTGCTCCTCCAGGGATATGATCCCGATGTGAAGACCGTCCGTCTGACACGGGGCAATGAACGCCCCCTCGTGATCAGTTCAGGCGCCGGAATCGCGCACGCCGAGATCCGTGATGCCGAATTAATCGTGGAACTCATCGGCCACGAGGGAGAAACCAGCCATACGTTGATCAGCGGCTTGAACCCGGCCGCGGTGCTCTGCAACGAACAACTCCTGAATCGTTCCTCGGATCCCCTGAAAACCGCCATCGGCTGGCATTACAACCCCCAACGCCAGTGGACATTCCTGGCCATCCCCCATACCCATGCAACCGCCAGGATTCAGGTCCGATGGGCCAAATAACCAGGGCTAAACCTTCAGTTGCGGCCCGGCAAAGCAGCGCTCCTGCGGCGCCCTCGCAACCTTGGAGCGTCCCCCCAAAAATCTTCCAGCGCGTAGTGTTCCCGGATCTCGGATCGCATCAGGTGAACGATCACATCGGTATAATCCAGGACAATCCACTGCGTGGGCATGACTCCATCAATCGCACGCGGACGCAATTGGTGTTCCTCACGGAGTCGACCGGTGATCTCGTCCATAATCGCCCGCAGGTGGGGTTCGCTCGTTGCGGTGGCCATCACGAAGTAATCCGTCACTGAAGTGAGCTTGCGGACATCGAGAATCGTGAGGTTCTCCGCCTTTTTATCATCCGCCAAATCCCGGCATAGCCGGGCCAGTTTTCTTGAATCCATTACTCAATAGTTTAGTCGCTTTTTTCTAAAGATAAAGCCGATTATTTCGAATCGCCTCCGCAACAGCCGCCGGCATCAACCAGTCCAATTCCCGGCCCGCTCGAATGCGCGCACGGATTTCCGACGAGGAAACGCTCAGCGGAAATCCCCGCAAATGACGTCCTTGAAACGGAGCGGGCAGCGGAATCAAGGCCTCCCCCGGCCGTGGAATCACGATAAACTCGATCCGTCGACTCAATTCCTCGGCTTCGCGCCACTGAGGGAGGAAGCGAAGATGGTCGGCCCCAATAAGATAGAACAATTGAGCACCGGGAAACCGATCCGCATAGGTCCTGACGGTCTCAATCGTGTAAGAGACACCGCCCCGCAGGATTTCCTGGTCGTCCACCACGAAAGTGGACTGGCCTGCCAGAGCCAGCCTCAACAAACGCATCCGTTCTTCCGCCGGCAAGGGGGCCTGCAACGGCTTGAACGGCGACTGCGCGGCCAGGATAAAGCTGACCTGATCCAGCCGCATTTCTTCCAGCGCCGCCCGCGCCACGAGGAGATGCCCGAGATGGACAGGATCGAAGGATCCGCCAAAGAGGCCGATGCGCCTGGGAGGAGTCGTTTGACTGTCATCCAAAGTCTTCACTCGGCTCCTGGGGTATGTTCATTTTCAGTGGTGAACCGCACACGTCTCAACCCTAAGGATTTTCTTGCCTGCGGCGAACAAAAAAATCTGAGGGACGCCGATGATTGGCTTGCACTTAGCCTGTGAACAATATATGGGAAGGCATCACATGGACCGAGTATTGTTCGAAAGCACAAACCGCCGATCGCCCGCGGTCGATTTGCGTCAAGCCCTTCTCCAAGGGCAGGCGCCGGATCGCGGCCTGTATATTCCCCGATCTTTCCCCTCTCTGACTCGCCATGATCTGGCGGAGTTCGGCCAACTGCCTTACTGCGAAATTGCATTTCGTGTGCTGAGCGGATTTTGCCAAGGGATTCTGGCCCCTGAGGATCTGCGAAGCCTGTGCCGAGATGCCTATAATTTCGAGGTTCCCCTTGAGAAGGTCTTTGACCGGGTTCATGTGATGCGTCTGGACCAAGGTCCAACGGCCTCGTTTAAGGACTTTGCGGCCCGGATGATGGCCCGCTGGATTGGCCGGTTTGTGCGTGAATCCGGCCGGTCTCTCAATATCCTGACCGCCACGAGTGGCGATACGGGTTCGGCCGTCGCAAGCGCCTTCCACGGCGTCGCTGGAATCCGGGTTCTGGTTCTCTTTCCCCGGGGTGAAGTCAGCCATCAGCAACGCAAGCAGATGACCACCCTGCGGGATAACATCCGGACCATTGCCGTGGACGGTAAATTTGATGATTGCCAGGCCCTGGTGAAGCAGGCCTTTGCGGATCCGGATCTGGCGGGCATTCCTTTGTCCTCCGCCAATTCCATCAATATCGGCCGTCTGTTGCCTCAGAGTGTTTATTACATTTATGCCGCCTCCCGCCTGGCTGAACCGGGTGAACCGATCGTCCTTACCGTTCCTTCGGGTAATTTCGGGAACATGATGGGCGCCGTGATTGCCAATGCCATGGGGCTGCCCGTCCGCCGGCTGGTGGTGCCCGTCAACGGCAACGACGAGTTTCCCCAGTTTCTCAAAACGGGTCATTATCAGAAAATCGAGCCGTCCCGCAACTGCCTGTCCAACGCCATGAACGTCGGACATCCCAGCAACCTCGCTCGGCTGGTTGCCCTTTATGGCGGTCAAATGGATGAAACGGGACGCATCCACCATCCTCCGAGACTGGACGAAATGCGCCAGAAGATCTTTTCCACCTCGGTTTCCGACGAGCGCACTCGGGACACCATCCGCGATGCCTGGCAGAGCCATCGGCTGATGCTGGAACCCCATGGGGCGGTCGGCTGGCGTGGATTCCTCGATTACCTGGAAACCGATCCTCTGTCAGACGTGCCAATTGCCGTGCTGGAAACCGCGCATCCGGCCAAGTTCCCTGACGAAATCGAACGTATTATTGGAATCAGTCCGTCCGCGCCTCCCTCTTTGGCGGCCTTGGACCGTTTGCCGGAGGATAACGATTCCATGTCAGCCGAGTATCCTCTCTTCAAGGCCTATTTGCTGGCCCGTTACGGAGATTGATTCAGCCCTCGACGAGTGTTCAGTTGCTCGATTCCGGGATGAATTGAATCACGAGGAGCCTTTGGATGCCGTCGTGGGGCGCCAGTCCAGGACCTTCAGCTGAACCGACCGTCGGCCGTTATATTCATTGACCTGAGGAGTGAAGGCCAGGTCAAAACTTCCGCCGGGCAGGGAATCCGCTTCCACATTCCAGATGATCGCATCCAGGACGGATCGGCCATCGGTCACCTTGAGTCGTGCATGCTGTTGATCGCGGCCTATGCGTTGCGGCGGGGAGTGGTTTTTCAAACCAAGCGCCATCCATTGCACGGGCGGGTTGCCCATTCCCGAGGGTCCTAACCGCGCGAAAAGTTCCACAGCCTCCACCGTCAGTTCCGGCAACAGGAGCTCACCGTCCAAACGAAGGCTTGGGTGGAGCTGATCAGGCCGCAAGCTCGCACGGGCCAGCTCGTTCAATCGCTCTCGAAAGGAGTCTATTTTCTCGGGGCGCAAGGTCAGGCCTGCGGCCATGGCATGCCCCCCATGCCGGACCAACAAATCGTGACAGCCGCGCAAGGCCGCGGCCAGATTGAATCCCTCCACGCTGCGACCCGACCCGCGCCATTCCTCGCCGTCTCCTCCCAGAATAATGGTCGGCCGGTGAAACGTCCTCAGAACACGCGAGGCCACAATCCCCACCACACCCAAATGCCAGGATGGCCGGCCCTCGACGATCACATAGTCGCGCGCGGGATCAAACCGTTGCCGGAGTTCTCCAATAATTTCATCCGCGATCGACCGCTCGATTTGTTGGCGTTCGCGGTTCCGATCGTCCAACGACTGCGCCAGGGCCAAGGCTTGCTCCGGCGCGTCAGTCAACAAGAGATTCAAGGCCGCCTCGGCCGCCTCCAAACGGCCGGCCGCATTCAAACGCGGTCCAAGCTGAAATCCCACTTCCCTCACCCCCACCTCGGCCACACACTGCGCGACCTGCTTCAACGCCTGCAACCCCGGTCTCCGCGTCCTGGACAGACGATCGAGACCCGCCGAAACCAGAATGCGGTTTTCCCCCGTCAGTGAAACAAGGTCGGCCACTGTTCCCAAAGCCACCAGGTCCAGTAGAGGACGCAAATCATAGCCTTCCGCCTCCTGTACTCCTGTGACACGCCCCTGTTTGACCAGGGCATGCGCCAGCTTGAAAGCCAAACCGACCGAACACAAATCGGAGTAGGGCGGTTCAGTTCCTTCGAATCCATCGAGGGCCGGGATCAACTTCGGGTTCACTAAAGCCCAGGCTCCGGGAACCGGATCAGACACCTGATGGTGATCCAGGACGATGACGTCTACTCCGCAACTCGCCAGCCATCGTATGGTTTCCACCGCGGTGGAACCGCAATCCACCGCCAGCACCAGCCGGGCCGGATAACGTTGAAGACAGTTCTCCGCCGCTTCCCGGCTCAGACCGTATCCTTCCTCTAATCGGTGCGGCAGATAAGTCTTCACCTGCCATCCCAACGCCGTCAGAACATCCACCAGCAGGGCCGTCGAGCTGATGCCGTCCACATCAAAATCCCCAAAGATTACCACCGATTCACCCCGCGTCCGCGCCATCATCAGCCGTTCCACCGCACGATCCATTTGAGGCAGCAGAAAGGGATCGCTTAATTGGCGCAATTGCGGCTTCAGAAAACACCGGGCCGCCTCCGGATCTTTTATTCCCCGGTTCGCCAGGCACTGGGCGAGGCGTTCGGTAATGTTCAAGGCTCCGGCCAACTGCCGGATCAGATGGGGCTCTGACGTTGTAAGATGCCACCGATATCGCATGAGAAATGAGCGCGGTCAGGGCAACCAGGCATTGAAATACTTGTGGATCAAAGCCGCCAGGGTGCCCGCCATCAATCCAAAGTAGAGATAGGTCCCCAACGCAAGACCGTATCCCACCCAGACCACCCGGCCATCTTCCTCCATCAGGCTTACGGCCAGCAAAACAATCGCATACGCCGGAATGGTATTCGTGAATGGCATGGGGACCGGTAAGGCCAACAGAAATCCCATGCTGCCGAGCAAGACCATGTTGATTCGGCGCACCACACGCCATTCAAGCCATGAGCCGGCACAGGGTTTGACACCCTTTTCCAGCCAATGCAACACTTTGATGCTCGCCCCGAGAAACCGCTTCTGCTGAGCCGCCGACAACTGCCTCTCCCCCATCCATCGCGGCAGTTTCGGCGGGAGTCCCAACGCCATCCTGCAAGCAAGCAGCAATACAATCCCCCCCGAAAAACTGCTCACCCCGGGAATGCTGACCGGCGTAAGAAATGGCAGACAAACCAAAATCATCAGAAGATACAATCCCCGGCCCTCGGTCCGCAGAAGAATGGCGTTCGGACTGATGCCTGCCTCGCCGGTGGAAGCGCCCAGAAGTGTCTCCAGGCTCGATGATAAAGGAGGATGCGACGGGTTCCGGGGCGGAGGTTTCATCAGTCAGAGATCAAGCCTCTCGTTCGATCTCAATCCAGTTTTGCTGCGTTCCCTTTCCGTTTCTCCAGGTATTTTTCGCGCCACGCAACTGCCAGTGAAACCGCGATGGCTACAAATAAAATCCCAACCACGACGATCAAGGCGTGGGATGTCGACATCCGCCAATGTTCGGGCAACAGCATCTTCAATCCAACAAACACCAGCACGATCGATAGCCCGTACTTCAGGAAACGGAAATACGCCAGGGCTCCTGCCAGCACGAAATAAAGCGAACGCAACCCCAGGATGGCACATACGTTCGAGGTGAACACAATAAATGGATCGGTCGTCACGGCAAAAATGGCCGGGATCGAATCCAGGGCAAAAATCAGATCCGTGGTCTCCACCATGACCAACACCAACGCCAGCGGTGTTAAGGTCCGCCGCCCCTCCTGGCGTGTAATGAACCGGGTTTCATCGAAATCTTGTGACAACGAAAACAGCCTCCGGGTCAGTTTCAAGATCGGGTTCTTCTCGGGATGCACTCCTTCCTCCTTGGCAAACAACATTTTCGCCCCCGTCACCACCAGGAATGCGCCAAAGATGTACAACATCCAGTGAAACCGCGCAATCAGGGCTGATCCCACCCCAATCATAACCCCGCGCATGATCAGCGCCCCCATGATCCCCCAGAATAATACCCGATGCTGATAGGCCGCCGGCACCCGGAAATAGGCGAAAATCATCGCGATGACAAAGACGTTGTCCATGGACAAGGACAACTCGATGATGTAGCCCGTCAAGAATTGAAGGGCCTGCTCCGATCCAAGCCAGGGACGTAATCCCCAGGCAAATAACATCGCGAAGCTAAACCAGACCCCTGTCCACATCAGGGCCTCGCCAAACTTCACCACGTGGGCCCGACGGTGAAACACCCCCAGGTCCAAGGCGAGAAAAAACAGGATGACCAGGATGAAAACAGCCCAGTGCCACCACTGGATGTCAGCCGTTGGCGGCATGGCCCGGCCTTAAACCTTGGCGGTTGCCGCGCTTTCCTCCACGGCAATCTGGCTGGTGCCCAACGTGGGACGCTGCCCCTTGTGCCACCACAGAACCACCGGACTCGCAATGAAGATCGACGAATAAGTCCCGGCAATCGTTCCCACCAGGAAAGTAAAGGCGAAATCCCGAATGATGCCGCCGCCAAAAATCAGCAAGGCCATCGTCGCCATCATCACCGATCCGCCCGTAATCATGGTTCGACTCAGGGTCTGGTTCAAGGCGAGATTGATCAGATCCTTGAATGAACCTCTTGAGCCTAGATTCAAATCCTCACGGATACGGTCCAGGATAACGATCTTGTCGTTGATCGAATACCCAATGATCGTCAGCACACCGGCAATCATGGTCGAACTCATCTGGAAACCGAAGATGAAGAAGAGTCCCATGGTGATCAACACGTCATGGAGAACCGCCAAAACCGCAGCCACGGCAAACGAAAACTCATATCGCATGGCCACATACAGCAGAATGCCGAACATTGCCAGCACAGTGGCCAGGACCGCCGATTTCTGGATGGCCACGCCCACCGCGCCGCCCACCTTCTGAATCCCCAGTTCCTTGAATCCGGCCTGCGGAAATTCCTTGATCAATGCCTCCTTGACTGTTGTTCCGGTGTCAAACCGGGTTAGGATCCGCAGCCGTGAGCCCGCTTCCGACAGGCCCCGCTGGTATTGAATGAGCGGATCGCCTACGTTCAACTTGTTGATGGCATCCCGCAAACGATCCACCTCGACGCGTTGAGTAAAGGACAGGGTCAAGGCATCACCCCCGGCAAAATCGACGCCCAATGTCCGTTTGCCCTGGTAAAGCCCATAGGCAACTCCCACCACAATCAAGACGCCTGACAGGACGAATGCCTGCTTGCTCCATCTCAGAAAATCAATGTTCTGGAACTTGATGATCGGCAGCATCCGGACGCGCTTGATCCAGCCTTTCATATGGAGAAAATCGAAGATCAACCGCGTAACCAACACGGCGGTGAACATGCTGGCACAGATACCAATGGTCAGCGTCACTCCGAATCCTTTTACGGGACCAGTCCCCATGTAGATCAGGATGACCGCCGAGATCAAGGTGGTCAGGTTGGAATCGAAGATCGTCCCAAAGGCCTTGGAATAACCCGACACGATGGCGCCCCGAATCGATTTCCCCAGCGCCAGCTCTTCACGCAGACGCTCGTAGATCAGCACGTTGGCGTCGACCGCCATGCCTATCGTCAGGGCAATACCCGCAATCCCAGGCAGGGTCAGGGTGCTCTGAAGCTGGCACATCACCCCCATCAAAATCACCACGTTCAGAAACAGGGCGAAGTTCGCAATGAAACCGACAAAGAAATAAAAGACCAGCATGAAACAGACCGTCGCTAGCGCGCCAATGATCGAAGCGGTCACACCGCTCCGAATCGAGTCCACACCGAGGGAAGGATCGACCCGGTCTTCCATGATGATCTTCACCGGCGCTTCCAACGGGTTCTCCAGCACATTGGCCAATTCGACCGCCTCCTGGTCGGTAAACGTGCCGGTGATCTGCCCGCGGCCCCCCGGAATTTCGCTCTGGATGACCGGTGCCGAGTAAAGCTCGCCGTCAAGAATGATGGCCATTCGTTGGCCCAGATTCTCGCGGGTGATCTGGGCAAACAAGTCGCCGCCTTTCGAATCGAGTTCAAAGTGAATCTCCGGCTCGCCCGTGATGTAATTGCGGATCATCATGGCCCGACTGATGTTGTTGCCGGTCAGACCGCGTTCGGGCTTTTTCTTGACGAGAAGGGTGGCGGGAGCATGAGGGCTGTCCTTGCGCGGACGCTCGATCAGTCTTTCGTAACCCGGAGCGGGAATGCCTTTGCTGATCAGTTCGTCGCTCTCGGGATGGACCATCCGGAATTCCAGAAACGCCGCCTTTTGGATCTGGCGCCGGGCGCTCTCGTTGTCGGCCTCCGATAGCCCGGGCAGCTGAATCAGGATCCTGTCCGTGCCCTGGGGCTGAATCAAAGGTTCGGCCACCCCGAGTTTATCCACGCGTTTGCGCAAAACCTCGACCGCCTGGGCCAGAACCCGCTCGTGATCCATATCGGCGCTGATCTTGTTGGTGTCCATCGCCACCAGAAACGAGGTGCCGCCCTGCAAATCCAAACCCAGCTTGATCTTTCCCGAGGCATCCGCCTGCACCTTGTGGAGAATCGCGCGGGTCGGCTCCTCCCCCTGCGGCACCGTCACGCCCGGGAAATACTGGGCAATCTGGTTCGTGCCAATCGCCTCGAGCAAATTACCAAAGGTCCGGCTGGGATTGGTCTTCTGCAGCGCCTGCGCGCGCTCCATGATCGCGGTAAAAGTCGCGTCCTTGTTGCTCGCCCGCCGAGCGAATTCATCCATTAGATTCCGGCTGGTCGGGGGATACATCTCCCACAGGGACCATAATACAATGAAGACTGTGAGCAGGAATTTCCAAAGAAGTTTCGGATTCATGATTGGAAAAAACGTTGAGTCGGTTCAGGATTCTGGAGGCGCTGAGGCGCGTTCCACCACTTCAGAAACGGCGCTTTTTAACACTTCGATTTTGGCGTCGGAAGACCGGAGCGAGATACTCTTCTCCTTGACGGCGACCACCACACCCATGATGCCGCCACTGGTCACCACCTTGTCGCCCGGACGCAGCGTCTTGAGCATCTCTCCATGCTCTTTCTGCTTCTTCTGCTGCGGCCGAATCAGGACAAAATAAAACACCACTATGATCAGCAGCAAAGGCACCAAGTTCGCCCACAACGGCATGCTGGGCTGCCCAGGCTGGCTCGGAGGCGGAGCCAACGCCAAAATGTTTACCAATCCAATCATCATAACAAACAAGAGGGGCTAATCTAAGGATTGAACCGCATTTGGCAAGCTAAAGCTTGCAGAATAACGATTGCGCTCCCCGGACGGAACCGGCAGAATTCCCCTCCAGGTTCCCATGAAACGACCACGCCAATTTGCCAGTGATAACTATGCCGGGATCTGTCCCGAGGCCTGGACGGCCATGGCGGAAGCCAACCAGGACCATGCCCGCAGCTATGGCGACGATTCCTGGACCCAGCAGGCCGCTGATCTCCTCCGCGAAACCTTTCAAACCGCCTGCGAGGTCTTTTTCGTCTTCAATGGCACCGCCGCCAACTCCCTCGCCCTCTCATCCCTTTGCCAGTCTTACCACAGCATCCTGTGCCATGAAACCGCCCATATCGAGACGGACGAGTGCGGCGCTCCCGAGTTTTTCTCTAACGGCACCAAGGTGTTGCTCCTAACCGGACCCCAGGGCAAAATCAATCCTGACACCATCGAACCGATGGTCAAACGCCGCACCGACATCCATTATCCCAAACCTCGGGTTCTCAGCATCACCCAGGCCACCGAACTGGGCACTGTCTATTCGGCCGGCGAATTGAAAAGCATCGGCGCCATTTCGAAACACCTCGGGCTTCAGGTACATATGGATGGCGCCCGGTTCGGTAATGCGGTCGCTTCCTTGAATGTCTCCCCGGCGGAAATCACCTGGCAGTCCGGCGTCGATGTCCTTTGCCTCGGCGGCACCAAGAATGGCATGGCCGTCGGGGATGCGGTAGTCTTTTTCAATCCCGAATTGGCCAATGAATTCGATTACCGCTGCAAACAGGCCGGCCAACTCGCCTCCAAAATGCGCTTTCTGGCCGCCCCCTGGGTCGGATTGCTCCGCCAAAACGCATGGCTCCGCCATGCCCGCCATGCCAATGCCATGGCGGACATGCTCGAAACCGCCCTGCGCCAGATCCCCGAAATCCATCTCATGTTCCCCCGCCAGGCCAATGCCGTCTTCGTCCAAATGCCTGACACCCTGGCCCACCGGCTCCACGATCGCGGCTGGGCCTTCTACACCTTCATTGGACAGGGCGGCTGCCGCCTCATGTGCTCCTGGGATACCCAGGAAAGTGACGTCAACGATTTTGTGCAAGATTTGAAAGAATGCCTTCAATCTCTGAAAACGCCCTGACCGATCATCCATGCTGATGCCTCTTAAAAGACGACTCCTGGAATACACCGGCGGCCTGCATTTGGCCGACAACCTCACGATGGTGTGTGTCCGATGGTCCCGGGAGATGAACCATCACAGCTAACAAAATAGCGCCCCATGAGTTCAGCACAAATCCTGATCGCTGTCACCGAAACAGCGGTGTTCTTCAAAATCCTTGGCCGGGCGAACTTCAATCTGAGCGCCCATTTCAAATCGGCCATCGCCGAGCTGCAAAGTCGTGGACATCGCCGGTTTGTACTCGATCTTTCGGAATGCGAATCGATGGACAGCACTTTCCTGGGCACATTATCGGCATGGGCCATCCAGCTCGAATCCGAGAGCGGGCGGGAAGGCGTTCTCCCGATCGAGCTCTGGAATCCCAACGAGCGCATCACGTCCCTGCTGGATGATCTCGGGGTCAAGCATCTCTTTCGCATCTGCGCACCGGAGCGGATCGGCATTGATTTTCAGGCGGCCCCAACCGGGCCCGTTTCGCGCGAAATCCTGTCTCAAACCAGCCTGGAAGCCCATCAAACCCTGATGGCGGTCGATCCGGCCAACATTCCCAGGTTCAAGGATGTGGTCGCTTTCTTGAGGGAAGATCTGGCGCGACTCAAGTCTCCCGCCGGGGGAACAGGCCATCGTGAAACCTCGTAAGCCTGTGCGTCCAAATACCCACTTGCCAAGACCATCCGATTGTCTGATGCTAGCTTCAAGAATTATGACCATGCATCGCCCGAACCTGGGCCACCGTCCTGGCGGTGGTTTCACATTGATCGAACTCCTGGTAGTTATTGCCATCATCGCCATTCTGGCTGGCATGCTCTTGCCGGCGCTCGCCAAGGCCAAACAGAAAGCCACCGGCATCAGCTGCGTCAACAATACCAAGCAACTGGTCCTGGCATCCGTGGTCTACAGCTCGGATTTTAACGATTCCTGGCCGTTGAACAACGAGGGGGATCCCAATGTCGACCTGGCCCGCCCCCCGGCCAGCTACTCGCCCAAAGTCTGGGTGGAAGGCCGAGAAGGATCCAACCTGATCGATGATCAGGATGCCTTGGGCATGATTTCAGAGAAGGTCTCCCTGCTCGCACCGTATGTGAAACAAAAGGACACCTTCCGATGCCCCGGCGATACCAAACGGCGGAAAATTGGCACCCAGATGATCCGATGGCCCCGCAGTTACGGCATGAACGCCTATGTGGCATGGAATAAAGCGGCGTATAGCGGCATGCCCGATGAAAAAAAATATTTGGTGGCCAAGAAAAGCTCGGACCCCGTCCCGGCAGCCCAAATGTTCATCTTCGGCGAAATTCACCCCGAGAGCATCTGCCGTCCCATGTTCGGGATGAACATGGATTCGCTCGCCATTTATCATGTTCCCGGCAATTATCATGGGCAGGTTTCCAATTTCTCCTTCCTCGATGGCCATGCCGAAGCGCATCGCTGGGGTGATCTCGCGTTTGTGAATCCAAAGATTGCCGCAGGCTCGTGGCACAATCACACCGGCAATACCGTTCCCGCTTCAGGACGGAATGACCTCGTCTGGTTAAAGAGCCGGACCACGGTCAAACGCTGATCCTGGTCTCGAGGACAGCTTCAATCGGCCCCTGACGGGTGAGATCCGGCCGGCAGACCGCTGCCCAGCGCATGGCGGAGAGTCCGGGCTTGGCGCATCCAGAGATGATCTTGCAGGAAATCAGAACTCCGCCGGTTTGATCACCAAGAATCAAGGATGGATTCCTGGCGGATTTCGCTGTAACCTCGGCCATCGTTTGTCTCAGGAATGAGACGCGATGAATACAAATCATTCAGTCAAAACCTGCCCCAAGTGCGGAGCGTCTGTTCCGGTTGACGCGCCCCGGGGATTGTGTCCACGGTGTGTCCTAGCTGGCGCCACTCTCACCCATCAATCCGGTTCGCTCCCCTGCCCCGCCGACGATCCGCCATCCCTATCGCGTGTCGCCGCCGCCTTTCCACAATTGGAAATCCTGGAACTGATTGGGCGCGGCAGCATGGGATTCGTCTACAAAGCCCGCCAGACGCGCCTCGACCGGCTGGTCGCCCTCAAACTGCTCCCCGAGGCACGCGCGCGCGACCCGCACTTCACGGAACGGTTCAACCGTGAGGGCCGAGTCCTCGCCAAACTGAATCACCAAAACATTGTCAGCATATTCGACTTCGGAAAAGCCGAGGATTTCTACTTTCTGGTGATGGAATACGTGGACGGCGTCAATATGCGACAAGCGATGCAGGCAGGGCGTTTTTCGCCCTCGGAGGCCCTGTCCATCGTCCCAAAAATCTGTGAAGCCCTGCAATACGCCCACGATCAAGGCGTGCTCCACCGCGACATCAAACCCGAAAATATCCTCCTCGACTCCAAAGGCCGCGTAAAAATCGCCGACTTCGGCATCGCCAAACTGGTCGGCGAAGATCCCGCCTCGGTCACCCTGACCGGCACGGGATCCGCACTCGGCACACCGCATTACATGGCGCCGGAGCAGCTCGAAAAACCGGCCCAGGTCGATCACCGCGCCGATATCTACTCCCTCGGAGTTGTATTCTACGAAATGCTGACTGGGGAATTGCCCATCGGACGCTTTGCCCCCCCCTCGCGCAAGACTCCCTTGGATGAGCGGGTCGACCAGATCGTGCTCCGCGCCCTCGAGAAAGAAAGGGAACTCCGGCAACAAAGCGCAAACGAGGTGAAAACCGAGGTCGAAGGGGTTAGCGCGACTTCGCCCCCCCCTGCCTTGGCATCAAGGGCTCCAGCCTCCCCCGAATCGCCGCCCGTCGCGATCCCTCCTTCCTACCAGCGGGTTTTGGTTCTCCCTCTGGTTTTTTTGGTGTTCTTGATGTTTGCCCAGTTGATTCCCGGGATCACCGGCACGGGCCGCAGTCTGGCGCACACCCTGCGAATCGGGGTCTTGCCGGCGATCCTCACCGGAACCGCAATCATCGGAATCGCCTTGCTCTCGATCTGGATTTGGCGCAAACGGGAACTGCTCTTCACCCCATTGGGATTGTCCCCGGACCTGACGGTCGTGCGATCGGACTCGGGGATTTTTGCGTGCAGCGGCTGGCTGCGCCTGACTCTGGTCGCTGGAGTGGGCTGTTTATATACGCTCGTGTTGCTGGAACTGATGGCTTACGTCTTCATGCTGGCCCAGTCCATTCCTTACGGCAACATCCGACAAACTGCCGGCATGATCGTCGAGTTGCTCGTGACCTTGACAACCTTCCTCCTGCCCATGCTGATGGTGGGCCGCGAGTTACGGCGAACCGATCTGATCCCCCCGGCGCCCGCTCCGCCGTGGATGCTCCGTCTTGCATTTCCTCTGCTGGCCTTGGGCATCCTGAGTGGTCTCGGTTGGATCCTTCAGGAAATGCATCCCGAGAGGGTCGATATCGTGGCGGTTGAAATGAACCTTTCTTCCCGTGGCTATTTGTTCATGTGGCTCACGGTCATCGCCCTGCTCACGCGAAGCCGAATCTGGCGGGCGATCGCCATCCCCGTCAGTGCCTGGTTTCTTCTTACGGGAATCATCAGTCAAGGGTTTTATTTCCACGACGTTATCTCCGCGTTTCCCGGATCGGTGATCCAACGGCTTCCTGAAGGTTTGACCGCGCAATACCTCGGCAAATCCGCGGCCATATTCCTGGTTGGACTTCTGATGCTCACGAGTTTCGCCGTATCGGCGGCCGGATTGGCGGCGTTGCTGTTGCCCCGCGCGCGGGCCGCCTTTGGCCTGGCGCCACACCCTCGCGGAAGCGGTCATCTGATCCGATGGTTGTCGCTCAGCACCGCTGTGGCGGCCTTATTCATCATTGAACGAATCGCTCTGGTCTATTGGTCAGACACCTCCCGCCCCGCCATCGCTCCCCCCGTGGCCCCGAGCCAGCCAGTGTCGTCCGATGCCGCAACCCAGAAACAGGAGATCGAGATCAACCTCGCCCGTCTACAATTGGAGGAAGTGGAGAAAAAGATCAATGTGGGGCTCTTGCCGCCCCTGGGACCTGAGGCCCTGGCAGCCAGGCGGGACGTGGCCCTGGCCGAAGCCCGACTGAAAGGCGATGACCTGGCCGAGGCCAGAATTCGCCATGAATACGCCGCCCAATTCACCACCCTGATGAAGAAGCTCCGCGAAGTCGGCAAGGCGACTCCCGAGGAACTTGCCCAGGCAATCCAGGAGGAAGATAACGCGAAAACAGCCCTGGGCGCCCTCGAGAAAAAACGCTAAGCCAAAACCTCATGACACCCGACATCCACCGGCCATGACCCCACCATCCGATCGCGCCACGCCATCGGATGGCGTGTTTACTCCCACCCATTGGACTCTTGTCATGCGGGCTCAAGGCCAAACCCCTGAGGCCCAGGCGGCCTTGAGTGAACTCTGCGCCGCCTATTACCAGCCGGTCCTTCGTTTCATTCAGCGAGAGGGCCGAGACGAGGAAGGCGCGCGGGATCTCGCCCAGGAGTTTTTCGCGCGCGTTCTCCAGCGGGGCAAGCTGGGCGCCGCCAATCCGGCGTTGGGACCGTTCCGTTCCTACTTGTTGGGCGCCGTCAAGCATTTCCTGGCCGATTTGGCCAAATTCGATTCCCGAAAAAAACGCGGCGGCGGCGCGGCGCCTGAATCGCTGGAGGCGTTGTCCGCTCAAAACGACTGGGCGGGCGACATCGCCATCACGAGCGCGCCCGCGCCGGACGCTTGGTTCGATCGTCAATGGGCGCTTACCGTGATGGAACGGGCATTGAACCATCTGGAAAACGAGTTCAAAGCCGCGGGGAAAATCGATCATTTTGAGCACCTCAAAACGTGGCTGGTCGGAGAAACCGCCGCCCTTTCACAAGCCGAGACCGCACGACAGCTCGGCCTGAACGAAGGCGCCCTCAAAGTCGCCATCCATCGTCTACGAAAACGATTTCGCGAGCTCATCCGGACTGAAATCGCCCAAACGTTGGCCGAGGGCGCGGATATCGAGGCTGAACTCCATTACCTGATCGAAGCGCTCTCCTCATAGGACGGATCGAGTGCTCTGTCTTCCATGAACCCCGACACTCGCGCAATCTCAAATCTCAAATCCGAAATCCGAAATGGTAACGGGCTCAATTCTCGGTTTTGTTTGTTGCATTGATGCGCGCCGGTCTTCAGGTTCAACCCACCAAGCCAAACCATGATCACTCGGTTTATTGAGCGAGGCGGCCTTTGGGTCGCCGTCCAAAGTGTCCTGATGCTGGGAGTCTTTGGCTTGAGCCTGATTTATCCTGCCGACACCGGAGATGCCCGCATCGTCGCCCTGGGGATTGTCTTCCTGGCATCAGGCGCCTGCTTTGGACTGGCAGGCGCCCTCGCCCTGAAAAAGAATCTGACCCCTTACCCCGCCCCCTTGCCCCATGTCAAATTGGTGCGCCAGGGGATCTACGCGCGTGTGCGACATCCGCTTTACACGAGCGTGATCCTGGCCTCGCTCGGTTGGGCCCTGGTCTGCCAGAGCTGGCCGGGACTCATCGCCGCCTGCGTTCTGATCCCCTTTTTCATGGCCAAGGCCGATCGGGAAGAGCATTGGCTGATGAACAGATTCCCGGAATATGCCGATTACGCGAAAACAACCCGGCGATTCATTCCGTGGCTTTATTAGTCCCCAGGGCAAAACCGGTTCCCCCTGCGGATCCTCCTCCGCAACGCCGGATCAGGACCGGGATTGATGACCAGATTAGGATTCCTGCAGTATGAGGCGCCGCTGGGCTAAGGGTCCGTGCAAAAATAACTTCCGATTTTGGCGGGAGCGCCGCCGGGTCAGATGCGAGGCGCGTGGGCGAGAGTGTATCCTCGGCGATACTCGACCGTCCACGCAACAACGCAGATGACCCGGCGCCGCCCCGCCCCGGAGGGCTGCGAGGCTTTGGCTCGCTGGCTTCGTTACTCCTCGGTCAGAGACTGCTGCGGGTATCTTCCCTCGTCGAGCCTCGCCAGCGAGTCAAATCCTCTGCAGCAAAATCGGAATTTATTTTTGCACGGACCCTAAGGAACCTCGAGGATTCGATAGTATCCCTGTTGTCCCCCGAGGGCGCGGGTATCGGTTTGTGTCGCCGTATCCGCAGTGGCGGTGATATCACTGGGAAGGTCCTGCCACGAAGCATCCTGAAGTCGGTCTTTGAACTGGAGCCGATAGACACGCCCCGGTTTGGCGCTCCAAGACAGGAGCCAGTGATGGTCCGGGGTTTGGGCTATCGCCAGAATTTGAATCACATCGCCGGGCGGCTCGTCGTCAGGGATGTTAGAGGCGCGCGGGGTTGGACGGTGCATCATGAGAAACGGCGGCGGACCGCCGTCTGGCGATCGGCCTTCACTCACATCGTCGCTCTGGCGGTTGTAGCTGATCGAGTCGAGGATGGTGTCGTTAGGCGCCAACAGCAGAATCGTCTCACCGTCGCGGTTGAGTTTGAAGTTGACGTGAAGATCGTTGCCGGCGCTGTTTTGCTCCGTTTCCTCATCCGCCCATACCAAGAGGTAGCCTCCCGGCGCAATCACGGTAGGATTCGGAATCGTGAACTGATGAAGATTCTGGGGATCATCCGTGAGGAAGAAACCGGTCAGATCGACCGGTATCGGATTGGGATTATGGAGTTCAAACCAATCCTCGAAGTCTCCGTCGGCAGGATCGGCGAACGTAAGGGTATTTGCGGCCATCCATTCGTTAATCCAAACCGGGAACAGCTGAGCATCGGCATTGTTCGCACTCCTCGGCGTTGGATTCAGCAGGATTTGGCGCCGGTCGATATTCCCATCAGGCATCCATCCAAAGCTATGGCCGTCTCCCAAGTTCGAATAGTCCGCATAATCCAGGATATGAACATGGTTGTTCGAGCTCAAGACGAGCGCCACCGATCCGGCATGGGGCGGCAAACGAAAGGAGGCGTGAAGCTCGCCGGCGCTGGATTCGCCGGGTTCGCCATCGAGCCAAACAAGGAGATAACCACCGGGATCAACCCAGGTGTTTGAGGGAAACGCCCATTGAGCCAGGTTCGTATAGTTATCGCTGAGAAAGCACGAGGAGAGATCCAGGCCGTGGGTCTCGGCATTGAAGAGCTCGATCCAGGGATCCCGGTCCCCCGAGCCGTCCTCGATCCCTGTGGAATGACCGAGGGCCAGTTCGTTGATCCAGAGCTTGGGCAAAACAGGCAGGCCGGCAAAAACCGAGTTGCGCACTCCGGGCGTGTAAGCGGTGGTCACGGTGTTTGGGACACTTTCCAGGGCGAGGCCGAATGTGATATCGGTGCTGCTGGCGTTGACCTGGTGAACCTCGACCGCGAGCACATTGTCGCCGCGATTCAAATACTCGGCGGATAAGATGAAGGGACCTTCCTGGGTGGCATCGGGCGCGTTACGAGCCGCGAAAGTGCTCGAGGTTACCGGCCCCGTCGGCATCCCCAGACGATAAACCTCATGGCCATTGAGATAGACGATGGCTCCGTCGTCAATGATCGTCGTCAGCTTCAGCAGAACGCCGCTGGGATTGCCTTCAAAACTAAAGTGCGCGCGAAAATAATACGTCGTAGCGCCCAGCGTCAGCGGGGTGTTTTTAGGCCCCGGGAGGGATGAGGATTCCACGTAAAGCAATCCACGGCCGGAAGGCCATGGATTGTCGTTGAAACCGAGCTCCTTCCAGTCGGGGCCAGGATCAACGCCGGTCTGGTTGTATTTCCATGAATCGGCGACTTGGATCAGTGTCTCAGGGCCGGCAATGGCAGCAGCACCGACAGCGGCCCAGTTGGCCACACGACGGTTGTCCTGCGAGGGATCGATCAACTGCAGCGACGGCCCTCGGCCATCGGCTTCCACCGGCCATGGCGGGGTGTCGGCATACGTCACCTGGTCAACAACCCGGTCCGAGGATGCTGAGGCGTCCGGCTGCACCAGCCACAAGGTTTCTCCGCGATTGTTCAATCGGCCCTCAAATTCTCCGGCCACGGCAATCGAGGTTCCATAAGCGCGGGCAAAGGCGGTCCGATCGTTGGCCATCACCACAAAGCCTCCCGGTAATAGAACGGTCCCCGAGGGAAAAACCCCGTCGGCACCGTCCAAACGATAACCGGAAAGATCGAAGGTTGTCGCGCTCGAGGTGTTATGGATCTCGACAAATCCCGATCCTGCCAATTCCGGATGATACATGATTTCGTTAATCACCAGATGATTTTCGGGGCGATCCGAGATCCCGGTAAAGGTGATCCGCAGATCGACCGAGGCGCCGGGGACCCCTTGCCCGGCAGGATCATAGCCTTCGATTCGCAGCGTATTCAGGCCGGCTACCAGGGGAACCGGGGCAGTCCAATTCGTCACGGTCGCCCAGGAAACAGGGATCGTGGCGCCATTCACTCTAATCTCCTTGACTTGAACCGGCGCCGTGCCCTCCAGGATCGCCAGGTTGCGGTTTGTGCTGAAATCTGCGCCGGCGTTGCTCGTAATCCGAAACGGCGCCGCCACCCCTCGGAGCTGTGCCTGGAGATAAGCCCGTCGTTGCGACAGCCAGGTCTTGACGGCGGTGGGCGCGGCCAGCGCTCCCCCCGAGCTGACGGTGACCCCGTTGGCCGTCAAGGCGGCATAAAATGCATCCAGACGAGCATGGATCCTTTCCGGGAGCAACGGGCCATCGACTGCATCCTGGATGGCACGCCAATAGGCGCGCTGCAATTGCGGCTGACGATACATGCGGCCAATGGTCGGATCCCGGTTCGATTCCCCGAAAGGCGATGAACCCAGGTACATCAAAGGCGACTGGGCGGAGTACCCGTGTTGGGCGCTCGCCAGCATGACCCAGTCAATGTCCCACATGTAGAGCTGCCATTTGCCCTGGGGCGGCTTGTAGGCGTACATGTTCTTTCCGATATCATAACCGTAGCTGTCCAGATTCACGACGATGTGTTCGGTGGCGAAGATGCGCATCCATTGCTCCAAATCAATCCAGTGCTCGACTTGCCCGGGATACGCCAGTTCATTGGGAGTGTTCAGGACGTCCACGAGATCGAACAGGCTCTGGTAATCATTCGCCGATCCGCGCACCGCGCGCTTGAGCCAGGACCATCGATATCGCGCCAGCTTTTTTTTGCCGCCGGTTGTCGTGTAGTTTTCAAGCCGGGGCGGTCCGACATGGCTGGTGCCCACGCTATCGGTGAACTCGAACCATTGCTCGATCTTATACAAATCCCCATCGGTGTCCTGCGGCAGCCAGCTCTCAATCAGGTCGCCGTTCACCTGCTGCGCGTCTTCGTATATACTGCGCCGTTGGGTGTCGGTGACGCCGTTGACGTGCAGATGAACAAAACGGCGATGGTTGAACGAGATACGCAGCTCGCGGGCGATCCAGTAAGCGATCGGTTCCTGCATGGCGGTCGTGTCACGGCCAGGCCAATCCAGCACGACATCCTTGGCCCCCAGAAACGGTTCGTCCGAGGGAAAGACCAGGGAGTAACCGCACAAATTCCCGCTAGGCGTGTTATAACCCGGCGAAATATGCGGACTGCCGGCATACAAAGCGCCCACCCCGTGAACCACCCGTTCATCGTTGTAAACAAAACTCACATTCAGGGGAGTGTTATCCAGCTTGGACCGGCTCGACCACAGGTTGAATGTCTCCTGGGTCATCCACATCCGATAGGTCCCCAGCGCGCCCACCGGTCGGGTTTCGCCAAAACGCACCAGGCATTCCCGCCCCCGAACCTCACGGGGATAGGTCGCGCGTGCGGGTGGACTGGCGCTGTCATCGGCTTCGAGATAAAACGCGACGATTTTTCCTGCGGCTTGACCCGGAATGGTTGCGCTGAAAACGCCGTCCTTGGCCACCGTATCGGCCCCGGTTCCCTCATCATTCATCGCGACCGTGGCATATTGGGTCGCCGGATCCACCCGGTATTTCAATCGAACGCCGCCCACCCGATCCGGATCGTCGATTCGCGCCGTCACAACGACCGGTTCCATGGACGATGGAAGCACGGGCTGATGGCGCATGTCGGAAATGGCGGGGCCAATATTCGATAAAGCGCGGCTGTTGGGCAGACCCGGGGTTCCAGGATTCAGGGGCACATCCAGCTTTGAAAACGCCTCCAGATAATTTCCGCGCAGGCGCATGAGGATCTCAGGGTGCCCGCATAACCAGCGGACCCGGGCCCTCAAAGTTCCGATCCCGCCCGGGCTCAGACTCGATGTCAATGTCGTGCGAACGCGATTCGCCCCGGTATCGCCCCGCGCAACAGCTCGAACATGCAGACATCCAGGAGTGCCAAATCCCTCGCTCGATTCCCAACTCGATTGAGCCTGGGTGCCCTGAGCCACCCAACCGCCAAGACCAGCATCGAAAGACGCATTGGCCACCAGGTTGCCTCCGTTCGCAAAACGGACTTCGACATCATCGATCAGGCATTCTCCCTCCCCTTGAAGGAAGAGCTGCAGCGAATCCATTGTGCCTGTCCCATGATCCAGAGTTCCGGTCGTTTCGACGAGCGTCCATCGGCTCTTGCCGCGCTCGTCGCTGTCTGCCCAATGGGCCGCCAGACGCCGGTTGCCGCGGGGATCAACCAACTCCAGGCTGCTGCCCCCCCCATCCGACCACCGTCCCCATTGGCCTCCCTCGCCATAGGTCACCTCGTCCACCACCGCATACTCCGTTTGGGTAACATCGATCGAACCGGGATCGAATATCCCTTGCTCGATAGGCATCGCCAGGGCGATGCGCTCGCCGCGATGCGAGAGCGCCCCCAGAAAATTGCCGCAGACATTGCTGGTGTTCAGCTGAGAATAGTTGGCCAGCAGTCGAGACATATTTTTGGCCACGACCAGAAAACCACCCGCCGGAATGACCGTTCCCGAGGGAATCGTAAACTGAATCCCATCCTCCAATCGCCACCCCCCCACGGCCATCGCCTGAGGACCATAATTGTGCAACTCCACAAACTGGTCCTCGTCATCCCCGCTGATCGGATGATAAAGGAGTTCATTGATCACCACCGTTCGGACCAAAGGACGCGCATTGGATTGAGACGGCGTGGGCTGGTCGAGTTCTTGAAACGAAGGCGCCCCGTCCGGATATCGTCCAAACGCCACCCCACTTGACTGAGGTCCGTATCGGATGGCATCCATCACTCGATAACCGCCGGCATCGAACAGATACAGGGATTCCCCCGATGCGCTTAAGGCAAAGCCCAGCTGCCGCTCGTCAAGTGCAAGAAAACCTGAAGGGCCAATCATTGTCCCTTTCGGCAATCGGAAACGGTTGGTTGCGGGATCGTCCGTGATGACCCAATCCGAGAGGTCCACCGAACGTTGGGAATAATTGTATATCTCGACAAAGTCCAGGGCGGGTTCCTCGGTCCGAGCCAGGATTTCATTGATGACAATAACAGGTTCGTCCGCGCCGCCCTCGGGTTCGCGGCGTCCCGGAGAACCATCCACATAACGGCTCGCGGTCCAGGCGCGCGGATCGCCTTCGCCATACGACGGATGGGCCAGCACAAGGGAATGGCCGGCTCCATCGGCAGCCACAGGCCAGGGCCAACAATCGGAATAGGTCACTTCCAAGAGAACGGCGCCCGCGGGATTCAGCAGTCTCACAGTTCCCTTCTGGTTCGAGAGCTGATGGGTGAATCCCCCCAATACGCCGCTGATCCCGAACACCGATTGAACGTCCCCTGGCGCGGGAGCCACCACCACAAATCCGCCCGCCGGCACAAGGGTCGGCCGAGGAAACTCGAATTCAATTTCTCCGGACAGTCGATGGCCGCCCAGATCTTCGGCGACAAGCTGCGCGTTGTAGATTTCGATGAACTCGAGGTTTTTTCCGGCGGGCCGGGAGGCTGGGTGAAACATGATTTCCGAAATCACCCAACAGGTGCGGCGGCTGCTCGGCCCCAGTGGATCAGCCTCAACACGCGCAGCCATCAAGGCCAAAATCACCAACAGCCCAAATTGGTATAACATTAAACCCATTCTCATAACGCTCAATGCGCGCCGAGTGTAACTATCGCATCACAGGGCCAAAAGACATTTATCGCGGTTTTGGGGATCGGCGGCGCTCTCGGAGTGCCGCCGCTCGCAAGCCTGGCGCGGAAGGCCGGGCCTTCAATCCAAGCCAACGATTGCAAAACGCAAGGGAACCATGCATTTTGAACGGAAGCGATCATGAGCAGTCATTTGCTGGATTACATACCTGACGGCGTGTTTACCGTGGACACCCACTGGCGCATCACGCTGTTCAATCGCGCCGCCGAACGAATCACAGGCATTCGTCAGGAGGATGCGATCGGACGGCGCTGTTGCGATGTGTTTCGCGCCAGCATTTGCGAAAACGCCTGCGCATTGAAACAGACCATGGCCACCGGACGGCCGGTCGTCAACAAGGTGGTCTACGTGGTCGATGTCAAGGGACAGCGCATTCCCATCAGCATTTCGACCGCCGTCCTCAAGGACTCCAAGGGCAAAGTGGCGGGAGGCATCGAGAGCTTTCGGGATTTGCGCCTAGTGGAGGAACTCCATCGGCGGGCCCAAACCCAGGACCGCGTCGCGGATATCATCGGCCGCAGCACGGCGATGCGCCGGCTTTTCGAGATTCTTCCCGAGGTGGCGGCAAGCGATAGCACGATTCTGATCGAGGGCGCCAGCGGAACCGGCAAAGAACTATTTGCGCGGGCCATCCACACGATGTCCAAACGCCATGCCAGGAAACTCGTCGCCATCAATTGCGGCGCCCTGCCCGACACCCTGCTGGAATCCGAACTCTTCGGCTACAAAGCCGGGGCCTTTACCGACGCCCGCAAGGACAAACCGGGCCGTTTCGCCCAAGCCGAAGGCGGCACGCTCTTTCTCGATGAAATTGGAGATATCTCGCCCGCCATGCAAACCCGCCTCCTGCGCGTCCTCCAGGAACGGGTCTACGAACCCTTGGGCTCCGTGGAATCGGTCAAGGCCAACGTCCGCTTCATTACGGCCACGAACAAGTCCTTGAGCCAGCTGGTCAAGGAAGGCAAATTCCGCGAGGACCTCTTTTATCGCGTGCACGTCGTCCGCCTCGAACTGCCCAGTCTGCGCGACCGTCGGGAGGACATTCCCCTGCTCATCGAGCATTTCGTGGCCCAATTCAATCGCCGCCAGGGCAAAGACATCGGCGGCGTGTCCGACGATGTCCTGGCCCGGTTGATGGATTACGATTTTCCCGGCAATGTCCGCGAACTGGAAAATATCATTGAACATGCCTTCGTCCTGTGCCGGGCTGGATTAATCAAGGCCACCCACCTGCCTCCGCATCTGCGGCTGAAAACCGGCGATACCAGATTGAGCACAATCACCGGCCTGACCTTGCAGGCCGTCGAAGAAATGATGATTCGCGATGCCTTGCGGCGCAATCAAGGCAATCGCACCCGGGCCGCCAAGGAATTGGGCATCGATCCCAGCACTCTCTTCCGAAAATTGAGAGCCCTGCCCCGGCGCGCTGGCCCACAGGGTCAATCCGCTGATTCTGATCCCAACGCGCACTCGTCATCTGATCCCTAGGACGTTCAAGGAGCGATCGCGGGATCCAAAGCGGTCCTCCGATCGTTGGATTCAGACCACGGCAGACCTCGAACCAGGCCAAAATTCCTGGCCGCAGAATGCAGCGTATTTCGCAAACACCACACTAGCAGGCCAAGAAATGTCGCCTGTCTCACGGTGTCACCAGCAAGGCCTCGACGAACTGGCGGGCTGTTTGCGCCGCAGCGGTGATTTGAGCGGGAGTGCCGCCATCGAGGCATTCAATGACGAGCGGGCCGCTTCGGAACCCTCCCTTTTTCAGGCGAGCCAGGACTGTTCGGAAGTCCACCTGCCCTCGGCCCGGATTGATCTGCACTTCCTTGGGCGGTTTGAAGTCTTTGACGCTCATCCCCACAACGAGGCCATCCACGGTGGCGGCGTCCTCAACCGGATCCAGCTTGCCGTCCGAGTAATAAAAAATGTTGCCGGGATCATACCAAAGCCGGAAATTCCGATGCCCGACCTTCTCGATGATTTGCCGGCACTGGGGACCGGTGGAGTTTTGGCCGCCATGGGGTTTGACACTGAGCCCGACCCTCTTGGAGACGGCATAGTCGCAGCATTCAGCCACCACTTTATAATACGGCTGAAATAGTTTTTCGTCGGTCGTCCCGCCCAACAGGAGGTGGGGACACGAACACAGGGCACAGTGATCGATCAATTTTTTCAGGCCGGCGATGCCGGCTTCAATGGACTGGGCCACAGGAAAATCACCGCCATAGATGGAGAGGGTCTTGAGCCCCCGCTTGCTGACCTCCGCGGCGATGGCCATCACGTCTTCGGGGGTGGACTCCACGTGGACGATGACCCACGATTTGCCTTTGGCGGTCATCAGGCCGGCATACTTGAAACCGGCCTCGGCGATGCCATCCAAAGCGGTCTGATAGCTATACTGATCCCACGGTCGCGTGTAACAGCCGACCTGGTATGCCGGTGGGTCTTCAGCGCCGGATCCAATCCGGCTCCCCCAACCCACCAGCGAGGAGGCAGCCATCAGACGAATGAAATCACGGCGGGCATAGTGTTGGGTCTTCATCACAGTGTTAATGGATTGCATATTGGCCTCGAGCTTCGCGAACAACGCCTGACAATCGTTTGAAATCAGTCCGCAAACGCCTGGATTTCCGAGCACGACGCAAAGGCCTGCCGGGGATTGTCCCCACATGCGGGTTTGCCGACGATTCGGAGGGCGACGGCCTTGACTGGGTTTGGCAGTTTCAGGCTGAACGATTGGCCATCCTTGAGTCCCGCGTTATGGGTTGCGGTCGTCTCGGGATAATCGGTCAATTCACCGATTTTCTCCCAGGAAGCGGCCGGGGCAGACTTCACTTCAACGCGCGGCCGGCCAGTGCTCGTGTCAAACCACCCTCCATCGTGGAAGGTCCTGCCGTGGGCGAACACAACGCGGCGGAATTCCACGGATGGCTCGGTCTGCACGCAAAAGAAGGCTTCGGCTTGGGCTCTTGAATTGAAGGTGACCACGAAGGACTCGGTATCGCCGTCAGCGATGGATCCCTCGACGTTGCCGGCCTGGCTGCGGCTTTCGTTGGCATACGCAAACAGCGACGCATTGATCGGCGGAGGCGTCCCGGGAGACCGCAACCAGACCGCATAACGCCCCCCGTCGGCGCCCGCATCCGCAAAAGGCACAAGAATGGCTGGGTGAACTCCGGACTGACGCGCGCTCAACAGCCGGGTGCTGAAGAGCAGAGTCCCGGTGCTGCCGGCATTGAGCTCAAAGGGTTTTCGGTCCTGGGAATCCGCCAACGCAACCAGGGCTGGAAGGGGAAGACCGGGATTGCGTTTCTGGTCGTAGGCGAGAACGAAAGGCCCCCATTGAAGTGACGTCAGACCAATATTTCCGTGTTCCCCCGCGATGGCCCTCGGTTCGAGCCGGAACCGAAGGGTGAACCGGGCGTTTTGTCTCCATCTCTGAGGTGGCAGAATCAGCCAGTCTCCTTCGATCTTGTATTTCCAGTCATGGCTGGTTTCGCCAACAAACTGCGGAAAACTCGACCAGGCCGGCAAACGAATGCGCATGCCAAACGGATCGGAACCGGCCCGCAGAACGACGAAAGAAAAATCGCCTTTTCGAGGAAACTCGGAGCGTTGTTCGATTTCAACCGCCTGGCCGGAGAGACGGGTGTTGACCCGGCCGGATCCCAATAGGTTGAAAACAAACGAGGTGGATTCCTCCGGAGCTGGGCGGCTGGTGAACACCGCGGATTGCGGCGCCAGGGCCATGCCGCGCGGACCGCTGGAAACACAGCAGTTGATGCCGGGACCGTAGGGTTTTGTGCCTTCTGGAGATGTAAAATAGCACCATTGCGCGCCATCGGGACGTTGGGCCGCCGACAACTGGTTGTAGAAAGTCTTCTCCAATTGCTCGCCAAATCGCGGTTCTCCGGTGAGCCGTAATAACTGCCAGTTCAACTGAATCCAGGTGGTCGTCACACATTGTTCCCCGACATGAGCGCTCATACCGTTGGGCAGGTAATAATCGTCACGGAAATGCTCGCCCTGACTGCAGGCGCCGGTGATGTAAAGACGCTTGGACACGATGTCCTGCCAAGCCGTCAAGACGGGTTTCAGCAGATCGCGGTCTCCTGTGGCCCTGGCCAGTTCGCACAAGCCCACCAGATTCGACAGCATTTCGTAAGCCTTGCCGTTGGCGGTCTTATTGACGTGTCCGTGTTCCAACAACGAGGCGATGATGCCGGGGCCGTTGGACTCGTCCCAGGATTTGACAATGTAACGGCAGAAATCGAGGTAACGCGCATCCCCAGTGTGTCGATATAGGAGGACCATGGGTTCGAGAACACTGGTCGCCGCCATGCCGACGTGGGTGCCGGCGGCGATGATGCTTTTCTTCGAGGGAAAAGTCGCCACAAGAAGGTCCCCGATCTTCCGGCAGGCCTCGAGCGCGGACGAATTACCGGTGTACTCGTAATAGGTCAGCAAACCGATGAGGTTATACTTGTGCGACCAAACGTCCCAGTCGGCCTCCGGATAAAGACCGAATCGTTTCTCGGGAATATAGGTCCCGAGGTAACCATCGGGTTCCTGGGCTTTAATCAGCTCTGCCGCGGCGTAGTCCAGCTTCTTGCGCAACGCGGCATCGCCGGTGTTCGCCCACGCCAAGGTCGAGGCGTGCATCCACTTGCCCATATGTTCGCCGATCCAGGGATGGGTGCCGGGCTTCTTTCGAAAACCGGCCAGGAGCGGTTCGAGGTCGACCTGGACCAGGCGATTCTTTTCGTTTAAGGCCACCCGATTTCCGAGCCAGCCGTCGATCCGGATGTCGGCGGGCGACAACACCTCGAGCGCGTCAGGCAATCGCGCGGAGACAACGGGCAGATTGGGCTGGATTGCGGCGGCATGCGCGGCGATAGCGCTGCCAATCAGAAAGAATCCAAAATAGTGCAGTGGCTTTTTCATGCGGTGCTGCCGAAAACTGTAAGCTGCGGGGTTTGGTTCGTCGAGGTTTTGTGCACAGTCGGGACTCTATCGTGAGATGACTGCCGTGAAGCGTTCCTGTTCGTTGGAAAACCTGCGACAAAAGATTCACCCCGAAGACCGTAACCCATTTATTCTGGCTCTTGACACGGCAATTCAGGAAAGGACGCCGTTTGAATGCGAGTACCGGATCTGCGCGCTGGACCAGACCTATCGTTGGATTCTGAGCAAAGGAAAGATCGCGCTCGCCGGAGACGGCAAGCCTGCCCGGATGTTGGGCATTTCCATCGATATTACAGAACGCAAGCAGGCCGAGGAAAGACTGCGCCAAAGCGAGGCGAGGTTTCGACTTCTTTCCGACACAGCGGGACGGTTGCTGGCGGCGAAAGATCCCCTGGCTTTGGTCAAGGAACTCTGCGGTGAAGTCATGCGGCATCTGGATTGCCAGGTGTTCTTCAATTTCCTGGTCGAAACAGGCCCGAGCGCGGATGCAGATCCAGCGACTGTTGATACGGGGGATCATCCGCAAAGGGATTTCAATCGGCGGATGCATCTCAACGCGTATGCGGGCATCCCCAGGGAGGTCGCGTGTCAGATTGAAGGGCTGGACCTGGAATCAACGGTCTGCGGCTGCGTGGCGAGAGAAGGAAAGGTCATTGTGGTGGAGGATATTCAGCACGGAAACGATCCATGCACCACGGTGATCAGGAACTGCGGGATTCAGGCTTATTGCTGTCATCCGCTCGTGGTCCAGGGATGCGTTATAGGCACGCTTTCTTTTGGGACTGCCCACCGCCCGCATTTTGCCCTGGAAGAGATTGAACTGATGCGGACGATTGCCGACCAGGTATCGGTCGCCATGCAACGTCTTAAAACTCTACAAGCATTGGAAATGGCCCACACAGAGGCGGTCAGCGAAAAGAACCGTCTGGACGCCGTCATGGAAACTCTGCCGGTCGGTGTATGCCTCCTGGACAATCAAGGCAGCATCGTCCGTGTAAATCCGAACTATGAAAAGGTCTGGGGGGGGCCGCGTCCTCATGCCCGGGGAATTGGGGATTATGGGGCCTATCGGGCATGGTGGGTGGAGACAGGTCAGGCGCTCCAATCCGAAGAGTGGGCCAGCGCCCGAGCGGTCCAGCAGGGAGAGATCGTGATCAACCAGGAGCTTCGTATCCAACGTTTCGACGGCAGTCAGGCATACGTGCTGAACAGCGCGGCGCCCATCCGTGATGCCAAGGGCCAAATCACCGGCTGCGCCATGACAATTCAAGATATCACCGAGCACAAGCGAACCGAGGAGTTGCGACGTCAGCTTGAGCTCCAAATGCAGCAGTCCCAGAAAGATGAGAGTCTCGGGGTCTTAGCCGGAGGGATCGCTCACGACTTCAACAACCTGCTGACCGTCATCCTGGGCAATATCGGTCTGGCGTACGCCGACCTATCTGAACATTCGCCAGTCCGAGTGTATCTGGAGGACGCCGAAAAGGCCTCCCACTGCGCGGCAGACCTTTGTCAGCAGATACTTGCCTATGTCGGCAAGGCTCCGTTGTCGCTCAAGCCAGTCGATCTCAACGATCTTCTTCAAAACATGTTTCGTCTGATTGCCGCTTCCGTATCGAAGGACGCGCAAATCTGCGGGGACCTTGCTGATGCCCTGCCTCTCGTCCAAGCCGATCCCATCCGGTTGAGGCAGATCATCATGAGCCTTCTGATCAACGCGTCCGAAGCCATTGGAGAACAGCCAGGCCGGATCACGATCAAGACCGGGTCGGCCTTCTGCAATTCGAATGACCTCCGGAGCCCTTGGTTGAGAGATAGTCTCCTGGGGGGGCAGTATGCATTTCTGGAAGTGACGGACACCGGCTGTGGCATTGAAGCCTCTTCGTTGAAACGGGTGTTTGACCCGTTTTACTCGACGAAGTTCCTTGGGCGAGGTTTGGGATTGCCGGCGGTCTTGGGCATCGTGCGGCGTCATGCTGGAACCATTCAAGTTCGTAGCGTACCGGGACAAGGCAGCACATTTCGTGTGTGGCTGCCGACCATCGGCGGCAATCGAATCATTCCAGCAACGCCTCCAACTGCTGCGCCTCTTTGGCGGGGCTCCGGTACGGTCCTGGTGGTTGATGATGAAGAGGGAATCCGATCCGCCGCGAAAAACATGCTTTCTCTGCTCGGTTTCGACGCCATCACGGCTGCGCACGGCAAAGAAGCGCTCGAGATCTATCGCGAGGATCCCGATCGGATCTGGTGTGTTCTACTCGATGTCACCATGCCCCAGCTCGGAGGCGAGGCCACCTTTCAGGAACTTGTTCGCATCCGAAGAAACGTTCGCGTTGTTCTGACCAGCGGTTATGCCAAGGCGGACGTTCTGGCGCGTTTTACCGGCGCTGGTCTGGCTGGTTTTCTCCAGAAACCCTACACGGTGCAGCAGTTTGCCGCGGTTTTCCAGAGCTTGAGCGGCGAGGATTCTTGCCGACCTACTCGAGGTCAGGAGGGAGAATGACCGTGGGGATCTTTGACCGCAGCCCGGAGAATCTTGCGGACGATGCAAGATCATAAGATGCCTTGTTTTCTTAAGGATCTGTGTAAAAAACAACTTCCGGTATCTTGTTTTCGCAGACCCTAGGCCAATTTCCTGAGCAACGCCACTTCCTTCTTCAGGATGTCGGCGTGCTGTTCTTTAGAGAATCGGCCCAGGCACTCGTTCTCCAGACACAAGTCACCGGCATATTTCGCCCGGGCCAGAATGCCAACTATCCGCTGATAATCGACATCGCCCTCATAGAGAGGCGCGGCGTGCTTCTCGTATTCCCAACCTATGGGCCGCGGGGAGTTCTTCTTGTCATCCGGGTAACTCAGGTTCTTGCAGTGCGTGTGAAACACCCGCGAGGCGAACTTCTCACAAATGCCATAGACGTCTTTGAGCGGATGTCCGAACCAGTAGAAATTCATGGCATCCAACGTCAGCCCTAAATGATCCGAACCGACAGCGTCAAACAACTCCTGCAACACTTCCGGCCGGTTCGTCCAGTGCCCGTGGTTCTCAATCCCAAAGCGGACAGGGGTGTCCTTGGCCAACTCACAGAGCTGTTTGCAGGCCTGAATCGCAAAGGGCATATAGTCTTCGGCCTTGATCGCGCGGGGGACGACATCGATGCGGATCGCCCCGACAGCCATGATTTGGGCTACCGCCACCAGTCGTTTGGTCCAGGCAACCTCACGCTCCAGGCGTTCGTCTAACCGGTTGCTCATGCAGAATGCCGTAATTTGCAGACCATGATTCTCGACGTCCTCGCGCAACACGCGGATGTCCTCGGCGGTGGCAATGCTGTATTTCTTCTGGGGATGAAAGAGGCTGGGACATTGCAGGTCCTCGTTGACCACGATTTCCACCCCATTCGCCCCCAATTCCTTCAAAGCGGACCAGCTGTCGGGTTGCCCCATCGCTTTCAGATGGCCATCTCGACAAGCCACCGGCCAACCGGGCTTCTTTTCGGCTCCCTGACAGGGCTCTGGATTCCCCAGGATCGCCGTAGCCACGCCCAGGCTAGCCGCTGTTCCAATAAACTCACGCCGCGTATAGGAATGTATGGGATGCATAGTTGACTCGCCGAAAATCCTAATCAAACCCACCAACAATCCAAGGCCAAAGAATACAGGACCTTCGTGTTTGGCCCGCCATGGTTCGTGTTGATTGGCGTCCATTCGCGGTTAAGTGGTTTTATTTGCGGTTCAGGAATCCTCCGTCGGGGTTGGATTGGCGGTAGTCCGGCATCAAAAATGCTCATTATTAAGGCATGGACCTGCACCTGATCGATAGCTCATGCAAAACACGGATCCTTGCGGCGCTGGCGCGTCAACGGGAAAAACGAACGGCTCCTCGAACAGCTGAGCATGCCACCAACAAAGGCCGCAAACAACAGATGGTTTGTGCTCAACCGACCTTAAGGTAGTTGGCCAAGGCTTTTGTCAGTCACCCCACCTCCGGATGGATTGAGCTGACAACTCGATCCCTCATGGATAAGCCCGGAATCCCCGCGACTTCGATATTCGTAATTTTCTAATAATGAAAACATTAAAACTAATCCACGTCCTGGTCTGCGGCTGTATTCTTGGCTCTTCCTGGATCGTCCAGGCGGGGGTGCTGTTTCCGGCGCATTCCTCATGGAGATATTACCTTGGCCGGTCTGAGGCTTCCTACCCGACTGATGCCTGGCGGACGATTGATTACGGGGATTTCTTCTGGACCACAGGCACAACGCCGATCGGCTATGGCGAGACGAACATCACCACCACGATTCCCACCAGCAGCAACCGCCGGTGGATGAGCGTCTTCTTGCGCAAGACGTTTAACGTCAGCAATCCGGCTAATCTCTCGGAATTGATCCTGTCCGTTTGGATCGATGACGGCTGCGCGGTTTGGATCAATGGCCGGCCTGTGGGACGATACAACGTTCCGGAAGGTGAACTGGCGTATGACACCCCGTCTCGCACCCCCCTGCCCCTGGGTTCGATTGAACAAACCTTGACCGTATTCCGGATCACGAACGACCTCAGCAGTATTTTGGTCCCCGGGCAAAACCTGATCGCCGTTCAGGCCTTTAACGTCAACCGGAACAATGACGATTTCCTGTTCGACGCCGCCATGGAATTTGTGCCGGACCAGAAGCCGCCGACGGTGGCTGGCTTGATCCCGCCAACTGGAGCCAAGGTTCCCGTTCTGACTCATGTGGAGGTGACCTTTGATGAAGGAGTCAAGGGGGTGGACGCGGCCGATCTCAGGTTGAACGGTTCCCCGGCCCGCAGCGTGATGAGCCTCTCTGACTCGCAATATATCTTCGAGTTTGATCCGCCAGTTCCTGGCGAGGTCCAGGTGTCCTGGATCGACACTCCTGGGATCTCCGACTTGGCCAATCCTCCCAACCCTTTCGCAGGCGGCAACTGGACATATACCTTGGATCCCAACGTTGTTTCTCCGGATGTGGTTCTGTCGGAATTCATGGCTGACAACGACAAAGGAATCCATGATGAAGACGGGGATGATTCGGACTGGATCGAGATTTACAATCCGGGCTATGGGCCAGTTGATCTCTCGGGCTGGAAACTGATGATCCACCCGGGCGATTCGGCAGCCTGGGTATTCCCCAAGATCAGCCTGTTGGCCAACCGATTTCTGGTGGTGTATGCCTCCGGGAAGAATCGCACGAGTCCGGCGGCCCCACTTCACACGAATTTCAAGCTCGATAAGGGCGGCAGCTACTTGGCGTTGGTCAATCCCGAGGACCGGGTGATTTCCGAGTTTGCCCCTGCCTACCCGGCCCAGCGAACGGATGTATCGTATGGCCGCGACCGGCTGGACACCAATCTCCTGGCCTTCTTTACCACACCGACTCCAGGCGCTCCAAATAGTATTGGCGGCCAGGGATTTGCCTCGGCGGTTCAGTTTTCGGTCCCGAGCAAGACATTCACCGGTTCCTTCGAGCTGGTTTTGTCCACAGCCTCGAGCAATGCGGTCATTCGCTACTCTATCGGCACCAACCTGCCCAGTGAATCATCTCCGTTGTACGAAAAGCCAATCACCCTCTCCGGCAGCACCCACTTGCGGGCCAGGACCTTCGAACCCGGGCTCCTCCCAGGACCGGTCCATAGCGAAACCTATCTTTTGCTCTCCTCGGAGGTAAAAAGCTTCAGCTCAGACCTACCCATCATGGTTCTCCATAACCTGGGCAAAGGCCAAGTGCCCGGTAGCGTGGACCAGTTCGTGGCCGTTCAGCTCTTCGAACCCCGGACCGGCCCGAGTTCGATGACGAACGCACCGGTTTTGGCAACGGCAGGGATCTTTCATAAACGCGGACGGAGCACCGGGGGGCTGCCGAAGGCCAGCTTCTTCGTCGAAATCCAAGACGAGCTGGGCGATGATAAAAAAGTATCGATCGCCGGTCTTCCCGAAGAGTCCGATTGGGTGCTCTACGCCCCGAACGACTTCGATCCTGTGCTGATTCATAATCCGATGGCCCATGAACTCATGCGCCAGATGGGCCGTTATTCGCCAAGAACGCGGTTTGTCGAAGTCTATCTGAAGGACGACTCCGGATCACCCGGTCCTATTACGCCGGCCGATTACAACGGCATCTATGTTCTGACCGAGAAAATCAAAATCGACCAGAACCGGATCGACATCGACAAGCTCCAACCCGAGCACAGCTCGATGCCCAAGGTCTCCGGGGGTTACCTGCTGAGCATCGACAATGCCCCGCCCAATACCCGTCCGTTCTCGGGCGCGGGCGCCGAAATCAATTACCTGGATCCCGATTACTTTGAAATCAACACACCCCAAAGAAATGCCCAAAAGAATTATCTGAGCGATTACTTCAACGCCTTCAACCAAGCCCTGCAAGGGGCCTCCTGGACAGATCCCGTCCAGGGCTACGCGGCTTTCATCGACGTGGCCGCCGCCATTGATCACCATATCCAGGGCGTGGTCACGTTCAATGTCGACGCCCTCCGATTAAGCGGTTACTTCTACATTCCCCGGAATGGCAAAATCACCATGGGCCCGGTCTGGGACTTCGACCGCACCCAGGGATCAGCCGATGGACGGGATTTCAATCCCCGGCTTTGGCGCTCGACCGTTCCGGATTACGGGACCGACATGTTTAACTCGGATCCTAGGATTTTTACGAATCCCTGGTATAGCCGGATGTTCAAAGACATTGATTTCTGGCAAAAATGGATTGACCGCTACCAGGCACTGCGGCGGGGCGCGCTGAAGTTATCCAACATCGAGGCCACCATCGATTCCCTCGCGAACGAGGTTCGCCAGGCTCAACCTCGGGAAGTCAATCGCTGGCGGGGATCCAATGGGTCCGATACGTCGCCGCGCAATGGAAGCCGGAGTTCGGGCGGTTTTACCCATGTCTTTCCCGGCACCTACCAAGGCGAGGTGGACTTCATGAAACTGTGGTACTCGAACCGCCTCGAATTCATCGATGGGCAGTTGCTCTCAGCGCCTGTCATCACCCCGAGCGGTGAGTTTCCCTCCCCCGGCTCGACCTTGACGCTTGCAGGCCCGCCTGGTGCAACCATCTACTACACCCTGGATGGGCGCGATCCGCGTCTGCCGAGCGGCGGCGTCTCTCCAACCGCCAAGACCTATGACTCGCCCATCCCGGTAACCGCCAACCTCCGCCTCGTGGCACGCTGCCAGGATCTCAACCACAAAAACCTCACCGGTTCGGGCAATCCGCCCCTCTCCAGCCCTTGGTCGGCCCCCGTGGAAAAGACCGTGGTCATTCAGATCCCGGCTTTGGTGATTACCGAGATCATGTACCATCCCCCCGCCACTTCGGGTGATCCGACAGATCCCGGCGAGTTCGAATACATCGAGCTGAGGAACACAGGAACCACCGAACTTGACCTGAATGGATTTCGTTTGAGCGGGGGGGTCTCCTTTGTTTTCTCGAACCTTGCCTTGACCGCGGGACAATCGGTCTTGGTCGTGCGCAATCAGGCGGCTTTCGAAACGCGATACGGCACAAACCTGCTCGTTGCCGGAGTCTTTGATGGCCAGCTGGACAATGCCGGCGAACGGTTGGTCCTGGAAGGTCCCTTGGGTGAGTCTATTCTCGATTTTGCCTATAATAACTCGTGGTATCCCATCACGGATGGACACGGGTTCTCCCTGGTCATTAGGGATGAAAACGCGCCGCCGGAATCCTGGAACCTCCCCCCAACCTGGCGGCCCAGCAGCATACTCGGAGGATCGCCCGCCCGAATCGATCCGCCCTTGCCACAATTCCCCATGGTTGTGATCAACGAAGTGCTGACCCACCCGGATTCCACCCAGATGGATGCAATCGAGCTTTATAATGCCGATACTGCTCCAGCCCCGATCGGAGGATGGTGGCTGAGCGACGATTTCAGCCAGCCGCTCAAGTTCCGAATCCCGGATGGAACCTTTCTCGCCCCGAACAGTTACCAGGTCTTTACCGCAGCCGACTTCGGTGCCGATGCGATTACAGGCTTTGGTCTCAGCGCACTCGAAGACGAAGCTTATTTGTTCTCCGCGGACACCCAAACAAACCTGACCGGATTCATCCACGGATTTCACTTTGGCGCCGCCGAAAGAGAGGTGTCTTTCGGCAGACACATCACCAGCACGGGAGCGGAACATTTTGTGGCCCAATCCGAGATGACATTGGGCGCCTCCAACAGCGGGCCAAAAATCGGACCCGTTGCGATCACCGAGTTTATGCACGATCCTCTGCCCGTTTATCTCTCCAACAATAATGCGCGGGATGAGTTCATCGAGATCCACAACCTCACCTCGCAGGCCGTGCCGTTGTTTGATACCAACGCCCCCGCCAACACCTGGAGGCTTGAGGGAGGGGTAACCTTCTCGTTTCCCACCGGCCTTATCCTGCCGCCTCAAGGTTATCTGGTGATCGTCGGATTTGATCCAGTGAATCATCCCGCTGATCTGGCTGCCTTTCAACAACAGTTCCACATGGACTCCCAGGTCGTCATCCTGGGACCGTGGTCAGGGCAACTCGAGAACCGGGGCGAATCCATCAGGCTCCTCAAACCTAACCCGCCTGAACCTCTGACCGCGAATAATCCCGGCTTTGTTCCATTTGTTTTGGTCGAGGAAATCGACTACTCGAATCAGTGGCCCTGGCCCACGAATGCCAATGCCACCGGCAACTCGCTCCACAGGATCGCCAGCGGTTATGGAAACGATCCGGTCAACTGGCTGGCCGCCACCCCCACGCCCGGCGGACCTAACGAAGCAGGAACTTTCGATCCCGATGGCGATGGACTGCCCACAGAATGGGAATTGGCTTACGGCCTCGATCCGAACGATGCCACCAACGATCAAGGCGCCGAGGGCGATCCCGACGCGGATTACCTGACCAACCTGCAGGAGTTCATCTGCGGCACCAACCCAACCGATCCCGCCAGCCTCCTGCGCCTCGACGCAAACCGCGACGAAGACCTCTCGGTTCGACTGCAATTCCAGGCGATAGCAGGGAAGACTTATTCCATTCTTTACCGGTTGGAGGCAGGCTCGGGACCCTGGCTCAAAGTCACCGATGTCCCCGCATCTCCCACGACGATCGAGCAGCAAGTCTGGGATCCGCTGGCCGTGGACGCAGCACAACGATTCTATCGCCTCGTAACCCCCGCGCTGCCGTAGCCGGATTCACTTGCCACGAACGGCAACGCTGCGCTGGATCTCAAATGCAGGATTTGAGATTTCAGATTTCAGAATAAAAGGGCGGGACGTTTACTTCTCGTTTCCCCACAGCGTGGGTTTGGCCTCTTTTTCCTTGCGCCATTCGTGCCGCCACTTGTGCATTTCAACCGCTCCGATCACAGGCTTGGGCTGACGCTCCTGCCGGCCGGGAATCGGTTTCACCCCGGTGGCCTTGTCGAGATACCAATAAGCGACACTGGCCAGATCCAGCGTGAGCACATTGTTGTGTCCATGCTCGATGCCGCACTTGAGGGATTGATCGAAGTAAATCGGATCCGAGATATGGAACCGATACACATGGGTGCGCCCGAGCCAGCCGGTCTCGCCATTCACCCGGGCATATCCGAAATACGGATGGCTCAACTTGTCCTTCGGGCACCAGGAGGTGTTGAAGTAATCCTCCGTGCCTGTGCCATGCAACGTCGGCGTCTTGGCGCCGTCGACAAAGAACATGTCATCCCCTTCCCCATACCACATGGGCGAGGGCGAATTCACATAGTAATTCACGCCGACAAAGTGGCCCTTGCCTGTAATATCGGCAAAGAGATAATTGCGTTCGCCGGTCGTGTTTTTTCCGCCGGGCCCCAGGGTGTCCCACTCGTTCTCGCCCTGCGGATCCGCATCGGTGAGCTGGTGATTGTACCAGGCGTGAAAACGCCCGAGGTGATCGGGCAGTTTCTCCATCTCGACATAATCGACGTAATAATAGAACGCGTCGACCTTGCGGTTCGATTGGTTTTCGACCTCGATTTTGGCGCCCTTCGCAAAGGGCATCTGGAAATAAGAGACCAGAGCGCGGCCTTCGACCGGATTCGCGCTCAACGGCAGGGAAACGAAGTTGTAGGCCTCGTCCCAGCCCTGGCCGAAGAACGGTCCCAGCGGCGAAAGCACGGAAGGCTCCGAGTTGCCGTCGGGCTTTGTTCCCCAGGCCATCGCCGGACACCT
>ERZ795054.315-NODE-315-length-70491-cov-8.636592_pt1 | contig 70491 bp, 48 predicted proteins | sample MGYA00375138_ERZ795054 | MGnify/ENA primary metagenome ERZ795054 (study PRJEB30183, sample SAMN05720215) | anaerobic digester metagenome | isolation source: active sludge of municipal wastewater-treating anaerobic digesters | place: USA | collected 2014-12-23 ... | reverse complement strand
GGGCGGCATGGGTGGTTTCAACCAAGGTTTGCGCGGAGTCACCACTTTGACGCCGACGCAGACCATTCAGGATTTAGTGCGCCAGTTCTTTACGTCGGCGCTCGGAGTCGACTTCGGCGGCGGCGGTGGCATGATGGGCGGCGGCATGGGTGGCGGTATGGGCGGCGGCTTCGGGGGTGGTGGTGGCGGTGGGCGTTATGGTGGCGCCGCCGCAGGTCAGGCCGGTCTCGGTGTGCCAGGCCAAGCTGGAACTCAGCCGACCGCGTATCGCAGCCTCTTTTTCAACGATCGCACCGGCCTTCTCTGGGTGCGGGCCACCCTCGAGGAACTGGATATCATCGAAGCGGCCATCCAAGTGTTGAACTCGACCCCTCCTCAAGTTAGCCTCGAATGCAAATTCGTGGAAATCTCCCAGGACGATGCCAAGGCGGTTGGATTCGATTGGTATTTGGGGAATTGGTTGATGCGCAACAATTCGATTGGGACGCAAGCTGGAACGGCCCCTTCGTTTGTGGGCGAGCCTTCTCCCGCAAACCCGACAGGCATTTTCCCAGGCGCGGGTGGTCCTGGGACCGTGGCTCCTGCGGCGACGGACGGGTTGCTGACGGAGGGTTTGCGAAATCAGGGTATCTCCACGCTGGCGACCGTGACGGGCATTCTGACCGATCCTCAATTCCGCGTTGTGATCAAGGCTTTGGAACAACGCAACGGAGCCGAAATCATGTCGGCGCCCAAGGTTATCACGGTGAGCGGACGTCAGGCTCAAATCCAGGTTAACACGATCCGCAGTATCGCAACGGGAGTTCAGGCAGGGGGCATTGGCGGTGTTCAGGGCACGGGAACAACCACTGGTACAGGCGGAGGTGCGATCACGGCTTCGACGAGCCAGGTTACGCCCGGCTATAACAACGGCCTGATCGCAAACCCGGTTCCCATTATTCAACCCCAGTCGGTTCCCCTCCCAACAGGACCGACTCTGGACGTGTTGCCATTCGTTTCATCCGATGGTTATACCATTCAGATGGCTTTGATTCCTTCCATCATCGATTTCCTCGGTTATGGCAATCCGGATATTCAAGAGGCGGCTGAGTTCGAGCGCACTCTCACCGCCCAGGCAGGCGTTGCCCGCGCGCCGGTTCCTCTGCCGCGATTCCTGGTCCGGCAAGTGACGACCAGCGCCATAGTGTGGGACGGCCAGACCGTCGTGCTGGGTGGATTGATTTCCAATGATGTCCGACGCCGGAAAGACAAGGTGCCGATTTTTGGTGATCTTCCTTTGTTTGGCCGTTTCTTCCGCAGTGAAAGCAACAATACCAGCAAGAAGAATCTGGTAGTGTTTGTGACTCCGACAATAGTGGATCCGGCAGGCAACCGAGTCTTTACCGATGACAACCTGCCGTTTGATCCCAATACCATTCCGAAAACGGCTGGGGAATCAGCCAAGAATTAGCGGTGAAACTTCCTGACGGGGCCGCGATAACCCGGAATTCAGGTTCAAGGGTTGGCGACGTTGGGGACGCGACCATGAAATCATGTGTGGAGCTGAATGCCACGGGGGAGCAGAAGGGACAAGCAGAGGCCGACGGCTCCTGTTGATCGATGGGCATGCGTACGCGTACCGGGCGTTCTTTGCCATCCGGAATTTGAATGCGCCGGATGGCCGGCCCACGAATGCAATTTTTGGATTCGTGAAGATGTTGGGCCGTCTACAAGAAATGCTGCGTCCCAGCCACTGCGCTGTCGTTTGGGATGGCGGGATCGACCGACAACGATTGGAGGTCCATCCGGAATACAAGGCCAACCGGCCGCCCATGCCGGCGGATCTTGGTAATCAGATTGAGGCCATCGGCCGATTCCTTGTTGCCACTAAAACTTGCTCGGTTCGAAGGCCCGGCGTCGAGGCTGACGATTGCCTGGCTAGTCTGACTCGGCAGGCCGGCAAGTTGGGTATGCCTGTCGTCATTGCCAGCAGTGACAAAGATTTCATGCAACTGGTATCAGACACCGTTGGGTTGATTAATCCGGGTGACATGGAACGGGGAGTATGGAGTATCGAGACCGTGGTGGAAAAGACCGGCGTCCGACCCGAGCAGATTGTGGATTGGCTGAGCTTGACGGGGGACGCCGTTGACAACATCCCGGGAGTACCGGGATGTGGTCCCAAAACTGCTGCCAAATTATTGGCGCAGTTTCAATCGTTGGACGAGATTTTGAAACGCAGTGATCGGGTCCAGCCGGAACGTTTGGGAACCGAGGTGCGACAGTCGGCGGAAAGGCTCTTGCGTAACCGGGATCTGATCCGCCTTCGGGATGATCTGGAAGTGACGTTGGACTTAACCGAAATGGAAATCCAACCGGCGGACAACGCCGAACTGGCGTCGTTATATCGGCAATGGGGCTTTAAATCCCTTGCGACCGAGGCCGAGGTGCGATGTCAGCCGATGGAGCAAGATTTGTTTGCGCTGGTTCGAGATTCGAGATGAATGAACCCATGAATAGTCCGGCAAATCGAAGTGGGTGGTGGCCAATGCCGGTTCTTTGGCTTTGCCTGAGCCTGATGCCGGTATTCGCCGCCGACCAGGAGAACGTTGGCGCGGAGAAAGCGACGGGTATCGTCGAGAAACAGCTTCCTCCCGAAAAGAATGTTGCCAACAAACTGAAACTGATTGTCGGAAAACAGCCCCTGTGGGTCGAGGTGGCGATCACTCCCGCGCAACAGCAGCGCGGTTTGATGTATCGAACCAAGATGGAAGAAAACGAAGGCATGCTCTTTGTGTTCCCGACACCAAGAAAAGCGAGTGTTTGGATGAAAAACACCATCTTGCCGCTCTCATGCGCCTTCCTGGATTTTCAGGGCAGAATACTGGAGATCAAAGATTTGGTTTCGTTGGATGAGAAGATGGTTTACTCGAAACAGGCGAACGTCCGGTTTATGCTCGAGACGAACCGCGGGTGGTTTGCCGACAACGACCTTGCCGAAGGCGACTTGGTGGTCACCGAACGTGGATCGTTGGCCCAGGCTTTTGGATTGAGATAGAACCGCGCGAAAAGTGAGACTAGTGGACAACACCGATTGGCTTTGTTAGATAGTCGTAATCATATGTCATCGATCATGCGAATTTTAGGAAGGGTGGTCGTCGCCGGGATTCTGGCGGCGTTGCCCGTTGGTTCCCGGGGCCAATCCGCATATTCCGCCATGGGAGGGGAATACCTGTTAACCGATCACATGGTGGGCGATCAGGTGCTGTCCTCTCTTGCCTTGGGATCTCGCGGAGGGGTGGCCGTGTGGCAGGATAACGGTATTGATGGCCATGGATCGGGCATTGGAGCGCAGTTGTTCAATGCCAGTGTGGCCCGGGTTTACAGCCCGTTTCGGGTCAACAGCATCACCAAGGATGAGCAGGAAAACCCCCAGGCCGCGCCGCTTCGCAATGGAGGGACCGTCTTTGTCTGGCAGGGCGGAAAGACCGGATTCCAAAAGATCTATGCCCGAGTTCTTTCCGCGACCAACACCTTTTTGCAGACTGAGTTTGCCGTCAGTGGTTTCAGTGGAAACCAGACCGATCCCAGGGTCGCCGTGCTCAAGGACGGAACCGTTGTGGTCGTCTGGGCTAGCTTTGGTCAGGATGGAAGCCTCCATGGCGTATTCGGTCAGCGCCTCGATGCCAACGGCAAGAAGCTGGGCACCGAGTTTCAGGTCGCCCAAACCAGCGCCCTGAACCAGCGCAATCCCGCCCTGACCGCCCTTGCTAACGGCGGTTTCGCGGTGGCATGGATCTCTGAATCCCCCAAGGGTGTTGATACCCGGAATGTCGCATTATACGGCGTCGACGTCTATGTCCGCCTCTTTGACGCCCAAGGCAAGGCCATAACTCCCGAGACCAAGATCAATACCCAAAGGGTGATCTGCGCGAATCCTGCGATCGCATCGACGGAGGACGGTGCCATCGCCATCGCCTGGGGGGCCAAGCTGGACCGAATTGAAAATGATAACGCCGCTATCAGTAACGGTTGGGACATTGTCACTCGCACCCTGGACGCCAATGGATCCCCAATGACTTCCGAGGTTGTTCTCAATGCGTATCTTTTGGGTGATCAGTATGTTCCCCAACTAGCCTCCTATGGGAATGACATCTTTGCGGTCTGGACTAGCATGGGTCAGGATGGATCCTGGGAAGGTGTCTTTGGGCGGTTCTTAAAGTCGAGTGGTGAGCTGGACGGGATTGAGTTTCAGGTAAACCGGACCATCGTCAGCCGCCAGATGCAACCGTCCATCGCCTCGGATGGTTCCGGCCGGTTCCTGATCGCCTGGTCGGCCTTTACCGAGGGGGTGAACAGTTTTGAGTTGGTCGGAATCCGATACGGAGCGGCGGAATTGACTCCGAAACCGTCCGTGTTATTTGTATCCGCGCTGAGCCAGAGTCGGTTGAGCGTCAATTGGCCCGAAATGGCCGGCTTGCCGGTCGATCATTACGAGCTTTATGTGGATTCGAGCGCCACGCCGATCCTGACAACCAACAATCAATACACGGTGGCTCAACTCGTTCCCGGCAGCACTCACAGTTTCCAACTGGCGTATCAATTGACCGATGGCCGAAAATCGCCGATGTCCGATCCCATCACTGGAACCACCTGGGGTGAGGATCTGAACGCGGATGGATTGCCCGACGACTGGCAGAGCGCATACTGGGGTAACGATCCCGCATCGTGGCCCGCGCCAACGGCCGATTCCGATGGAGACGGCGTGACCAATCAGAAGGAGTTTCTGGCCGGAACACAACCCACGGATGCGTCCAGTGTGCTGAGGATTGATCTCATGGAATCCGATTCCACTTTGCAGCTCATCTGGAATACCCAGCCTGGCTTGGTCTATCAGGTGCAGGTATCGACAAACGTGAATACTTGGGAGAACCTGGGCCAGGCGCGCTTGGCTGTCGGATCCAGTGATTCTTTGAGCGTGGACGGTTCTCAGGGTTTGAATTACTACCGGGTTGTCCGGTTGCGTTAAGGATTTCATATGTGCCGATACGTCAAAACACTGGTGTTAATGTTGTTGGTCCTTGTTGGGACCCAGAGAGCCAGCGCGTTCTCGCTGATGGGGCCGCTGACAGAATGGATGTCGGGTGAATGGGGGTACGGGCCGCCCACCGCCGCCGATGTTGGGGGGCCAATGAATCTCACCGAGGAGTATCGATGGAATACAGAAACTATCACCTATGCTTTTGATCCATCGTTTATCGGATATTTCGGGGAGAGGGGCATGCAAGCGGTAGAACAGGCCTTCAAGGTTCTGGCGGATTTGCCGAATTTTTCGTCCATGAGTGAAAGCCTGTCCGAATATCCATTGACGAGCCGGCGGACCAATTATCGTGCCCAGACCCTCCGGTTGCTAGATATGAAGTCAATAGTCCTGGGCATTCTTTTGGAGGAAATGGGGGTGGCTTCGTCGGATCGCTTTTGTTTCAGCGTGCGAAACGAATATCATGAAACGGTCGGCGACCAGGAAATGCGCTATGTAACGATCGCCATGAGGAACTTTGATCCCGTGACGCTTGTTCCTACTCCTTACGTCAACGGCACTTTGTATACCTATCACATTTTCCATCAAGGCGATCCCGTGCATCTGGTCGATGCCGTGGAAGATCTCGTCAATCCTATCGCCCAGAATTACACGGCGGTCTCCTCTTCGGCCATCGGCATAGGCACTTACTATACGGGCTTGACCCGGGACGACGTGGCGGCCCTTCGCTACATCTACCGCAAGAACAACTACAACGTGGAGAATCCTCCCGCGACCGTCACGGGTCCTGCGTCGGGAAGTCCCTGGGCTCCCGTTGGATCGATCGGGTTGACCAACTACGTCACCACCGCTCTCCGACCTGGTCTGGACAAGCTGAAGTTCAAACGGTTGGATTATGATTCCTTGCTGGGCCAGACCATCGTGAGCGAGACCAACCAGACCTACAAGGATTACTACATTGTCGGCGGAAAGATGAACACTCAGACTCTGAACCGCCTGACGACCACGCCGGATTTTCTGTTTGTGGCCTCGGATTTTGCCTTTGAGAATCCTGAGACCGCTCCGGGTATGGCCTTGCGGACGATTGCCGGAGACACCGCAACGGGGGCGACCAACGCTCCTTGGGTGAACAACTCGGCTTTAAACAGCACAGCAGCCCAGGCTGGGCCAGGGGTGATTCAAGGGCAGATCGTCGTTCAGTTGAACAAAGTCGGGCCGCTGTTTATCAATGTTCATCCCACGACGATTACCGAGGCTAACTCCACAGGTTACGTCACTTGGGGATCGTTCGATGGATCGGTCAACGAACCGGTGGTCTATCCGAATGCGAGCGATATGCGCGCCACCGAGGCGCAGGTCTTCAAAATCAAAGGCGTTTACAACCCGCCCTGGTATCCCGCGTTGTTAACCGCCACCACAACCAACCAGGCGCCAACCACGGATACCGGCGATACAACCACTCCGACGCCTTAACGAATCGCGCTCGAATTTTGGCCCATGATTCCCACAACGAAGTTATGAAGAAGATACTGAGTATAGCAACCCTTGGTGCTTGCCTGGCGCTTCCAGCCCTTCGCGCGGCCGACGCGACTTATATCAATTACGCCAGCACGAACAATCCGCAAATCGATGCGCGCGTTGTCGTCAATTACGGGACCATCCAGACGGCAGACAACGACCTGTTTGGCACCCAGAACACCCAGTATCTGACCAATCAAAGCAGCGGAGATTTTTGGGGTTATCCGGGGTTCCGTTTTGACTATGCCTCGCCCACCAGCCGCGGGCCCATGGTTAATTTTGTAAACAAAGGGCTCATCGAGTCTTATGGCGCCGGCGGTTCTTTCGGTGGCGTGTCGGTTGGATTTCTTGAAGGCGAAATTGGCCCGATGGGTTTTCTCAGTGGATCCTACATCGTCGTGTCCTCCTCCAATATCGAGAATCCGGGCCTGATGACCACCGACGAACAAGGGCTGATTCGTTTGGAAGGCCAGAATGTGGATCTGACCCGAGGCGGCATGCGGGCAGGTCAGGCAGCGGAGGAATCCGACTTCGGTGAGATGCGCGGTGACTTCGATGGAACCAATTACAACAATGTCGCGGGGATCGTTGACAGCAGGCCTTCTCGGGTTTCGACCAATACGGTTCGGATTGCCCAGTTGGACAGTCCCCGGGGCTATGTCTCGTTTGCCTACACGAACGCCATCTCCGAAAGCAATTTCACTGTGCAAGTGATCTATGTGACCACCAATAACGTGGATTCGAATATTCTGGCCAGCGTGCGCTTTGCCCCGCCGGACAGCACGGCGCACGCCGACTATTTTCAGCCGGATGTCATCAACGACGGCATGATCGGCGTGGTTCAGTTGGGAATGACCAATCTGGATATCATCACGGGCAAGCCGTTCACAAATTTCGTTTACGTGCTCGATACCGCCGCGATGGCTGGCGCGCAAACCAACTGGTCCTTGATGACCAACCGGTCCACGTTGCCGCGGGTGGGAACCCGGCCGGTTCCGTTCGAGGTGACCCGATCGACTCCAATGGAGTGGCGGGCGGGGACCACGAACAATACTGTTTATACGAACACCTTGTTGCTGAATCCAGCGTATGCCAACACCGCCGTGACAAACCTCTTGGGCGTATATAATTTCGAGGTCGGCATTCCGATTGCCCAAGGTAATGTTGCCGGCGGAGAAGATCCGATTTACGGAGGATTCTATAGCATTTATGAAGTGGGAATCCAGGAACCCACGAACTGGCCCGGCCGAGTCGAGATCGAGGCAAACACCCTGACCCTGGATCGGGCTCGAATCCGCGCCGAGAGTATGATCAGCTTGAAGGCGGATAAGCTGGTTTACAAAGAGGATCCCCTGCTTGATGCGCCGCATTTGTATCTCGATTTGGGAACTGACACCGGTCTGTTGGTGGTCTCCAACCTGATCGCGCAATCTGTGAAGCGCATGGCCGGCACCGTCTCGGTGGAAACTCACATCTATACCAACCAATTACTGGTGGCGGTGACCAACGCGCCCGAGGGCGAGGGCGAGCCCACGATCGAAACCAACGCTCTGGATGTCAAGACCCACGTTCTCCTGGTCGATTATACCCAATTAAAGGCCGAGGCCGTGGTGAACGCCGACGAGGTGCGATTCCGGGGCAAGAACGTTGACCTGTATGATAACATTAACGCCAATCGTTTATTGGTCATCGACAGTGTTGGACTAAGAAATGCCGGCGAGATCAATCTCTTCGATCGTCTCCAAAGTTTTGGAGCGCCCAATTTCCCGCGCATGAAGTATTTCACAAACCTTGGGACCTTCACGGTTCCCAATCAGTCGTGGATTGGCGCCGATCGGGCGACGCCCTACGAGACCATCGTGAATGCCGGTTTGATGCGCAGCACCTCGCAACATATCAAAGCCAAGCTTTTCGAGAATTCAGGCATCATCGCCGCCCTCGGCGGCCCTGTCGAGATCGAGGCTACCGAGGCGGCCAAGCTGGATCTCGGCACCATTCTCGCCGCCTCTTCATTTTCGCTGACCGCCGGAGAAGTGAAAGCCCGGAATACGAAGGTTACTGCGACTGGATTCTCGATTGATACCGATCACATTGCCGATGGCGGGAGCAATGTTTGGCAGACCTATGACGGATTCCAGCTGGCGAGAAAGCCCGAGGGCGACCTGTTTGGGTTTGACATCACATCTTTGCCGCCGGTGTTTGCCCAAGCCCGGCATGTCTGGGCAGCTGAAGACCGGGGCAACTCCGCGGCTGGATTCACCAACAATGCGGTCATCGGCCGGCTGTTTCTGATGCCGACCAATTTCTCCTCATTCTCCTTTGAGGGCGTGGGTAAAAACCAGGCGTTGTATGTGGATTATCTCTCTATTACCAACGTGCCGACCAACAGCTTGCCCGGTTTGATCACAATCGCAGAGGGATTCGACGTCTACTTTGCCGACTCGAACGTGCCGGTCGATCTCCTGGACGGATTGTCCGATGGGCGCCTGCACTGGTGCAAGAGTTTTGCCGGACCGAACAGTTCCGTGGGCATCCCCGATGCATACGGCAAGACCAATTACTACAACCGCGCCCTGCGGAATCACCGGACGATCGATTCGGATGGCGACGGAATTGCCAACGCTAGCGATACCACGCCGTTCAGCGGGACGGTCATTAAGGACATCGATGTGGTGATCACACCCAAGCCGGCCGCTTTGATCACTTGGCCGGCCATCACCAACTTTAATTATACCGTCCAGTATCTCACAAACCTCTCCAATCTGAACTGGCAGACCTTGACCAACTTGACCTATCGCGGCGCCACCAACGGACCGGTGACGGTGCAGGATGTTCTCCCCAAGAACTCAGGCCAGAGGTATTACCGAGTGCTTTACGGTTTATGATCGGTTTTGCGAAAGTCTGAATCAGGCCGCCTGCGGGCGGCCTTTTTTTTCGTGATTTCAGGCGACTATTGATGGAAAAGAAATAGACGGAAGGATAGAATACGCCAATACCCATGAAAGCAACGATTCCATCCCGATTTCTGATTGCATTTCTTGGACTCAGCATGGCGAAGCCGCTTGTTCTTGGGGCTGAACCCGAGATGCAACCGCAAATCGCCGTCCAGACCGGCACCAATCAGGCGAAGGCCTCCGTGACCTCAACCAACCGTCCTTGGGCCCAATCGATCGAGATCCGACGTCGCCCCTTTGTCCTCGAAGGGCCATTGGTTGTACCCTTGCAGACCGCTCGAAAACAGTCCGGGGCCAAAAGCTGGGCCGCCGGCACCAAAGCCTTCCTGAACCTGTTCAATCCTCTGGCGCCCATCTCTCACGCGGAACCGGTTGTCTTTTCCACCGCCGTCGAGTTTGATCCGTTCCAACGAGGCTGGCCTCGCCCCTTTGCTTTTCAGGATGAACGGACTCATGAGCCGCTTCCCCTGATTTCCTTAAGCAAATAAATCAAGCGAGGATTGACTCCCCAAAAACTCGGATAGAACATCTCCCGCGGAATGGACGCTCATCAACGCCAATAAAGGCAAGACCGAAAAGAGTCAAAGGAAGTCGGATCTCCGGCTTCCCTAGAGGATCAGCATGGCATCCCCATAGCTGAAAAACCGGTACCGCCGCTCGATTGCTTCAGCGTAAGCTCCCTTGACCCGGCCAATCCCCTCCAGATTGCCCGGGCCCGCCAAGGCGCTCACCAGCATCAATAGAGTGGATTTGGGCAGATGAAAATTCGTCACCAGAGCATCAACCACCCGAAAGGCATAGGGAGGATGGATGAAAACCGTTGTGCGGCCGCAGCCGGGCTTCAGGAACCCATTGTTGGCCGCCGCCACCCCTTCCAGCACCCGCACGGTCGTGGTGCCCACAGCGATGACCCGGCGGTGCTTCACCCGCGCGGTTTGGATGGCGGTCACGGTCTCGATCGGCAGTTCAAATCGCTCCTCATGCATGAGGTGATCGTCGACCATCTCGGTTTTAACTGGTGTAAAAGTGCCGGCGCCGACGTGAAGCGTCACCCAGGCCACCATGACCCCCTGGCCTTCGAGCCGACGCAATAGGTCCTGGGTAAAATGAAGGCCCGCGGTCGGGGCGGCGACGGATCCCGGGGAAGAAGCGTAGACCGTCTGGTAGCGGGTTTCGTCATCCATCCCGACACTGTTGGGAGCGCGGGTAATATAGGGCGGCAACGGCATATGCCCCAATTCTGTCAAGGCATTTCGAAGATCCTCCGTTCCCGAAAAACACACGGCGTATTGCCCGGAATCATTCTTATTTATAACACTAATATTTATGTTTGTTAACCTGTTATCTTTATCAAAAATATATATCTTACTTGTTTTTGACGCCCGTTTTCCCGGTCGCAACAAAACCCGCCAGTGGTTGGGTTCGATTTCCTCGAGCAACAGGATTTCAAAACGGGTTCCCGCCGGGTTTTTACATCCGAAAAGGCGGGCCGGAATGACCCGGCTGTTGTTCATCACGAGCAGATCCCCCGGACGGAGGTATTCCCCAAGATCCTGAAATCGCCGGTGTTCAATCCGGTTCGTCTGGCGGTCCATCACCAGAAGACGCGACATATCCCTTTGCGGCAATGGTATTTGCGCAATCAGTTCTTCCGGCAGTCGATAGTCAAAATCGCTCGTTTTCACCCAGGAAGGCCCGGGGTTGGGCCTGATGGAATGCATTTACACCGGGCAATGGAGGTGTTCGTCAAGCACTAGTGGAGAGCGACCACAAAAAAGTCAGATTCGGATTGACCTCTGTGGGGGGATGTGTGCTAAAGTGGGGCGTTGTGGGGCAAAAGTGGCATCTAGTGTGAGTTCTGAGCGTTCAACGTGGGAGAGTCGTGGGCAGGTTTTTTACACCTGGCAGTATGCTCACGGTGTGGATGCGAAGCGGCGTATCCAGTTGCCTGCCAAGTGGAGATCCCCGCAGACGAACGCGGTTTACTCACTGACTTTGTGGCCGCATGAGGATTGGGATAATGCTTGTGTGATGGTTTTACCGCACGAGCAATGGCTGGCTTTGGTGAAGAGTCTGCAGGAGACCAAGTCGGGGGATCCCAACGCCGAGGTTTTGCGTCGGTCGATAGGTCGCAAGTCGGTTTTAGTGGAATTGGATAAGGCGGGACGTTTTTGTTTGCCGGAAGAGATGACGAAGGCGACGGAGATTGGGAGCGATGCCTTGCTCGTGGGCATGGTGGATCGATTTCAGATATGGAGCCCGGCCAGGTTTGAGAAGGTGCAGAACTCGGATAAGGCGGCATCGGGTCCTGCGTTTAGACTGATCTGAGAGATTATGAGTCTGATGCAACTGCTGACAGTGGGGCGGAGTCTGGTGAAGCCCACAGTAGATCCGACGCGTTTTCGGATGGCCGATCCGGGGTGGTTGCCTCGGTTTGGACCCAGTGGTGTTTCGAATCCTGCCGAGGGAGGGGAGGATCATGATCCGGCGAAAGGACTGGATCAGGTGGAGGGGGGCGGGCGACTGCGGCGGAGTATCCGATCTGTGCCGGCCGAAAACGCGATCAGCGGGCGGCAGATGGGTGGATCGGAAGTTGAGGCTCGGAGCCAGGTTGGCGCGACCTCGAGAGTCTCCCGGCTGTCGTCGGGCAGGTGGAGTTTGTCGCAACCGACGCTTTTTGAGATGCCCGAGCGGCCGAAGGTAGTGGTGCGTCCTGGAAGGCTGAAGGTGGACGAGGTGAGGGTGGTGCGCAACGATTTGCGGGATGAGGATTTGGAGCTCAAGCCGAGCTCGAGACCGGCATCGGCTCTCGGGAAAGAAGATCGCAAGGGAACCGAAGGTCGATCGGGGAATCGGGCGAGTCGTGTGGGATGGTTGGGCAAGTTTTTGGTCCTATGCCGTTTGGGCAGATAGGGGCCTGGGCATGAAGCGTGTCCGAGTTCAGACACAGACCGGTCATGGTGGCGGAAGTGCTGGCGGCTTTGAAGCCGCACGCACAGGGGAAGTACATCGACGCGACAGTCGGTGGGGGTGGACACGCGGCAGCCATTTTGGAGGCCTCGAAGCCATCGGGAACGTTGTTTGGCTGCGATCGCGATGGCGAAGCGATTGAGGCTGCGAGGCAGGTCCTGTTGCCGTATGCCGGGAGGTTTGAATTACGGCAGGGCGGATTTGCGAACCTGGATCAATGGGTGGAGGAAGGAGTCTGGGACGGGTGTTTGATGGATTTGGGTATCAGCTCCTTCCAGCTCGAGGAATCCCGGCGAGGGTTCAGTTTGCAGCGCGACGGACCCCTGGATATGCGCATGGATCAGCGGCAAGGCCTGACAGCGGCAGAATGGCTCGAAGAAACGTCGGCAGACGAGATGATTCGGATTTTTCAAGAGTATGCTGATGAACCGGCGGCCCGACGGGCGGCCAAGGCCATCGTGGCGGAACGCAGTCGAGGGCGTTTGCAGACGACGGGGCAGTTGGCGGCGCTGCTAACGCGGGTTCTGCCGAGAGCAGGGCGTCGGATCCATCCGGGGACGCGGGTGTTTCAAGCGGTGCGTATGGCAGTCAACGATGAGTTGGGCCAGTTGAAGCTGGGTTTGGCGGGCGCCTGGCGGGTTTTGAAGCCGGGCGGGCGTCTGGCTGTGATTACTTTCCATTCGGTGGAAGATCGGTTGGTGAAGGCTTTTGGACGCGTCATGTCGCGGGATTACGTTGTGCCGGGAGAGGTCGATATCCCGGAGTTGCGACAGCTACGCGCGCCTGAATTGTCGCAGATCACTCGCAGGCCGGTTGAGCCGAGCGAGGATGAGGTTCAAGAGAATCCCAGGGCGCGCAGCGCGCGTCTGCGTGTGTTTGAGAAAGTGCATGTCGCCTAATCGCAAAAGGAACGAGAATGGGGTCCGATACGGCGCGCTGATCAAGTCGCTTCTGCTCTGCATGATGATTGGGGGAGCGGGAGTGGGATATGTATGGCAGAAGCAGCAGGTCCACGCGTTGGGCAAGCAGAAGAAACAGGCCGAGATGCAGTTGGACGAGTATCGGCGTCAGAATGATCGTTTGGCGCAGAAACTGTCCTTGATGCAATCGCCCTCCTATCTCGAGCAGCAGGCCAAGCAGTTGAATCTTGGCCTGGTCCCGCCCACGCCCGACCAGGTGTTGCGTCTTGTGGAACACTCCACTGACGACTGGAAAACTGCTCCGCTTGCGATGGGATCCAATCAAAGTTCTCAGCGGGTGGTCACGCGGTGATTCGAGTGGATCGAGGATCTGCGATCTCCGATCGATTTCGAGCAGACAAAGAAACTCACAAGATGATATCGGCGACTCAAAGACGGCGGTTTATGATGCTCTCCTGGCTCATGGGACTGTCGTTTTTGGGGTTGGGGTATCGTCTGGTTGATCTGCAGGTTGTTCGGCATGAGGAATTTGTGGAGAAAGCCCGCAACAACACCGACAATGCGGTGCTGTTTCAGCCTCAACGCGGAAATATCGTGGACATTCGCGGCAATCTGCTGGCGACCTGTGTGCCGGTCAAAACCGTCTGGGCCGATCCCAGCCTGATCGGGGAGCACCAACTCGAAGTGGCGCGAGTTTTAGCTCCAAGCCTGAAGCTTCCGGAGGATTTTTTGGTCCAGGAGTTGTCGCCGCGTCCGATCACCAATGCCCAGGGCGTGGTCAAAAAGAGGCGGTACAAAGTGCTTGCCCGGAAGGTTCCGCTGGAAACCTGGCAGCAGATTACTCAAGGCATGGCCAGTCTGACGTTCGGTGTTGACGAAAAAAAACTGCGTCGTTCACAGCAAGAGTCCTACAAACAATTGCGATCGATGGCCATTCAGTCCGATGATGACCAGCTCAGGCTTTATCCCAATCACCGCCTGGCAGCGCACGTTTTGGGGCACGTGGGCGTCGAGGAATCGGAGGTCAATGACCGGCCCGTGCTGGAGATTGTGGGCCGTGACGGCATTGAGCAGACGATGAATGCCTCTCTGCGCGGCATCTACGGATGGCGCAAGACATCCAGGGACGCAGGGAGGCGAGAGCTTGTGGTTTTTCGGGATCAGGATATTCCTCCCCGGCATGGATACAACGTGGTGCTGACTTTGGACGCCCGAATTCAGGACATCCTGGAGACTGAACTGATGGCCGCAGTGGCCAAACATACGCCGTTGACCGCCCACGCCATCATGGTGCGTCCAGCCACAGGCGAAATCCTCGCCATGACCTCGTGGCCCAACTTCGATCCCAACGAACCCGGCAAGTCCTCGATCGGCTGTTTGAAAAACCGCATGATTGCGGATCAATTCGAGCCGGGTTCGACCTTCAAGATTTGCGCCGTATCGGCCGCCTTGCACGAGGGACTAATCCACCTGGACGATCTGATTGATTGTGAGAACGGGCGGTTTTACTACGGCGGCCGGCCTTTGAAAGAACACGAATCGCACGGATATGGACTGCTGTCGATATCGGGCGTTCTGATGAAATCCTCGAATATAGGCACGGCCAAGATCGGTCTGCGTCTGGGATCGCAAAAACTGTATGATTACATGCTGACCTATGGATTTGGGGCGCGCACCGGAATCCCGCTGCCGGGGGAGGCGGACGGGCTGGTGAATCCGATTCGGAAATGGTCCAAACCGACCATCACGCGGGTTGCCATTGGCCAGTCTGTGGCCGTGACCGCGATTCAGATGATGATGGCCATGTCGGCAATCGCCAACGAGGGACGTTTGATGCAGCCCATGTTGGTGCATGGCCTGACCGATCAGCAAGGCAACGAGCTGACCCGTTATTCTCCGAAAATGGTGCGCCAAGTGGTCCGTGAGAGTGTCGCCAAGGACATGGTTGCCGCTCTGAAAACAGTGGTGAGCACCAACGGAACCGGCTCGAAGGCGCGACTGCCCTACTACACGGTGGCTGGAAAGACGGGCACTGGGCAGAAGCCGATCAACGGCGTCTATGTCCCGGGCAAATATGTGGCGTCGTTCATTGGTTTTTTTCCAGCAGACCAACCCGAGGTTTGCCTGGGAGTTTTTTTTGATGAACCGAAGAACGGCTATTACGGAGGGACTGTGGCCGCGCCGGTGTTCAAGGCCATGGCCGAGCGTGTGGCGGCGTATTTGGGTCTTCGTCCCGATATAACGCCTGTCGAAGCGATGACGGATGCGCGGTCTGGTTCCCGGTCGGCGAAAAGCCGAATGTGAAGCAAAGGTGTGGTGAGATCATGCAACTGAAAGAGATCGTCGCCCAGTTAGATCCCCTGAGTGTGGAAGGGACGCTGGATCGTGACATTGCGGGAATCACTTACGATTCACGCCGGGTCACTCCCGGCATGCTATTTGTGGCCGTCCCGGGCCGTCACGTGGATGGTCATCATTTTATTCCGGATGCGATTGACCGGGGGGCGGCGGGCGTTGTGTGCGAGCACAATGGATTTGTTTCCGCGCGGGCGGCCCGCATTCGCGTGGCGGATTGCCGGGCGGCTCTGGCACGCGCGGCGGCTGTCTTTTACGATTTTCCGAGCCGAAAAATCAAAGTCATCGGCGTCACGGGGACCAATGGCAAAACCACGGTTGCCTTCATGATCAAGCACCTGTTGGAGTCGGCTGGAATTCCCACCGGTCTCCTGGGAACGATTCGGTATGAAATCGGAGAACGAGTGATACCCGCTCAACGGACGACGCCGGAATCGTTGGAGATCCAGCAGATGATGGCTCAGATGGTGCGGGCGGGATGTCAGACATGCGTCATGGAGGTGAGTTCGCACGCTCTCGAGCAGAAGCGGGTCCAGGGGGTGGAATTCGATGTGGCAGTGTTCACCAACCTGACCCAGGATCATCTGGACTACCACGGGACTATGGAGTCCTATTTTGCCGCCAAAACCCGGCTGTTTACCGCGTTGCGCAGCGCCTGCAAGAAAAGTGGCGCTGTGATTAACATCGATGACCCTTTTGGCGATCGTCTGCAGGGACAATCGCGGCTCGAGGTATTGCTGACCTATGGTTTGGCGCAGTCGGCTCAGGTGAGGGCCTCGGGCATAGAGTTGGGGCGAGACGGAACTCGACTGACCCTGGAGACTCCTGCGGGCTCATGGCCATGTCATCTTCCGCTGCTTGGACGGCACAATATTTACAACGCGCTGGCGGCTGTCGGGGCCGGCCTGGTTTTGGAAATGAAACCGGCCCGGATCGTGGAGGCTTTGCGTGATTTGCCGGCGGTGCCCGGCCGCCTGGAATCCATCCAGGAAGGCCAGCCGTTCGCCGTGCTTGTGGATTACGCGCACACAGACGACGCATTGAAAAACGTGTTGCGGACTTTGCGGGAAATCACGCCGGGCCGCCTGCTTTTGGCCTTCGGGTGCGGAGGCAATCGGGATGCTGGCAAACGTCCAAAGATGGGCCGGGTGGCCGCTGAACAGGCTGATCTGACGGTGTTGACCAGCGATAATCCGCGAAAGGAATCGGCAGCCCTGATTGCCCGGCAGATCGAGATAGGCTATCGCGAGGTTCGAAACGACGGCCTTCAGATCGAATTGGACCGGCGTCGGGCCATCGATGACCTCATCCGCCTGGCCCGGGCGGGCGACGCGGTGTTGATCGCCGGCAAGGGGCACGAGACCTATCAGGAATTCGAAGACACGATCGTCCCGTTTGATGATCGGGTCTATGCCCGGGAGACCCTGGAGGCCTTGGGCTATGTCGCGGATCATCAATCCAAAGTCGCCTGAGGGCCAAGCACTTATGGAACCACGAACTCTCGGCTATGTGAGTGAAGCCTGCCACGGGGTGCTGATAGGCGCGCCGAATGCCGGCCTAATCCAGCGCGTGAGCACGAATTCGCGCCAAGTGCGGGCCGGAGACCTTTTCTTTGCCTTGGAAGGACCGCGATTCGACGGGCATCAATACCTGGGCGATGCGGTCAAGGCGGGTGCGGCGGCGGTGGTCGTGGATCGCCGGAAGATTTCAACGGTGCCGGAGGGATGTGCGGCGGTGGCGGTGGAAAACACGCGCATCGCCCTCGGCCAGCTGGCTGCCCGGTACCGGAACGATTTCGAACTGCCTATCGTGGCGATAGGTGGATCGAATGGGAAGACCTCCACCAAAGAGCTGCTGGCGGCGGTGTTGCGTAAAAGGTTCAAAACCTTGTGGAGTGAAGCCAGTTTCAACAATGATATCGGCGTTCCGCTGACGTTGTTGAATCTGGATAATACGCACACCGCCGCCGTAGTTGAAGTGGGCACCAATCATCCGGGGGAACTCCGGCCTCTGCTGGAAATGATCCGGCCGCGTTACGGCATCGTGACCAGTCTGGGGCGTGAGCATCTGGAGTTTTTTGCTGGCATGGACGGCGTCATTGAAGAGGAGGGGTGTTTGGCGCAAATGCTTCCTGCGGACGGCGTTTTGTTTGTGAATGGCGACTGCCTGGGGATGGAGAAGATTGCCTGCCGGGCTTTGGCACGCGTGGTGCGGGTGGGTATGGGGGTCGCCAATGATTGGCGCGGTCGTTTGGTGGTTCTCGACGAGACCGGCACCACTTTCGGCGTGCGCGCGCCGCTATCCGCTTGGTGTGGCGGATACCGTCTTAATTTACTGGGACGTCATCAAGTGATCAACGCCATGCTGGCGTTGGCTCTGGGGGCCGAATTGGGATTGCAGCGATCCGACATCCTGTGCGGCCTGGCGGGATGCCAGCCCGCCCATATGCGAATGCAGATGTGGCTTGCCAACGGTGTGCGGGTATTGGATGACGCTTACAATGCCAATGTCGACTCGATGATCGCGGCGCTCCAGACACTGCACGATCTTCCTTGTGAAGGCCGGCGTGTCGCCGTGCTGGGCGACATGGCCGAGCTCGGTTCTTATACGGAGGCCGGTCATGCCGAAGTGGGCAGATATGCGGCGGAACTTCGAGTTTCCCAGTTGTTTGCCGTGGGCCGAATGGCCTCGGTCACCGTCGAAGCCGCTCGAGCCGCAGGTCTGATGCAAGCCACAGAACTGGCTGACATTGACGAAGCGGTGCCTGTAGTGCGGCGTTTTTTAAGTGAAGGGGATACGGTCTTACTCAAGGCCTCTCGCGCTGCCCGCCTGGAACGAATCCGCGAGGCCCTGGTGGGGCAAGCTAAGCCGGAGAGGGAAGAGAAGTGCTTTACTATTTGAGCCAATTCTTGCTCGATCAGACGGAAGGCACGGAATGGACGGCTCTCACCGTTCCCTTGCACCGGTTGCTCGGATACATTTCCGTGCGGTGCGCCGGCGCGGCAATTACGGCATTGGCGTTGAGTTGGTGGCTTGGCCCCGGGGTGATAGCTTGGCTCAAGCGGCTTAAGTTTGGCCAGGACTACGATGATGAAGCCACCCAGACAGGAGGTTTGGGCGCCCGCATACTCAGCAAGCGAGGCACCCCCACCATGGGAGGCATCCTGATCGTGCTGGCTTTGGATCTGGCGGCGCTGCTCTGGACCTTGTGGAATCCTCTGGTCATTCTGACCATGTTGTCGGTGGTCGTTCTTTGCGGGCTCGGCTTTTACGATGATTACCTCAAGATTACCCGGCAGAGCGGACGGGGAGGCACCAAGGCGCGCGTCAAACTCTGGGTGCAATTTGTTCTGGCAGCGTTTATCGGCTATTACCTTTGGCGGTTGCCCGAAACCCGATCTCTAGTTACTGATATCATGGTGCCTTTTCAAAAGTATCCCGTCGCAACGGGCGCAACCGGATTGGGGCTTCTGATTACTGTTTTCACCATCGTGGGTAGTTCCAATGCGGTGAATCTCACCGATGGTCTCGATGGATTGGCGATCGGCTGCACCCTGATCGTCTCCTTTGTCTTCCTGGTGCTGACTTATGTGGCGGGGAACGCCCGTTTTTCGGAGTATCTTCAGATTCCCTTTGTTCGGGGCGCTGGCGAGCTGACGGTCATCTGCGCCGCGATGATTGGGGCTGGCCTCGGTTTTTTATGGTTCAATTGCCATCCGGCGCAGGTGTTTATGGGAGACACAGGATCATTGGCGCTGGGAGGGGCCCTTGGAATTATGGCGGTTCTGGTGCATCAGCCATTTGTGCTGGTGATTGCCGGTGGGATCTTTGTTGCGGAGGCCATGTCGGTGCTCCTCCAGACATCCTGGTTCAAGTATACCCGGATGCGGCATGGGGTTGGCCAACGCCTGTTCTTAATGGCGCCTTTGCATCATCATTTTGAAAAAAAAGGATGGTATGAGTCGCAAGTGGTCGTAAGGTTTTATATCTTGAGTATTCTGTGCGCCGTAATTGCCTTGAGCACGCTGAAGATTCGTTGAGTGATTATGTGGATTGAACATCAGAAAGCCCTCGTGATCGGACTTGGAGCCAGTGGCCAGGCGGCGGCTCGACTGCTGCGCCGACGAGGGGCAAGCCAGGTGCTGATTGTTGACCAGGCTGTCAATCCGGACTTGAACCGGCTGGCGGACCGTTTGCGATCCGAAGGCGTGGAGGTGGAACTGGGCCTGCAGGCGCTGCCTCCGCTGGCTTTTGATCTTGCAGTGATCAGTCCGGGAGTGCCTTCGCAGGGCCTTCTCGCGCGCGAAGTGCGTCGTCGCGGCATCCCTTTATTGGGCGAGTTGGAACTTGGTTTCCGGGAGTACCCCTCCAAGCCTGTTGTCGCCATTACCGGGACTAACGGGAAAACCACGACCACAGAACTGGTGGAGAAGATGCTGAACCACGCCGGAAAGACAACCCGCGCGGCGGGGAACATCGGTTTTCCGTTGTGCCAGCTCGCGATGGATCGGCCTGATCTGGAATGGCTAACCTTGGAGGTCAGTTCCTTCCAACTCGAGACGATTGTCAAGTTCCATCCCAGGATAGCTCTTCTTTTGAATGTGACGCCCGATCATCTGGACCGCTATCCCGACATGGAGGATTACCTCCAAACCAAGGCCCGGCTGTTTGTCAACCAGACTTCTGATGATTGGGCCATTTTACAGATCGAGACCCTGGAAATGCTGCGGCGGATGAGCTTGAAGCCGCGGTCAAGAATTGTGACTTTCAGTGCCTGTCGCGAGGAGGCGGATCTTTTTGCGCGCGAGGGAATCATCTGGCGCCGAAACGGTTCTGATACTGAGGCCCTTCTGCGGCTGGATCAGGTGCGATTACAGGGCCCCCACAACGCCGAAAACCTGATGGCAACCCTGGCCGTCGGAATGGCCGCGGAATTGCCTGTCAAAACCATAACCGAAGCACTGTCCGCGTATGAGCCCGCTCCGCATCGCTGTGAACGAGTCGCCAAATTCCGTGACGTGCTTTTCGTCAATGATTCGAAGGCCACCAACATCGATGCCGTGGCCAAGGCTTTGATGACGATGCCTCATGACCCTGGAAACGAGCGGAACATCTGGCTGATTGCCGGGGGCCGGGACAAGGGATTCTCTTTTGAAGGGCTTGAATCGTTGTTGGCACGGCGCGTCAAAGGAGCGGTTTTGATTGGAGAAACCGGCGAGCGGATTGCCGCCGCATGGAGGGGCTTTACGCCATGCCTGCTGGCTGATACGTTGGTTAAAGCGGTGCACGTCGCGGCAAAGCAGGCTGTTTCGGGTGACGTGGTTTTGCTTTCCCCGGCGTGTTCCAGCTTTGATATGTTCAAGAATTATCAGCACCGGGGCGAGACGTTCCGATCGGCCGTGCGCCAATGGATTGCCTCTGAGAGCGTCGCGGTGTCCGCAAACCTCCCCCTGCACGAGCACGGCCCCGGACCCGGTGCGTCCCTGATGAGTTTAGCGGCTCAATCCAAGACCATGACAACCTGGGCTGCTTCGACAATGTGAGACTTAACAACCTAAAAGACGCGTGATTGCGCAAGACCCATGAATACCCCGAACCTAATCAAACCCCAAGGATCACTTCTGGAACAACAGAAGTCTAAAACGAAATCCAATCTTTTCATCGCTGTCATCACCATTCTCACCCTGCACGTGGCGCTTTTTGGTGGGCTGCTCATCCAAGGCTGCAAGCAAAATGCCGGAAAGCAGGAAATGGCGGGCAACCAGACGGACACCGATACCGGTGGTCTGCCTCCGCTGCCGACGAACGAGATGGCCGCCATTCCACCCATCGATACCAATCCGCCACCGGTCCAGCCTCTTACCTCTTCGCCGATCCTCCCGACTCCGCAGTTGCCCTCGACGGTGGCCGGTCAACCTACCCCTATTACACCGTCACCAACATTGCCGGCCGAGACCGCCGGTGCGGTCAAGGAGTACACGGTGGCCAAGAACGATTCGTTTTCCACCATCGCCAAAAGCCATGGCGTGACCGTATCCGCCATCGCCAAGGCCAACCCTAACGTCGATTCGCGAAAACTCAAGGTGGGCCAGATCCTGCAAATCCCCGCCCCTGCCGCCGCCAGCGCCGCCGATGCCGGTGTCGCGTCCACCGAAGGCCCGCAGACCGGGGCGCTCAAGACCTATACCGTCAAGGCGGGCGACACCTTAACTCGCATTGCCCGCATCCACGGCACCACCGTTAGAGCCCTCCGAAGCGCCAACAACCTCAAGACAGATCAATTGCACGTGGGAAAAAAGCTGAAGATCCCCGCGGGAAAAACTCCCGCTCCGACGACGGAATCGTCTTCGGCGACGACCTCCCCCGCGGGAGGCCCGCCCGATGTAACCCTGCCCCTGTCGAGCTTGCAGCGATAATAACTGTAACCTTCTCGAGTCATAAATAATAAGTGTTTTCCATCAATTAGTATTTTATTAGCATGGTGAAGTAACTTGCCGGGACAATGGCGCGTGACCGCCGCGCTCTCGAGAGCGCGCAGGCGTCTTGGGCAGGCATTCAACTCCGAGCTTATCCTGAGGATGAAACTGTCGGCGACCGTGATGTTTCTCTGTGTCTGCGGACTCCTGGCGTTGGGACTGGTGATCCTCTACAGCCTGGGGATGGCAAAAGAGGGGGCATCGTATCTGGCGCGGCAGACCCTTTGGTGCGGGGTGGGAATGGTGGTGTGTTTGGGGGTGAGCGCGATCGATTATCGGCATCTCAAGAAGGTCTCGATGCTGATGTATGTGGCGGCCCTGGTGCTGCTGGCGATGGTGCTCGTGTGGGGAGTGGGCCTGACCTCCAACGGCGCGCGTCGGTGGCTGCGTTATGGCAGCGTGGGATTTCAACCTTCCGAGTTTGCTAAAATTACATTGATTATTGTTTTGGCTCATTATGGAGAGCATTTTCAGCGCCAGATGGGATCGTTCCGGAGGGGGGTGCTGCCCGCCAGTGCGGTCATCGGGAGCATGCTGGCCTTGATCTTTCTGGAACCCGACCGGGGCACCACGGTTTTTCTCGGGGGGATCAGTTTGATCATGCTAGTGCTGGCGGGTGTCCGATGGCTGGTGATCATCCTGCCGGCCTCCTTGGGGGCTGCCGGCCTGGGATTCCTGCTCTGGCGGGATCCCCTGATCATTTCCCGTGTGACCAAAGGCTGGTGGAACATGGAGCTGCACAAAACGGGGCCGGCCTATCAGTCCTGGCAAGGATTAATCGCATTTGGAGCCGGGGGGCCGACGGGCCTTGGATTGGGCGACGGCCGGCAGAAAATGGGATTCATTCCTGAACTGCAGACGGACTTTATCCTTCCTGTGGTGGGAGAGGAACTGGGTCTGGTTGCCACAGCGGCGGTAGTGATAACCTTCCTGGTGTTTGTGATTTGCGGATTTCGGATTGCGCGCCATGCGCCGGATCTCTTTGGTTTTCTGCTGGCCTCCGGTTTGACCTGTTTGATTGGGATGCAGGCGTGGATCAACATTGCGGTGGTGACAAGTATTTTGCCCAACAAGGGGCTTTCACTGCCGTTTGTCAGCTACGGGGGGTCGAATCTGGTGATGATGCTTTTTGCGGTCGGTCTTTTGCTCAGCATTGCCCGGCGCTCGGCTGAGGAACCATCGCTGGTAACGGGGTTTGGCGATGCCGTGGAGGAACTTCCGGCGTAGGAACGATGAACGTGACGCAGACTAGCGCGGGAGTGGCCATCGCATGCGGCGGGACGGGAGGGCATCTGTTTCCCGGCCTGGCTGTCGCGCTTTGCTTGCAGGATCGCGGTGTGGCGGTCTCGTTGTTGGTATCCCCCAAGGAGGTGGATCAGGCGGTGGTGCGATCCGTATCGCCGTCGCAGGTGACCGTTCACACACTGCCGGCGGTGGCGATGGTCTCGGGACATCGCATCGGCTTCATCAAAGGATTTGCCCGTTCCCTGTTGTTGTCTCGAAGTCTGTTCCGCCGGGAGAAGATCTGCGCGGTATTGGCGATGGGCGGTTTTACATCGGCGCCTCCGATTCTGGCCGGCAAACTGGGCCGAGCGCTGACCTTTCTGCACGAGGCCAACTCCATTCCTGGCCGGGCCAATCGGTGGCTGGCTCCCTGGGTGGACGAGGCATTCGTCTATTTTCCGTCGGCTGGACCCCGTTTGCGCAATCCCCGAACGCGGGTTTGCGGCATGCCGGTGCGCCCGCAGTTTCAGCCCATGGATGCGGGCGCCTGCCGGATGAGTCTGGGACTTAAAGCGGATCGCCCGACGCTTTTGATTACCGGGGGCAGTCAGGGAGCTCAGAGTCTGAACGAGAAGGTGATGTCGGCAGTGCCGGCTCTTGCCGCCCGTTGGCCAAGGCTGCAATACCTCCATTTGACGGGGCCAGCGGACGTGGAAAAGGTCCGGCGGTTTTATGCATCCCATCAATGTGTGGCGGTGGTGAAGCCTTTTCTGACCGAGATGGAACTTGCGATGAACGCCGCCACCTTGGCCCTCAGTCGGGCGGGGGCTTCCTCGCTCGCCGAGTTGGCGGCATTGCGGGTGCCTTCCGTTTTGGTTCCGTATCCGGCCGCGGCGGACAACCATCAGGAGTTTAACGCGCGGGCTTTTGCCGAGACAGGCGCCGCCTTGCCTCTAACCGCATCGCAATCCAGTTCCGAATCGTTGGTTGGATTGATCACCGAGCTGCTGGAGGATGACCCCAAGCGCGAAGCCATGGGCCGGGCTCTGGCTTCCTGGCACTCGGCCGACGCCGCGGCTTCCATAGCCGATGCCATGATGAGGGAAATGGCGGCATCGGGTTGGAACGGAATCCACTCGTTGATGCCCGATTCCGCGCGGAAATCCGAAAATTCACTGGTCGGGAGATCAGGTCCCTGGCCCCGCTGCCGTGTCTCATGAGTCTCGAGGTTCCAACCCACCTGGAAGCCCTGCTTGCGGATACGCGTGTTGGGAAACGGGCCTATTTGTTGGGCGCCGGCGGCTGCGGCATGAGCGGGCTTGGACATCTGCTCCTGGATCAGGGTTGGTCTATCGCCGGTTCCGATTTGATCGTCAACGATGAAACTCGAGAGCTCGCGAGGCGGGGGGCGACTCTGTTTCAGGGGCATACTGCCGAACAACTGGAGCAAGTCCAACCGACCCTGGTCATCTATTCCACGGCAATTCCCGCGACCAATCCGGAGTGGGTCCAGGCCGAGCGCCTCAAGATTCCTCTGTTCCATCGAGCCGTTGTTTTGGCGGCCATGATGAACCGGCAGCAGGGGATTTGCGTTGCGGGCATGCACGGAAAGACCACGACGACCGCCCTGCTGACGTATGCCCTCATTCGCCTGCAGGCCTCCCCCAGCTACGCGATTGGGGGGCTTGTGCCTCAGGTCAAACCTCACGCCCGATGGTCGCCTCCACCTCATGCCGGACCCTCCCCCTGGTTCGTGGTCGAGGCGGATGAAAGCGATGGATCTCTCCGCGAGTTCAATCCTGTTCATGCCATCCTGCTCAATATTGATGAGGAGCATCTGGATCATTACAGCGATTTGAACCACATCGCGCGTGTTTTCGGTGAATTCGCCTCGCAGACTCGGGGAACGGTTATCACCTGCGCCGACGACGATGGATTGTGCTGTTTGATGGAGACGCAGCCGGATGCCTGCTCGTATGGGATGGCCGCCCATGCCGATTATTGCGCGGCGAGAATCGAGAGCCCGGGAGTGTGGCGCTTTACCGTGAGGCATCGGGACGAGGTGCTGGGACCGTTTGAAACAGGACTGTTAGGGGAACAGAACCTGGCCAATGCGACCGCCGTGGTGGCTATGCTTCACCAGTTGGGCTACAAACCGGAAGCCATCGCCGCTGCGATCGCTGGTTTTCGCGGTGTGGTCCGTCGCCAGGAGCTGTTATTTGCGAGTGATCGCTGCCGGATTTATGATGATTACGGGCATCATCCCCGTGAGATCGCCGCCACAATTCGCGCGCTGAGGACTTTGAGGCCCAAGAGGCTTCTGGTCGCTTTCCAGCCTCATCGATTCACCCGGACACAACACCTGCTCTCCCAGTTTGGCGGTTGTTTTCGGGGAGCGGATCGGCTGTGGATCACGGAGATTTATGCCGCGAGCGAACCGGCCATCGCCGGAATCAATGGCGCCCTGCTGGCTGACGCCGTCCGCCAGCAGGGCCAGGATGCCCAATTCATCGGTTCTTTAACGGAGCTACAAGCGGCGGTGGAGGCGGCTATGCGGCCGGGGGACATTGTGTTGTTTCTTGGGGCAGGGGACATTACCCTGGCGGCTCGCCGGATGGCCGCAAATCTAGCGAACGGAGCCCGGCCCGCCGGCGTGAATGGCATGGCCCAAGTCGCCGGCTCGCCGGCCTCTGCGAGCCTCGATCGGCTCCGTCCGGTGATTGACGCGATCTCGGAGGAAGGATCCTGGCGTCGGGACGAGTCTCTTGCCAAGCACACCTCTTTGCGTATCGGGGGGCCTGCGGATCTGTATGTGGAACCGGCCAGCGAAGCCGAGCTCGCTCGGTTGCTGGTTTGCTGTCGTCATCAGAAAATACCGATGTTCTTCCTGGGGCGAGGTTCCAATCTCCTGGTCCGCGACCGGGGGATTCGAGGCGTGGTGTGTTGTTTGAATCATCGGAACTTTTCCCGCATTCGGATTGAGGGGCGGATGATTCATTGCGGAGCAGGGGCTCGTTTAAAGTCGTTGGTTTTGGAGGCCAAACGCCACGGTTTGGGGGGGCTCGAGTTTCTGGAGGGAATCCCGGGCAGCGTGGGTGGCGCTTTGCGGATGAACGCCGGGGCCATGGGGGCCAGTGTTTTCGATGTTGTCGAATCGGTGCGTGTAATGGATTCCGCGGGCCGGATCCAGGTAAAAGCGGCGAGCGATCTCCGGGTCGAATACCGTTGCTGTCCCTCCCTCTCCGGCGCCGTTGTCTTGGAAGCCGTTTTTCGAGGTGAACCGGCGCCGCAGGAACAGATCTCTCAGACGCTGGCGGCCTTTAGTGAGCGGCGATGGAACACGCAGCCGGCTGCGGCGAGTGCGGGATGCGTGTTCAGGAATCCGCGGTCGATTCCCGCCGGCCGATTGATCGACGAACTCGGCTTGAAGGGCCAGCGGATCGGAGGGGCCTTGGTGTCGGATCTTCATGCCAATTTCATTGTGAACACCGGCAGTGCCACGGCGGACGACGTTCTGCGGTTGATTGAGATGATTCGGGATCGAGCCCGCAAAGAGCGAGGCATCGAACTGGAAACGGAACTGATGATTGTGGGGGAATAGTCAAACCAATAAGTCTGACGATGAGTGAGGAACGAACCTCGAGAAGGGAACCTGTGTGGCGAATCACCGTCATGCTGGGCGGGCCGTCCGCCGAGCGCGACGTCTCGCTGAGATCCGGTCGGGCCGTAGTCGCCGCCCTCCGAAAGCACGGACACCAGGTGTGGGAACTCGATCCAGTGGATGCGGCCTGGACTCTGCCGGCATCCACGCAAGTTGTTTTTTTGGCATTGCACGGAACTTATGGCGAGGATGGCACTGTTCAGAGACAGCTGGAGACTCTGGGGATTCCGTTCACAGGCTGCGACGCGGATAGCAGCCGGGTGGCTTTCGACAAAGTCCAGACCAAAAAACGATGCGTGGAGGCCGGCATCCCCACGCCAAGGTATCAGGTGATCGAGTCTCCCTCGGCGTCCTGGCCGGAAGGTTGGGATCCGCCCCTCGTTCTCAAGCCGGTCCGCCAGGGGTCCAGCGTCGGCCTTCAGCTGGTTCGGAAAAAGTCCGAGTGGATCGCCGCCTTGACAGACGCGTTTCGTTTCGACACGCAAGTTTTACTCGAGGAATTCATCCCTGGACGAGAGCTTACCGTGGGGATTTTGGATGGGCGAACCTTGCCGATTGTGGAGGTGCGTCCCAAGGAGGGCGCGTATGACTATCGCAACAAATACACCGCAGGGGCAACCGAGTATCTTTGTCCCGCTCCTCTTCCGGTGGCGGTGGCGGAACAGGCCAGCCAGGCGGCCCTGCGCGCCTTCCAGGCGGTTGGCGGCCGGGATTACGCGAGGGTGGATCTCATGCTGAGTTCCGATCACCAGCCATTCGTGCTCGAAGTCAACACCCTTCCGGGCATGACCGATACCAGTCTGTTGCCCAAAGCTGCGGCAGCGGCTGGCATCAACTACGAATCCCTGTGTCACCGGATGGTGGAATTGGCCTGGAGGCGTGCGGGCGGCATTGAATGCGAAACGAACGTGTCATGTGGCTGAAGTCTAAACCCAAGAATCGGCGGCTGAAGCGGGAGCACCTGCTGGAAGTCAAAGCCAGTTCCCAACAACGGCGAAACGCCCGCTGGCGGGTCGCCACAATGGTCGCCAGCGTGTCCATTGGCATGCTCGGTTTTGTGGCGGTGTTCTGGCTGGGAGGCGCCTGGCTGGTCAACCGCCTCGTCTACCACAATGAGGCCTTTTCCATTACCCGGATTGACATCGAGACCGACGGCGTGATTCCGATCGAACAGATCCGCAAGTGGGCTGGCGTCAAGAAAAACGATAATCTCATGGCGCTCGATCTCCCGAACATCAAAAGGAACCTGGAGCTGGTTCCTCTGATTCGAGAGGCGGCCGTGGAACGGATTCTACCCCGGACGTTGAAACTTCGGGTGATGGAACGGGTCCCCATTGCCCAGGTGCATGCATTGGAGCCGCGGTTGGACGGTGAGGGGGATGATGTAGTCATCTATTACCTGGATGAAAAGGGCTATGTCATGATGCGGCCGGACAAGTGGTTTCCCGGAGCGAAGGCCTGGCGGTCTGTCGATGCCCTTCCGGTGATTTGCGGGATCGATGCTTCCGAGCTGCATCCGGGCTGGGCGGTCGGTTCTCCGCGAATCCGGTTCGCCCTGGAATTGCTCCAGGCCTTCGAAGATTCCCCCATGTACCCTTATGTTTATCTGGTTCGAATTGACGTGTACGCCCCGCAGGTCATCAAGGTGATTACCCACCAGGGAAGCGAGGTCACGTTAATGCCGGACAAGTGGGATAAGCAGTTTTTCCGGTGGCGACTGATCCACGACAAGGGAGCGGAGCAGGGCAACACGATTGCCACATTGGATTTGTCTGTCTCAAACAATTTACCCGTCCGCTGGGTGGAGGCCAGCAGTGTGCCTCCGGTGAATTCAAAACCGCCAAGAATTAACCGTGTGAAAAGAAAAAATGTTTAAATCACCCGAAATTATCGTTGGTTTGGAGATCGGCACCTCGAAAATCTGCGCGGTGGTTGGCGAGATCAACGCTGCGGGCGCGATCAGCGTCATCGGCGTGGGCCAATCGCGTTCACGCGGGGTTCGCAAGGGCGAGGTGGTGGACGGTTCTCTTGCGGAAGAGGATATTCGGAATGCGGTGGCGGAGGCCGAGCAAATGGCCGACGTGGAGATTCGCAGCGTATTCCTCGGCGTGACCGGCGCCCACATCCAGGGCTCGAACAACCGCGGCATTCACACCGTGTTGTCCGCCGATCGTGAGATCACCGAGGAAGATGTCCAGGATGTCATCAAGAACGCCAAAGCGATCACGCTGCCGGCCGATCACCATGTGATTCACGCCGTGCGCCAGCACTTCATGGTCGACGAACAGACGGGGATTCTCAATCCGGTCGGCATGCTTGGCACCCGGCTTGATGTCGACATGCATGTCGTGCACGGCAAGCTGAATCGCCTGCAAAATCCGATCCGCCTCGTGAAGGGATTGCAGCTCGAGGTGGAAGACATCGCTTTCAACGGACTGGCGTCGTCGCTCGCGGTTCTGACCAGCGAACAGAAGGAATTAGGCTCCCTGGTCATTGACCTGGGGGGCGGCACGACGGAGTATGTGGTTTACGCGGATGGAGTCATCAAATTAACGGGAGTCCTGGCGGTGGGGGGGGATCACATGTCAAATGATCTGGCGATTGGGCTCAAGGTGCCGCTGGGTCGGGCCGAGCAATTGAAGATTGACCAGGGCCGGGCGATGGTGGATGGATCGGTCAAAGGCCAGTGTATCACCCTTCCCGGCGAGGCTTACCTTCCGGAAAAAAAGATCAATTTGGAGCATCTTCGGCTGATCATGCATCTTCGATTGGAGGAGATCTTCGAGATCATCGCCCGCAGGGTAAGTGAGGCTGGCTTGTTGGATTACCTGCGTGCCGGTGTGGTTCTCTGTGGAGGCGGGGTGCGAACACCCCAGATTCAGGAACTGGCGGATGGAATTTTTCATTTGCCCGCCTGTTTGGGGCGCACCCACTCGCTGGGCGGCATCCGAACCGCGCTGGACCAACCCGAGTTCGCCACCGCAATTGGCCTGGTGAAGTACGGTGCCGGTCAGATTCGGCGCCGGTCAGCCCGGACCGCCATGAGTCAGGGATTTCGACAGACGGTCCGCCAGTGGTTCCGTGGGGATCGGCGAAGCCGCCGTCCGTCGTTGACACAAATGGATTAGCCGATGGCCACAAATATGAATTCAGAAAACTCCGCCAAAATGGGGCTGCCCCTCGAATCTGTCCAATTATCGGTAAAAATCTTTGGCGTGGGGGGCGCCGGAGGCAACGCCGTGAACTACCTGGCGACCGCCGCGATTCCCGGAGTGACTTTGATTGCGGTTGACGCCGATGCTCAGGCGTTGTCTACAAGCAGTGTCCCCCACCAATTGCAGCTGGGAATGACCGATCTAAGGGGGGTAGGAGCCAGTGGAGAACCAGAACTCGGCTGGGCCGCCGCAGAAAAAGATTCCGCCGCTCTACGCCAGCATTGCATCGGCGCCGACGTCGTCATGATTCTCACCGGTTTGGGAGGGGGCACTGGCACGGGAGCCAGCCCTGTGTTGGCCCGCGTGGCGAAGGAAGCCGGGGCGTTGGTGTTGGTATTTGCGATTCTACCCTTCGAATGCGAAGGCATCCGACGGCGACGCCAGGCCCAGTTCGGAGTGGAACAGTTGCGGATCGCAGCCGATGGCGTGATCTGTTTCTCCAACCAAAGGCTTTACCAATTGCTGGACAATCGAACCAGCGCCGTTGAAACTTATCAGTTTGCCAACAAGTTGTTAGGTCAGGCTGTGCGGTGTTTCTGGCAGTTGCTGGTTCAACCGGCGTTGATCCGGATCGACCTCTCCGAACTGCGCGATTTCCTCAAGGACAATTCTGGAAACAGCGCCTTTGCAACAGCGGCATCCCAAGGACCGAACCGGGCTGCCGAAGTCGTGGATGCGCTTCTCGACAGTCCTCTGCTCGAAAAAGGCCGGTTACTGCGGGAATCTCACGCGGTCTTGATCAGCCTGGTGGGTGGACCGGACTTGACGATGTCGGAGGTGAACCGGGTTGTGGATCTCATCAAGCGCCAAGGGGAGGATCTTGAAATTGTTTTGGGCGCCGCTGTGGATCCCAGTTACGCGGATCGCCTCGAGATCGTGGCCTTCTTATTGGGGAAAAGCGTTCCCAATCAATCCGGCTCCGTTCAACAGCCTGTATCCCAGGACGAACCTTCCTCATTTGCGGGAGTGGCGAGTGAATCCTATTCGGATTTGAACACCAACGTTTTAAGAGAACCAACGATTCGCCCGCCCGCCCGCCTGGTCCCGCCCGCCCCTGAACTCACCCAGGAACGGGCAGAAAACCTGTTGCGACGTCATAATGGCAACCCCTCGCGATCCCGCAAATTGGCAGACAAACTGATGCAAGGCCAGCTGCCTCTGGAAATTGTCTCGAAAGGACGTTTTGAAAAAAGCGATCCGACCTATCATAAAGGCGAGGATCTCGACTTGCCAACCTTTATCCGAAAACGCGTTCCCCTCAATTGAAACGGGATGCTCATCTTCTCGTTATAGTTTTTAGTAACATTTCGGCCGGAGAGGTGTCTAAAACAAGACTTATCCCGTTCAAAGAGTCGGGATTTTTTTTGGCTATTTCCGTCAGATGATTGAGATGAGAGACTTGAAAGGAGAGGAAAAACACCGATGAACACACTGTTCCACCCCCTCATGGTCCTTCTGGCCGGTGGCGTGTTGGTTGAGGCTCAGGAGTTTACCTTAAGCGTCAAGAACATGACTTTGGACGAATCGCGCTCCTGCCCGGGGGGCTACGGCGGCTACGCGATGGTCATGACCAAGGTGAGTGAGGTGAAAAAAGCGCCGAAGGCCGTCTCCGCGTCGCCTCTTTACGGCAGGATGGATAACGCCAAATCCGAACGGTTGCTGTTCTTTTTGGATGAATCCCAGGGAACCGGGAAGGGATATGACCGACTGGTGGCCGACCTGAACGGCAATGGAGATCTTACCGACGATCCCGTTTTTTCAAAGCTGAAGGAAGGTCCTCAGGAACAAAATGAGGACTATGAGCAGGCCAATTTCGGACCTGTCGAGTTGCCTGAAAGCAAGAGCCAGGGCATCTGGCGCCCGAGGTTTTACGCTGACATGTATCTCTATAACAAGCGCGAGCTGAAGTCCGCCAGCACCGAAGAAAGGCATATTGGCCAGATTCGGATCATGACAGCTTCGTTGCTCGAAACCACAGTGGAGGTCAACGGCATCAAGCAAAAGTTCGGCGTGGTGGATGGCAACTGCAACTTTTCGCTGCCGGATCCGGCTACCGTGACCACAATCCATCGTCGTCCGAACGATCCCGGCAGTTGGTATCTAATGCCCGGTGATTTCTACGTGCGAGATATGAACGGATCCGGCATCTATGACCGAACCGCCACGGAATCGGATGCTCAGATTTTTTCATCGGTTGTCTACTTCAAGGGAAAGCCGTTTTTTGCCCGATTAAGCCAGGATTTAAAAGGCATTCGGTTTGAACCCTACACGGGTGCCACAGGCCAGATCTCGGTTAAGGAAGGAGTGGACAGTATTATCCTGGGCTGGCAAGGAGGCGCTGGGGCATGGGATGGACTGACGCCTGATATCATTGAAGGAAAGGCTGAAGTTCCTGCAGGCGCCTATCGAATAAGTTCCTTCACGTTGACGGGCAAGAAAACCGCCAGTGACTGGATAAAAACGACCAGCCGTGAACTGCCGGAGAAGAGTTACGCGGTCGCGACCGGCAAGATAGTGAGACTCGATGTCGGATGCCCTCTTGTGGTGGAGGTCTCTGCAAACAAGGAAATCGATAATCAAGGAAGGGAATCGAGTTTAATGGGAGCCGCGCGGAGCCTATTTGGGGGCGGTTCGTCCAAGGCCACGATCCTGCGTCTGGATGTGGTGGTTCTGGGAGCGGCTGGTGAACGATACTCCGGTTTCTTTGGATCCGCGGGAGGCTACGTCCCTCCGCCCCGGTTCGAGATCAAGGACTCGACGGGCAAGGAGCTTGCATCTGGGAACTTTGAGTATGGCTGAGGCGGCACCTGCGCGTACTCATGGCGAGTACCTCAAAATGTGGTCGGCAAGAAGGTGAACGTCAGAGCCATTTTTGACCTGGGACCGCTGAATAGCAACGGTAAGCCGCTTGAGAGCAAAGTGATCGAGATGCAGCTTTAGGACTGTCGGCGAGCTTGGGAAAGAGCCGCCGTCATGAAACGCGATCCTGCTCGAAGATCAGGGTGTTCGGGTATAGAGTGCGCGCACTTGATCTGGGGTGACCTGAATTCGGGGATGGAACTTAGAGTCCGACAGGTAGTTAAGGAGGCTGCGGCGGAACTGGCTGACAACGGGGCTCGATTGGTTATCGAGATCAATGCTGCACACGAGGAGGCTGCCTTTGCCCAGTTTGGCTTCGAACACCAAGCCAAGGCGTCGGGCCGTGAACCAATCGTCGATGACTTGGACAGTGGGACGAATGTCCTTTGGAAGCGTATCCAGACACATGACGCCTGACTGAGACAACAGATACCACCATTGCCAATTGCTATGAAAATCGGTTGGGAATTCCGACAATAGTGGGTGGCTGGGATTGCACAGGATGCCGAGGGTATGGGGAGGTTGACGGCCTGTCCAAGCTGTGTTCCAGAAGATGCTCGAGAATCCTAACGCGATCGGTTTCATGCCAATGCTTGCCACGCGGCTTGGAGGAAGGAGCAATAGCACTTTGCCACCGGCCTCAAGTGAGGTCAAAGCGGTCGCGTCAAGCGAGTGTGCGATGGTAAGTTTTGGCGGGATCGATACTTGCGGATTTTTAGGATACACCCAAATATCCCAGTCGTTTTCCCAGTTTGGCGAAGGCGCGCGAATCGCCGATCTGGATTTTCCGGATTGGGCGGGGGGGGAGGCCTGTGCTAGTCCGACGACAAGCTGATAACCCGCGGGGACTGGCAGCGATCGAAGGTCAATTCGGACATTTCCGAGAGAGACCGCGTTGTCGACAGGGATATGTCGGACAGGCCTTTGGTCAGAGGCCAATGCTCGGCCAGTGTCATTGATGAGTTTCCAATAAACGATCATTTCGGTCAAGGGGGCATCGCCGAAGTGCGCGACTTCGAGATCGGCAGTCAGGATTTCCTCGGAGGTGAAGATCCGTTTGGATAATCGGGCTAACGGGACGGTGGTGTTACAGAATCGGCGGTATTCCTCAGGTTTTACATAGCCCTTTTCTTCCCAGAAAGGATCCAAAACGCCGACCAATGCGGTGCCTTGACCTGGGAAATCGTGAAGATCCAGCAACTGGAATCCTCCCATGCCGGGAGTGCGGAGGGCTGATTCGATTTCTTCTTTGTAGCACAGGGTTTGCAGCTTCCCCGAAGCCAGAAGAAACTCCCGGGCTTGACTCCACATATTGTGGGCCTTGAGGGTGTCGCGAAAGATTTCAAAGTTACGGGGCTTGAGATAGCCGGTGTACTTTGGGATTTCCTTGAAGTTAGGATAAACGCACCATTGTCCGATTTCATGGCTGATGACGGGGACGGGGCGAGTTCGAATGTAATCTCGATAGTCAGTTGTTGTTTCAGGTGGGTATGCATTGATGCGGCTCTTGAGTCCCTGGCCCCATCCTTGGATTCGAGGATCGGGAGCGACATGGAATTGGTTTTCTGGGATTTGTGGCCAACCGGCGCCACTGCTGTACAGACGCCGGCTGTCCCTGGCCCGGTAGTGGCTCACCCATTCTTTGAGAAACGCCTCATGGCGATTGCCGCCCGGTTCGTTGCCGTAGAGCAGGAAGACAAAGGAGGGATGGTTGCCGTAGGCTCGCAGGATTCGATCAGCCTCCTGATAGATCCAGGCATCCACAGGAAGGCCATCGCCCAGGGATGTCGATTGATTAGCCCAAGACCCGCATTCCACGTGGAGATAGAACCCCAGCTCATCCGCAGCCGCAAACGCGGCGTCGGGAGGACACCACGAGTGAAAGCGCAAATTGTTTAAGCCGTGGGCTTTTGCAGCGCGAATCACCTTCTTCCAGGAATCCGCATCGACTGGCGGGTGGCCGGTTTTTGGAAAAATAGCGCACTCCAACGTGCCTCGAATGAACGTTTTTCGGCCGTTGACGATGAACTGGGTCCCCTGGGTCGCGATTTCGCGCATACCGAAAAGAACGGATCTTGAATCGCCTCCAGGATCCAGCGCAACCGTGGCGCGGTAGAGAACTGGAGTAAATTCGTCCCATTGCTGGACATTTTCTGTCAGGGGAAGTTCGGCTGCAAAGAAGGCCCCCGTTGGATCGCAGGCGGCTGAAATGCGCTGTTCCACCAGAGGAACAGGCGTGATTTTGGATTCGTTTTGAGACACGGGGCTCAAGGTCAAATTGGCCAGGATTTGGCCTGAGGATCCTGAGGCATTTCCCACGGAAACGCGAATTTGCGCCGAACGCCGTTTAATATCGGGATAGACCTGGATATCATCCACCCAGATAGGAGGAGTGGTTTCCAGTTCGATTCGGCCCACAATACCGTTCCAGTTGCCTTGGGTATGATCGCTGATGCTATGGGAGTTTTCGCCGATATCAATGACCATGCGGTTGTCCACACGCACGGTGAGGACATGGCAACCCGGGCGGATGACCGTGCCCAGATCATACATATGGGGCGTCGAGAGGCTGGTGTTTGTCCCCAAAATCCGGCTATCCAGCCAGACCTGGGTCTCCCAATGCGGGCGTTCGAGCCTGAGCACGATCCGCTGGCCATGCCAAGCAGCGGGAATTTCGATCTTCCGCTGATACCAGGCGGCTCCGGCATAATAGAGCTCAGGTTGCAGCCAAAAAGGAACCTTCACATGCCCAGGCTGGCGGTATTCTTCATATCGGGGATCTGTAAACCAGGAACGATCGACGATGCCGCCTGTCCACTGGGTATCGACAGACACGGGTTCTCCTATACCTTGGGCGGACAGACAACCGGGCAGTTTGAACCGGCCGGATAACTGTCTCTCAAACCATCGCTCCTCCAAACCGCGATTGTTGCGGTCCAATTCAAAACGCCACGAGCCTGCCAGTGAAATCCGATCCGCTTTTACGATGATCGAAAGGGGCATGATCAAGGCACAGGCAACGCCCAGCCCCAAGGCCTGTGCAATACGATAAGGCAGGTGTTTTTTCATGGGTATGAGAATAGGATAGCCAATTGTCCCGGCATTTCCAAGGGTATCTGTTCGAGGGGGGGGCAGGCGGGCATAAGCCCCCTCATCTCACGGATGGGAATATACCCAGGCGGGACCGCAGAAAAAGAGAGTGCCAGAGGTCTGAGATCGACGGCTGTCGAGCACCAGCAAGGTGTCCAAATGGAGCGCGCCTCGCGGGACGCCGTCATTTGCGCCCCCCCAATGACCGGCCTCCTTCAACCCGTTGAGATCGAACTCGATCCAACGCCAGCCATTCCACGTAATTTCGGGACCATCGGGCTGAAAGGTTTGACCGCTTTCATCCTGGAGCCGAGTCCGGAGGATGTTGCCGGAACGATCCCCCTTGATCCATAGACCCAAAGCCAAAGGTTTTCCCGCAACAATGGACTTGGCTGTATCCGCGCAACGAACAAAGCGCCAGCCACGATCAAAGCGATAGTCTAATTGCCATTGGCGCGTGAACGGTTGGTCCGATATGGGAGACGCGTTTCTGGAGGAAAGAAGGGCGGTGGCCGGCACGGTCGAATCCCCGTCGAGATGGGCTTGGCAGGTTTCCAGTTTAACGGGGACAAAGCGTCGTTCAATGCCCGGGACCACGTCATTATGGTCTTGGTCTGTCAAGGACACCTTGATCGTGCCTTCGGGGGGCCTCAAGGAAGAGTGGATGTGATAGTCGAAGGTTTGTGGTTGCCATCGAACTGGATAAGACCGGTTGTTGATGATCGCCTGACCCTGAAAGGCCTCGCCCGAGGGATTATGGAAGCCGAGCCGCACGCCGGTTTCGACCGGCGCCAAGGTCAGCAAGAGCGGATTACTTACGCTGAACCGGTATGGCTCGGCGAAACGAGTTAGAAATCGCCAGTGATTGTCGTCGCTGTGCTCGGAGAAGACGGCGTAAACATAAACGACCGCGGGCCCATTGGCTCGAGTCGGATGAAACGCAAAGTCCACCAGCCATTCCTGTCCTGGCGCCAGAATTTTGCTGTGAGGAAAACGCATTCTGTTTTCCTCATGAAGAGAGGAAAAGATGGCGGCCGACTCAAAGGCTCCAGCCGGAACGTCTGGGGTGATTCGATCGCGATCGGGTCCGCTCAACTGGACGCGGATGCGGTCCGGAAATGGATTTCGGACGCGCACGGCTAATCGCGCGGGCTGAGCCGCGTGGCCGCCGCGCAGCAGAGACGGCAGCGGACCCTGGATTTCGAGCGCGGCTCGAGCCATGAGGGGACGATTGGATTTCAAGAAGGTCAGGAAGCGGGGAAGGGGGGACAACTCGATGCGAAGCGAACCATTTTCGCTGCGATTGACCCGTGCGGAGGCTCCAAAGGCATCCACCATCGACACGTCCTCGGGGGAGGCAATCTGGATGGGAAGTTCGCGGGTTTGGGGTTTGTCGGTGATCCAGCAGGCCAATTTTTGGATGCCGGCGCGGTTGGTGAGCAAGAGAAGCCACGTGTTGGCATCCGGAAGGAGTCGGCGCGCGATTTGGAATCCGGACAGTTCCCGGCCCATTGTTTGAATGGCGCGGTAACTGGGTTTTGGCATCAGCTCGTGAGTGACAACCCCGAAATTGTGTTCATTGTAGTTGGTATCTGTCCCGTCATTTTTCCAGTCATACCAGATCGAGAGCGGCACCCCCAGATGCAGGTTGACCAACTGTTGTCGGACAATAAAAGCGGCCTGGGTTTCGAGTGAAATCCCTTGGGCATGGGTGGCATAACCCCATTCTCCACTAATGACCGGGAGGAATCTTTTTTCCGGCGGTGCGTAACGTTCGATCATCGTGCGGAGTTTAAAGAAATCTGTGGCAACGGTCTCAGGGCTTAGACTGTAGTTACGATACGGGTGCACGCTGATCCCGTCCAGATAGCGCAAGATGCCTGACTGAAACAAATCCTCGAGGAATTTCCAGGGAAATCCGGAAGAGGCGGGTGCGAGAAGGGTGGCTTGAGGATCGGCCGCGCGAACGGCCTTGCAGGTGGCTATCGCCAAGGCTTGGTATTGTTTGACATCCGGTTGAGGTTTCCAGAATCCGATGTTGGGTTCATTCCAGATCTCCCACAAAATGCGTCGTCCCTCGAAATGTTTGGCTGCGGCAGCCGCCCAGCGGGCAAAGGCCGCCACACTCTCGGTTTTGGCGGGTGACGCGACAGCGCGCACTTCTTTTCCGGATACCGGATCCCGACTGGTGATGATGTCCTCATACAAGCCATTGGAGTAATCCAGAATGTAAAGGGCGCGCAAACCGCGGTTTTCGAGGTTGGCGGTGAGTTCGTCGTAATCCGCCCAGGTGTATTCCCCGCGTTTTCGTTCGGTGCCGCTCCATGAGAAATCCATGCGAACAAACTTGAAACCTGCCGCGGCAATGAGATCCAGATCCCGTTCGTGCCCGCGCGTGAAATGGATATTGATGCCGACGCCTTCGGGCAGGACAGCCGGGGGAAGATGGGAGGCGGACGTGTCGCTTGCCGGTAACCATGCCGTCAAACCTATCCAGATTGAGGCAGCCAAAAGGGCACGCAATTTCATGGTGAGTAAATGTTAAAGGGACCCCGGATCCGACTCAACCTGAATTGTCCGTCTCAAGCGAGCGCTCGCGCAGCTCGATGGATCGCGCCGAGGGCGAAGATCAACGGATAAAGTTCCTCATCATACCACAGCGAAGCGAAATAAAGCCCGACCGGCGCCTGGGAGAGAACCGTGCCTTTCCGAGTGGTTTTCAGCAGCCACTGGAAGCCGCGCTGGACGGAGGGATGGCGAACGTTTCCCGCGGAGATCAAAGCGCTCAAGGCCAGGCTGGTTTCCTCCACAGAACCGGCAGTGGTCAAGTGCCCCCCCCAGCTGCCCTCCGATTGTTGCGCCGAAAAAAGCCAGCTCATGGCTCGCGCCCGCATCGTCTGAAATTGCGCCGAATCTCGGGGATGGATTTTTTCAAGCGCGATCAAAACCTGGGCGGTGCCATAGGTAAGGTTCTGCTGGCCCGGCGCGCGCTGATTGCCAAACCACAGAGGCGCCCAGGAACCATCCTTGTTTTGCGCGTCCCGCAGATAGCCAAGACCGCATTGTCTGAACTTGTTCAGTGGTTTTTGCCAGGAGTCCGGCAGGTGCGGCCGCCAGGTTTCGGCCGCTAACAGGGCATGCGCAGTGATGTCCGGACAACTCCGGTCAAAAGGCAGTTTGCCCCACCCCCGGCAGAAGGTGGGCATCCCGCCATCCCGATTCTGCAAATCGAACAACCACCGGAGCCCCGCCTGCGCCGACGTGAGATTCGAGAGATTATCGGATCCAAGTCGGTGCAGGGCGAGCACGGCTCCAGCGGTGTCGTCGGCATCCGGAACTCCGCCCGCCAGGTCCGTCCAGGCCCATCCACCGGGAGCGGCCTGGGTAAACGGGTGCGTCCGGGTATGTTGTTGGACCAGCAGCCAGGAGAGGATTCTGGCCTGTTGCTCCGGGGAAAGCACCGCGTTGAGGTCGATGTCGGCGAGCGCATGGTTGAGGGTGAGCGTAGTCAGCCAGGTTGCCAGGTTCGAATCAATAGCCCAGCTGCCGTCAGGACGCTGGGCCGCCTGAAGGAAGGCGACGCCTTTCTCGCACACCGGATGCTCCCGATAATTTGACGCAGCCAACGACATGACGACAAAGGCCGTCAGTGGAATCGCCTCAAGAAAGCCACCCGTGGAAGGCTGGATTTGGGTCAGTAACTTCAGCGCGCCCGGAGTGATAAGGTCACGGAGCAGATGTTGTGGATGATGGGCCGGCGGTCCAGACTTGTGCCTGACCAGTCCGATGGCAATGAGCGCTGGCAGGGCATAACTCACTACCTGAAGGTCCAACCAACGAAAAAGAAAACGCGGCATTCGGGAAAGTTCGAAGGGCAACCGGGGCACCCATGTCCAAGCGCCTGGTTCGGCTCCAAATCGTCCGGTCAAAGCACAGACTGTCAGAATTGGAACAGAGAAAGTCCGGTCCTTGCCATAGATACGCAAAAGGGCGTTCTGAATAGAGGCCGGCTCCAGATTGCCCATCCTGGCAGACAGCCAGGACACGGCCCGTGAAATCACCGAATCAGCCTCTTTTTGGGCCAGGGACGACAATACACTCCAGGCCAGCAGCGTGGTGCTCAGATTGCTCGGGCTCTCCGGGGTGTCTCCCCAACCGCCATCCGAATTGGCGTGGCCCGACAACCAATGCATGCCGGATTCGATTCCGATACGATGCTCGTCTCGATTGATCCGTGCCAATGCTAACAGGGCCACTGCGGTGGACAGGGCGCTGCTCGATAACCGCCCGGGCCAGAATCCCCGAGGATCGAACGTCGCCTGCAATCTCATTCTGAGGTTTTTCTTCGCTTGACGCAGGTCTTCCGTTAGATTCATCGCCCGGTTGTTGTCTCCAGCCGCGATCATGTCCCGCAGTGTATGACGGCCATCGTTTCCTTATCAACCCGGATTTCATAGGCCCAGATCCCTGCGGATCGTTATCAGACAGCGAGGAAGGCTGAAGGTTCTTTCCGAAGAGTCGATGCTCTGGATTGGTCTTGTCGGCTCGGGATCCTTTGCATCGATATATCGTGGCTTGAGACGGCAAAGGTTCTAGGAAAAGAGGATGATGACAGTCTTTGACACCCGGTCACTGCCGGTTCATTATCCGGGAATGAACCACGCGCCTGATCCCACCCGATGCGGCTGTGGGCAAGACGGTTTGCCTCTACCCATCTCAAACCACTCCAGGTTTAGTCCTGTTCCCAGTCCTTTCGGCTTCACGTTGATCGAGTTGCTGGTGGTGATTGCCATTATCGCCATCTTGGCCGGCATGTTGCTGCCTGCCCTCGGCAAGGCCAAGAGTCAGGCCATCACTGCCAGTTGCCGCAGTAACGTGAAACAGTTCGGACTGGCCTCTCACCTCTATGCCCATGATCAGAATGATACCCTGCCTTTTGCCTGGGGAGACAGCCACAATCCCGATGCCAACAACTTCCACGGCCTTCTCATGCCGTACATGCGCTCCTCGGAATTTCGCGCAGGCACCGCGACCACCAACAGCGATTTCGCCTACAGCATTTTCAAGTGCCCGGTCAGGATGAAGGAAAATCACTATCGCAAGAACCAAAAATACACCGGCACCGGCAATCCCTGGAAAATCAGCTACGGAATGAATCAGTATAATTCGATCAATTTTCCCACAACGGGCGGACAGTTGCCGTCCGCAAAGACTGCCAAGCTATCCTCGGTGCGCAATCCAGCCAGCACATTCCTGATTTCGGATCTCTCCTTCGAACTGAATCATCCCGCCATCATCTATCTCGGAAAGTCGTCCGAGGGCTATTACGACGTCGGCTATCGTCACAACCAACCCCATCCCAATGGCCGGGCTCTGATCGGCTTTATGGATGCGCACGTTTCTTTGGTTGGTCCAAAGGAAACCAATGGCATCCTGATGGAATTCAAGAAGTAGGCGATAACTCCCAGCAGAGGTTGGTCCAGCCTTCTGCTATCTTCCTGGAGATGGGCTATTTGCCGGCTTCCTGCGATACACTTGATGGCCGCAAACCAAGCCAAGAACGATCACGGCTGCCCATGCGGCGTCGGCTGGTTCAGGGACTGCCAAAGGCGGCCCGATCATGTCTTGTCCGTATTGGGCATCCGGATTTGTTGAGTGCCACCAAGTCGTTTGATAAGGATAGACGCCCGAACCGTTCTGGCCCCAATTGCTGTTCAATCCCAGAGTGTAGTAGCCATTGGCACCGGTCACCAGAGCCGTGATTTCGGGGCTCGCGGAAAACGTAAAGGCGTTCCCATATACTGCGTGCCATATCGAGAGTTGCAAGGCCGCACCCTCGTTTGGCGTGTCAGCTTGTGAGGAAAAGGTATTGTACAGATAGGCCGCCATTTTGCCGCCGTTTGCCTGCCAATAAGGATTCTCCGCAAGTGCGGAGGAGGGAAAAGATCTCGCCTCAGCTGTAAAATCGGTTGAATATTGGTAGAGATCCACACAGTACGCCGCGAAGGAGTTGCCGTAGCCAGGCGGAGGCGTGGTTCCGGTTGTAAAAGTGAGAGTGAACTCGCCAACGTCAACGCCGCTGTAAGATTTCGCGGTTTGGCCGGCAATTGCAGCAAGCGATACGTTGCTCACCCTTGCGTAGCGATCCGTAGTCAGGCTTTCAGTCATGCTATAGGTGCCAAAAACTTCATAAACCTGAGCTCGAGCCTGGAGCCCTGATATTGCGATAATTCCAGCGCTTACGAGCAGCAATCTCGAAATTCCCTCAAACCTTCTCTCGCGTTTCTCACTCCCAAACCACATTTTCTTCATCGGTAAACCCTTTTCTCGGCAGGCACATGCCAAAATTTTTAAGGCCTTTAGTCAAGATCATCAAGGTCTTTTTGTCGAATTAAACAGGGTCATTCGGACCTATGATGAGGCAAGTGTTGATTATCGATTGTGATGGGATTCCCCATTTGCCTCGGGATTAGCATGAATCATGCCTTGATCATTGTTGCGAAGACCGACGGTCAGTTTTTCGGCGTTTAATAAGTTTTTTCGACAGCCATTTGACAAGACGTGGTTTTGGGTTTTATTGAAAATGCTGATGTATAAACCTTAACCTTAGGAAATTATGCCAATTCCCGTTGGAACAAAAGCCCCTGAGTTTACTCTGAAATCCAAACAAGCCACCGGTCTGGTGGATGTTTCCCTAAGCCGGAATCTCGGCCAGAAGAACACGGTTCTGCTGTTTTTTCCCCTCGCCTTCACTGGAGTTTGCACCAATGAAATGTGTGAAATATCAGGGGGACTTGCGACATACACGCAACTGAAGGCGGATGTGATTGCGATCAGTGTCGACAGCCCCTTTGCTCAGGAGGCATGGGCGCAGAAGGAAAGGATCACTTTAACCCTGGCCAGCGATCTCAACAAGAAAGTCGCCGAGGCTTATGGAGTGCTGCTGCCCGACCTGATCGGCTTGGGATCCGTGAGCGCGCGCGCGGCCTTTGTCATTGACAAGAACGGAATCATCCAATACAGCGAACAAACCGCGACGGTAAAGGATCTGCCGAATTTTGAGGCGATCACGAATATTCTGGCCAAGTTGGGGTGAGATCGGGTCCAAGGTTTCTCCGAGGAGAGAGCCGGGGGTGCCGTTGGCGTTCTGGCTGGCAAGAGCGGTAAGCCGTGGCTCGAAGTCCTGTCTACGGTTGGTTATCCTTATTACTGTCGGCGGTTCCATGGCGGTCGCATCATTGCTGGCCTCGACCGAGACGACAAATGCGACAAGAGCATTTGAGGTTCGTCTGGCCGACTACCAAGCCAGTTTACAACGGGATCCCACCAATACCGCTCTCTTATTTGAGATTGCGGACTTCTGTTTTGACCATGGGGCACAGGAGAATCCTCGGGCCGTGGTCCTTGCCGAAAGCTATTTTCGTCGCCTCCTGGATCTGAATCCCAGCAATAGCCTAGCTCGAGTCATGCTGGGCAGCACGTTAACGATGCGGGGCCGTGACGCCTTTTGGCCCACGGCAAAGCTGCGACATGCGCGAGAAGGACTTCGTGAGATGGACACCGCCGTGGCCCAGGATCCCCAAAACCCTCGCGTTCGATTTGAACGAGCCGTTAATAATGTCCACATGCCCAAGTTGATGCAACGCGAGGAGATCGTGAAAAGTGATCTGGAATGGCTCTGGAGCCTGGCGAATTCAGAATCCTCAAGTCTTACACCGTCCTTGCGTCAAAATGTCGCCCTTTATTACGGGGTTTTTCTCAAGAAAAGCCATCGGTCGGAGGAGGCAGAAAGGATCTGGCGAAGAGGATTGGAGTGGGCGCCCTCAAGCGAAGTCGGCCACAAAATCCGTAAAAATCTGAAGGGCCCTTTCAGCGCCGAAGAGAGAATTCCACCTTCATTGCACCGTTAGACCCCAGTTTTTTGAGAAAAAAATTGTCTGATCATTCAATTCCCGGCAATCTGCAGCGGATATGCAGCAGGTTAATCTAGGCATGATCGGTGGGGGAACCGTCGGTAGCGGGGTGTACCACGCTCTGGAACAGAATGGAGACCTCATGGCTTCGCGGTTGGGCCTCCAGATCAACATCCTGAGGATCGCCGTCAAGGCTTTGAATGAGCCTAGGCCGTATGCGATTCCCGAATCCCTGATGACGACCGATTGGGCGGCGGTGGTCAAGGATCCGAAGGTTGACGTTGTTATCGAGCTTGCCGGAGGAACGACCGTTGCCCGAGCAATGGTCCTATCCGCCCTGGAATCCGGCAAGCCTGTGATCACAGCCAACAAAGCGCTGTTATCGGCCTATGGAGAGGAGCTGTTCGAGGCGGCTCGGAAGAACAAGGCCAATCTCTATTACGAAGCCAGCGTTGCCGGAGGGATTCCCATTATAAAATCTCTGAGAGAGGGATTCATTGGGAACCGTATTACCCATCTTTATGGGATTGTGAATGGCACCTGCAATTATATCCTGACTCGGATGAAGTTGGAGGGAGCGGAGTTTGAGACAGTGCTGGATGAGGCGCAACGCTTGGGGTACGCCGAAGCCGATCCGTCCCTCGATGTGGATGGTTACGATTCTCTGCACAAGATTGGGATTCTCGCGTCGTTGGCCCATGGTTTTTGGGTGAACCCGCGGGATATTTATGTGGAAGGCATTCGCCAGGTGACTCAGGCTGACATTCGGTTTGCGAATCAGTTAGGCTACACGATCAAGCTGCTGGGCATCATCAAGCGTATTCCCGACCGGGTGGGCGCAAACAACAACGGTTCACATGTTCAGGTGTCTGTTTATCCGGTGCTGGTTCCTCATTCGCATGTGTTGGCCAACGTCAACAATGTGTTCAACGCCGTCTTTGTGCGAGGCGATCTAGTCGGGGACACTTTGTTTTATGGGCGAGGGGCTGGAAAAGACGCGACGGCCAGTGCGGTGCTGAGCGATATTGCGGATGCGGCGTTGGATTTGAAGTTCGACACCAAGTGCCGGGTACCTCCTTTCGTGCCGCACGAAAAGCAAGGGGCTGTTCTGCCAATCGACGCAGCCGTTTCGCGGTATTACGTTCGGATGCATGTGGTTGATCAACCCGGTGTGCTGGCCAGTGTGGCAGCCCTTTTTGCCGAAAACCACATTGGCATTTCGTCCGTATTTCAACCCGAAGGCCACGAAGGCCAGGGGGTCCCGTTGGTCGTTATGACCCACGAGGCTCCGAATGCCGCCATGCACAGTGCTCTGGCCAAAATCCGTCAACTGCCCGTCAGTCTGGCCGAACCCCGCATGATCCGGGTGGAAGATTTCGAATAATGCGTTGCTTGATTTCCAAGGATTTGCGCGTTTCGAGGTTCATGGGCGCAATACGCGTAACTTGGTTCTGGGGCGGTCTGATTTGGGGCGCGGGTATGGGGCGGAGCCCGTGCCCGCAGCCCATGGCCATTTCAAGAGGTGCTTAGTGGTCTAATCCATAAATCCACTAACGTCAGTGTATTTATGGATTAGACCCGTTAGGCGCTGGGCTGGTCCTTTGGACACAGCCGCGCTCCGGGCCATAATGAGTTTCTGGGGCTTCGGGGATCCCCCTTTACTCGCAGGATCCAAGCTGCTAGTTTCGGCGCGGTTTTAACATGGCTTTGATTGTACAGAAATACGGTGGGACCTCGGTCGGCAATCCCGAACGAATCAAGAACGTGGCCGCGCGCGTTGCGCGCTGCCGCCAGGAAGGACACAAGCTGGTGGTCGTGGTTTCCGCCATGAGCGGGGTGACCGACAGCTTGATCAAACTCGCCAAGGAGCTCATGCCTTTGCCCAACGAGCGCGAGATGGACATGCTCCTGGCTACGGGCGAGCAGACCACAATCGCCCTGACGGCCATCGCTTTGCACGCCCTGAACGTGCCAGCCATCTCCCTCACCGGAGCTCAGGCCGGCATTGTGACCGATGGGGTCCATACCAAGGCGAAAATTAAGAACATCACCCCAAAAAAGGTGCACGCGTTGCTCGATGAGGGCCAGGTGGTCATCGTCGCCGGATTTCAGGGCCAAACTATGGAAGGCCAGATCACCACCCTCGGACGGGGAGGTTCTGATCTCACCGCCATTGCGTTAGCCGCCGCCTTGAAGGCTGATCTCTGCCAGATTTACACGGATGTCGACGGAGTCTATACCGCCGATCCGCGCTTGGTGCCCGGAGCTCGCAAATTGTCCGAGATTTCCTACGACGAAATGCTCGAACTCGCCAGTCTGGGAGCTAAGGTCATGCAATCCCGGTCGGTGGAGTTTGCCAAGAAATTCGGCGTCGTGTTCGAAGTTCGTTCCAGTATGAATGAGAATCCAGGAACCCTTGTGAAAGAAGAAACCAGAAGCATGGAAGATGTCGTTATTCGCGGCGTCTCGCTCGACAAGAACCAGGCCAAGGTCACCGTAGTGGGCGTGCCGGATCGTCCGGGAACCGCAGCGCGGATCTTCAAAGCGCTCGGGGATGCCGCGGTGAATGTGGACATGATCGTTCAAAACGTCAGCCATGCCGCCGCCTCGCCCTGCACGGATCTCTCCTTCACGGTCGATAAACCCGATTTGCTCAAGGCCCACAAGGTGATCGACTCGCTTAAGAGCGAAGTGGCCTTTCGGGAGGTTACCGCCGATGAGAACATCAGCAAGCTTTCCATCGTTGGCGTCGGCATGCGCAGCCATTCCGGGGTGGCCGCCAAGATGTTCGATGTCCTCGCCAAAAATGGCGTCAATATCGAGATGATCTCCACCAGCGAGATCAAGATCTCGGTTGTGATTGAGCTCGCCAAGGGCGAAACCGCTCTTCGAGCCATTCACGAGGCTTTCCATGCCTGAAACAGGCTAGAAAAGGTCGTGTAAATTGGATATTTCAACCGAAAAACTCAGTCATGCAGCCATTGTCAGGGCCATCGGGCGGCTCGACGCCGCAGGCGCCCCCATGGTCGAGGCCTCTTGCAGAGCCTTGATTCAGGAGAAACCGAAGTATCTCCTCCTCGACATGGCTGCGGTCAATTATGTCAGCAGCGCGGGCCTACGAAGTCTGCTGGTTCTGGCCAAGGCGATGAAGGCCGCGGGCGGCACCCTGGTGCTTTGCAGCCTCACTCCCTCGGTGCGCGAGGTGATGTGCCTTTCAGGATTTGACAACATCCTTACGCTGGCCGCGGATCGTTCCGCCGCCCTGCGTCTTATGCAGTAGCTCCGGGCAGTCCGGCGGTGTAGTTCGAACTCAAGCGACGGAGCAATGCCACGAGTTCGCCCGGGGTATCAACCGGAGCCTGGCAGGTGTTTCCCTGGCAGACTTGAGCCGCCGGCTGTTTTGTCGCGATCGGATCAGGGGAGGGAGAGGTGTCAGAAGATTCCCTTGATCGGCAGATGATCCTGTTGGGCCAGTAGATCTGATGAGCCGTCTCGATCAACGCCTGCGTCCTGGGGTCACTTGTGGAGCCGCTGATCGCGATACGACCGGGAGCTTGCAGTGAAAAATCCAAGGCCTGTATCAGCATGCCGAAGGCTTCGGGGAACCGGTGGAGCAGGGTTTGGTGAGCGCGCAAGCTTGCTTCGGCAAGCTGCCGCCACTCCGGCCGATCCGTTATTGCGGACAGACGTAACAAGGCGAGTGTGGCCACCGAATTGCCCGCAGGCTCGGCTCCGTCCTGATCTTCCTTGAGGCGCGCGGGAAGCTGGCCCGTTTCAGCGGGCGTCGTCCAGAACCCGCCTTCTATCGGATCGTGGAATCTGACGATCATCGCATCCGCCAGGGATAGGGCGAACTCAAGAATCTTGTCTTCCAGGGTCGTTTCATACAGATCGATCACACCGCTCAGAAGAAAAGCGTAAGCACTCAGCAACTGAACGGTGTCGTGCTCGCCGTCGCGCCACCGATGATACAATGTATGAGTTGTTGAGTCCCAAAGCTGGTTTTGGATGAACTCCAGGTTCTTTTCAGCGCATCGTCGATAGGTTGGATCCTTCAAAATGGCCGCTCCTCGCGCCATAGCTCCCAACATCAGGCCATTCCAGGAAGACAGGATTTTGTCGTCTCGATGAGGCCGGATCCGCCGGGATCGGACCTTGCGCATTTTCTCCAGGGCTGAGTTCAGTAAATGCCCGTCGGCCTCCGACAATTTTTCATGGGCAATCCGGAGCACGTTTTGTCCAGGAAGCGCCTCCGGATCGCTGTGATCGAGGAAATTTCCTTCATCCGTGATCCCAAAACGATGGACGGCAACATTGAACTCCTCAGGGCTCAAGCATCGGCCCAGTTCGGCCTTCGTCCAGCAGTAGAACTTGCCCTCTTTGCCTTCGCTATCGGCGTCTTCAGCCGAGAAGAAGCCCCCCATGGGATGCGTCATCTCACGCCGAACATAGTCGAGGATGCCCCGCGCCACATCCGCATGGCGCTCCTCGCCGGTGGTCAGGAAGACGTCCAAATAAAGCTGGGCCAGCTGCGCGTTGTCATAAAGCATTTTTTCGAAGTGCGGCACCTCCCATCTGTCATCGACGGAATATCGCGAGAAACCGCCGCCCAGATGATCGTAAATGCCGCCGGCGGCCATCCGGTCGCAGGTGAAGACCACTTGGCGCCCTGCTGCGGCGTTCCGGAACCGGTGGCTGGCGCGCAACAACAGACCCCCCAGGCATGGCTGGGGAAACTTCGGAGCTCGGCCAAAACCCCCGTGGTCCAAATCAAAACTGCTCCCGATCTTGACCATGGCTTGCCGTAAAACAAGATCCGTCAGCCCGGCGGGCTTCTCCGGTTCCAGATCGGCCGGTTTCCGCTGGATGTGCCCGATCAGTTCCGCCGCGCCTGATTCCACATCGCGACGGCGTGTTTGCCAAAGGGACTGAATATGTCGCAAGAGCTCCAACAACCCAATCCGTCCGCCTCGTGTTTCTGGGGGGAAGTAAGTGCCTCCAAAAAACGGCCGCAAGGCGGGGGTCAGGAACACCGTGAGCGGCCAGCCCCCCAGTCCGGTAATCGCCACCACCGCTTTCATATAAATCCGGTCCACGTCCGGTCGCTCTTCGCGATCCACTTTGATGCTGATAAAGTGTTCGTTTAGAAATTCCGCGATCCCGGCATTCTCAAAAGACTCCCTTTCCATGACATGGCACCAATGACAGGTCGAATAGCCAATGCTTAGAAACAGCACCTTATCTTCGGCTCGCGCCCGCGCAAAAGCCTCTTCGCCCCAAGGATGCCAATCGACCGGGTTGTATTGGTGCTGCTGCAGATAGGGGGACTTTTCGTCGGCCAGGCGATTGCGTCTTGGAACGGAGGCGGAGAGGGGTGTGTTCATGGCTTCTCACGGTGAGGGGGTCGCCCCCCCCTCAAAAGAAATCCCCCTCCGGTGCAACGGCCGGTTGTCAAACGGAGTCGACTTTGCCGAGTGATTCATCCGTGCCAAACCAACCACACTCTTAGACTTTGTCCAGCGGGAATTGGGACTATCCTCCGCAGGCCTTTCCCCTCAGGCCCGGCCGACAGCCCAATTCCCGGTTGAGATTGTTGGTTTGATTCCTTGACAAAAGTTGCGCAGTCCTGGTATCCAACTTTCCCAATTCATGAAATTTATTAGTGACGCATACACAAGATCCCGGATGCTTCCAGTTGTCTTGAACTGCCTTTTGTGTGTTCAACTCTCCGTAGTCGATGGATCGGCGATTCTTTTCAGTTTCACCGGCGATCCTGCCTATCACACCTCGGCTCCCACTGGAACTCTCAGCGGAAGCGGTTGGGAATACGAAGGATCCTGGGGATCATACCTGGGCACGGCGATTTCGCCTTCGCATTTCATTACCGCGACTCATGTTTATGGATCGGTGGGAGATGTGTTTGTCTACAATGGCAACTCCTACACAACCATTGCCAAACATGTCAGCGCATTCTCCGACCTGACCATCTGGGAGGTTCAAGGATCCTTTGCCAGCTATGCGCCGTTGTATACCGGCATCGACGAATGGGGCAAAGACCTCATCGTTTTTGGACGCGGGACCCAACGGGGCGCGGCAATCACGGTTGGATCCGAGGAAAAAGGCTGGAGATGGGGCCAATCGGATGGGGTCCAAAGATGGGGACAGAACACGGTGAGCGGTATCGCGTCAGGGGGAGCCACCCTGGGCCAGTTTCTGGTTGCTGACTTCGATCGAGACGCCGGCAAGAACGAAGCCCACCTCTCGCGAGGAGACTCCGGCGGTGGGGTCTTTATCCAGGACGAGGGCATCTGGAAATTGGCTGGGATCAATTACGCCGTGGACGGTCCGTTCAGTCTGAACGGGACCACAGGCTCAGGGTTCGACGCTGCCTTGTACGATGCCGGCGGGCTTTACTACTACGCAAACGGAACCTGGCATTTACGGGAAGACCAATCCCAGGACATTGCCACTTCATTTTATGCGACCCGCATCTCATCCAATCAAACCTGGATCCAGAGCATTGTGGCTGTGCCCGAGACCGAGTATGCCACAACAGCGGCATGTGTGGGTTTGGCCGTCTTTGCCGCCTGGTGTCAAAGGGGACAACGGCAGCGCCCCACTTAGGGTCCGTGCAAAAAAAACTTCCGATTTTGGCGGGAGCGCCGCCGGGTCAGATGCTAGGCGCGTGGGCGGGAGTGTATCCTCGGCGATACTCGACCGTCCACGCAACAACGCAGATGACCCGGCGCCGCCCCGCCCCGGAGGGCTGCGAGGCTTTGGCTCGCTGGCTTCGTTACTCCTCGGTCAGAGACCGCTGCGGGTATCTTCCCTCGTCGAGCCTCGCCAGCGAGCCAAATCCTCAGCTGCAAAATCGGAATTTATTTTTGCACGGACCCTTAATCCTATTTCGGGGATAAATCGATGCAGGCGCCTTCCTTGGTGCTGCGGACGTAGAGGCGACCGTTGCTTAGAGCCGGCGTGCTCCAGCACTTGCCCTCGATGGCCTTTAAACGGCCCACTTCCTGATACGCCGAAGGTGTGGCTGCCACAAGAACAAGAGTGCCCTGATCATCGAGCGCCAGCAGGTGGCCGTCCGCCAAAATCACATTTCCAGGACCAAAGCCGTTCTGGGACCATTTGATCACGCCTGATTCGAGTTCGACACATTTCAAGGGGCCGCTCCCGAATTCCTTAAAGCTAAACATGCCATAGAGATGGCCTTGATAATAAACCGGTGTGCTCCAGTGATTGGGCAATTCCTTCGGCTTGCGCCAGACCTGTTTGGCGGTCATCTTGTCGCCCTCACGGGCAATTCGAACCAATCCCGCCCCGACATCGTAACCGGCCGAGCAGTAGACCCAATCCCCTGCGACGACCGGCGATGCGGCTGTGGAAACCTTGTATTCAAAGGGGTATCGCCATAAGACGCCCCCCGTGGACGGCTCAACCGAAACCAATCCCGATTGCGCAAAGAAAATAACCTGACGCATCCCCTGGATCGTGGTTGCGATAGGCGTGGCATGGGTCATCTTGTCATTCTGACCTTTCCAGGCGATCGCCCCGTCCTTTTTCTTCAGAGCGACCAGGCATTGGTCCGAGCCGTTGGCATTGACATAAATGAACTCGCCTTCAATCAAAGGGGAGGCGGCATTCTGCCAAGGAATGAGCTTGCCCCCGAATTCTTTGGCCAGGTCCTTTGTCCAAAGAATCTTGCCTGTTTTGGCGTCCAGGCAGTGAAGGACAAGATAGGCGGTGTTGACATAAACCCGGCCGTCCTCGATCGATGGCGTGGACCGCGGCCCGTCGCCCCCTCGATTCTCTTTGGTGCCAGAATCCCCCCCGCCGTCGTATTTCGCCAGGCCCACGGGTGTCGCCCAGAGTTCATTCCCGCTGGCCGCGTCCAGGGCAACGCAGACCTCCTGGCTGGAACCATTGGCGTCGCGCCGGATCAGAGTGCAGGCAATGCCTTCCGCCACCGCAAACGAGCTCAATCCATCCGTCAGAGGAGCTTTCCACAGAATTCGCGGTTCAGCCTCTTTCCAGGCCTTCGATATTTTCTCTGTGGAAATTCCATTGTGAGCCGGGCCTCGGTAGCAAGGCCAGTTTTCGCCAAAGGCTGATGATGGCGACAGGACAACGCATAAAACGCCCAAGGCGATGCAACACTTGCCGAAATGATCTCCGATCGCAGATAATAACGTCATAATCATGAATGTAGGATTTATGGATAACTTAAAGTCGCGACCTTTTATTTACCAGTCGGTTTCGTCGCTCGATTGGGATAACGCGGTTTGGAGATTTGCGGAGGCGGATCTTTCTTAAGCAAGCGAAGGGTTTCATCGATGGCACGCTCGAGTTGAGGATCGGAGCCCTTGGCCATTTGAGCGGGATCGTCCACCACCGGAATGTCCGGATCGACACCGTAACCTTCAATGATCCATTCTCCTTGGGTGCTATAGATGCCAAAGGTGGGAACAGTCACCGATCCGTTGTCAATCAGCTGCGGGGCTCCTGTCATTCCGATCAGGCCGCCCCAGGTGCGAGAGCCGATCAGAGGTCCGAGTTTAGCCTTCTTAAAGTAATAGGGGAACGCGTCGCCCCCAGACCCGCTCCAGCCATTGATCAACATCACTTTGGGGCCTTGATGGGCGACCGACGGCCACGGCCAGTCTCTCCCGTCTCGAACCCCCCAGTAATTCAGGAGTGGACGATTCAGAAGTTCAATGAACCGGTCCGGGATCTGTCCGCCGCTGTTAAACCGCTCGTCGATGATTAAAGCCGCCTTTGTGAATTGAGCGCGGAACTGGCGGACCAGTTCGGTCTGCCCGCCTTGGCCCGTATCCGGGACGTAGACATATCCGACCTTCCCGCCGGAAGCCTCCTCGACGCGTTTTCGATTCGCCTCGATCCAGGACAGATGACGCAATCGCGCTTCGCTCGAGAGGGTCTTGACCAGAACCTCGCGCGCGCCTTCTCGAACAGGTTTGTCGTTGACCAGCAGTTGGATCGTTTCGTTCGCCATGCCCTGGAAAGCCGCCCATGGATCGAGCGCTGTATCCAAGGCCATTCCATTCACCGCAAGAATGTAGTCGCCTTCCTTGACGTCGATGCCCGGTTCGCGCAAGGGGGACCGAACGGAATTGTCCCACGGAGCCGCCTCCAGAATTCGTTTGATCCGGTAGGCGCCGTTGTCGAGGGAGAAATCGACTCCCAGATAGCCCACGCCGCGCTGAGGGGCGCTCTCAGTCGCGCCTCCACTGCGATAGGTGTGCGAGGCGTTCAATTCCGCGATCAGTTCGCCCAGCAGATAGTTGACATCCCAGCGCGTTACGGCGTCTTCCAGCATAGCTCCATACCGTTCCCGCATGGCTTTCCAGTCGACCTGGTGCAAGCCCGGATCGTAGAAATAGTCCCGCTCCAACCGCCAGGCATCCGTGAACATCTGCCGCCATTCCGCCATCGGATTGATCAGCGCTTCCAGCCCGCCTGTATTGAGCTTTTTGTCCATTTTCTGCCCTTCCTTGGGTTCAATGATGGCATAGTCTCCACCCTGGCGAACAAGCATTTTTTCCCCTTTGGCCGCCAGTTGTGCGAATTGGACATTATCGAGGATTGCTTTTTCCTCCCGTTTCTCCAGATCATAAAAAAGCAGTGGGCTCCTGTCCTCGTCGGACCCGGTGCGGGGCAGGCGGCGATATATTAACTTGCCTTTGACAGCGGCGAGATCGGCGTAACGTCCGGGTTTGGGCGTCAACACGACACCTCGCGCCTCAAAACCCTCCCGATCGATCTCGAGTGTCTTGGGCGGGTCAGTTTTTCCTGCGCCTTTTTCAGCATCGGCATTTTTCTTCTCTCCGTCCTTGCTCTCTTTGCCCTGCTTGGATTCTCCCGACGCGTCTTTGTCTTTGGCGCTGTCTTGTTTGTCTTTGGAATCGGGTTTGTCTTTCTTCTCCAATTCTTCGTCGTTTCGAGGCGCCAGTGGAGAGGGGACATCCTTGCGGAGCGGAACGGCGATCAGATTCTGTGTGTTTGCATAAATCCAGGTGTTGTCCAAGTCGCTGTAAATCGGGGCGAAAGTCCTACCCGAGCGGTAGTACAGGTACTTGTTGTCGGGATCGAAGACTGGTTCCTCGTCGTTGTAATAGCCACTGGTGACTTGGTATCGGCATTTCTCGAGGGTGTCGTAGAGAACAATGGCGCTGTTGCGATTGGTTTGATCCGCGGCGTAGGCAAGCCAGCGGCTGTCGGCTGACCAATTGAAAGAAAAACCATTCAACTCGCCATGGTACATCCAGAGTTGCCGGTCGATCGATCGGGTCTCGCGCGTTTCCCGATCGTGCAGATGGATCCCCATGGCTTGGTCAATAAACACGAGTTTCTTGCTGTCAGGCGACCAGGCCGGTGGGTAGCGAAAACCCGCCCCCAAAGAGGTCGCCACAGTCTCTTCGCCGGATCCGTCGGCGGCCCGGAGGGTCAACTCGTACTCGCCGGTCCGATCGCTGAAAAAGGCCACGTTGGTGCCATCAGGCGACCAGGCGGGAAAACGCTCGGCGACCCCCGGGCTTTGGGTCAGATTTCGGATGATGCCATTCTCCGCGGGAACGGTGAAGATTTCGCCTCGGGCGGAAAAGACCGCCCGTTTGCCCGAAGGAGACACCCCGGCGCTGTGGATGTAGCCGGAGACGTTTTCCAGACGAGGCTTGAGCGTTGCGCGATCGGTGGCCACTTTGATCGAGATTTCACGGTATTGATCGTTCTCGAGATCCAACAGATAAAGCCGCCCGCCATTTTCAAAAACGATGTTGGCCGGACCGATGCTCGGAAAGTGAACATCAAAATCCTTGAAGTAAGTCACCTGACGAAAACGTTTCTTCGGCACTTCGTAAACCCAGAGGTTTGCCCGTTGATGCTCGTCCCGGTCTGAAAGGAAATACAGCCGGTCTTTGTGCCACATCGGCTGGGCGTCATTCGCATCGTCCTCAGTAAGATTGCGGGCGGTTCCGCTGCTGAGATCGAACAACCAGATGTCGGGCGCCATTCCTCCGCGATAGCGTTTCCAGGTTCGGAAATCGACACTGATGGGTGTGTAAGCCAACGTCTTGCCGTCGCCCGAGATCGATCCGAATTCGCCGTAAGGAACGGGTAATTGCTCGGGAAGTCCGCCGGACGAGCCAATCCGATAAAGCTGGTTAAATCGGTCCTTCTGGCTGGTCATCATGGTGGCGTACAGTAGGTCTCGCCCGTCCGGATACCAATCCACCAGCCGATCGGCTTCTCCATGATGCGTAATCCGCTGCGGCACCCCCCCCCCGATCGGCATCACGTAAATGTCCAGATTGCCGTCGTAATTGGCGCTGAAAGCTACCCGCGATCCGTCCGGAGAAAACCGCGGGAACATCTCCTCGCCCCGAGGCGAACTGAGCCGCTGGGCCACCCCACCCGTCTTGGGCACAATCCAGATATCACCCGCGTAAACAAACACAATGTGAGTGCTCGATACATCGGGATAGCGAAATAGCCGGGCGTCAATCGCCGCCGGCACTTCCGTCTGAGCCCCAGCCGCCGGCGCGCTGTAGAGGCACGCGCCCAGTAACAATCCCTCGAGTACTCGCTTCAAAACCAGTTTTTTCATGGCCCAGAATCTGACATGTGGAGAATGAATCGGCCACAGAAAAAACCGTCGGAATCATCCTTGGCAAACAGGGCTGTGATGGATGTCAGAAAAACTCAACTCATGGATGCGCATCAAACGATAGCATTCCCTATCCGACATTCCACGCCGCTGTGCGCCGATGAAATCGCTTGCCACGGCTCCGATGAACCATTAGTTTTTCGCCTGACTCAGGGATTCTCCTTCCCAGGGATCCCGAGACATGTGCGCGCTTAGCTTAGTGGAAGAGCGCTTCCTTCACACGGAAGAGGTCGCAGGTTCAAGTCCTGCAGCGCGCACCATCGATTTTTCGTTTCCTTCAGGTCCTCCGTATTTAGCCTACAATGATTCGCGTTGATTGGCTTCGATTCGGTTAAGTCATTTTTTGCGGTTCAGCGTCCCAACACTGGTCTTGACATGGGATGCACTTGATTTAGCGTTGTTCACGAGCGACGCTCGCTTTGGTTCGGCAATCGTCTGTCTGATATGAACTTCCATATCGAAAGGATTCCTCGTGAAGATCCCATTATCGAAACAGCTCTATGTCCGTTTGTCGGTATGCGCCGGTTTGGTTCCTGTCTTGGCGGTGATGATGTTGGGGGGAACGATTCTTCAACTGGTGGCGCAGTCATCGGACTTCAATTCCGGCACGGATGCAGGCTGGACCCGTTATTCACTTCCGGCCTATGGCGCCGCGACCTTCTCTTACCCATCCGATGACAGCGGAGGAAAAGCCTACCGAATTAGCGCGCCGCCAACCGGAGAGGATGCCCTCGGTCTGCAAAACGCCCGGGCAGGCAGTTATCGGGCTGGGGTGACCTACAGCGGAAGATTTTCTGCGGGAGCCGATATGCTCGCCTGGAATTCCACCTGGCATCAGGAGACCGGTCTGCTGTTTTATTTGTCCGACGCGGGTCTGGGAACCTCCGATGGCTATTCCGCCACGTATTCGTCGGCGTATCAGAACCTTTACATCAGCGCGATTACGGATGAATCCGAGGTAACCATCGGCCAATTGAACGGCATAATCCTCGACCAGACCCACGACTACCGATTGGTCGTTAGCAGTCACGATGGAATCACCTTCCTGTTCCAGTTGTTCGATAAGATGGATCTCGATAATCCATGGGTCTCAGCGGTTTGTCAGGATCCTTTCATGGCCTATAGCTCGGGTTATTGCGGGCTCTTTGTTTTTCAACAGAATTATCCGTCGATGACTGAGGGGGCGGAAGCCACCTTTGACAATTACCTGGCTGCGACGCCCGCGTCTGGGGCGATGCCCGCCACTGTGACCGATCTGAGTCCACCGCCCGGAGGAAAGGCAACCGCCGTTTATCCCACAATCACCGTGGTCGTCCTCGATCGCGATACCAGTGTCGAGGTGAGTTCAATTCGCCTGGCTTTGGACGGGGTGTGGATCCCGAGCGAATCCCTTGCGATTGATCCCCGGGTTCAAAAGAATGATAACCCAGCCAGTGGTCTCAGAGAATTTAGCGGTGCGACGGTGACCCATGCCATAAAGACCTTGTTGCCCTGGGGCAGCCCGCATACGAACACCCTTGTGTTTGCCGACAACACCGGCGTCTGGCGGACCAATACCTGGGGATGGACAGCCGACTATCCCTACCTCAGCGCCAGCAACAGCTTGCCCCTGGGCAGCCTGACCGTCCGTGGATTTGATGTTCGAACGGCGCAAAGCGCCAACAATGGTGACAACCTCGACAACACTCTGGAACGCGCCCGACAACAACTGGCCATCCCGCCCTTGATCCCCGTGGACCTGACGGCCACCAGTTTTGTCCAATTGCTGAGCTGGGATAAAACCGGCACCCCGACCAACGTGCCGGGACTGTGCCCTGGAACTTACATTAACATTGCTGTGGAGTCCCTGGCATATCTGGAACTCACCGCCGGGATCCATCGTTTTCAAATCGACTCGGATGATCGGGCGGGGCTTTATTCGGGGGCCAACCTCAGGGATCCCAACGCGCTGGCGCTCTGGGAGAATCCCGGTAACACGGCCAACAGTACTTTCGAGTTCGTGGTCGAATCGGACGGGTTGTATCCGGTCCGGTGCCTCTGGGAAGAGACCGGGGGCGGCGCGCACCTTTACCTGCGCTCAGTCAATCTCGACGATCTGTCCGAAGTCCCCATCAATGATCCCAGCAATTCGAAGGGTGTTGTGAAGGCCTGGTACCCTCTGGTCTGCCTTTCGGCGTCTTCGGCCGCCGGTCCGTTCGCCGCCGATTCCGGCGCCGTGAATGCCTTGAACCTGGCGGACATCACCAGCGGCGACTGCGCGCCAACTCCCGTCGGTCAGATGGTGACCGGCGGCACATTCACCGTCCCGGTTTCAGGAACCGCGCGGTTCTATTGCCTGGATGGCCCACGACCAACCCGAATTACCAGCTTCGTAAAAAATGGATCGACCGTCGTGATCACCTACTTGTTCTCGGAATAATCGGCAGCAGGATGGAACTTGGGTGTTGGGCGTCGTGAAAGACCGTTTGTTCGGCCTTGACCCACTCCGTGTCCGCTCCAAATTCGTGGCCGGTGTTTGGATTCCGGTCGAACCGAGGAAAATTGCTGCTGGAAACCTCGACCCGCATGCGGTGACCAGGTTTGAACAGGTTGCTGGTTACCCCTAGATCGATTTCGAAACGATTGACTTCGCCGGGTTCGACGAGGCGGGTTGCTGTTCGGGATTCGCCAAACCGGGCACGGAGGATTCCATCACAGAGGTTGTAGGCTTTTCCATCCGGATGAACGTCCACCAGTTTCGCGGTGAAGTCCGTATCCCGTGCGCTGGTCGAGGCATAGAGCATGACTTTCACGGGCCCTGTGACCTCAAGGGCCTGCTCCAGAGGTGAGGAGGTGTAGACGAGGATGTCCTCCCGTTTTTCGAGGGCGGACTGATCGAACGGACCTGCCGGTGGACCCACCAGGTTGTTGCCGCCTGTCGTGGGAATGGGATGGGCCGGATCGTAGGTGAAATGATCCGCGGGTTCAGCCTCGGGCTTCGAGCCGTTGAGCGTGCCATCGCCGGCACTGGTGTTTGCGCGACCGGCGCTGTGCAGGTGCCAGGAAGTGAATTGGGTGCGGGCCAGCGGCCATTCCTGTTCATTGCGCCAAACGTTTTCGCCCATCACGAAAAGTCGCAAGGGCGGCCAGTCTTGCACGCCGGTTTCCTTTCCCTGGAGCCAATACTCGAACCACTCATACTGGAGCTTGCCCAGATCGAGTTTTGCCTCGGCGCCAAAATCAATCTCTCCGACCTTCTGGCTTCCCGCGCCGTGCGCCCAAGGCCCCATGATTACATGTTGATTTCGGCGGACAAGACGGTTCGTTGAACTTGTCCTGACTCGCGCGAAGGCATCCACAGTGGCTTTCGAAAAGATATCATACCACCCGCCCACATTCAGCACCGGCACCGTGATCCGGTCAAAACGATGGTCAATGCCCCGGGCCCGCCAATAGTCGTCATAGGTGGGATGCGCAATCCAGTCGCGCATGAAAAACACGCGTTTGTCGCCCTGTTCATCCCACGATTTCAAGGGAAGATAATGGAAGGCTTGGGTGAGTTTGGCGGGATCAATCTTTAGGCCGCTGACGGCCGTTCCCCAACCGAAGAGCAGCGAAAGTTGGAAGCCCCCGCCCAGGTAAGCGGCATCGTCGTAAGCATGGCAGAACGGCACCACAGGGACCATGCACTTGAGAAAACGGCTGCCTTGCGACGCGGCCGACCACTGGGTCCAGCCTCCGTACGATCCTCCCGCGGTGCCGATGCTTCCATTGCACCACGGTTGATGCCCGATCCATTCCTGAGTATCAAAGCCATCCTCGATGTCATGGCGGAATGGATCCCAGATCCCTTGCGAATCGCCACGCCCTCGGCAGTCCTGGATCACCATCGCATATCCCGCCGCGCAGTAACGCCGCGCATCGCCGTTTTGCTCGTCGCCCTTGCCATAGGGCGTGCGCAGCAGGATCACAGGGGCTGGCCCTTCTTGTTTAGGCAGAAACAGATTGGCCGAAAGCTGGGTGCCGTCCCGCATCGGGACGACCACATTTTTTCGGAAGACAAACGGCGGATTCGTTGGGGTCTGTTGGGCGGGGATCCACGAAGTGACGAGGAACAGGAGAACGGCACACAATGCTCCGACTTTCATGTCCATGGTTATCCTGGATTGCGGGCGCTCCGACAAGAACGAAGATGAAACGAGCAGCGCCGCGCCCCAGCGCGCCGCGCCGTCGAAGACTCACTTTTCCTGAAGCTCGATTTCCCCCGCCCAGTCCTCGTGGGGCGGATGTTTCCGGTAATGCTCGATCTGACGCAGGTAATACTGGGAAGGTTGGTCGTCCGGGCGTAATTCAAGAGTCCGACGGAAACCCGCCTCGGCGGCGGTGAAATTGCGGCAGTGAAACTGGTGCAGGGCTTCCGCGAAACTCTCGCGCCAGGAGCGCGTGGCTTCCGCCTGATCCAGGCCGCCGATGAGTTCATGCACCTCGACCACTCGGTCAAAGCCCTGAAGCCGAAAATAACCCACCATCCGGCTCACCACCCGGCCTTCGACCGATTTCTGAATATCCCGGCTCGCCAGAATGTCTGTGCCCAAATATTTGTTAAGTCCCTCCAGGCGCGAGGCCAGATTGACGCTTTCCCCGATGGCGGTGTAATCAAATCGAACTGAGCTGCCGACGTTGCCGACAAAAGCCAGGCCCGTGTGAAGGCCAATCCGGGTTCGCAACGGCAATCGCCCCTGCGACGTGTTGAAGCTCGCCAGGGCGTCCCGCAACTGCAAGGCCGTTGCGCAGGCCTTCTGCGGGTGATCCGATTGATCCACCGGCGCGTTCCAAATGGCGAAAATGGAGTCCCCCAGAAGCTTGATCACTGTGCCTTGCTGCTCATGCACGATGTTGAGCGACGTTTCAAAATACTGGTTCAACAGCTTGATCAAATCCTCGGTGTGCATGCGGCCCGAGATCTTTGAAAAATGGGCGATGTCGCTGAACATGATGCTGATGGTGACATGATCGCCGCCGCGTTTGCGCAAGTCTGGATTTCGTAACAGCTGCTGGACCCGGGCGGGATCCAGGTGCTGCGACAAGGAGTCTTTCAACAGGAGTTTTTCCGTGTGCAGCCGCATGAAATGGAAAAGCACCGATCCCGACAGGGCGACAGGAAGCTGCACGAGAAGTGTGACCAGCCAGCTGAACCAGGCATGGGCCGACCACAGCAGCGCAACAACCGTTCCGCCCAGCGCAAGGGCGAATCCCACACTCATGGCCAGGGCCGCCCATGGACGGAATAACACCAGCAAATACCCCGCCGCCACGCCTGCCATCAACAAGAGGACCACTTCCCAAGTGTCTGGAATCTTTCGCAGCCACTCCTTGTGCAGCAGATTCAGAAACGCGGTCGCATGCACTTCCACCCCCGGAATAAACTCCCCCGATCCCAGATTCATGGGATGACGAAAGTAATCCCGGGTATCCCGGTAGGCCCCGGTTTGCAGACGGGCCCCTACAAAGACGATTTTATCTCGAAAAAAGCCCGGAGGTGTGCCCTCGGGAAGCACCGCATCCGCATAACTGACCTTGGGCAGCGTGCCTGACGGCCCGTAATAACGCATCCAACCGCTAAACAAATCAGGCCGAATCCCAGGGGGCGTGGCCTGCATCAACTCCAGGGTCTTCCATGGCAAGCCCGGATGCTCATCCATGGCCCCGAAAATCATGCGGACCGTATTGTCGTCATCGCAATCGACGGTTCCCAAGCCCCAGCCCCAGGCGTTGGTTCGGAGGTGATCGAACGGCAACTGGTATTGTTTAAAGGGCGTTCCGCTGGTTTGATCGATTTCCAGGCTTCCGGCCAGAATGGTTTTGCCGTGAACGGCCAAGGCCCTCGCGAATTCACTGTCTTCGGCGGCATCATCGCTTGGATCATCAAAAAGGATATCGAACACCACGCCTCGGGCTTGCTCGGCTCGCAGTGTGTCGATCAGTTTGGCGTGCCATCGTCTGTCCCATCGAGCAAAGCGCTTTTGCTGCAACAGATCGTACGAACGTTCGTCCTGATAAACGATCACCACCTCGTGAGGGGTCTTCAACGGCAGGAAGAGGAAGAGGAGGTCGTAGCTGGTGCGAGTCAGCCATTCGTTGGCCTGGAACTGCCACGCCATCCATCCCACGAACGCGGTGGCCAAGGCCGTTGCCAGACCGCTTTTAAAGCGTTGACTGAACGGCTCAAGCCATGTCTTGGGGGAAGGCATCATTTTTCGGGGTGATGTTTAAAAACGGAACTGCAGCCGGCAGGTGAAGGTCCGATCGCGCTGCAGGTAAGGATGCAGGTTCAGAGGATTCAGATGATAATCCGTGTCCGTCAGGTTCAGGATCCCCACCTGGATTTCAGCCACGCGCCGCGGAAACCGGTACCCGGCAAATAAGTGCACCTGCAAGAAATCGTCCCCTGGCATGGCCGATTCATACCCATGGTTCGATTGGGAATACCAGGAGGATTCCAGACGGCTGAAGAAACCGCACGCATGATGAAAGTCCAGGTAAAGATCCAGCCGGTGCAGGTCGGCCCGGTTTCGGTCATCAAAGATGATCCCCGAGTGAGCCTGAACCGCTTCCGGGATTTCGGGGAAAGCCGTTTCCAGATCGGCACGACTGAATCCATATCGGGCCCCGCATGACCAGTCCCGCCCCAACAATTGATGGATCGAAACCCGCAAGTTTTTTTCCTCATAGTCCAACTTCTGCCGTGTGTTGGAGGCTCCCGCCATTCCCCCCACGCCATAGGCAAACGTCCCCACCCAACGGTCGGCAGCCTGACTGAGTTGTTCAACTTCCAGGCCCAGGTAAGTGCCTGCGCCCAACCGGTGATCGATCCCCACCCCCAGCGTTTCGAACTCGGCCCCCGGCACCAAACCCGCCACGGCCCCCGGCGCGGATTCCGGAATCAGGCTGCGGTAAACCTGAGGAAAACCGCCCATCTGGGCCGGTTCCAGTCGCATGCTTGTATCATAATACATGCCCCCCAGAGAACGCGTCCATGCCCCGTAGACATGGGCGTTGGTCCGAATCGTCCAAATGCCTCCAAGCTTGGGCGACCATTGGTCCGAGGTCTTCTGCTCGTCGGTAATGGGGAGCGTTTCATTGCCGATGGGGTAGTCCAGATGATCGTAACTCAAGCCCGCGTGGATTTGAAAGTCATCCACAACTCGCCAAAAATCGTAAAGATAGACGCTGCCTCGGTTCAAATCGGATTCGATCTCGTCGTAGGCGGGTGGCACCTGGAAAATGGGCGGGGGAGCCCCCGGATATCGGCGCAACGCGGCTTCGGTATTCAGCCAGCCGAACTGAAACCGCCCGCCTCCGATCAGGTTGTGGCGTCCACCGGTCCAGATCTGCTGGAGCTCGAATGAATAGGCCTCCAGCCGGCGTTCGTAGTCCTGCGAAAAATCCGCTGGAAAGAATGTGTTCGGCAAGACCGCTGCCGAAACCACCTGGCCGGGCGGGCTGTGAGTCAGCACCAGGCTGGAAGTGACCGGTTCACGCAGGGTCAGGGTGTCATCCAAACGGCCCGCCAAAAAAAGCGTATGAGATTCTGGAGACCACACCCGATGATACCCCAGAAAGAGATTCGGTTCCTGCTCTTCTTCAATTCGGAGGGTATGGCTGGCGTCCGTCGGATCGTAATACTGCCGGACATCGCCCGCCGCATAATCGTATGTGTTCGCAAAAACCAGGAGGCTGTCCTGGGGCGTCAGTTGCGCCTTGATTTTGGCGTAGAGGGTTGTGGATTCGAGATCGTCGTTGTAACGCTGGCCGTTTTCCTGGCGATAATCCAGATCGACCGCATAACTCAGATGGTCCAGCGTCCCATACTGCGAGGCGGTTTGGCGCCAGTCGCCGTTGCTGCGATACTCCGTGCTCGAACTGAGTCCGATGCGGTTTTGCTCGAACAGTCTCGAGTATTCTTGTTGAGAAACAAACTGCGAAAGGGTGCCCGCTCCCACCGGGGCGAGCAAATGGGCCAACAGCAGCTCGTTGAACCATAGCGTCTCGTAACGCAGGTTGACCTGGCGCGGATCCCGCCAGGCGTCGTAACTGTTGGCCAAAAAAAGGTGGGCCGAACTGTTGGCTGGATCGCTGTTCACCGCCCTTGCCGCCTCGCGCACGCTCACGTCGGACAGTCCCGCGTCCCGGTAAAGCGCGGCCAGGTTCGCGCTGCGCATCGCGCGATCTTGATCCAACAACAGGCGGGATCTAAACAGGCTGCGGTTATCGTTGAGTTCGCGCGAATGTTCCAGGTCGCGGATGCCCTCATTGAGGCGGTGATCCAGTTGCCCCAGCAAGGCGGAATAGAGCCACGCGGTCGGATCCCGGGGATCCAGCTGACGGGCCCGGTCCAGTTCCTGACGGGCATGGATGAGATCTCGGCTTTGGCTGAATGCCTTTCCCAGATAGCTCCGCAGCAAGGCGCGTTGCGGCTCCAGTGTGGCCGCCACCTGCAAATCAGCCCGTCCTTCCTCGACTTTTCCTTGTCGAATCAAACATAAACCCCGCCCCAGCCAGGCATTGGCCAACGCGCTGTCACACACCATGGCTTCCTCGAACCGTTCCCGCGCCCGGTCCGTTTGATTGCGGGCGGCCCAAATGAAACCCTGCAGGGCCATCGCCTGGGCGTTCTTTGGAGACAATTCAAATGCCTTTTTTAAAGCTTGATCGGTCTGCTCTAACCGGCCAAAGCCAAACTCCAACTCCGCCAGGCGCGCCCAGCCGAATCCAAATCCAGGCGATCGGGTGACCGCCTCTCGAGCCGCTTCGAGCGCCTGCTCCAATTCGCCTTCGGCTTGTTCACAATACGAAACTGCGAGCCATTCCGTGGCTGACTGCGGCGTGATTTGCCTTGAAACAGGCTGATTCTGGATGCTCGCGACCACCCACCGCAGGGCGTGAGCCAGTCTCCGGGCTTTGGCGTCCGGGCTTTCATCGCTTGTTTCAGCCGAAAAATCTGAAAGCAGCGCCTCGCTGATTTCGACCCGGCCCATCGACAATAGCAACGCGGCCAGATAGATCTTCTCGGAAACCGAACCGGGCTTGAGATCCGGATCTAACCCGGCAAGGGCCTGCTTCAAATCGCCCTGCCGGTAAGCCTTCGCGGATTCTCCCCATCCTTCGGACAAGGGTTCAGGCAGATCGGACAGATCCAGAATACCCGGATAATACAAACACCATTGAATCACCCGCACTGCCTGTAACAAGGGAGTCTTAACGGGCGGTTCGTCGGGATTCACCACAAGCTGTTCGCCGGATTTCACCTGGTAACTCCGCCCCTCGGCCTGTGCCTCCACTTCGCCATCCAACAGCGACAGAACCGTCCGCCCCGACTCGGCCACGCTGAGGACAAATTCCGTTCCCCGAATCGTGCCGCTGGTCAAGGCCGTCCGATACCGGAACAGACCGGGCTTGTCCCGGTTGAAGAAATACTGAGTTCCGCGTTTCAACAAAACCGCGTCCTCGGCCGAAGGCATCGGAACGACCGTTGTCAGCTCATCCAGGCGCAGGATGCATCGATTAGCCAGGCGAATCGCCGCCCGGCTGCGGAGCCCGGTGCGAACCTGCTCGCCGATTCGAATGACCTGATTGGTCCTCGCCGCCACCCAATTAGTGGAGTTGGCCGGGGCTGATTCCACCGTGCCCTCCACCACCAACAGCACACAGAAGTTGGTTTCCGAACCTCCGGGCGCGGCCCAAACATTCACCGTTGCCACCCAGACCATCCATGCGACAAGAAACGCCACCCAAAAACCTGAAGCCCGGAACCAAGACCAGCTCCTGGCGGACTGTGTTCCCATGGCCATAACGAATGGGAATTACCATAATTCCGCGCCTCGGCGCAATCTTCAAACCCTGGCGAGAACACCCACAGATCAGCTCACATGCTCATCTGATCGAGTGGACGACCCTAGCGCGTGATCAGCGATCGAGGTTCAGGCTGGAGAAACATCACATGCGAACACTGGTTCCAGACCGAAATCCCGTCGCGCTTGCGCCAGATTCACCTCAGCGCTGAATTCCCCCTCATCGAATCCTTTAAGCCTCGAGTTCCTCAATCTCAGTGCCCCGCATCTTCGGTTTGTGATTGGGCAACAAACCTTTTGGCCCTCTCCATCATTTGGTGGCCCTTTCCGATCAATCCGCTCCTTCCTTCGCCTCCGGCCCGCCCCGCGCCAGTCAGACAAGTTTCGCCCTCCTGTCGGTTCACTCTGCCGTTCAGAGCAAAACTACGACTAAACCCCAAAGAGCCATCGCCCTTGGCCCGTGGATTGAGTTCAAGCAGTTTTTTTAACGCGTGAAGGCCGTCACGGTTTACATTCGCTCGCCCTGCACTTCGGCCTCCACACGATAAAAAACTTAATTCCTTACGGGCAAAAAAGGTGCGTGAAAACCGGCGCTAGGACCACTAATCACACCAATATTGTCCGCATCCTTCTGCCCTTGAGCCGGTTGTCTAGGCGACAGTTGACTTCTAATCCAAAGTGAATCCAGTGTTGTCAGAAATACGCTCCGGTCGTTACGCGATCACCCCCATCAGCCGAAACCAGCCTGTCCCCCACCCGAAAAGTGATGTTGAGTTAAATCCAACCAATATACGCATGTCAACTGGTTCCAAGCGAAAGCTGCGCGATAAACTGTCGCCGAAACAAGTGTCATCGGGAGAATCCTTTCAGAGAGGGCTCGCCTTCGCAATGAAGGCCAGCATCCCTGCCAGGGGAGGCTGAACCACCCTCTCAGAAAGGACACCTGACAGTTCTTCGTGCTCGAATGTTGGAAGACATGCAACTGCATGGTTTCTCCCGCAGCACGCAACAAGGGTACGTCCACAGCATCGCCAAGCTGGCCAAGTATTACGACAAATCTCCGGACCTCATTTCCGAGGATGAACTGCGTCAGCGTTTTCTGGATCGGACGCAGAAGCAGAAGGTCATGAACGAGTCAGTTCTTGATATTGTATTGTGTCGGGGGGGACAGTCTGGCAGGGGTGGCGCGAAAATTGAGAGTAGAATATCCCGGCGCGGTGCATCACGTGATGAATCGCGGGGACCGGTGCGAGCCGATTGCCCGGGACGACAAGGATCGACAGCGGTTTTTTACCACGCTGGGGGGAGGCCTGTGCCAAGACCGGTTGGCAGGTGCTTGCGCTCTGCCTGATGTCCAATCACTTTCATCTGGTAATGGAAACGCCGCAGGGGAACCTGGTGGCGGGGATGAAGTAGTTTCTGGGCACCGTCACGGGGCGGTTCAATCGGCGGCACAAGCTTTTCGGGCATTGTTCAGCGAGCGTTACAGGGCGTTGGTGGTGGATGTCAGCGGCAATGAGTATTTGCGGACGGTGTGCGATTACGTGAATTTGAACCTGGCCCGTCCGAAGTTATTGAAGCCGGAGCAACGCCTGCAGGAGTATGCGTGGAGCAGTTGGCCGGAGTATTTGAAGCGGCCAGGGAAGCGATGGACGAGCACGCGAAAGGCAGAGGGGAAGTAACATATAAAAACCAAGAACTGACCCTTTTTTTTCGAGAAATGACGACGGGCGGCACCGACGGCACTGCGGCACTTAACAAATATTTGGAGAGACGAGGATGGTCATCGGGTTTTGGCTGTCGGCGCGGGAATGAGAAAGGCGCCGGGGATGCCCGTGTCAAGCGTGGCGAGTTTTGCCCCATGCGCTTCGGCGAGTTTGAGCAGGTGGGCATCGGTGGTCCTCGATGAGGTCTGGCACCAGGCAGGGAAGACACTGGCTGACTGGTCGTCGGCCAGAAAAGCATGAGCCGATCCCAGGGAACCCACCATGTCCGCCAGAGTCTTGCCCGCGGCGTTGACTGTCAACTGTCCTCCGGTGCGCTGGACCGAAACTCGCACGAAGCCAAGTTGAGGGATGGCTGAGGTCAGCAATACCGTGCCCGACTGTTGCTTGGCAGCAGCAATCCAGGTCACAGTCCGCTCATGCTCCACGTGATCGGACCAACCCCAGGCGACGAGCACATTCACATCCAGGAGGTATTTCAAGGAAAATCCGAGAGCAATTCCCGCACTAACTCCGTCGTCAGCGGCGGTTGGTTTTTGGGTGCCGCAAAGATCATCGCGCCGGTGTGCGGACATCGGATCTTTCCGGGTTTCCGAGAATTGGATGTCACGCCGCTGGCCCGACGGCGGAGATATTCGGAGACGCTTACGCGCTCTTCCTTGGCTCGAGACCGGATCAAACGAGCCTCATCTTCGCTTACCTTGAAGGTGATGGTGGTCATTGGGTAATACCGTAATACCGGAACGGGCGGGGGTCAAGCCCTCACCTGCAGCCCAAATCCTCGCCTTAGCGAATGAGGTATTAAATATTGGGGCAGCTCCGTCGACACGGCGTTCGATTTGGTGCATGATGTAAAAAGTCCCCGCCCTAACCGCACAAATCCTCAAGGCACTGTCTTGCAGGTTTAGCCAGAACTGCGGCCACATCTTGAAATAGCGCCCCAGCCGCAATGCGGTATCCGCAGTGATCGCACGCTGGCCTTTAACGATTTCATTAATGCGACGGGCGGGCACGTTGATGTCCTTCGCCAATCGGTATTGGCTAAGGGTCCGTGCAAAAATAAATTCCGATTTTGCTGCTGAGGATTTGGCTGGCTGGCGAGGCTCGACGAGGGAAGATACCCGCAGCGGTCTCTGACCGAGGAGTAACGAAGTCCGCGAGCCAAAGCCTCGCAGCCCTCCGGGGCGGGGCGGCGCCGGGTCATCTGCGTTGTTGCGTGGACGGTCGAGTATCACCGAGGATACACTCCCGCCCACGCGCCTAGCATCTGACCCGGCGGCGCTCCCGCCAAAATCGGAAGTTATTTTTGCACGGACCCTAAGAGCCATCGGTTTCAGAAATTCCTCCTCCAGGATTTCTCCCGGAGTAATATTTGCCAGCAATTTGCTTTTCATGATCGCTTAATGGTAATGCACGATTTCAACATTGTGCGCACCCGATTCCCAGCTGAAGCAAATGCGCCCTTGGTCACTGATACGGACTCTGTGTTGCCTGATGCGTCCACCCTTCAAAGACTCCAGCCGCTTGCCTGGCGGCGCCCTCAAGTCCTGCAGTTGCGTCGCTGCATCCAGTTGTAGCAGCTTCCGACGGGCTGTTCGTTGGATGTTCCGTCGAAACCGCCTTGATACCCGCGCATGGAATCGATACCGAGATTGTGGAGTCAACCGACGACGGCGTGTGTTGTCTTTTCTTTGCCACAGCTTGACCCGGGTAAGTTATTCGTTAATATGAATGTATGAGAGGATCTAATGTTTTATCCGTCGGCTTATTGTCTTTCCTGGTTTCTGGCGCCTTGGCTGGCAGCGAACTACGCCTCCAGATGACGCCCAAGCTGACCTTAACGGGTTCATCCGGATATTACCAAATTCAGCGGACCGAAGTTATGGGAGGCCGCACGAACTGGACTGCCATTACGAATGTGTATGTATCCAGCGCGCCCCTGATTTTCTATGACGATGCGGCCATTGGCACCGGGCAGCAGTTCTACCGCGCGGTTGAGTTGACGCCCGACCAGATCAATCCGTATCCCCTGCGACTGGCTTGGATCTCACCCGGCACCTTCACCATGGGAAGCCCGCCCACCGAAGCGGGCCGTGTAAACGATGAAGACCCGCGAACCGTGGTCACTCTGACTAAGGGATTCTTCATGCAGAAATACGAGTTAACCCAAGTCGAATACGAGGACGTTATGGGCACGAATCCTGCCGCGCATGTCGCGTTGTTTGCCCCGGTCGAGAACGTCAATTGGCATGAAGCTGTTGAATTCTGTGTCCGGTTGAACGCGCGCGAAAAGGCTGCCGGGCGGTTGCCGGCGGGTCATGAATACCGTCTGCCGACCGAAGCGGAATGGGAGTATGCGTGTCGGGCGGGAACCACAACCCGGTTTTCGTATGGCGATGATCCGAGCTATGCACAATTGCCCAATTACGCTTGGTTCCATGAAAACGCGGGTGGAACGACCCATAACGTAGGCGGCAAACAGCCGAATCCCTGGGGGCTTTATGACATGCATGGGAACGTATTGGAATGGTGCTGGGATTGGTATGCCAATTCCCTTCCTGGAGGAACGGTAACTGATCCCACAGGACCGGCTGATGGGCGGTACCGCGTCTATCGTGGGGGCCACGTGTCCAATGAAGGCCGATACTGTCGCTCAGCCTGCCGCCCATTTAACACACCAGATATCCAGTCGGACTACGTAGGTTTTCGCCTCGTCTTGGCCCCAGGTCCTTGAACGCGGTCAACTGTCGCCGAAACAAGTGTCATTGGGAGAAGCACATGGATAGAAAAGAGCTTCCTATTGGGTCTTTACAGACACTTTTCGGGCTTGTTTTTTGGCTGTAACAAACCTGACAGGTCGGTTGGATTTGGTCTTTTCATCTGCCAACGCATCACCGCGGCATCAGCGCGAACACACCCCAGCCTAGGTATTCACGGGTGTAAGCGGCGTAGCGCTCGGGTTCCGAGGTCAGTTTGGCTCGAACATCTTTTGCGAGCTCATCGTCGGGATTGGCCTCAAGCCATCGGCGCATGGTGAGCCATTTGGCCGCCTCGTATCGGTCCCAGCCGT
>ERZ795054.313-NODE-313-length-70493-cov-6.394673_pt1 | contig 70493 bp, 73 predicted proteins | sample MGYA00375138_ERZ795054 | MGnify/ENA primary metagenome ERZ795054 (study PRJEB30183, sample SAMN05720215) | anaerobic digester metagenome | isolation source: active sludge of municipal wastewater-treating anaerobic digesters | place: USA | collected 2014-12-23 ... | reverse complement strand
TTGGAGCTCGCCTCGCTCGTGCAGGTGACATAGTACGCGGCAAGGGCGTATTCCATGGAAGGGATGCTGCACGGCACCGTGGTCGCACCACATTCTTCGAGTCGTGCGATCGCCTTTCGTACCACATCGGCAACATGGGGATCGACCCCTCTTCCGAAATACTCCTCCGGGATGCCAATCTTCAGGCCTTTGATATCCGCGGCGGGGGTGTGGCGGTAGGGCCGGTCCTGGGAGGTGGAATCATGACGGTCATAGCCGGCAATCACTCCCATGAGGGTGGAGATATCCTGCACGGTCTTGCCGAGGGGGCCGATCTGCTCGAGCGAGTTGGAGTACGCGATGAGCCCGTACCTTGAGACGCGCCCGTAGCTGGGCTTCAGGCCAACGATCCCGCAGAACGCGGCGGGGCAGCGGATGGAGCCGCCGGTATCTGAACCGAGCGCCATCCGGACCATGCCGGCTGCGACCGCAGCTGCGCTGCCCCCGGAGGAGCCGCCGGGAACACGGGATGGATCGCAGGGGTTGAGGGTGGGGCCGAATGCAGAGTTCTCGGTGGTGGTCCCCATCCCGAACTCGTCCATGTTGGTCTTGCCAACTATCGCCGCACCGGCTGATCTGAGCAGCCCGACCACGTGGGCATCATAGGGTGGTATGTAGCCTTTGAGGATCTTTGATGCACATGTGGTCTCGATCCCCTTTGTCGAGATGTTGTCCTTTACCGCAACGGCAACACCGGCAAGCGGGCCGTCGCCATACTCTGCCGGGGTGCAGGTTGTGAGGAAGGAATGGCACGGATCGTCCGGTTCAAAAGGAATCGTGTGCCGGGCCACTACATCACCCGCGGCGCTTTGATAAACCCGTCTTCCGTTGCGGGGGCATTCCTGAGTACATCCTCCTGCGGGAGAGAAATTTCTACCTCGTCCTCGCGCAGGACATTGAAGAGCTCGCTCGTTCCGGTCCCTTCTCCTTTCACGGTATCGAGCGTGTCAAAATAATCGAGGATCGCGTTGAACTGGGCGGTAAAGGTCCCCAGCTCTTCAGTATTGATGCCGATATCGGCGAGTTTGGCTATATGTTGTACTTCGTGTTCAGTGACCATGGTCCACCCTGCCTATGTGGTCTATGTAATCTTGGAGGGACGTTTTATAACCTTTTTTTCGGGCAAGCCGCTGGAATTCCTTCCAGACCCCGCTCCCGTACTGCATGGCTTTCTTCTCGTACCAGGCAAGTTCTGCTGGGATATGGCGTTCTGCAACCACCCTGAGCGGAACTTTCCGGTGCCCCCCCTTCACCTTCTCCCCCGGGGGGATCGCGCGCGCAGCGCGCACAACCCGGCAATCGACATAGGGCAGGGAGAGGTACGTGCCATGGAGAGCGGCAACTGCCTGGTCGCGTGCCACCTGCTGTTCGAGGCCGGCAAAATCGCGTTCAAGGTCCGCGCCCAGCGTCGTCGTTTCGAGATACCGCACATATCCCCCGAAGATCTCGTCGGCACCCTGCCCCGTGATGATGCGGCGGTATCCCTGCTCTGCAGCTGAGCGGGCGATAAAATACTGGGTCAGGCCAATACCCGTGCTCAGGGGGTCTTTCTTCGGGATTGCCCTGATAACTTCCGGCAGTGCCTCTTCGATCCCGGCCGGCGTGATGGTGACCGGCGTGCACGCGAGGCCAAGGGCGTCGGCAGCGCGCCGGGCCTGCCGGAGATCGTGGGATCCCTCAAGCCCGACCGCCACGCACTCGCGCCCGGCCAGCCGGGCAACAAGGGTCGAGTCAACCCCCCCGGAGAGCGCAACGATGCCCTCGTCGCTCCGGAGCCGGACCGCGGTGATGATGGCATCCTCGAGCGGCAGGTCCGGAACCGCCGGTTCAATACTCCCCCGTACCTCCCCGCTGCAGACGAGGGTCCCCTTCGGGCAGTCACCCTGCAGGATCCCGAAATGGTCCCGTGCCCGGCACTCACCCCAGGCAAGGAAGAATTCCCCGCCACACTGCAGGAGGTCGGCCGGGCGTTCCCGGACGATCTCTTCAATCTGTTCCGAAAGGAGCCGCTGACCGCCGCGTTCCACCCACCCGGCAATCTCCATTTTACTCATGAGCATTTCATCGATCAAGGGTTGTCTACAATCAATACCCCTGCGTTCTCATTTAAGGTTTTTTCAAGGAACCCGGAGATGACGCGGCAGGGTCAATCCGGTAAGTCCGGGGAATGCATCCGGACCTCATATACGATCCCGTTTTCAACGAGGATTTGTCAGGGAGTCCTGCAGGGAACCGGTCTGCACGTTTCTGGTTGCTGGACTTTTTTTGCCCGGATCCACCGGATCGTATTCTTTTTTGCAGTGGAAGGATAATAGATCAGAGCGCGAGGGTAGGAAAGCCCGGCCAACTCCGACGGACTTAAGATCCGTTCCTGCAGAGGTTCATGCGTTCGAATCGCATCCCTCGCATCTCTCAATATTCCCTTTTGTCCTGGTAAGGTATCCCGGCAGCTTCTGGTCTCGGATATTTTGGATCGGACAGGATCCCGGCAAGTGTAAATGGCAGCATCCGGAAACGGGAGGAGATGCGATCGTAAAAACCGCGGGAACCCCGGGCTCCGGTATTTTTTTTCTGGTTGTTACCATTGAATTCCGTTGTCAGGTCAACCGTATAGTTATTTTCAGCGGAGGCACGATGGACGGGATTAACGGGAATGATGGTGCATCCTCCGGTGCGTTGTTCTCCGGCTGGATGCTGCCCGGTGTTGGTGCGGCCGGCTACAGGGCCGGGCCGTCCGGCTCCTGATATGTACCCGCCCGACCCCCCAGGGGAAAACAGCCGGTCTCCTCATCATTCATGTCGTAAATACAGGACAACCCGGGAAAAAGCCAACGGGGGCTGATGGGGGTCGTACAGGTACATTTGTGGTAAGCGCGCCGGTTGGTTCCAAAAAAAAAGTTTTTTTCTGAACTGTGACCCGTTCCGGGTACGGGTCGGACGTCACGACAAATGTACCCGCACGACCCCCTCCCCCCTCACTCCAAGATGCTTCTGCAGGGTTGAAATCCCGCGGTCACAGAAACCCGCCGCAGTGCATTCCCACCCGGGCCGGTTCCCTGTCCTTCAGGTCAGCCTGCAGTCAGGCCCCGCCATTTTTTCTCTCTGGTTTTGCATCAACGATACCTGCAACCCTGCCTACCCGCCCGTCTTCCAGCCGGACCTTGATTCCATGGGGATGGGTGAAAGAATTTGTCAGGATCTCTTTTACCCTGCCCCGGGTCAGTTTCCCCGTGCGCTGGTCGGCTTTCTGGATGATATCCACGGTAAGGCCTGCCCTGATTGCATCCCGGTGTTTCCCGCTCTTCTGGTAGCCCATGGACCTGCTCCGGATACCTGAACATAGCCCTGTTCAGGGATTCTCCCATACATTGGAGTGAACAGATTTGATGAATTGATTGTTCCTGCTCTGGGGAAAATTTTTAAAAAACATTCCCTCCGTCCGCCAGCCCACCCTCTCGGGTTGCGGGGACAAATGCGATAGCCCATAAGTTATCTTCCTAAGAACATCTGACACACCTGGTCCCGAGCAACGCTGGGTTATCGCACCCATGACGCCGCAGCTTCGGCGGAGCCCCCGCCCCGTAACCGTATGTTATCGATTTTCAAGAGCAGGGTTCGGACTCCCGCCCAACAACGGGTTCACCGGAAAAATCTGGTATCCGGAAAAATATCATAGGTGCCGGTACCACTGGTCAGTTCACCTTCGAGGAAAACCCAGCCGTGGTTCTCCCCGTGGATCTTGGTGCCGACGGCCGAGGTGTACTCGTTGAAACGCGGTTCGAATATGGTCCAGGTGTTTTTTCCTTTCACATCGGCAGTTATCGTCACGATTGCAGTCGGGACAGCGTGGTAATCCGCGTACAGGGGGGTCGTATAGGTGAAGCACCGGCCCGCGCTGTCTGCACTCCCCGGTGGGCAGGTCGTCTCGTTCAGCGCCTGGACCGGCCGGAACATCGCGCTCTGGTCAACAGGATTTGTGGTATTGATGGGAGTCCGATCCGTGGTCTCTTTAGAGAAGGTTATCATGTATGGGTGCTGCGCTGACGTCCCTTCCGGCGGGATAATTGCCGGCGTCATGACCTTGAGCAGAGTGGCTTTTCCCGTGTCGAAGAGGGCCGTATCCCAGTCAGCCGGCACGCCGTTCATGGTACGGCTGCTGAAGGCAGAATCCATCGGGGAATTGCCTGCAGGATCAGCCGGCACCGGGATAAAAAACGTTACATTGGAGAGTGAAGAATCCGTTGTTATCGTGCAGGTGTAGGTATAAGTGCCTGCAACCGAGTTCTGGTAGGCAGCCTCCGGGTAGAGTGTCAGTACAAGGAACCCCGAGAATGCTGCCAGCAGGATGATGAACAGAGCCAGCGTTGTTTTTATGATCGTATCCATGGGATGACCTCGGTTAGGGGCCCGGCACGGCCAGATCTGACCTGTGTGCCGGCCGGACGGGCTCCGATGAATGCGTAGAGATTATTGTATGGGCACCAAAGAAAAGCTGCTGGTCAAAGTCCCGATGGTGCCTCCACCCCGTGTCCCGGGAGCATCCCAAGTCTTAATGGGTGAACAGGAAAAGTGAGTACCATGAAATCACGCCCATGCCTTGTCCTGCAAAACGTCAGTCTTCCGGACGGGCGGGTTGCCGATATCACCCTGGCGGACGGGTGTGTCAGCCATACCGGTGCCGGCATTCCTGCCGACCGGGTTATCGACTGCCATGGCCTCTTTGTCCTTCCGGCAGCGGTTGATATGCATGTGCATATGCGGGATGGCCGGCAGTCGGCAAAAGAGGACTGGGAGACCGGGACGAAGAGCGCCCTTGCCGGGGGAGTGACCATGGTTGTGGACCAGCCGAACACGGTCCCGCCGCTCACTACGCCCGAAACGCTCCGGGCGCGGGTTTCCAAAGCCCGCAAAAAAGCATTCTCCCATTTTGCGATCAACAGCGGTGTGACTCCAAAAACGCCCCTGCCGGCCATGTGGCGTGCCGGGGCTATGGCATTTGGCGAAATATTCTGTGCTCCCTCCAGTTATGGCGAAGCGGTCAGCCCCCGGGAACTCGGGACTGCGTTCGAAACGATCCAGTCCCTTGGCGGGCTTGCAACCATCCATGCGGAAGAGGTGGTGCCGGGTCCTGTTCCCACGCTCGAATCCCATGCACGGGTCCGGACCCCGGAAGGAGAAGCGAGGGCAGTGCGGGCAGTCCGGGACGCCAATACTTCCGGGTGCCGGACACACTTCTGCCACCTGAGCACCGGTGCATCGGTCGATGCGGCCTCGGGAAGTGTTGAGGCGACTCCGCACCATCTCTTCCTGTCGCGCGATATGTTTGACGAGACCGATGCTTTTGCCAAAGTAAACCCGCCCTTGCGGACCGGCCGGGAGCGAAAGGAGCTCCTCTCACGATGGGACCGCATCGACGTCGTTGCCTCCGATCATGCTCCCCACACATCCCGGGAGAAGGAGCAGCCGCTCTCCGATGCCCCTTCCGGTGTTCCCGGCGTGGAGACCATGCTCCCGCTCCTGCTGGCAGCGGTACTGGAAAAGACCTTCACCCTGCCGGATGTGATCGCCAAGACCAGCACGAATCCGGCGTCAATCCTTGGGATTCCTCCTGCCGGTTTTTCACCAGGATGCCGGGCAGATTTCGCCCTGTTCAAGAAGGAGGCAGTCAGCATTGAGGCAGACAACCTTCATTCCCGGTGCGGGTGGACACCCTTCGAAGGGAGGATGGGGGTATTTCCCTGGCTGGTGATCATGGACGGGATTGTTGTGTACCAGGACGGGGAATTCTTTCGGGCTTCCCCATCATGGATCCCCGGGAAGGGCTTTTCTCACCGGTAATTCCATGGTTTTCCGGGCCTGTTCTCCCTGATTTCCCCTTCCCCAACTGCTAAATAATCGGAAGACTGACTAACTGAGTGCCGATACATGCGCATCCATAGGTCCCCGGGTGATCGATTGACAAGCGTCTGGAAGTGATCCATGGGACAACCCGGTTACGCGACAGGCAGCAGCCCGGCAAGGGTTTAAACACAGGTGAAGGACGGCAGCAGCCACTGGTGATCCATGTGCGTTATTGCCGGGCTACATTCCTTTTAAACGGTGATCCGATGCCCGATAATTCAGGAGCGGTATCTGAAGAGCGGCAGGGAATCGTTATTGCCATTGAAGTGACTGCCGGTGCAAAGGCCGCGGTTTTTCCTTCGGGATATAACGAGTGGCGCCGGACTATCAGCTGCCGTGTTCTGGCACCCGCGCTTGAAGGAAGGGCGAACCGGGCGATCGTCCGGCTGGTTGCCGAAACACTCGGTGTCCCCGCATCATCCGTCTCGATCCTATCAGGTGCGACATCATCGCAGAAGCGGGTACTGGTTGCCGGGCTGAGCCGGGAGCAGGTGCTTGACCGGCTGGGAAAGATCGGTTGAAAAGAACTCTTACCGTTGCAAACGAGGCAATTATCGTTTATTGGCTTTGTAGAATTCCCCTTTTCAAATGATGATTGCCCCCCTTACGCAATCCCTGCCCGGGGGCGGGGGCGCATTGCGATGTCTCGGCATTACCTAAATGGGATATATGTCAATGACTGCGTACAGGTAATACGACACAATCGCAACCGGGGGATGGTCTATTCCCCGGTAATTCATAACAAGAATGGCAACAACATATGGTCTGTTGAGTTGAACACCTCTGAACACGGATTCTATCCCGGCAGTTTTGGACTGTGGGTAGTCAACTAAATTTGTGAAGAATCCTATGCCGGGAATTCCTTTCTGAATCTTACCCCTGCGACGTGACCGGAACCGGATTCATTTGGTGATGGATTTGAAGGGTCTCCAATATTCATATTGTTGAATATTTTCCTATCGACAAAAATATGGAGCATCCCTTCAATCATCCCCAAAAAACGTCATTGCAAACCAAACTTGAAATTTCCCGTTCCGGCAGATCCACCCGCAATTAACATAAGGGTATACTTTAAGTAATTCTAATTTATATATATTTTTTATACCTATGATCAGGCTTCCCATTCATCGCATGATACATGGGGGTGCGTTTACGTGTATTCACCGGATACTACCAAGTACCTTATTCACATCAGCCTCACTGCAGAGGGGGTGGTCGAGAAACCTGACGTAGTCGGCGCCATATTCGGGCAGACTGAAGGTTTACTCGGCGAAGACCTCGACCTCCGGGATCTCCAGAGGACAGGGCGTGTCGGAAGGATTGACGTCCAGATAACCAGTAAAAAAGGCGAAACCACGGGCGAGATACTGATCTCGTCCTCCCTTGATAGGGCTGAAACAGCCATCCTTGCCGCATCACTCGAGACCATAGACCGCGTGGGTCCCTGTGTCGCCCGGGTTGCTGTTGAATCCATAGAAGACATCCGTGTCAGCAAGCGCAGGAAGATTGTTGAACGGGCAAAAGAGATCCTGATTGACCGTTTCGAAGACGGGACTATTGACAGCGACGAGCTGCTTGACGATGTCCGCCAGAGCCTAAGGATAGAAAAGATCGGTTCGATCGGTGAGGAAAAAGCACCCGCCGGCCCTAATGTACTCGACTCTGACGCGGTCATAATCGTTGAGGGACGGGCGGACGTCCTGAATCTGCTGCGGTACGGGATCAAGAATGCCGTTGCGGTCGAGGGGACCAATATCCCAAAGACCGTCATTGATCTGTGCGAGAAAAAGACCACCACTGCATTCTTTGACGGGGACCGTGGTGGTGAGCTGATTCTCCGGGAACTCCTGCAGGTTGCGGATATCGATTTTGTTGCCTTCTCGCCGCGGGGAAAGAGCGTTGAGGACATGACAAGGAAAGAGGTCATAAAGACCCTGCGGAACAAGGTCCCGGTCGAGTATGTGCGCGACCAGTATTTTGAGGATTCGGCGGAACTCCGAACAGATCTGAAGGCTGCGCGGGCAGGATCTGAGGAGCATGATGGGCATGAAAAAAAGGCAAAACACGGAGCGGCCGCAAAAAACCCTCGGGACGCCCGGAAAGGGCCGCTGACCCTGCAGGATCACATCGAGGATGTAAAAGGCCGGAACCTGGCGCGTTTCCTTGCAGATGATTTAACGGTGGTCAAGGAACTGCGTTCTGATGAGGTCGAGAAGGCAATCGAGACGCTTGACCCCCCGGCGCAGGGTCTTGTGGTCGACCGCCCCGTGGATCAGAAATTGCTCGACCGTTTGGTCGGGAAAGGGCTCGCCTACGTGGCAGCCCGGGATTTCAAGGGAATAATTAAACGCCCGCTGGCAATCCGGCTCATGAAAATGGGGTCATAACCTCCCTTACGCAAATTTATTTATGCTGGATAAAACCACGGTACCCACCGGAGGGACAATATGCATAAAGACGAACTGATCAACCTTCACCAGATGTTGTCAGACGTAAAAGATTATTTTGAAGAGATCAATCCAGACCTCAAGTTCAGCCAGTACAATGCACTGAAGATCACTCCGTCCCAGCAGCATAAGAGCAAGATGGAACATAAGTACGCAATCTTCGTACTTGGTACCGAAATCGCCAATGCCATGAAAGATGTGGATTATTCGTCTTCGAGCAGGATCTCGGCACGCATGAAGGAGCTGGCTGACAAGACATTAAAAGAAATGGACTATTCATAATACAGTCCGCCGTCAATATCGAAGTTTCCGATCAATCTCTGTTTTTAGATACGTTAATGACCGATGAGCAAGGATCTTCGCTCATGCAGTATTTCACGGATACTGATATGGGTCTCGATCTCGGGCAGGTAAACCTGAGCATGGAATCAGCATTTGCGGATCACGGGAAAGGCCTTGTCCAGATGCCCCCGAAGGTTTACATTACCCTGCCGGAAGGAGATTTCCGTACCATGCCTGCCTACCTCCCATCGCTTTCAATTGCCGGAGTAAAAGTTGTGAATGTTCACCCGAAAAATCCCCGGTCCGGGCTCCCGACGGTCATGGCGCTTACCATCATTCTGGATCTTGTCACGGGTCAACCTCTTGCAGTCATCAATGCAACCCGTCTGACGGATATGAGAACCGGTGCGGCAGGTGCCGTTGCCGCAAAATACCTCAGCCCGAAAAAAGAGGTTGTGCTGGGAGTGATCGGGACCGGTCGACAGGCAGAGGCGCAGGTTGCGGCCATTTCGAAAGAACTGAAGATACGGCAGGTCAGGATCTGGGGGCGTGACCCGCAGCATGTCAGGAAGTTTGCCGACCGTTTTATGGAATTCCCGTGCCTGGCATTACCTATCGAAAAGACCTGCGACTGCGATGTGCTTGTGACCACAACCCCTTCAACGAGCCCTATCATCAGGAGCGAGTGGATCCATGAAGGCACTCATATCAACGCAATCGGGGCGGATGCTCCTGGTAAGGAGGAACTGGACCCGGCCCTGCTCCGGCGCGGACAGGTCTTTGTGGACGATCCTTTCCAGGCAATTCATTCCGGAGAGATCAATGTTCCGATTCGCACGGGACTATACCGGGCAGATGAGATAGCCGGGACCCTCGGGGAGGTTGTGATCGGGAAGAAGCGGCGTTCAGGTGAGGATGCGATCACCATCTTTGATTCGACAGGACTAGCCATTCAGGATCTCGCCATTGCGAAGATCGCGATGCAGCACGGCAGGAAGATCGAGCTGCCGTTCCCTTGATAGAATTCAAATAGGGATCCCTATTTCTCCGGCACCTTTGCAAATCTCTTCCATATTTGCTCCCGGTATACCGGCCCGCTGTTATAGGTGCAGAAGGGGATCAGTTTTCCGTCCGGTGTAGCATAGTGGATGCAGCAGCGGCTGACCCTCTCAAGATCGTAGTTATACCGGTCCATGAAATGCATAGTACCGATAAAAAGAGCATTCCAGTGGAATTCCCGCAATGACTCGAAGTTCTGGCTGATAAGGGTCTTTCCGATGATCTTCCAGAATTCGGTCGTCGCACCCTGCTCACCCTGCCTTACCGAGTCATGCATGTTCTTCACACCTTCGAGGAGTGTCTTGTACTTGTTGAGAGTCCCGCCTTTTTTCAGGCTCTCTGCCATCTGTTCGACCGTGTTGAAGAACGCGTCAACGTTCAGCATCCGGTTAACAGGTACCAGGCTGTCTTCCTGCACGAATACATACGTTGCTGCGCCGCAGTGCTGGTGGGCAGTGAAGCGGACCTGCGGTTTACCCGTGTATGCCTCGACAAGATCTGAAAATGGCAGGACGCAGGGGACCGGGTAAAAATCATCTTTTCTGAGTATCCCCGGCATCTGGTCTTCTATCTTCCCGAGCACATCAGGAATGGTGATCCGTGATTTATTGATATCATCATCGCCTGCTGCCCCGGTAAACGCGACCGGCTGGAAGTTTACGCCACGAATCACGGAGATATTAGCGGCAGCGAAGCGGATGATGTCGCCGAGCTCGTGATCATTGCGGCCCCGGATTACTGTCGGAACGAGAACAACGCCGAGACGGACGCGCTTTAAGTTTTCAATCGCTTTCAGGTGCAATGTTAAATACGGGTTGGTCTCCTTCGAGATCCCGTCAAAGTGGAGGTATATCGTGTTCAGCCCGGTATCCTTCAGTTTCTGTGCAAAGTCAGGGTCATTTGCCAGCTTGATGCCATTCGATGCTACCTGGACCTGCGGGAAACCAAGCTCTTTTGCCTTCCTGATGATATCGAGGAGATCATCCCTCATTGTCGGTTCGCCACCGGAGAACTGGACCGCCGGGGCAGGGACCGGCCGTTGGGACCTCAGAAGTTTCAGCATCGCGACAACTTCGTCGAAATCCGGTTCATAGATAAACCCGCAGGCGCGTGCATTGGCAAAACAGAAGTCACAGTCAAGGTTGCACCGGTTGGTGAGATCGATATTAGCCAGGAGCGTTTCGGAATGGTGGTTGGTGCATAAACCACAGGCAGCAGGACAGCTATCGGGAGATGCGGTGGTATTCTGGGGATTTGCGATACCATCACCCAAGGCATTATACTTGTCGAACCGGTGATACAATACCGCATCTGACCAGTACAGGTTCCGGAAAACCCCATGGTCCGGGCAAATCCGTTTCAGCCAGATCTTTCCCTCCTCTTCAACAATCTCAGCATCGAGCGCGATGTTGCAGGCAGGGCAGAGACTGCGGGTCCTTTTTATCAGCATCAACATACACCCACGGAGGATAAAAAAAATTTCAGTAATTTAGTAACCTTAATGTTAGCATCTGCTCTTTATTACAGGTATTGGAGTGCTACATTATTAGTATTGAGTTTCTGATAATACCATTGATCGGGGCCCTCTGGATCATGCTTCCTGCATACATACCAAACCCGGCTGCAGCATTATTCGGGGGAGGAACCCCCATAGATCTCGGCAGGAATTTTTCCGACGGCAGGCGTATCTTTGGCGACGGAAAAACATATCGGGGCCTGATCATCGGGATTCTTGCGGGCATCATCACCGGTATAATCCTTATCTGGCTTTCCAGCAGCTTTCTGCAGGAAGGTCTGCCTGAGCATACCTTCCTGTCTGTCACTCTGCTGGCCACGGGAGCCCTTCTCGGGGACCTGGTCAAGAGCTTCTTTAAACGCAGGTATGGGAAAGAACGGGGAACGAAATGGCCGATCGCTGACCAGTACGATCTTGTTGCGGGGGCATTCCTCCTCCTGCTCATTGGTGATCCTGCCTGGCTCTTTGGAACAGTCACGCTCCCCATATTTCTTGTCATTCTCTTCATTACTCCAATTCTGCACCGGGCAACCAACCTTGTCGGATATCTTTTAAAAGTCAAGGAGGTCCCCTGGTGACAGCCACCCTCAGAGAGTTACTGGTCAGGTACAAGGCAATCGAGTTCGGGGAATTCACGCTGGCATCCGGTATGAAGAGTACCTACTATATCGATGTGAAATCCGCGGTCACCCACCCGGATCTCCTGTCAGCAGTTGCAGCAGAAGTCGCGGTATCGTATGAGTTTGATGTGATTGCTGGTGTGGCTGTCGGAGGTGTCCCCCTTGCCGTTGCCGTTTCGCTGGTCAGTAAAAAACCCTATGCCATTATCCGCTCCTCTGAAAAGGCGCATGGAAAAAAAGACCTCATTATCGGCAATATCCGCGGGAAAAATGTTCTCCTTATTGAGGATGTCACTACGTCGGGGGGATCAGCGCTGTATGGTATACAGACCCTTCGGTCGGCCGGAGGACGGGCTGACCGTGTTGTCACCGTTGTTGACCGGGAACAGGGAGCCGGGCAGATGCTCCTGGAACACGGTGTGGAGGTCATCCCTCTTGTCCGGGTCAGCGAACTTTTAAAAAGCAGAGATTTTTAGGGCATACGTCTAATAGGAGGGATAATGAAGATACTCGTTGTGGGCGGGGGAGGACGCGAGCACGCTATAGCATCTGCTCTCAGCCGCAATCCAGATACTGAGATCTATTCCGTTATGATCCGGCGCAATCCCGGTATCGATGCTGTTGCAAAAAAGGTTCATATCTGCAGGGAAACCGATGTAAAAAATGCAGTCGGTTTTGCACGCGAGGAAGGGGTGGAATATGCATTTATCGGTCCGGAAGCCCCCCTTGAGGCCGGCATTGTCGATGCCCTCGAATCCGCTGGTATCCCGTGTATTGGCCCGACAAAAGCAGCTGCCCGTCTGGAAACCGATAAAGCATTCTGCCGGCAGATGATGGACATAAACCAGCTTGACGGTTGTCCTCTCTATCGGGTATTTCATTCAGCAGCAGAAGCTGTCAATTTCATCGAGGAGTATGATGGAGATCTCGTAGTCAAGCCGATCGGTCTCACCGGTGGAAAAGGTGTCCGCATTATGGGTGAACAGGTTGACCGTGCAGGTGCGATTGCCTATGCAAGGTCCCTGAACGGCGAAGTGGTGCTGGAAGAACGGTTGCTCGGCGAAGAATTCACCCTGCAGGCTTTTGTTGACGGCAACCATCTGGTTCCCATGCCCCTTGTCCAGGATCACAAGCGGGCATTCGATGGAGACACCGGCCCGAATACCGGCGGGATGGGGTCGTACTCGATGCCGGACCACATACTCCCCTTTGTATCGGAGAGGGTTTTTTTAAGGTCTCTTGCCATCATGCAGTCGGTTGTCGCTGCCATGGAACGTGCTGAGAGTCCCTACAAGGGTATTCTCTACGGCCAGTTCATGAATACAGCACAAGGCCCGAAAGTGATCGAGTTCAATGCCCGGTTTGGTGATCCGGAAGCAATGAATGTCCTCTCCATCCTCTCTTCTGACCTGTCGGAGATCGTCTGCAGGATTTCAGAGGGGTCGCTCGCATCATCGCATGTGAGCTTTGAACCCCTTGCAACGGTCTGCAAATACCTCGTACCGGAAGGATACCCGGATGCACCCCATGCCGGTGATCCCATCACGCTCCCGAAAAACCACCCGGCCGTGCTCTATTACGCCAATGTGGAGAAAAAAGCATCTGGTTCGTTTTTGACCCAGACTTCTCGGACACTTGCGTATGTTGGTCTGGGTGAAACGCTTGAGGTTGCTGAACGAACTGCAGAGCAGGCCGCGTCAGGTGTAAAAGGTGCCGTGAGGTACCGGCAGGATATCGGCACCCGTGCCCTGCTGGAACGGCGTATCGCCCACATGAAGGAGTTGCTATGAAAAAAGATTTTATCTCCATTCTCGACATAAGCCGGGCTGAGCTTGAAGGGATCCTTGCAGAGGCCGAGAAACTGAAACGGCAGAAAAAAGCAGGTGTTGCCCATGAACTCCTGGCTGGAAAAACGTTAGCCATGATATTTGAGAAAGCCTCAACCCGTACTCACATATCGTTCGAAGTGGGTATGAATGAGCTGGGCGGGCATGCTCTTTTCCTCAATGCCCGGGACATGCAAATCTGGCGCGGTGAGGAGATAAGGGATACCGCAAGGGCTGCATCCCGGTATGTGTCAGCTATTATGATCCGGGCATACAAACACAGCACGATCGAGGAATTCGCGGAGTATGCAACTATTCCCGTCATCAACGGGCTCTCGGATCTCGAACATCCCTGCCAGCTGCTGGCTGATATCATGACCATGAAGGAGCACTTCGGATCGATTAGCGACCTGAACGTTGCGTGGGTGGGTGATGGCAACAATGTATGCAACTCCCTGATCCTCTCCACGGTCCTGACCGGCTATGACGTTACGGTCGCAACGCCAAAGGGGTATGAACCCGAAGAGACGATCGTGAAAAAAGCCCGGTTGCTTGGAGGACACGTGAAACTTGTCAGGAAGCCGGAAGCAGCGGTGAAGGATGCGGACGTTATCATCACTGATACCTGGATCTCCATGGGCGATGACAAGGAACGCGAGGTGCGTCTGAAGGTCTTCGAACAATACACTGTTGATGCCCCCCTCCTGCGCCTTGCCTCCAAAGGAGCGAGAGTGCTCCACTGCCTGCCTGCGCACCGGGGTCAGGAAATTTCTGATGAAGTGATGGAAGGCGGCCAGAGCCTTGTCTGGGATGAGGCAGAGAACCGCCTGCATGCCCAGAAGGCTCTTCTTGTATGGCTGCTGAAAAAATAAATTTTTTCCCGCAGTCAGGCTATTTAGGGTAAATTTTTTTTGACCTTGGAGAAAACCTCATTTTTTCCCATGATCGATCCCCTTGCGCCACCCCTGCCCCTATCGGGGCGGGGGCGCATTGCGATAGTATTATCCTCTATTCACCGGAGAAATCGCAAATAACCTTCTTCAGTGATTATCGCAATGCGTGGGCTCAAGCGTGAGCAAATGCCCATGGGAGCGTCTATCCAATGATTTCGTATGAAAATTGTATTAATCACACGTTGTTTTTTCGGATTTTTCACGTTCTCAATTATTTGTAATCAACGCCACCTACTCCCGACGTGGCGCCCCCGCGGCAGATCAATTACCTTGAGCGTAAAAGAAAAATTCGGATCTGCCCTGCCGTGACCCGAGAGGTGCCCTGACGCGGGGAGCCCTGATATCTGCAATTTTTATGGTTCCGGTGAACTCTGAATGTTCATGCCCGTTTCTACAGAGCACATTTTAGTGCCTGTCAATGACTGTAGTGGTTTTTTTACTCTTTGGGATTTCCGGTTCGATGCCCCCCTCTGTCAGGGTATCTCCCCCTCAAGGGGGGATTTTTGGGGCAGATGCGATATTCCTGGTTAGCGGGGAACGGGAGCTATTTTACAGGTATAAACAGAAAAATTGAACAGGTGGTGGTCGGGGGGGGTACCTTTTTTTGCATCTCCCTTATCGGGGTGACAGGGATCAATTCATACGTTACTTAAAAAAAGCCGCCCAAATAATGGAGACCCAATCCTAAAAAACGGGAAAAAGATCGAAAAATTATCTCTCGATAAATTCCTTCAGCTTCTCGACCATGTATTTCTCCACTTCCTGCATAACTTCGAGTTTTCCCCGAAATGCAAGGAGTTCCCGCTCGTCCCCCTCCATATTTGCAAATGTGAGTTTTTCCTTGCGTTCCACGACTTTTACTTTGAACTTTTTCGGAATCTCGATGATCAGTTTCTGTGGGACCCCCGGAGGGATAAGGACATCATAAAGTTGCTCTTCAGTTTCAGTTTTTTCTGACATGATATTTCCTACAAATTCACTTTCCTATTTTGATCCGCCGGCTCATAATACATGGGCCTCCGCGTACTCCCCCGATGGGATTTTTCGGTTTGCCCAGCGAGTTCATGCACCGCCCCATCAGGGCTGCGCCCCGGGCAAGCCCGTCGTCCACGAACACAAGATGGTCAACGGGATTCTCGAAAAGTCTGCGTTCAGTGATCCCCTCAAGAATATATTCCGGTTTTCTCCCGGATATCGCAGCACGGCCCGTGAACCCGATGGAGGAATTTTTCAAAACAAGGCCCTGCTCGACAGCCACGTCAATTAGCCGGAGCGCCATTCGTGCGCAGACCTTATCTACAACCTCGTTCAGGGTCTGAAGGTTGTAATTCTTGTGGATCTCCGATCCGATCTCAAGCAATTTATTGAGATCACTGCTGTTTTCCCCGCAATCACATCCGATCATGGCAATACCGGATTCATATGCCAGTTTTGCATTGACCGGGACGCGCCCGAAGCGGTTTCGCTCGGATGGGACTATCCGGATATCGATGTGTTCATGGCATCGCTCCACAAATTCATCAACGACCCTGCGGTTCCCCGCGGAAAAGAATCCACCGGATATGCTGTGCTCTCCAAAGATGTCGAGCGCAGTGCCGGTACGTTCCTGCACAAGGCCAGTACCCCGCACGATTGCATCCGGGATTGCCCCGGCCAACCCGCAGAAATTCCCCACTGTTTTTGCAAACGGATTGTCGGCATCCTTGCTTACATCGCTCGTGATCCTCCCATCGAGAGTGGTACCGAAATCCACCGAGACACACGGGTTCCGGAAATCAACCGGGGTCCATTTTGCCCCTTCCTTGATACCGGCCATGGCAAGCTCACCCTCCATCTCGTTTGCCACCATCTCGACACCGGTCGATCCGACCGGTGGGATAACCCCCGCGACAGCACCTACGAACACGACCTTGTCGGCAAAACTGAACGGCTGGAGTTTGGCAGGCTGGTTCTCCTTTGACATCGGCGGGGTCATTTTGCGGGGTGGCACGCCGGCATTAAGGCAGCCGTTTGCAAGGGCTATGACGAAATCACCGACCTGATCGGGTGATTCCATCTCGGCAACAACCCCGGTACTCCGTACCACGAAGTCCAGTTCTTTCAACACATCGAGATGTGCGTCCTTATGGCACTTGAGAAGCGTATCCCGGACCAGATCGGTCACGGCCTCCCGTGTCAGTTCGGTCCCGTCAAGGGTTGCACCAAAGATGGTCTCACCGGGTTTCGGGGGCCGGATGTCACGGCTCATGCTCACTGTTTTATTGATGACATACGACATCCCCGTTTCAAGACTGACCCCGGTAAGGATACATTTTGTTGTGGTATTTCCCATCTCTACGGAAGCAACGATGAAATACGGCTTGTTCTTGTATTCGGGAATCTGCATCCCGGCACCATGGGAGATCGACGGTGGGGGGGGACTTTCGACGATATGGGGTTTAGGTTTTATGAAACGTGAAAAAAAACCCGTGGACATTGTAACCGGATTTTTATCTGTGACAATCCTTAACGCTTTCTATTCATGTTCCGGTGTTTTGATGAAGGTAATTTCATCCGGATGTATGGCAGGGCGCGGTCAGGACCAGTTGCGGAGGCTATAAAAACAATGAGGAAGACGATCCTTGAGAAAATAGCCGGGCTACCGCTAAACTCATGGCTTGTCAAGGCTATCGCTGATGTTGATTTCTGTATACTCTCTCCGGGATCTGGAAAAAACGGTATTATCTTATCTTCTTTTCTTTTTCTGCAGTTGTTGTACCATGCGTGCCTGGATGCCAAAGTAATGGGATACCCCAATGGCATGGCACTGATCCATGGAATCACTGTCAAAGGAGACAAGATCGCTCGAGTAGATTGCATTCGGGGAACTCCTGCCCAGCACCCGTACGTTTCCCTTGAAGAGCTCCAGATCCACTTTTCCGTTCACCCGCTGCTGGGTGGTATCAATAAACGCGTTCAGGGCATGATAGAGCGGTTCATATACCAGTCCTTTATAGGCAAGTTCGGACCACTTATCATCGACCATCCGCTTGAAGACAAGCTCCTGCCGTGTCAGGACGAGGGATTCAAGGTCCCGGTGGGCGGCAAGGATGACGGTTGCAGCGGGGTGCTCGTAATTTTCCCGCGCCTTAAGGCCGAGGATACGATCCTCGATCATGTCGTTCCGGCCGATCCCATGCTTTCCGGCCATCTGGTTTAATGTCTGGATCAATGCGTAAGCGGGTATTTTTTTTCCATTCAGTGATACCGGAACTCCCCCTTCGAACACCAACGTCAGTTTTTCCGGTTTTGCGGGTGCTTTTTGTGGCGATACCGTCCAGAGATAGATCTCTTCCGGGGGATGGTATGATGGGTTTTCAAGCTGGCCGCCTTCGATACTCCGGCTCCAGCAGTTCTCGTCCATACTCCATGGTTTGTTTTTTTTCACCGGGACCGGAATCCTGTGTTTTTTCGCGTATTCAATCTCCCAGTCGCGGGTGAGATTGAGCTCGCGGATCGGTGCAACAACCTCAAACCCTGCCCCCCGGATAATGAAGTCAAACCGGAGCTGGTCATTCCCTTTCCCGGTACAGCCGTGGGCAATTGCCGTTGCCCCCTCTTTCTTTGCTATCTTTACAACTTCTTCTGCAATGAGGGGGCGGGCAAGGGACGTTCCCATGGGATAGCCCTCGTACGATCCGTTCGCTTTAATTGCCGGAAAAATGTGATCTCTTACAAATTTCTCCCTTGCGTCGATAGTGTAATGCCGGTCGGCAAGTTTTTTCCCCTTCTGTGCAGCAACGTCAATCTCTTCATCGCGCTGGCCGACATTGACTGCTACCGTTACAACACGATCATATTCATAACGTTCCTTTAAAAGGGGGATGCAGATGGAGGTGTCAAGCCCCCCGGAATATGCAAGAACAATTGTACCTTTTCCCATAATCTTCCTCGGCTTTGATGGTTTTTCAATACTTTTGTGCGATTTCAGCATATATGTTCAGATAGCCTTTAAGGAACTGGATGAACGGAAAGAACCCAATCCGTATAGAACCTGTTTTTTCCCAAAGAACAAAAAAAGTTGTTCAGGCAGATAATCCTGAACGGCGGCTATTGCCTGTTTACTTGACAATAATCTTTCCAATAAGCTCTGGCTGGAACACAGTCTTGTAGTCGTAGTAGCCTGCTTTGTCAAAGGTGACATTGAAACCGGCGGTGCCATACGGAATTAGTATGGTATCCATACTGCCGAAGTACTTTGCAGTCTGCACGTTGATTGCCTGAATAGCATGAGGTTTATACGGGTCAGCATTCACCCAGACAACCTTTCCACCAACCGGGATGTACACAGCGGTTGCATCCGGGTTGATTGTCATGTCACTGGTGAACAGGATCGTTGTCGATGGCTGGGGTGTCGGTGTTGCTGTTGGTGTAGCGTTGGGGGTCTTGTTAACAACAACGACAACAACCTCTGTGGTTGGGACTACCGTGGGTGTGGGAACCTCTGTTGCAATGGTCGTTGGAACCTCAGTAGGAGTCGGTGTGGCCACAGGTGCTGCCGGCTGGGATGTGCATCCCGCGAGCAGGATCCCGATAAACAGGATGGCGAGAACAACAAAAACTTTTTTCATGCATCTTTTTTTGTTATTTCGGTATATAAGGATATTCAATTATTGTCTACCTGCAGTTACGGTACTGACGATTTGGTTTCTGGGTTTCGCGGCCTTCCCCCCGCGTGGGAAAATGGCCAAATCAGAATTTTACCCCGTAATCACTTAAGATAATGGCTGATTGGTTCCAGGGTTACTTTCTCGCGCTTGACTGCATCAATGGCAAGCGCTGCAGCCCGCGCTGCCTGAAGCGTAGTAATGTAAGGGATCTGGAAGTCCACAGCCGCACGCATGATCTGGTAGTGGTCCTCCCGCGACTTTTTGTCCTGGGGGGTGTTGATGATGAGCCGTATCTCACCGTGCCGCATCATGTCCAGGACATTTGGCGAACCTTCCTGAACTTTGCGGACAAGGTGCGCTTCGACCCCCACCTCATCGAGATAGTCGACCGTGCCTTCCGTTCCATACAGTACAAGGCCGAGATCCCGCAGTTTCCGCGCAATGGGGATCACTTCTTCTTTCTGCTCCATGTTGACGGATATGAAGATGTTGCCTTTGAGCGGGAGTTCATTGTCTGCCGATATGCAGGCCTTGTAGAAAGCAAGCCCGAAATCGTAGTCAATGCCCATGACTTCACCGGTGCTCTTCATCTCCGGTCCAAGCATGGTATCGACTCCTGCCAGCTTGTTGAAGGGCAGCAGCACCTCTTTTACCGCCACATGGTTAATATCCCGTTCCTGATATCCAAGTTCCTTTAATTTCCTCCCGACCATCACCTTGGCCGCAATTTTTGCGATCGGGATGCCGGTAGCTTTTGAAACGAATGGCACGGTGCGGCTGGCCCGCGGGTTGGCTTCAAGGATGTAGACAATGCCATCCTTGACGGCCATCTGAAGGTTGACCAGGCCGACAACCCGGAGGCCAAGTGCCAGTCTTCGGGTATACTCTCTGACCGTGTCAATGACATGAGAGGGGAGGGACTGGGTTGGAATAACGCAGGCAGAATCTCCAGAGTGGATACCTGCCTGTTCAATATGCTCCATGATACCGCCAATAAGGACTTCTGCACCATCGCAGACCGCATCGACATCAAGTTCGATCGCGTTCTGGAGATAGGAATCGATCAGAACGGGGTGGTTTCGGCTGACACGGACGGCCTCTTTCATATACGTATCAAGTTCGTGCTCGTCATGCACAATCTCCATGGCACGACCCCCGAGTACATACGACGGGCGAACAAGGACTGGGTACCCGATCTTCTCTGCCTTTTTCTTTGCCTCGTCCTCTGAATAGGCAGAGCTGTTTGCCGGACAGGGAATATTCAGCTTTTTTAAGAGGACACTGAACCGGTCGCGGTCTTCTGCAATATCCATGGCATCGGGGCTCGTACCGAGGATGAGGGTAGTAAGGCCCAGCCGTTTTATCTCTTCTTCAAGGGGAACGGCAAGATTGACCGCGTTCTGCCCCCCGAACTGGACCATAACGCCATAATACCGGTCCTTTTTCAGGATGTTCATAACGTCCTCGAGCTGCATCGGCTCGAAGAAGAGCCGGTCGGAGGTGTCGAAGTCGGTGGAGACGGTCTCCGGGTTATTATTGACGATATGGACCTCGATGCCCTCCTCTTCCCTTAGTGCCTGCACGGCATGGACGGTGCAGTAGTCGAACTCGATGCCCTGTCCGATCCGGATCGGTCCGGACCCGAGGATGAGCACCTTCTTCGTTTCAGTAGGGACGATCTCGCAGACGGGCTCGCAGGTGGAATAGAAGTACGGGGTGTTTGCCGGGAACTCGGCAGCGCAGGTGTCGACCATCTTGTAGGACAATGAAGGGACGATCTCCTCGATTTTTTCCGGTGTCCTGCCGGTGATCTGGACGATCTCTGCGGTGGAGAACCCACAGCGCTTCGCGCAAATGATCTCGTCGTCACTGTCGGGGGCAGCCGCAAGCCGCTTCTCCATATCAACGATGTTCTTGATCTTCTCCAGGAAGAACGGTGTGATGGACGTGATCTGGACGATCTCATCCACAGTCATTCCCTGCCGGAGGGCATCGAAGAGGCAGTGGAACCGCTCGTCGGTGGGCCGTGAGAGGATCATGCGGATCTCGCTCGGGCTGGTATGGGTCTGGACATCCGTGTCGAGCGACCGTTTTGCTTTCATGAAGGCTTCTTCAATTGTCCTCCCTATCGCCATTACTTCACCGGTGCTCTTCATCGCAGTGGAGAGCGTCCGGTCAGCACCCTTGAACTTGTCGAACGGCCAGCGGGGGACCTTGACCACGATGTAGTCGATGGCCGGTTCGAAGGATGCCGGCGTACAGCCGGTCACGGTGTTGGTGATCTCGTCCAGCCGGAGGCCGATGGCGATCTTCGCCGCGACCCGTGCGATGGGGTAACCGGTTGCTTTCGATGCAAGGGCGGAGGAGCGCGAGACGCGGGGATTGACCTCTATGACCCGGTAGTCGCCATTCTGGAATGCGAACTGGATGTTGCATCCACCTTGTACATCGAGTGCCCGGATGATCTTGATCGCTGCGCTCCGCATGGTCTGGAATTCGTCATCGCGGAGCGTAAGGATCGGGGCAACGACAACGCTCTCCCCCGTATGGATGCCCATCGGGTCGACGTTCTCCATGCCGCAGATGATAATGCAGGTGTCGGCGGAGTCGCGCATGACCTCGAACTCGATCTCTTTCCAGCCCAGAACGCTCTCCTCTATGAGAACCTGGTGGATACGGGAGCGGGAGAGCCCCAGTTCCACGATGCGGAGGAGTTCCTCGCGCGTGCGGGCGATGCCGCCCCCGGCACCGCCGAGCGTGTATGCAGGTCGGACAACTGCAGGAAGGCCGACTGCGTTTATCGCATCCTCAATCTGGGAAAGGCTTGTCAGGATGATGCTCTTGGGCACCGGCTCACCTATCTCGAGCATGAGGCTGCGGAACTTCTCCCGGTCCTCGCCCTTATAGATCGCCTCGAGGGGCGTCCCGAGGATCTCCACATCTTTCAGCGCTCCCATTTCTGCCAGTTCCGCAGTCATGTTCAGGCCGGTCTGCCCTCCCATACCGGAGAGGATACCGTCGGGTTTCTCCTTCTCGATGATCCTGGCAATAATATCAGACCGGAGGGGTTCGATGTAGATGGTCTCCGCCATCCCGGGGTCGGTCTGGATGGTTGCTGGGTTCGAGTTGACGAGGACCACCTCAACACCCTCCTCCCGCATGGCGCGGCATGCCTGTGATCCGGAGAAATCAAACTCCGCCGCCTGTCCGATCTGGATCGGCCCTGAACCGATGATGAGGACCTTTCTGATGTGTGCTTTCTTCGGCATTATCCGATCCTCCTGAAGAGTCCGTCAAAATAGTGACATTCGGTATCCATAGGGCCTGCATGTGCCTCGGGATGGAACTGGACACAGTTGATCCTCAGGTCCTCGTTCTCGAATCCTTCAACGGTCCCGTCGTTTGCGTTTACAAACGTGACCTCGCAGCCATCGGGGAGGGACTCAGCGTCGACGCAGAAGCCATGGTTCTGGGTGGTGATGAAGATCCTGCCGTCGGTATATTTGACCGGCTGGTTAGCACCACGGTGCCCGAACTTGAGTTTGTAGGTGTCGCCGCCAAGTGCGAGCGCTGCGAGCTGGTTGCCCATGCAGATCCCGAAGATTGGCAGTTCGCCGATGCATTTCTCCACGGTTGCGATGGCGTCCTTTGCCTGTTTGGGATCTCCCGGGCCGTTTGTGATAAAGAGGCAGTCGGGTTCGCACCCGAAGATATCATCATGGGAGGTATTATGGGGGAAGATGTAGAGGTCGCCTTTCCGCCGTGTGAGGCTGGTGATGATATTGGTCTTGAGGCCGAGGTCGATGATTGCCACGCGCTTGCCTTTCCCGGGGATGCGATAGGGAGCCTTACACGAAACGGAAGGGATAAGATTGCAGTCGGAGATGGAGGGAGTCTTTTTCGCGAGCCGCACGGCATAGTCGCCATCATCGCTCCCGACAACAAGCGCTGCCCGCATTGTGCCGTGGACCCGGGTCTTGATGGTGAGACTGCGGGTATCCACGCCGGACATGCCGAGCAGTTTTTTCTGCTCGAAATATTCCGCAACCGTTGGTTTCACGTGAGGGATATCGCAGATCTCGCGGCAGACTGTCCCGAGGACCTTCACACCCTGGCTCTGCATGTTCTGCAAATCCGCACCGTAATTCCCGATGGTCGGAAACGTGAACATGAGGATCTGGCCGGCATAGCTGGGGTCTGAGAGCGCCTCCATGTATCCCGTCATCAGCGTGTTGAAAACGAGTTCGCCACAACATTCGCCTTCAGCACCGAATCCATCTCCCGTAACAAAAGAACCATCCTCAAGACCCAGAACCGCCTTCATAACTGCCCCTTGTAGGTTTCTATACTAGATTTGCGTGAAGGGTTATTAACGATAGTGCAGGGTGGTTTTGAGAGGCTGTGCCCCATGACGTTTCCCGGTCCCTGCCCGAGCCGTGGGGAGCGTGCCGACGGATATGCATTTAAACCATGCTCTCCATAATTGGATAGTTACCCGTAAGGTATCGAGGTGCATAAGAATGGGAACTCTAGGACGAAAGATAGTCGGCACTGATGTAAAGGATCTCGTGAACCTTATCAACAAGGCATTCTCTGACGAATGGCTTGCCTATTACCAGTACTGGATTGGTTCAAAAGTGGTCAAAGGACCGAACAAGGAAGCAGTCATTGCCGAGCTCACCCTTCATGCCACAGAGGAGCTAGCCCATGCAACCCTCCTGGCAACGAGGATCATCCAGCTCGGCGGGACCCCCGTAACGAAACCGGCGGACTGGTACAAGCTCACCAACTGCGGGTATGAAGCTCCCGACGACCCGTTTATCGTTAAAGTACTGGAGCAGAACATCAAGGGTGAACAGTGCGCTATCAAGACGTATAATGCGCTCCTGAAAAAGACCAAGGACAAGGATCCGGTCAGTTATAATATGTTCCTTACGATCCTTTCCCAGGAAGTAGAGCATGAGGAAGATCTTCAGGCTCTCCTTGAGGATGTGGAAATCATTATGAAGAACAAGTGATGGCAACGCCATCATACCTTTTCTCTTCTCCGTTCTTCTCCTTCATTCCCTAACCCCGGTTATAAATAGCTATGCCGCAATCACCTTTCATATGGCTCTTGAACACGTTGACGGGAAAAACAAAGGAAAAGTCATATTATATGCACTTTCAACCTGCGGCTGGTGCGCCAAGACCAAGGAACTGCTGCGGGAACTCGGCATAGCATTTGATTATACTTTTGTCGACCTGCTCGAGGGAAAGGAACAGGATGAGGCAATGGACCAGGTGGAAAAATATAATCCCAGCGGTTCGTTCCCGACCCTTGTTATCGATAACAAAAAGTGTATTGTCGGCTTTAAGGAACAGGAAATTCGTGAGGCATTCCGTGCATGAATGAGACAATAAACCGCAGGCCTGATATCGACAGCGTGTACCTCTTCCTGAAAAATGAGGCGGAGGGTGGGGGTTACCGGCTCAATCCGGATGCGGAGTTTGTAAAAAACCTCATCCGCGGCCTGCTGGACAATGAACAGCGGTACGGCTACCGTGCCTGTCCCTGTCGTCTTGCGTCCGGAAAAAAGGAGGAGGATACTGACATCATCTGCCCCTGCGATTATCGTGATCCCGATCTAAGTGATTCTGGTGCCTGCTACTGTGCGCTCTATGTCAGCGAACCAATAGCCAAAGGAGAAAAACCGGTAGCACCGGTCCCTGAACGACGACCACCCCGGTCTGTGCGGAAAAAAGGGGGAGTGGTGCCGGAGGTTTCGACAACCCCGGCACTGGTGTTTCCCCTTCCCATCTGGCGCTGCAGGGTCTGCGGGTACCTCTGCGCCCGTGAGCAGCCTCCGGGGATCTGCCCGATTTGTAAAGTCACAAAGGATCGGTTCGAACGGTTCGCGTGAGCTGGACGACCTATATACATCCTTTTTGTAGAAATCATAAAAAAAAACCGATGCTTTGAGGAGCTAAAGCCCGGGCCGCTGAGGTATACACCTCTTTGGATGAAGACGTATGTCCCATAACCTGTGCGAGTTATTGTCTTGCGTCACATCCCAGACAGGGGCACGAGGGCGCAAGAGAGGCGATCCTATTAATGAAAAGAGCATCTCTGCAGAGTGCCGTTTTTTCATCTGATTCGGCAGTGTCAGGTGCTGATCTTGTCCGCTTCGCCAATCCTCAAATAGAGTTCCCACTAATAGTTCCGGCATGACCGGAACCGTACATGTTGAAATTGTCGGTTTGAAAACCTCGGAATGCTCCCCATTTCCCTGCGACGAGAACCGAACGTGCGGCCTTTCTGGGTGCTATCTTTCGGGTAAACTGGATGATGCATGCCGGGAACTGCAAAATGTCCTGAAAGCTGCGTACGGGCCCCGGGTTGACCTGAATCTTACTTTAATCGATGACGGTGTCCCGGATCATATCCGTGCAGTCCTCGAACGGGATTATCCCCCGATACCCATGGTTCTCGTTAACGGCAGGCTTACCCGGATCGGACGGATCTCCCTTGACCGGTTAAAAAATGAGATTGAGAAAGAACTCTGATTTTCATTCAATTTTTGAGAGTTCGCCGGTCTCCAGATCGTAATACAGACCGTGAATATCAATCTGCTTTTCTTTCAATGCTTTTTTCACGATAGGGTATGTTTTGAGATGCTCGATCTGGAGCCGGACATTCTCCTGTTCGATCAGGCGGGAACGATTCTTTATTTCCTGCGGATTTGATGGCTTTGTAATCTTTGCATCTACCCTCTTTTTCGCCTCGATCGCATTGTTGAGCCAGTAAGGGATATAGGCATCGTCAAGCTCCTTGTCCAGTGCCTTTATCGCCCCGCAGTCAGAATGACCGCAGATTACGATATGCTGTATCTTCAGGTGCTTGATACCGTATTCAAGAACTGAGGAAAGACTCCAGTCATTTGCCGGAACCATGTTGCCAATATTCCGGTGCATGAAGAGGGTACCGGGTGGGGTATTGGTGATATGCCCGGTCTGCAGGCGGGAATCGGAACAGCCAATCCAGAGGACCGGGGGCTGCTGGCCTTTCACAAGCTCGGAGTAGCGTTCATGGTTCTGCTTAAAGAAAGTGTTTTGGAATTTTTTATTCCCTGCAAGTAACTCATCAATCATTTCGTCTACCTCGTTCACTGGCATATTGCATAGCTGTTTCCAGAGCTATGCTGAGTGAAATACTGGTAATGAGAATCAAAAAATCTTTCGAAATTTTCTTTTTCTTCGGGATCAGGATTTTGTTGAGGGTCCCTGTAACCTGATACGAATCGTAAAGCATTACATTTTGCTTTCGACATTACTGGTCTGAAAAAACGGCTCTGGAGAAATCATCCGACAGATGTTCCCATGGGCTTTCGCTCACCCTTGAGCCCCCGCCGCTGTAACAGCCACCGCATTGCGATAATCACTAGAGAAGGTTTTTCAGGACATCCCAATAGAAAAGAGTACAATCCTGTCGCAATGCGTCCCCGCCCCTGATGGGGCAGGAATGGGGCGAGGGGATCGATCATTATGAGAGTTTTTTCTCCCGATCGAAAAACAAACATTTCCCTCGTTGAGGCATCGCGTTCCACCCTGCGGGAAATGCCCGTTGCGATGACGAAATAATACTAGCCTGAAAGGGCACTAATCCATGGCAAACGATCAAGGTCAGGATACTTTTATTCCTCAAAAAATAACCGTATACCGTAATGAAACCAGTGCGGAAATGGGGGCCGGGGCCATATTCCCTTGCCGTTATCCACGGGGGTCCGGGAGCACCCGGCGAAGTGGCGCCGATTGCCCGGGAGCTTTCAGTGGTTAAAGGGGTACTTGAACCGCTCCAGACTGCAACAACGCTTGATGGGCAGGTGCAGGAGCTTCGGTCGGTCCTGGAGGAGGAAGCTCTTGCCCCGGTTATCCTGATCGGGTATTCCTGGGGTGCATTCCTGTCGTGGATAACCGCAACCCGCTACCCGTCGCTTGTGGGGAAGTTGGTCCTCATTTCAAGTCCCCCGTTTGAAGAGTCCTATGCGGGCTCGATCATAAGGACCCGGCTCGACCGGATGAACACAGAAGAACGGAAAGAGGCCCGTGCCCTGATAACACAGATGGAAGATCCTGCTCGTGAGAATAAGGATAAGATCCTTGCACGACTCGGCGTCCTCCTTTCCCGTGCGGACTCTTATGATCCGGTAGCTTTTACCGATGAATCATTCCACACCCAGTACAATATCTTCCGGGGGGTCTGGGACCAGGCCTGCGACCTGCGCAGGAAAGGCGTACTCATCCAGATGGCCCGTGCAATCAGATGCCCGGTCATAGCGATCCACGGAGAATTCGATCCACACCCGGCACAAGGAGTTGAGGAACCCCTCGCACGGGTATGCCCGGACTTCCGGTTCATCCTCCTTAAAAAGTGCGGGCACCGTCCCTGGATTGAGCGGAATGCTTCAGATGCCTTTTACGAAACGCTGATACGCGAGATTTGATGAGTTTCCGGCATTTGTGTTCAAGGGTTACAGAGGAATTTATCCGTTGCACCCACATGTATGCTGTTCTTCAGTGATTTTTTTTGTTCCATTATCGTGAAGGTCTGATGCGGTGTTAGCAGAACCGAAAAGTGCCATACGGATCGACTCTGCCAACTCAAAGGTGAAGATGGGAAAAAATATACGATGTCCTTTATTTGTACCTCGTTTCAAATGGAAAACAAACTTTTACACCTTAATAACTTCAAAAGAACATGCATGAACAAGAGCCGTACCATGGTCAGGAAGTAAAACAGTGAACCTATCAACACGGGGCTGGCTCGCACTCTCCATCTTTTTCAGCGTGATGGTTATCCTCCTCATCTTTGCGACAACCTTCAACCAGGAGACGATTGGCTATATTCTCTCGTTCAATCTCTTCTTTCTGGGACTTGCCATCCTGTGCCGTTTCATTGCACTTGTGCTCTGGGGTATGCGAATCCAGCTCATGTCGGCATCGCTTGGGTACCCCGTACAGTTTTCTCACTGCATAAATATGGTACTTGCCGGGCTGCTTGCCGGCACCATAACGCCAGGGCAGGCGGGAGGAGAACCGGTCCGGGTGCATGAACTCTACCGCGCCGGGGTAAAAATTGGTGATGCCACAGCGGTGGTAATCATGGAACGGGTCCTTGACGGAATAGTCCTTACAGCGATGGGGATTATTCTCATGCTCCTGATGACAGGGTTTATTGTGAGTATTTTAAATCCGGCCCTGATCTTCCTTGTCATCATTGCATGGAGCTTCCTTATTGGATTCCTCCTTATACCGGTTATGGCAATACGGTTCCCCGAAAAGACAAAATCTTTCCTCATGACACTGGTACACTGGCTGGTGCCGCGAGTCAGCCGATTCTTTGCATCACCCCAGGCATTCATTGACCGGGTTGATCATGAGATCGATAACTTATCTGAGAGTATGACCCGTTTTACCGGTACTGCTTGGAAAGGGTTATTGTTTGGTGGAATTGTGACCGCGTTTTTCTGGATCAGCGAGTTCCTGGTTGCGTCGGTCATCATGATGGGGCTGGGGCTCGGACCTTTAATCCTCGAATCTTTTTTCTTCCAGATCCTGATCGCAATCATCATGATGGTCCCGCTCACTCCCGGTTCATCGGGTGTGACCGAACTTTCCACATCATCGCTTTATGCACTGATTATACCCACGGGTATGATTGGGATCTTTGTCATTCTCTGGAGGTTCGTGACATTCTATTTAAATATCGTTCTGGGTGCCATGGCGGGTCTTACCATCTTCAAACGTGAACTGAAACATAATCAGGAAACAGAAGCATCGTAAAAAGACCAAGAACAGGAGCAGGAAAAACCCTTTGGTTTATCCCGGCCGTTTTTCCTGTTCAATGGTTGTTTTTAATTTTTGGATCAGAACACGGATTTTTGTATTCACGCTTCGTATAGGTGATCAGGTTGGACACCCCCCCCTGGAGCACAATCCAGTACCATTCAAAGATTGTCCTCCAGAAGCCGTACTGGTCATATCTGCGGAAATCAAACCCGACTTTCAGCCGGGGATTAAAAGCGACATTTCCCAGCTTGCGCATTCTGGTAGCCACCTCCAGGTCGTCTCCTGCATCCATAATCCTGTACATCCCCGCCTTTTTCAGGGCTTCATACCGGAAGATCGTATTGCACCCAAGGGTATAATAATAGAGACGGGTTGAAGCTCCAAAGTGCATCAGGAGATCGAACAGAAGGACATAGAGCTGGTTTTTGTATGTATTTTCTATCGGAGTCACCGGGCCAAACGCGAGAACCACCCGGGGGTCGTCAAAGGTATAAAGAATCTGTTCGATCCAGTTTGGGGCAACAACGCTGTCAGCATCGGTGGTTGCAACGATATCATATTTGGCCCGTCTGAATCCATCATTCCGTGCTCCGGGAACCCGTTCAGATTCCTGAATAAATACCAAATCGGCAAAACCTGCTGCAATTTCCCTGGTCCGGTCACGGGAGTTCCCGTCCACAACAATCAGCTCATAAAAACTGCGGGGAACCGTCTGATCTGAGAGGGATCGGAGGCATCGTTGTATCGTTGCCTCTTCATTGTATGCCGGGATAATGACGGATATCATGATCTGGGTAAGATTTCCTGGATAAAACCCGATAGTCTTTCTGTTCTAAGGGTAAGGAACTCAATATATATAGTGAATTTCCTAAATCCATGGCTTTCGTACGCTGTTCAGCCGTCCCGATCGAAAAGACACAAATCACGAAGTCATGAATCATTTTTTCAGGATTCGATCCTCGAGCATACGTCCGTGCGAACCGTTCCAGTACAGTTTCCGGCAGGATTCGCACCAGTAAAATGACAATCCCCGCCAGTCTTTTGGGGCATACGGGGCACCTGCTATCTCGCAACTGAATGCCTCACGAACGGGTGTGTTGCAGAGCGAGCACCTGCTCATCGTAACCCTGCGTCGGACCAGGCCGAGATCGATGAGTTGCTGAACCTGTTCGATACTATCTTCTGACCTGACAAGGATCGTGTGTTCCCTTCCCCGCCGTGCAAGCTCGGCGTCCCGGGTGAGCAGGATACGTTCTTCTTTTGAGGAAATCTCGAGTAAGAGGGTGTCTTCCTGTGTATTGCCCTCCTCAAGACCGTTGGCACTTGTTGTATCGTATCCCATAAACCGAAGGTAACGGGTAAGGGTTCCGAGCATGCGATCCGCAAGGAAACGAGGCTCGTTACCAAAGATCTGTTTACCAGTATAATCGTTTTCAGGAAACATGGCGCACTATCTCGATGGTTTCACCACAATTTGAACAATCCTCTCCATCCAGTGCCACAAACCGGCTGGAAAATCCACATCGTTCGATGAGGGTTGTGTCGCACGCAGGGCAGTATGTATTCTCGTACGGGTGATTGAACACATTCCCTATGTACGGATATTTAAGGCCGAGATCTTTTGCTTTATTATAGATCTTTTCCAGTGTTGCAACGGGAGTTCCCCCGCGGTCCCTCATCTTGTAGTCAGGGTGGAAGGCAGAAAAGTGCATCGGGGTCGCCGGGCCAAGGTGCCCGATTACCCACAGGATCAATGATGAAATCTCTTCCATATCGTCATTCAGGCCGGGTATGACCAGGGTGACCGTTTCGATATGCATGCCCAGTTCGCGGGCGATTATCGCCGAGTCCAGTACCGGTTGCAGGTGTGCTCCACAGATCTTTTTGTAGAATTCATCATTGAATGCCTTGAGGTCTACCCTGAATGCTCCGAGCATCGGTGAGAGCTCACGGAGGGCTTCTTCCGTTATGTATCCGTTTGTTACATAGATAGTCCCCAGTCCGCGGGCTCTCGCCAGCGTTCCCATGTCAAGGGTGTATTCGTGCCATATTGTCGGTTCATTGTAGGTCCACGAGATACTGGCGCATCCTCCGGCAATAGCGCGGTGAACCCCTTCTTCCACAGCAAGGTTCCGCAACCGGGCTTCTTCAAGGCCAGCACGGGAGATTTGCCAGTTCTGGCAGTGCTCACAGTGGAAGTTGCACCCGACCCCCCCGAGAGAATAGGAAAGGGTTCCGGGCAGGTAGTGGAACAGTGGTTTCTTCTCGATGGGATCAAATGCCTCGGCACTGATCTTCCCGTAGGTCCTGGCGTCCAGCATCCCGTGCTCGTTCCATCGGATGCCGCAGATCCCGTGCCTGTTATCTTTTATCGTGCAGCGGTGGCTGCAAAGGGAGCAGGTCACCGAGCCATCTTTGTTCTTTTGATACTGGTGAGCCTCGTGCATAGCGATTCCCGGACACAGGGTGATTATCTGCTGTCCTACTTGTCTTTTTCTGTCGCAGCAGGTGTATCCGCAGCATCGATCTCCAGAACGAATGACCCGCGGTACCCGCATTGCTTGCAGAGATATATCTGACCCAGATATCCTCCGGCAACGGCGTAGATTTCCTGGCTTTTGCAGGCCGGGCAGAAAAACATGGTAAACAAGTCTATGTGCATCCGGCACAAAAACTAATGCAATGAAAAAGGTTGTCATCTCGCTTGGCGGCTCGATCCTCATACCGACCCTTGAAGAGCATACTGTGAAGGAATACGTGCCGGTTTTAAAAAAGATCGCAAAACAGCACCGCCTCTTCATTGTGGTCGGTGGCGGCGGTGAGGCCCGGCGCTATATCAGCATCATGCGGGATCTCGGCATTGATGAGGGGACCTCCGACGAGATCGGTATTCTGATCACCCGGCTGAACGCGACCATGCTGATCGCTGCTCTCGGGGATGATGCATACCCTAAAGTAGCAGAGTCGCATGCAGAGGCCAAGAAATTCGCGGAATCGGGAAAGATCGTGGTGATGGGTGGTATCACCCCCGGCCAGACAACTGATGCGGTGGCAGCCGTGCTTGCGGAGCGGGTCAGTGCAGCGGTTTTCATCAATGCAACCTCGATAGACGGGATCTATTCAGCCGACCCGCGGAAGGATCCCAAAGCAACCCGGTTCGATGCGATGACGCCTCAGCAATTGCTGGAGACCGTTGGCGGTACAGGGCTGGGTGCGGGTTCGAACAATGTTCTTGATATCGTAGCCGCCCGGGTTGTTGAACGCAGCAACATTCCGCTTGTCGTACTGGACGGCCGGGACCCGACAAATCTCTTGAATGCACTTCTGAAAGGGAAATACCGGGGCACCGTGGTCTCAAACTCCAAAAAGAGCCCGCTGCCGGTGTGAGAAACCCTTTTTTTTTTAAATTTTTTACATGAATCCCATATCTTATCACTAGTTATGAGGGCTCCGCGATTCAGGGCTGTTCCGCGGCACGGTGGGGGAGTATAGATTGATGGGCGCGTAAAAAAAACCTTCTCTCTAGAGAAAAACAGTAACCCGGGCCGCCGCGTGTGCTCCCCCGGGGGGTATGCGGGGCATTATTATTGAGGTGGGGGGGTTTCCACGCCACGATTATTTTTGTCCGGAGTTTTTCAGATCAGTCCATTTCCAATAACACTCCTCCGGTACCATCACCTATTTTTAGCATCATGGCGCAACTATGATGGCACGGGGTAGTAGGGTAGCCTGGTCCATCCTAGAGCGTTTGGGACGCTTTGACGGCGGTTCGAATCCGCCCTACCCCATCGACCATGAAAAAACCGGATGCTGCCAAACTCTATTCCGCGCTTCTGAAACGGTATCCTGATGCCCGGGAGTCACCGGAAGCGGTTTGCCGGGGAACGCCGTTCGAGGTCCTCATCCTCACGATCCTCTCCGCCCAGACAACGGACAAGGCTGTACTGAAGGTGAAAAAACCCCTCTTCTCACACTACCCGACTCCCGCAAAACTTGCGGAGGCGGATCAGGCCGGTGTCGAGAAGATCATCCACAGCCTCGGATACTTCCACGCGAAAGCAAAGAACATCATCGCGGCATCGCGGGCAGTGCTCGAAAGGTTTGGCGGAAACGTGCCCAGGACAATGGAAGAGCTCCTGACAATTCCTGGTGTAGGAAGGAAGACGGCCAACATTGTCCTCTATCATGCGCACGGAATGAACGAGGGAATAGCCGTTGACACGCATGTCCGGAGACTCGCCCGGCGGATCGGGTTTTCGGATACCGATAATGTCGGGGTCATCGAGCGGGATCTCATGGCCTTGTTTCCCCGAAAGAGCTGGGGGGATCTCACGGATGTGCTGATCGCTCATGGTCGAACAACCTGCGATGCAAAAAAACCTCTTTGTGAAGTATGTGTTATCCGGACGGATTGCCGGTATTACTTGACGCAGTAGTGGTGATACTTTTTTAGCTCCTGCAGAAATGGTATGCTTGGATCGGTTCACACCGGAACGTTGAAAATTGCAGATATGGGGGCTCCCCGCCTCAAAGCCCCTCGCGGGGCGAGGGGCAGTTCCGTGTTTTTTTTGTATGTTCAGGGTTATTGATCCGCCGCGGGGGCGCCCCCCCGGGGGCAGCGGCGTTGATTACAAATAATTGAGAACGTGAAAAATCTGGAAAATCACATGTGTTCGATCCAATTTTCATAGAACCCATTGAGAAATATATCACGGATCCCACGGCGTCGCCCCCGCCATGGGGGCACCTTGCGGGATAACGATGCAAAGGCAGTTTGCGGAAGTATCAGGGTTTACAGGTACTATGCGGGCATAGCAACACGCCTCCCCATGATGGGGTCAGGGGTGACGCAAGGGGTTTGATCACTGGGAGAAAATGAGTCTTTCTCAAGAGTCCTAAAATATTGTTTAATAATTCAGACCGGAACCAGTAGCGTTCATGCAGAAAACTGTTCGTTCATTAAAAAAACATCTCCGGTTACTTTTCTCCCGAATAATTTTTTCTCGTTACTGACCAATAATCACTGACATTATGGACGCGGGAGAACTGAAGAAGCTCAGGATTAAAATCGCTATACTGGTACCAACAGTCTTCCTTTTTCTCGGCCTGCTGTTCTTTGTGCCTGCCGGAACAATCGATTACTGGGAAGCATGGATTTATTGCGCTGTCCTTCTCGTACCCTTCCTTGCTGTACTCACCTACCTCATCTCACATAACCCCGAACTTCTGGTGCGGAGAATGAGATTTAAAGAGAAGGAACCCACTCAGAAACGGATTATCAGCGCCTCGGGCCTTCTCTTCCTTATCGGCTTTCTTATCCCGGGACTCGATCACCGCTACGGCTGGTCGAAGGTACCTGTCCCGGGGGTTTTTGCCGCGGATGTTCTGGTCATCCTCGGCTATACCCTGGTGGTTCTCGTTTTTTTATGGAATCCCTTTGCGTCCCGGGTCGTTGAGGTTGAACCCGGCCAGAAGGTGATATCCAACGGCCCTTACGCCATCGTCCGTCATCCGATGTACCTGGGAACCAGTATCATGTGGCTCGCGACTCCCGTTGCGCTCGGCTCGTACTGGGCGCTGCCCGTGTTTCTCATTCTGCCGCTCGTCCTGGTCTGCCGGATCCGGAATGAAGAAGAGGTTCTCCTCCGGGAGCTGCCAGGCTACAGAGAATATACCATGACGGTAAAGTGTCGCCTGATTCCCGGTATCTGGTGACAGGGATTTCGATTTCTCACACCCACAAAAAAAAGGGAGAAGACCTCCTGCTGGAAGGCAAAGGTCCCTGTCTTAATGAAAACCAGCCCGGGAATTTCAGTACCCGATGAATATACGGATAATCGCAAATGCAATATACCCTATCAGGGCGCTGACAGGGATGGTGAGAATCCATGCCCACATGATCGTCCGGGCAACACCCCATTTTACCGTGCTCGTTCCCATCGTTGTCCCGACCCCCATGATGGACGTACAGATGATATGGGTGGTACTGACCGGTATGCCGAGCATAGAAGCCCCGATGATGGTTGATGCACCTGCAGTTTCTGCAGCGAACCCGTGGACCGGGCGGAGCTTGGTGATCTTGTACCCCATGGTCCTGACGATCCGCCAGCCTCCCGAGAGGGTTCCGAGCGCAATGGCCGCGTGAGCAGACAGGATCACCCAGAGCGGGACGGGCAGGTTGTTCGGGTCAACGGATGTACCAAAGTATCCTATCGAGAAGAGGAGCGGCACAATGATCCCCATGGTCTTCTGGGCATCGTTTGTGCCATGGCTGAAACTGTAGGAAGCAGCAGAGAAGAGCTGCAGGTGCCTGAAATGGTTTTCTGCAGACTGTTTGTTTGCATTTTTCGTCAGGTTGAGGATCGCTGCCATGAAGAGGAAACCGCATGCTAAACCGATTAAGGGGGAAACGACCATAAAGAGAGCGACCGTCTCGACAGTTGACCATTTTATCGCCGCGATCCCCGCCGCGGAGATACCGGCACCGGTCATGCCCCCGATGAGGGCATGGGATGAGGATGTCGGGAGACCGAAGAACCAGGTGATCAGGTTCCACGAGATAGCACCAACAAGCGCGCCGAGAATGATATAGGGAATGATCGCGGTAGGGACAAAATCGAGTTTGATGATCTTGCTGATCGTGCTTGCGACAGCGACGCCGAACGCGAATGCGGCGATGAAGTTAAAAAATGCGGCAAAAATTACCGCATTTCTGGGAGAGAGGACCTTGGTTGAGACCACGGTCGAGATGGAATTCGCCGAATCGTGGAATCCATTGGTGAAATCAAAGACCAGCGCTATCCCTATGATTACAACGATTAGTTCCGACGTTGCTGCGATCATGCAATCATCTCACAGGTTCTGAATGTTCTGTTCATGAGTGGCGGATTGCGATGTCGGACAGCACGTTTGCAACATCCTCGCAGTAATCCGTTGCAATCTCGAGGTGCTCGTAGATATCCTTGAGCTTGATGATGGCTATCGCATCCGTGGTCTTAAAAAGGTCCGTTACTGCATGGGCAAGCACATCATCCGCAAGGTTTTCAAGCCGGTTCACTTCGATACAGCGTTCCTCGACATACCGGGGGTCCTTGAGTGATCGGATCCCCTTCACCGCACTTTCGAGTTCCACGGTAGACAGGTGGATCAGTTTCGCGAGCTCAATCATGTGCGAATCGGTATCTGCAATGCCGTAATAGAACATCTTCTCAGTTGCCCCGTCGATGAAATCCAGTACTTCGTCCAGTGCCGAGGCAAGCCGGGAGATCTCCTCAGGGTCAAGCGGGGTGATGAATGTGCGGTTCAGCTGGTCATAGATATCATGGGTGAGCTGGTCGCCCTTGTGCTCCAGCTTCTCGATCTCGTGGCGTTTCTCCTTCACGTTGGTGAAATCCTCACTGAGCGCGACCAGCTGCCATGCTGCTTCCTTGACAACCCCGGCCTGTTTCTCAAACAAGTCAAAAAAAACTTTATCCTGCGGTATGAGCAATTCCCGTAGACCCATAACAAACCCAGTGGTAATTGGTAATAGATAATAAAAATATAGCGAAATACAGCCGGCTCTAGATGATTGAAAGTGCAACCGAGATCATCAAATACCCTGCCCAGCCGGTAACCAGGGCAAGCGGGATAGTGATAACCCATGCAGTCATCATTTCGCGGACAACCCGCCACTGCACTGCATTTTTGCCCCGTGTCGCACCTACACCGATGATCGAGCCATTGATTGCATGGGTCGATGAGACCGGAATACCCCGTTCCGTGACCATGACAAGCATAGCGCTGCTCATCGTGGCAGCGCAGAATCCCTGATACGGGCGGATCCTGGTGATGTCCTTTGCCATCTTGTCCACGACCTGCCACCCTCCAAAACAGGTCCCAAGCCCGATTGCCAGTGCTGAGGACAGGAGAACCCAGAACGGGACATCGAATGTCATCAGGACACCCGATGACACGAGGATGGCGGTAATAACACCGACCGCGTGCTGGCCGTCATTTGCCCCGTGGGCTGTTGCCTGCACAAGACAGGCCAGCACGTGGAGCGGCTGGAATATCCTCCTCATACGGTTCTGCCGGGAGTGGCGGAACAGGTGGGATATGAGGATGTCGAAGACAAATGAACCAACCATGCCAATGACCGGCGATATGAAGATGAACAGGATGATGCCAAGGAGTCCGGAGATCCGGATTGAGCCCAGGAATATCAGGGCTGGAATGACGAGTGATCCCCCACAAACCGCCCCCAGCAACGCCCCGAACCATACATCTTCCTTGAACGATGCTACGAGCAGGCCAAGGCAGATAGCTCCGGCGCACGCCCCGAGCAGGCCGAAGAATATTACATCTGCTACGCTCTCGAAGGAGGGAAGCAGCACCGCCGAAAAGCCAGCAGCGGCAATACCGGCACCAAGAAGGCCGCCTACCAGAGCATGGCTGCTGGATATCGGGATTCCGGCCTGGGTTGCGATGAATACCAGGACGATGGCAGCACCCATCGCTGAGATGAGTGAGAGCGGGGTAAGCCCGCTTTTTGCAACAATTGCCGTACCGATGGTTGCCGCAACCGCCGTGGTGTACAGGAACGGACCGGCCACGTTGCAGATAGCTGTAGCAATCACCGCACGTATCGGGGAGAGTGCTTTTGTCGCTACCACAGTTGCAATCGAATGCGCTGCGTCATTGAGCCCATTGACGAAGTTCAGAGCAAGGGCAAGGATTATTCCAAACAGGATGAGCGGTTCCATGTTGGTCATGCATGTGCCATAGCGATGTCACTGAGGGCATGGCCGACATCGTTGCATTTCTCCATCACTTTCGCCAACCCTTCATAGATATCCTTGAGTTTGATGATGATGAGGAGATCCTGGGTCTTGAACAGTTCAAGGATGGCCCGCGAAAGGAGCTCTGTGGAGAGGTTGTAGAGCCGGCTGATCTCCAGGGCATGAATTTTCACGTCATCGGGATTTTTCAGGCTGGACAGGCTTTGAATGGCCTTTGAGATCTCTGTGCTTGTGAGGAGGATCAGGTAGGAGTATTCCTTGAGTACGTCATTGGATCCCGGAATACCGTAATTACAGATCTGGTGTGTCACCCAGTCGATCTTGTCAAGCACATCATCCAGGACCGGTCCAAGGCGGGAGATCTCCTCTGGCTCGAGCGGGGTGATAAGGGACTCGTCAAGTTGTTCAAATATCTTCCGGGTGATCTCGTCACCCTGATGTTCGATCTGGCGTACCCGGTGTCCCTTCTCTGTTCCTCCGGGCAGTTCATGAGTTATCTCGTTCAGCGTGGTGGCAGCCTCGGTGATTTTTTCCGCCATCTGCGCAAACAGGGTAAAAAAAACCTTGTCTTCCGGCAGGATCAGGTCGCGGATACGCATGGTATGTGAGTGGTCACCCTGACATCTTAAATAGAACGCGGGCGATTCGGCCTCTCTTTTAGAGTTCACTTGGGAATATATTCTGTTTTAAAAAAATGGAATAGTGGCTTTCCAGCCGGCTGCACGTGACAAAAAACGGAATGGACTGGGCGGGAATTGAACCCGCGGCCTCTTCCATGCCAAGGAAGCGATCTACCACTGATCTACCAGCCCGCTCCTAATTACTAGGATCGCATAGGTTAAAAGAATTGTTTAAGTCCCCCTCTAAAAAAAAACCTGAAATGGAATCCATGGATGTTATCCGTGTTAAGCAGGGATGGGGCCGGCGGTGGATTATCAGGGAAAAAAAGGGTTAGAAAACATTTGCCCTTTGCTCCTTGGGATATGGGAAGGTGACCCCCACACCCCCCACAGGGGAGGCAAGCCCCCGTGACCCCTATTCCGGGCAAAATGTTTCATAAGAGTAACGTACCCCCGTCCGGCTCCACGGGGCGAGCCCCGACGAGCGGCGAGCACCTGTGGTCCCAAGGTAATTCTCGTGGCAATTTGTTTTTCGCAATTTTTCTACAGTGCACATTTTTCAGGAAACGATGATACTTGCTCCCTCCAAACGGTCACCCGCTTCCGTGCATCCTGCATCCAGGAGTCCTGAACAACATCGCCTTTACTGATATAACTCTCTATCAGGGGTGTTGCACCCCCGGGGCTCTTCCGCGACACCGGCAATACCACGTGTTTTCCATCCTTCTGTGCATACACCTGCTTCACCCCGCTCCGCTTCCCCCGCTTTGCCTTTGGCTCCCCCTCAATCTCCACGATGTCCATAGCGAAGTCGATCACCGGTGCATTGGCAATGGCACCCCCGACGCCGAACGCGTCCACGCAGTCACGGTATGCGATAACATCTTCCCGTGTCACACCCCCGGAGAGGAAGATCTTCACCTCCTCAAAACCATGGGAATCGAGTTCCCAGCGCACCTCTTCGATGATCGCCCGCATGTTCCCTCGCCTAGAGCGGGGCGTGTCGAGACGGACTGCGTTTGCTCCGCACTCCGCGGCCCGCAGGGACTCTGACTTTTCGTCGCAGTATGTGTCGCAAAGCATGATCCGGGGAACAGATGTGGGGGCGCTCCGGTCAAATGCCCGCCACGCGTCCTCCGGTCTCCTGTAGCACATCACGAACGCGTGTGGCATCGTCCCGACGACCGGCATCCCTTCCGGCGCACAGGTATTGGAAACCCCGTCAGCACCGCCGATCCAGGCTGCCCGTTCAATCATCGCAGCGATCGAAGGGTGCTGGCGCCGGGAGCCGAAGGAATAGACCGGGCGGTCGACGGCGGCGATCCTGATATGGGCTGTGGCGGTTGCAATACCTGATGCATGGCAGAGGAACCCGAGGATTGCGGTCTCGTACCGGCAGAAGTCCCGGTACTTCCCGGCAATGCGGAGCACCGGTTCGTTCCGGTAAAAGATGGTGCCTTCCGGCATGGCATCGACCGTCACCGGGACCCCGTCAAGAAGAGCCAGCACATCGGCAAGTCCGCAGGAGACTGCCCACGAGTCCGGCAGAGACGTTGCAGTTACTTCCATGACAACATGCGGGTTGAGGTTGTCGTTTTTTAATGCCTCTTCAGTCCGGATGAAGTAAATATCCGTGCATTCGCCGTTTCGTATCAGCTCATCAGTGACGGTCAGGAAGGTCCCCATAGCAGGGAGTATGGACTGTCCAGCCATTTACGCTTACTGAAAAAGTCGAAATAATCCAAAAAAATCTGCTCTGTAGAAACGGATATGAAAGGATGGGCTCACACCGTTATGATGAAAATAGCAGATATGAGGTCTCCTTTGCCTCAGGGCCCCTTGCGGGGGACGGCGGGGCAGTTTCTTGGTATTTTTGTTTGCTCAATGTTAATGATCCGACGCGGGGGCGCCCCGTCAGGGGAGGCGGCGTTGATCGCAAATAATTGAGAACGTGAAAAATCTAAAAAGTCACTTTTGTTCAATGCAATTATCACAAGACCTCATTGGGAAAATTATCAGACGCATTCGGGAGCAATAGCCCCTGCCGCTGGGCTGCTTCCCTGTAGCGATGGCGACGCATTACCAGAACCCATGCACGTATATCGCACTGCATCCCGTTGCTCAACGGGGGCCCCCGGTGTAAGAGGGATGCAGATCATCACGGGGAAAAAGGTTTTTTTTTACAGAGCCAAAAAAACAAAAAAAATAATGGATGTGTGCACCACATGCTGAACCGAATTGACTATTTCGATGATTCCCCGCTTCAGGAGTCATCACAGGTATTGGTGGGGGTAAATATGGGTTACATTTCGGTATCCCCCCAAGAAAATTACGCTAGTTATTAGTGCTGCTCCCACCAACCTGTTTTAGACAGGAAAGGGATCCCATGCAAAAGTTCCAGAAAGTTGCGGATAGAAGCAGGTATCATCTCATCGGAGCATGGTCCTGATGCTCGGGATCATTGGCGGGACAAGCCTTCTCTTCTCCACGCTTCCCGATCTTGAAAAGAGACAGATTGACACCCCGTTCGGGAACGCGGAGGTTCTCATGGGGGATGTCGTTATCCTGATGCGCCACCAGCGGCACCTGCCACCCCACCGGATCAATTTCCGAGCCAACATGGCGGCACTTGCCCTAGCCGGCGCTGAACGCATCATCGCATTCGGCTCATCAGGATCAATGAACCGTACTATCGTACCCGGCTCGCTGGTCCTGCCTGCAGATTACCTGAGCATATCTGAAAATCCCTCCATTCATGACCATGCCGTTAACCATATTATGCCGGAATTATCCCCGGAGCTTTCGCATGAGCTGCACCGGCTTATCCCGGAAACAAGGCTGGGTGGGACGTACGTGCAGACAAAAGGCCCGCGTTTCGAAACGGTTGCCGAGATTGCAGCCCTTTCCCGCTTTGCCGACCTCGTAGGTATGACCCTTGCTTCCGAGGCAACACTTGCCCGCGAGCTTTCGATACCGTTTGCCGCCATCTGCACCGTGGACAATTACGCCAACGGGATTGCAGACAGGGTCCTCACCTGGGATGAGGTGCTGGAGATTTCCCGCCATTACCGGGGGCGGACCGAGAAGATTCTGAACACCATTATCAGGCAGATGGCCTGAGGGAGAAGCGCTATGGATGATATTTTTGGCAGAAAGCAGTCGATCCTGATTGCGGATGTGCTGCTGGACGGGAAGATTGCGGACATCTTTGTGAAGGATGACGGGATCATCGGTGCCACTGGCGATGGGATCAGGAGGGAATACAAGGGTGAGGCAGAAGTAATCCTCGATGGGGATGGGGCGGTTGCGCTTCCCGGCCTTATCAACACCCACTCCCATGCGGCCATGAGCCTTCTCCGGGGCTATGCCGATGATATGGTCCTGCAGGACTGGCTCAGCCAGAAGATCTGGCCGCTTGAAGCCAACCTGACCCCCGATGATGTTTACTGGGGGACAAAACTTGCCTGTCTTGAGATGATCAAGAGCGGGACCGTTGCCTTCAATGACATGTATTTCATGATGGAGGATGCAGCCCGCGCTGTTGACGAGGCCGGGATCCGTGCAACCCTTTCCTATGGTTTCATTGACCTCTTCAGCGCGGAGAAACGGGAGGCTGAGTGCAAAGCAACGGAGAACCTTGTCCGCCACATCCGCACGATGAACAATCCCCGGATCAGATCGGCTGTGGGTCCTCATGCCATCTACACGGTCTCGAAGGAAGGTCTGCAATGGTGCGCGGATTTTGCAGCCCGTGAGAAGATCGGGATCCACATCCACCTCTCGGAGACCGAAAAGGAAGTAAACGACTGTATCGTTCGGTACGGAAAACGCCCGGCCTTTCTTCTTGACGAATGCGGAATTCTCACCCCCCATACGGTCTCTGCCCACTGCTGCTGGCTTGATGAGACCGAGTGTGTACTCCTCGGGAAGCGGGGTGTTTCCGTATCGCACAACCCTTCGAGCAATATGAAGCTTGCCACCAACCGTGCTATGCCGTACCCCTGGCTGAAAGCAGCGGGAACAAACGTCTGTCTCGGAACGGACGGATGTGCCTCGAACAACAACCTCGACATGCTCCGGGAAACAAAGACCGCGGCCCTGCTCCAGAAGTTCTTCTGGAACGATCCTACAACCCTCCCGGCACACGAAGCACTGTCTGTGGCAACGGTGCATGGTGCAAAGGGGCTCGGGCTTTCAACCGGAATCCTTGTATCTGGCGCGCCGGCGGACATTATCCTTGTAAGTGCCCGCGCTGCCTCCAATACTCCCCACCACAATGCAATCTCCAACCTCGTTTATTCCTGCTGTGGGGGAGATGTTCTGACAACCATCTGCGATGGACGGATCCTCATGCACGACCGACAGGTCAGGGATGAGGGTATGATCGTTGCCCAAGCGGCAACGGCAGCAGAGGAACTTGTGCAGAGGACACAATCCGCCTAGGTATCCCTCATGAATCCTCGAGGTTCGTTGCAGGATTTCCTGTCTGTCTGGGTTATCCTTATCATCATTGCCGGTATCTTCTCTTCCGGATGTACGACCGATCTCACCGGCATATACCCAGCACGATCGCACGAGGCCGCGAACAGCGGCGATCTCCGTATATATTTTCTCGATGTCGGCCAGGGGGACGCATCGCTGGTCCGCTACCATGATACAGTAATCCTCATCGATGCAGGTGAAGTGGACCAGGGAGACCAGGTTGTATACGATCTCAGGAGACTCGGTGTGGACCACATTGATCTTCTCGTTGCTTCGCACCCCCATTCCGACCATATCGGCGGCATGCAGGAGGTCCTGGATGCATTTCCGGTAGACAAGGTGCTTGATTCAGGTCTCCCCCACACATCCATGCTTTATGAACGTTTTCTTGAAACGGTAAACCGGAAGGGTATCCGGTACATGATTGCGGAACAGGGCCAGAAAATAGATCTCAATCCGTCCCTTTCAATCCTCATCCTCTCCCCACCGAAGGATCGGCTGGAACGTGACCTGAATACCAACAGCATCGTCCTTAAGATATCGCACGCGAGGATCAGTTTCCTGTTTACCGGAGATGCAGGTGCGGTTGCAGAGAATGAACTCATAAGGGCCGGGTATTCTCCCGAAGCGCAAATCCTGAAAGTTGCCCACCATGGCAGTTCCGATGCAAGCTCGGCAACATTCCTCTCCCGTGTCAGGCCGGAAGTTGCCGTGATCTCTCTCTCCCGTGACAATCCCTATGGTTATCCCCACCGGGAGACGCTCGATGCCCTGCAGGCAGTGGGGCCTTCCATCTTCCGTACTGACCGTGACGGTACTGTTCTTATCCAGAGCAACGGCACCACATACTCGGTTACTACGGAGAACGGACAGGAAGGGGTCTGGAAAAGTCCTTTCTCATCATCCGCCACGCCAGGTCCTGGGACAACAGCCCCTCCTGTATTCCCGTCATCCGCTGTCACGGCAATTGCCACGATTTCGGTGCTCCATCAGGTAACTGCCAACATAACCCCCCCAACTGTCACTCCCATGATAACGATCCCGGTACCCATCCCCCCGGTCCAGATCGGGAATGTCTCGCTCGTGAAGATCGAGGCCATGGAGTTCAATGCGCCAGGTGACGACCGGGAGAACCTGAATGGGGAGTGGGTCAGGATCACGAACCGCGGCGAGGAGCCGGTCCTTATGGCCGGATGGACCCTGTCAGATATTTCCGGTGCCGGCCCCTACACCTTCCCGGCGTATCTCATCCTGTCCCGTGAATCGGTTACAGTATATACCGGAACCGGGAGGATGAACGATACCTCGCTCTTCATGGGCAGGACTGAACCGCTCTGGGGCAACAACGGGGATACAGCCTTTCTCCGCGATGGCAGCGGTACACTCATTGATTCGAGATCCGGAGGTTCGTCATGAAGTGTACTCTAGACCGGATCGAGGAGGGGACCGCCATTTTGATCCCCCGAAAGGATCCACGGCAGCGGGTTTCGGTCCCGGCCGCGATCCTTCCCGCCGGTTGCAGAGAAGGAGATATCCTGATCCTGATCCTTGAAGAAGACCATAATGCTGCTGCCCGGGCAAGGGGCCGCGTTTCCAAGCTCGTGAAGAACCTCAGGAAAACCTGTTGACCTGCGGGGTCATCGGGCATGGCTCAGGCACTGCTTATAGCGGAACAACCAAGGGCAGACCAGATGCTGATAGACCCGGTTGCTTACCGGTAACGGAATTTCTTCAGGGATCTTTGGGCAATAATGAGGAACAGCATCCCCCCCACAAGCCCGCAGGAGAGAGAAACGATCCCGTTAACCTTGAAGGTCAGCCCGGCAATGCTCAGAGGAATAAGGGGGACGGTTGAGATAACCGAATATATGATAAGGGAAATTATCAGGATAATAAGGAATGTCGGCTGAAGCAGCTGGACCTTCAGCTCCCTGAGTTCCTTGTCCGAGAACCCTTTCAGCCTCACCTCATTGATGCCCTCATCAACGAATTCTCTGTATCCGGATTCATCGCTCACTATATTGCCGGCAGGTGCCACACTATCGGTTTCCCTGAACTGGAAGCGGCACTGGGGACAGAAAACAACCTCATTATCCACTTTATATCCACAGTTGGGACAATACATTGATGAGACCTCGTCCGGAGACTGTTCAAACATACTCCCATCATTGTCCGGCTTTGTGGTTTCTGTATCAACCGGATTCGTATCGGTTTCCCTGAACTGGAAGCGGCACTGGGGACAGAAAACAACGAAATCCTCAACCTCACACCCGCAGCCAGGACAAAGCATAATGTATCATATAACCGACTGATCCTAATAAATTGTGACGATTTGAAGCGGACGGCAATGTTCCAGTGCAACCTTGCACAGCGGACGATCAGCCAACCGATTGAAAAATCCCTGTGTGGAGTCCAAATCCTAAAAAAGAAGTACGGTACCGTTGGCGTGTCAGGGCGTAAGTTTACGCGGTCTCAATCTTAGCCGCTTCATGCAGGTTGAGAACCCTGATGGATTCTTCCCGCATCTTGTACTTCTGGATCTTACCGGAGATATTGATGGGGAAGTCATGGACGAACATCACGTATCGCGGGATCTTGTAGTTGGCGATCTTGCCCTTGCAGAAGTCTTTTACTTCCTGTTCCATCATGGTTTGTCCGGGCTTCATCTTCACCCAGGCACAGAGTTCCTCTCCGTATTTTATGTCCGGGACACCGACAACATAGACATCAGCGATCTTCTCATGGTGGTGCAGGTATTCCTCAATCTCCCGCGGATAGATATTCTCACCCCCCCTGATCACCATGTCCTTGAGCCGGCCTTCAATCCTGAAGTAACCTTCCTCGTCCATGGTGCCGAGGTCGCCTGTATGGTTCCAATGGTCCTTGTCGAGTGTAGCATGGGTTGCCGAAGGATTGTTGTAGTAGCACTTCATGACGCAGTAGCCACGGGCACAGATCTCCCCGACCTCCCCGGTCGGGACGATACGGCCGGTCTTGGGATCAATGATCTTAAGCTCAGTGTGGGGAAATGCCCTCCCGATGGTGGTGACGCGGCGCTCGAGCGGGTCTTTTGTCGTGGTCATCGTGACGCCCGGGCTTGTCTCGGTCTGGCCATACACAATTACTATCTCGCTCATGTGCATCTGCAGATTCACCTGCTTCATAACTTCAATAGGGCAGGGGGAACCGGCCATGATGCCGGTGCGAAGGGTCCGCAGGTCGTATTTCTGAAAATTGGGATGCGTGAGCTCGGCAATGAACATGGTCGGGACACCGTGAAGGGCTGTGCAGTGCTCCTTCTCGACAGTCCTGAGCACCTCCTCGGCATCAAAGACCGGAGAGGGAAGTACCATGGTCGTCCCGTGGGTAACGGAAGCCAGGTTCGAGAGGACCATGCCGAAGCAGTGATAGAACGGGACGGGGATACAGAGCCGGTCTTTCTCGGAAAATCCCATGCCTTCGCCTATGATGAACCCGTTGTTAAGGACACTGTGGTGGGTGAGGACAACACCTTTCGGGAATCCGGTAGTGCCGCTGGTGTACTGGATATTGATGGGGTCATCGAACGACAGAGCCTCGCCACGCTCGATTATCTCGTCTGTTGAGATCTCGTCAGCCTTTTCTAAAAAGTCGCCCCAGGTATACATCCCATGGTAGGGTATGTCTCCAAGGAAGATCACATTTTTTAAAAAAGGGAACTTCTCGCTTGAGATCTTCCCGGGCTTGGCCTCATAAGCCTCGGGGCAGGCCTCGTAGAACATCCCGACGTAGTCTGAGGTCTTGAACCGGCCCTGGATGATCAGGGTTGAGACCTCGGCCTGCTTGAGTACGTATTCGAGCTCATAGGTGCGGTATGCGGGATTGATATTGACCATGATCGCACCGATCTTGGGTGTGGCGAACTGGACAACCACCCATTCTGCGTAGTTCATTGCCCAGATCCCGACCCGGTCCCCCTTCCCCACGCCAAGACCCATCAGGGCACGGGCGACCCGGTCGACCTGCCCAAGGAATTCGCGGTATGTCCACCGGATATTCTGGTGCACGGAAACGACCGCTTCGTTGTCCGGGTATTTTCCCGCAATACTATCGACCATCTCTCCGATGGTCATACCCAGCAGGGGGACTGCCGATGTCCCGCACGTGTAGCTGCCCTCTATCATTGCAGCAGTACTGGGATACCGGGTATTATATGCGTGATGTTTTGTTCCCGCTCCGGTGTACCTGGACGGGAGAGGCAAAAAGAACAAAACTCTTAAGTTTATGCAATACGATTGTATTGGGTCGGAACGGGATTTTGTGTTCCGCTCCTGGCAGCACGGGGTTGTGGCCTAGCCCGGTATGGCGACGGGCTCCAGCGGTCTTTGCGTTCTTTCGTGCTCGCAGATGATGAACAATGGGTCTCCTGAGATAATCCGATGATGACCCGTTGGAGCACTGATGCATGTCGGAGAGACCCGTCGATCGTGAGTTCAAATCTCACCAACCCCACGTTTTCTTATCCGATGTGATTGTCTTTTTGATTTTTTGTGAATGTTTCTTTCCGGCACACCGGCTTATAACGTGCCTTGTTCCTGATTGAAGTCTCCCGCTTGTTACATCGTTCTTCCTTCGCGGCTGGATGCTGATGCATTATCTTGTTTTGGTAAGTTTATCATGGATGACTGGCACATACTATCTACAACATTCGGAGAGTTCCATGTATCTGGTCGGAGAAGCACTTATTGGCGATGGCGCGGAACTGGCGCACATCGACCTGCTGATGGGAGATAAGGAAGGACCTATCGGCGCAGCCTTTGCAAACGCGGTTTCGCAACTTTCAGAGGGGCATACGCCCCTTCTTGCGGTTGTCCGCCCGAACCTGCTTGCCAAGCCCGTAACCGTGGTGATCCCGAAAGTCACGTTACGGGACATGGCACACGTGAACGAGATGTTCGGTCCTGTACAGGCAGCGGTTGCCAAGGCGGTTGCCGACTGCGTTGAAGAGAATGTGTTCTCGGGAATCGACATCGAGGATACCGTTATCATGGTTTCCGCGTTTGTCCATCCTGAAGCAGCTGACTACAATAAGATCTACCGGTTCAATTATGGTGCAACCAAGCTTGCACTCCACCGTGCACTGGAAAAATTCCCGGATACCAAGACCCTCGTCTTTGAGAAAGACCGGGCAGCCCATGGTATCATGGGATTCAAGGTAACGCGCCTCTGGGACCCGCCGTACCTCCAGGTCGCCATGGACCTTGTGGATATGAACAAGGTCGCCAAGGTCCTCAAGGATGTGCCTGAGAACGACCACGTTATTATCGAAGCGGGAACCCCGCTTATCAAGAAGTTTGGTCTCAATATCATTGGCGAGATCCGGAAGCTCCGTGCGAATGCGTTCATTATCGCTGATATGAAGATTCTGGACACCGGTAATCTCGAGGCCCGCATGGCAGCGGATGCAACTGCCGATGCGGTCGTTGTTTCCGGCCTTGCCCCGGTCTCGACTATCGAGAAAGCGATCTCGGAAGCCCGCAAGGTCGGCATCTACTCGATCATCGATATGCTGAACGTGCAGAACCCGGCAAAACTCATCGCCGGCCTGAAAGTAAAGCCGGACATTGTGGAACTACACCGTGCAATCGACACCGAAGACACCGCCCACTCCTGGGGTGATATTCCATCGATCAAGAAGGCCGCCGGTGGCAAACTCCTTGTTGCAACGGCAGGCGGCATACGGGTGGATGTTGTCAGGGACGCCCTGAAGGCCGGCGCTGATATCCTCGTGGTCGGCCGGGCGATCACAGCTTCGAAGGACATTGGCCACGCAGCCGATGAGTTCCTCGACCAGCTCAACCAGGAAGAGATTGACCAGTTCAGGGTCATGACTGATTTTTAAAAAAAAACAATTATATTTTTTTATGATCATCAATGCATAAAATAAGCCTGTTAAAAAAAGAATATCGATTGCCTGTTGAATTCTCCCTCATGAACCTCAAACACACGGGATGCATCCATTTCGAGAACCCGGAAAAGATGCAGCAGTTATATTAAAGGAGGAAAGGCAGGTTAATCCTCTGCGCCGGGATCTGCATACAAACCACACGCTGAGAGATGCTGTCAGGACTTCTACCCCACCTCATTACTTACTTTTTCTTCGCCAGGACCTCCTCAACGCGGAACCGGGTAATCCTTTCTACGAGGTCGGAAGGGACCGTTTTGTCCAGAGGGAAATGTATGGTACCTTTGCTTGTGTGATAGGCAAACAGTTCCTTCCGGAACTTCCCGACACCGGATGCAGCAGGAAAAAAACTAACGTGGTGGCTGAAAGCCGCGAAATGGACGAGGTTTGTGTTATTCAGCCGGAAGGTGGGGATCCCGTACCGGATCGCTTCCTCAGCGTCCGGTGCTGTCCTGCGGATCACGGCTCTTATACCCTGGAGTTTTTGCTGCACATCCAAAGGGAACGATGCAAGGTAATCATCGATTGATACGAACTGATTTCTCATGGTGGTATTTCACCCCTTTTACCTGAGGAATGGCGTGGAAATTTTTCGGAAGCTGTTTTGGCAAATAGTACTAACCTGAAATTTCCTGTCGGCTCTAAATTGAGGTATGCATCCGGCAATCACCATAAGTTTGCCGTTCTGATATCTACAGAGGACAAAAAATCATTATCGTCTTTGATGCAGCAAATATAATCCAACAAATCCCACTGCTAACAGCACAGCTTCAAAGCCGACAGGAGATGTTTGAACAGGCGAAAAGCTGATGTTACCAACTGGTGGTGTGGACGTATCAGCAGGTATTGAAGTCGGAGTTTGTTTTGTTGTTGAAATTGAACCGATCGGCATTGCCAGGTCAGTTACAGAACCCACTACTCTATTTTCAGAATCAATCTCCTGAATTTTCACTAAACTCTGACTGGTTAAGGGATTAGCAGGAATATTCCCTTGTAATGTTACGCGTACATTTTCATGCATCGTGGCAGGTTTGCACAATAAAAAACCGGATAGAGAGAGTTCACTCCGCATTTTTGTGACCGGGGGATTTTCCACACCATCTAAAATTATTGTATAACTCCACTGCGGATTTTCAAGATGTGTACTCATTTGTAATACATTGGTGTAATGGAATGTTTCTCCGCCAGATGGTGGAAAATCAAATTTCATGGTTACCGTTACAGGAGTTCCTGCAGATGAATATTCAGCGGGAGTGACGGAGATATCGGTAATGGTAAATGCAAAAACAGGTGATATGACAAATACGAAAAATAATAACGGGAAGAAGAAAACAATTTGTTTTTCCGAATTTTTCATTATTTTTCAATTCAACGTTCCTCATAATAATATCTTCTTCATTAACCGGTCTTCACCGCTCATGGATTATTGGAGGCAAATTGAATCCATGTTCCGATTAACGGTTGTTTTTCCGGGATCTTTAAACCAAGTCATGTACAGCTCCTCTTAAGACGACCTGTTGGTACTTGATCGGCGTAGATACGATATGGGTCTGCTGAAAGAAACAGCGTCAGTTTTGACGGGGTGATTTCTTTCTGATTACCCGGAAGACATGCTCGTCACCTGTAGGCAGCTGCCTGCGTAATCGTTCCAGTTCATACCGCAAATTCTCATTCTTAATTATGGCGTTCTGTTGGTTGTATATGAACTGCCGGGTTTCAGCACGGTCCCGAATTTCTTTTTTTATTGATTTCCTTGCTATTTCTATAATATCAATATCAAGTGCTTGGATTACTTGCCATTCAAACTCAGAAAAAATAAATTCTACTTCAACACACCGCCCCATCAATCCCGCCTCCGGAATATCAAGACGCACACTTCCAGAATCACAAGTCCTCCCTTCCGTTGGGAATAAAAATTCGGGATACGTAAGATAACCATATTTTACTATATTAAATTTATCTATACCGTCATAAATGTAAATACATAAAAAATGAAAGAATCTGTGGAAAAGAGAGATTTTTTATTGCCAGTTACGGCGTAACTCTAATATTTCATGTATGATAACATTCACGGATACGGAACCGGCGCAGGGGCTGCTCTTGTGTTTGGGCCCAGAGCACGTATGAAGGGATCTGGTTCCGCATTTCTGCAATATCCCGTTCATATCGCTAGCGCCGATCATTTCATCGATCTCCCTACCTCTGGTCCACCCGGGTTACCATTCCAATTCCCTGATAATGAGCCCGGCAGGCATTTCTGTTGGTGTTTCTTTGTGGATTTGACGGGTTCTAATAAGCGAGAAAGACCACTCAACAAATATCCGTAAACACCATACACACCAAATAAAAAGAATACATCGAAAGAACAAGGGTAATTGAGAATATTATTAGTTCCATATAATTATTCATCAGGTCAAGCAGGTTGTCAATTTTTCCTTGAACAGTATTATCATCAGGGTATTGAACTATACATAGGACCAGTGTCCTGTTGTGACGACAATACATCCGAGTTTTGTATTGTTTTCCGCATCGAGGACATTTATATCGTTTCATACTATTTCCTTCAGCGGAATCAATATGTCCTAATGCTATCAATGGAAGAATGGAAAACCCGGTGTATTTTGTTGTCCGCTGCCCATTGGATGATATGTCTACGGGTTTTCCATTGAACTACTTGTTTTTAAAGTATAATAAATTTTCGAAAAAAATCTAATAAATATTCAAAGGAATTTCACAGATTCTCGAATTATTTTTTTGGGGATTTTGAAAAATCTGAAATACTTCTGTGAAATATGATCCTATATGGTCGGTGTTTCCGGGATCAGATCCCGGGGCGGCAGGGTCAGCATCCAATATTCAATGTACTGGTGAAGGGTCTTGTGAACAATCTGCCTTTACAAAAGTGTAAGAGACAGAGATTTTTATCTCTGGAGAAATCATCGGATAGACGCTTGCAGGGGCACCGTCCACGCTCTGCCCCCGCAGCGGTGGCATCCCCTTCCTTGCGACAACAACGCAGGATCTGTAATTTTCTTTCCGACGCACTGCGTTTGAACCCCGTTTCTGGGAGAAGACTATGGACGCAAGAGGGTGAGATTACATCTGACATTAAAGGATTTCTCAAGAACAGAAAAATTCATGATATCCACAAACCGGGAAAAAGAAAAAGGGTACTATGCCATTTTATGACTGAAATCGAACACAGATTTACGGTGTGAAAATTGGCAAAAATTGCATGTCCAAAATGGAATAAAAAAAGTGAATTCGCCTGGGACCGGAATACACTGACGCTCCGTGGGCTTCGCCCCGCCGCTATGGCGCCCCGGTTGCGATAGTGCTTTATTACCTGTATCGGGATTTTGGGTAATTCAGAGGTATCGCATGCGCCATGAGCCCCCAACGTGTGTAGGGCTGGCGCAAGGGGGACGGAGAATTGTTAGAGATTCTTGAGTGCTAAACTGGTAGTTTACCCAAAAAAAATAGTGCTCTGGAGAAATCATCACCCCTTAGTTCAGTGGAACATGGGGGGGGAGCTCCTCTTTCCCAAAGGGGGAGGCTGCATCAGGAGGCAAGCCTCCTTGACCCTCATGCCAGGTAAAATTTTTCATACGCGATCCCCGAACACAGTCATGCTCCCCTGGGCAAGCCGTGGCGACGTGGAGAGCGCCCGTGGTCCCATCGATATTCTCGTAGGATTTGTTTTTAACAGCTTTTTTTGCAAAGTAAAAAAATAGTACTTTTCCCTTATGGCTCATACGAAACCTGGAAACTGTACGCCCCATCAGTAATTGTCCAGAAATAATAATTTCCTTTGAACAGTTCCAGGGATGTGTGGATCTTGCTGCTGGTTCTGGTATTATCAAAAATGTCAATTGTTTTGTCCCCGTTCCAGTTTGTGATAAACAATTTCAACGCTTTCCCGCTGGTATTTGTGACAGTAAACCGATAGTACGCATTCCTCTCGACCCGGATTCCCGTCACTTCGTTTCCGGATCCGGAAAATTCCACGGATCCCAGGTATTTGCCGATACCATCCATCGGAACCCTCGATGGTGGTGGGGGTGGGATGAGGGGAGTTTCCTGAGTTGTTATCATTTTTGGCACGGCCCTTGGCGTTGTGGCCATGGTGGTTGGAAGTGGTGTAAGGATCTCTTCCGGTTCTTCCGTGCAGCCACTCACAAGAACCCAGAGGCCCAGCAACGAAAAGAACAGAACCGAAGCCCATACTGATGATTTCATAAAAAACTAGTTTCTCCATACGCAGTATTAAAAAACACTGATCTCAACGTATCTTTTAGCTGACCCGTTCATGAGAACGTAAAAAAATTGCTCTGGAGAAATCCTGTTAATACCTCTTTTTACTCCCATAGACTTCGAAATGAAATTACCTTTCCTATAGTTTCACCATGAATTTTTTTCAATATCCGTGGTAACTTCGGGACATTCCCCAGCGTTCTGTTCTATCTCTCGGGATGTTGGGCGCAAAAAGTCTGATTACTCGTTCAGGACCAAAACAATTTACCTGATGGTGAGCCGGGCAGACCCTGCAGGTTCAGGTTTCAGGAGCATCGATAGCAGATTATTAAGCGCCGTCAACCATACCTTCTGATGGAGAAGTTCACCATGGACAAGATCACGCTCGGCCCGATGCCGTACATGAGTGTCATGCCCACCGTGCTTGTGGGTGCGGATGTGGAGGGAACGCCGAACTACATGACCGCCGCATGGGCAACCGTAGCCTGTATGGCACCTCCGATGGTCTGCGTTGCACTTAACAAGATGCGGTACACTGCGCGGGGGATCGAAGAAAACAGGACCTTCAGTCTGAACGTGCCTTCTGTAAAGCACGTGATCGAAACAGACCACTGCGGCCTCGTTTCCGGTGAGAAGGAGGACAAGTCAAAGGTCTTTGCATCCTTTTACGGTATGCTGAAGACCGCTCCCCTTGCAGAGGAGTGTCCGGTCAATATCGAATGCAGGCTCTTTGAATCTGTTGACTGCGGGAGTCACGTCCTGTATATCGGCGAGATTATCGAGATCCATGCAGATAGGGGATGCGTCACCGATGGCAGGCCGGACACGACAAAAACCGACCCTATCGTGTACGCAGGGGCAACCTACTGGCATGTGGGGGAGGCGGCAGGCAGGGCTTTCTCGATTGGCAGGGACTACCAGAAGAAAAAATAAAAACCAACGCGGTCCCATGTTCATAGCGGGCCGGATATGACAGTACTTCAGAGATTCCTTCGGTGAATGGATAACGGAGCACTCTACCCGAACCGGATCTAACCAAATACTGATAACCGAAAAAAACCTTCCAGATATTCATTTCTTTTCCTTGGGGAGGGACCTTAATCATACCTGATTCCTCAATACCATTGCCCGCGGGATTAACCAACCTTCCTTCTTATCCACAGATGAACCATTCTGTTATCTGGCGGGTTAGGGACCCTGATGGGTACGGGAAAAAAGTGCTCTGCAGAAACCTTTTTTTTTAAGATATGATATCGTCCTTTCGTGTCAAATGCGTTTACCGTCTCCTTTCTGGCGCGTGGTTGTTTCCGCAGGTTACGGGCACAGAGAAAGTTTTTGAACACCCGTCCGGGACAGCAGGAATCTTTATCGCAGACAGGTTACCACCTCAGGTTGGAATCAGATGAACTACTCCTGTCTTCAGATCGTATGCGGGTTGGCATTCCTTTTCTGCCTTGCCTCACCGGTAACCTGTGCGGTAACCCCGCTCTGGGTCCAGCCGGCCGCACCGGGTGACGAACTGTCGGGGGTTGTCATTTCCGATAACGGGTCCGCCATTGTCGCTGGAGGCGACCAGTTGATCGCTCTTTCCCGCGAGGGGGGGAAGTGCTGGACCGCATGGTCAGGAAGCCTTCTCGCTACCAGCCGCGACGGGAGATATATTCTCATGGCCAAGGGTCCTGTTGTCCGCCTCATCTCCGGTTCGGGAACCCTTCTCTGGGAAAAAACCCTGGATACCATCATTACAGATCTGTCCATAGCACCGGATGCTTCTGCGATCGCGGTGAGTGGCGGGGGCCAGATCCACACGTTTACTCTGTCAGGAGGAAGTATTGCATCGGATAGATCCCTGGCCATCAATCATATCAAAATTATGCCTTCGGGGGAGCAGATTCTCATTACTACGTCCAAGAACGTGCAGGTATCGGACCTGACGCTCCTTCCGGTATGGTCAGACAACAGTTCGACACAGGATTTTGTTGAGATCACACCCGGCGGATCTTCCATTGTGACGGCAACCAACAGTCGTGTCCGGATGTACACCGCAAACGGAAACCTTTCGTGGGAACAGAGGTTAACGGGCGGAAAAGCTCTCGCCCTGGCCTATGCCAGTGACGGTTCAACAATTGTTGTCGGGATGGATGATACTACCGTGCAGGTGCTGGCTCACAACGGGACCCTGCTCTGGACGGCTAACGCCACGAACTGGATCACCAGCGTTGCAGTATCCGACGGGGGGAATACTATTGTGGCGGGCAGCAGGGATAAAAAGGTTCATGTATTTAACCATGCCGGGACTCGATTGGGGATTTTTACGGTAAAAGGTCCGATCGACCCTCATTCCGTTGCCGTGACCAGGGACGGATCCCTGATCGTCATAGTCGACCAGACAGCGGTGTACGGTCTTTCACGTTCCTCATTTATGCCGCAGGAAACCGTCATGGCAACGATTCCGACACCCTCACGTGAAATGACTGCTTTCCCGACGATGAAAGCAACCCGCAAAATTACTCCAAGGATAATGACACTTCCCACGCCCCCCCCGACTGAAACTCCGCAGGCCTCCCTGCCCTCTCCCGTCCCTGTCATAGCCGTGGGGCTTCTTCTTCTCTGCCGGTTCAGGAAGACCTGATATTCTGCCGGACTATCACTCGATTGCAGGAATCTATTTGGTCATCGCATCCACAATTTCCCTGTGTGTTTTTAATGAACCGGCATAGTTATGCGATTCTCTGCAGTGTATGTATCCTTACCTGGCTGCTCCTGCCCGGGGCTGGTGCCGTGGATCCGCTCTGGAGGGAACGGGCATCGACCAGCGGTGAACTGAGCGGTATTGTCATCTCAGCAGATGGGTCGACCATCGTTGCCGGCGGTGACCAGTTGATCGCACTCTCCCCTGGTGGAAAAAAACTCTGGACCGGCTGGTCCGGAGCTGGCCTTGCGATCAGCAGCAACGGGAAGTATATTTTAACTTCGCGCGACCAGACCGTTCGATTGATCTCCGGCGCCGGCACCCTGCTCTGGGATGAATCGCTTGACGTTCCCGTGACGGACATGACAATGACACCGGATGCCTCACTGATCGCAGCCGGCGGCGGGAGCCGGGTCAGACTCATGCATGGTTCGGGCTCCTCTTTCAGACAGAATACGACCATTCCCGTCACTCATCTCAGGCTCTTTCCCCAAGGTAACAAGCTGATCATAACAACAAAAGGAGGAGTGCAGATGTCCAACCTGACGCTCTTTGCAGAATGGGCTGATACAAACATGACCCAGGACCTTGTTGAGGTCGCAGCTGACAGTTCAGCCTTTATCACTGTCACCAATAACCGGATAAGGAAGTACACCAGTAACGGAGACCTGAAATGGGAGCGCGCTCTTCCCGGCGGAAATGCCCTGGCGTTTGCCTGGTCCCGGGATGGATCAACCATTGTGATTGGCAGGGATGATAATACGGTGCAGGTACTGGACCAGAGTGGTACCCTGCTCTGGACGACACAGGCTGCACACTGGATCACGAGCATTGCAGTGTCAAATGATGGGAACACCATTGCTGCAGGAAGTATGGATAAAACCCTCACCCTCTATGACCGGGCCGGGACGAACCTGGGGTCCTTTACTGCCGAATACCCAATCAAGGCACATTCCGTTGCCGTGAGCGGTGATGGCTCCCTCATTGTAGCAGTTGACGCATCCACGGTCTACGGTTTCTTTCGTGCGCAGTTTACGCCTCAAATAGCAGAGCACCCAACAAATGCACTCCCAACATTGGTGACAACGGACTTACCGGTCATGGCCATCTCCACAGCAACATCAGCACAACCGGCACCATCCCGGACAGAAACAGCGCAGGCTGCTCCCGTGCCATTCGTACCGCTGGTAGTACTTACGCTCATGCGTTTCTGGCGGTCACACAGATCCTGAAAATTTTTCCTGCCCTGCAGCAACCCTTTTTTTCTCGATATAATTTGCCCCCTCTCCTGCACCTGGGTGTCCACCGTTGGGGGTGTCATGGCGCAGCAGCATGATTCAGCTTTGATTACAGCCCATATGTCATCATCGGATCAGCGAGACGTTCCATGGGCGGGGGCTTTGGCTCCCGTGTCGACCTCATTTTTATCTGTGATTCTGGAGAGCCAATGTTCTCCAATGTCTTATGAACACTATTCGTTCAGGGTATCGGCTGCTGCTGGGTGGCGCAGTGGAATGTCCCGTACCCCTCCACCAGTGCCCGGGCATCGATTCCCACAACAGTACGGTCCGGGAAGATTCCCTGGATGATGTGCAGCGCTTCTGAATCATGCGGATCATTGAAGACCGGAACAATAACAACCGTGTTGCCGATATAGAAATTTGTGTAGCTTGCCGGATACCGCTCATCAGTATCGGCGACCTTTGCGGGCATGGGGAGTTTGATAACGGAAAGCGGTTCCCCATCCTGGTCGCTTGACTCCCGCAGGATCTCGTAGTTGTCATGCAGGGCGGGATAATTTGCATCGGATGTGTCTGCCTCATAAGCGCACACGACAGTCGTTGGCCCGACAAAACGGGCGATATCATCGATGTGACCATCGGTGTCGTCTCCGACAACACCATCGTTGAGCCAGATAACCTTCTCAACTCCGAGATACTCTTTAACCCTATCCTCGATCTGGCAGGCAGATAACGCGGGGTTGCGGTTGGGATTGAGGAGGCAGGCACGGGTCGTGAGCACGGTCCCCCTGCCATTGACATCGATAGATCCTCCTTCCATGACGATGCCCGGCTCAAACATAGGAAGACAGAGACGCCTGTTTATTGTGTGGGGCACCTTGCCATCAGAGATCTGGTCCTCGTATTTTCCTCCCCACGCATTGAAATTCCAGCGGACCATGGCTGTTTTTTTAAGGACTCGGTTTACCACAAAGGTCGGGCCGTAATCCCGCATCCAGATGTCAGCGTATTCGCTGGTGTGAAGGATGATTTTTGAGAGGTCTGCGCTCATCTCGCGAAGGCGGGCCCTCACTTTACGATGAATCACCGCCGTCGGTACGAAAAGTTCGACCCGTTCGGAAGCGTAGACTGCCTGGATAAAGGTGTAGTAAGCATTTTCAACATCAGTCAGATGAGGGAAGGTTATCTGGTTATGGGGCCACGAAAGCCAGACGGCCTCGTGAGGTTCCCACTCGGCCGGCATATGAAAGCCCCTGTTCCGGGGAGTGTCCCCCTTGCGAAGAGCCGGAAATACTCCCGATTCTCCCAAGAACGGTACGGAAACTCTGCCGTACGTATCGGGCCTGCGGTTCCGGAAAAATCCCCAGGATTCCCTTACCTCATGGTTCATCGAGAGGTCAGCTTCGGCAAGGAGTATCTCCTCCTTGCCGCCGGCTTTTGCAAGAATTTTCCCGAACGCATCGCACACAAACGAACCCCCGAAGAAGCTGCAGCGCCCCTCGACCCCGACACGGTTTACCGTGGCGATGTGGACGCTGTTTGCTATGGCATGGCTCCGCTGGATCAGTTCCCACGCGTCCTGCCAGTTCCCTTCGGAAGGTATATCGTTTCCAGGATGTCCGATGGCTGTCGGGTATACAATGAGCTCGGCACCTTCAAGAGCAACACAGCGAGCAGCTTCAGGGAACCACTGGTCGTAACAGATAAGGACCGCGATGCGGCCGAACGGCGTGGAAATGACCCGGTAGGTACTACCGGGATAGAAATACCCTTTCTCAAAAAATCCGGGGTCCTGCGGTATATGCACTTTATGATAGGGCGGGCTCGCGGTACCATCCGGGTTGATGACAACCGCTGAATTGTAATATCTCCCGTCAGGTGCTTTCTCGTACAGGGGGACGATTATCACGACCTGATGCTCCCGCGCGATCCGTGCGAAGATATGGGTGGACTCGCCCGGGACCGTCTCAGCAGAAGAAAAGCAATCCATGCCGATATGCCGCGGGAAATACCAGGTGCGGTAGAGCTCAGGAAGGCAGATGATCTTTGCACCGGCTTTTATTGCTTCTTCAACCCTGGTCTGGGCTTTTTTCAGCATCTGATCCCGGTCATTCTCCACGCTCATCTGGATAAGACCGATCGTGATTTTCCCGTTCACCATATCGCCCGATCATTAGGAGTTATAGTTCTTTTGATATCATGCTTTCTTTCATTGAATTGTATATTTTTTTAAATGTATTATGGATTACAGCGCACGGGCAAGATCAAAGACCCAGCGGCAGACCCCGGGTGCAACGTTCCCGCAGGAAGAGTGGTATGGTACGGCAAGCCCACGGCTTTCGTATGAGGCAAGAAGCGCCGGTATCTCCTCCTTTGTTTTGAATGTATAGAAATGCGCCATCCCGCCCTCAGACAGGAGCGGGAGCAGGAGATCCAAAGCCTGATCCATACCGTAGGGTGCCGGAATGATGAGGCGGTCGAACCGGCCGTTCGGGAGGCATGTTCTTCTGAGGGCATCCCCCTGCAGGATATGGCAGGTTTTTCTCACCTTGTTTATGGTGATATTCTCCGCAAGATACCGGAATGCATGAGGGTTCTTCTCAACCGCATATACCTCCCCTCCCCGTGCAGCGGCAGGGATGGCGAACGGTCCGATTCCCGCGAAGGGAACATGCACCCGCTCGCCCGGTTCAACCTGATTCCATACCCTTTTCCGCTCGTTTGCCATGCGGGCCGAGAAGAACATGCTGCCGACATCGATGCGGTAGGAGAACCTGAACTCATGGTGCGTGGTAATGGTGGTCTCTCCATGCCAGGTCTCGAACTGGGCAGTACGTGCACAACCGCTGACCTTTGCGGTCTTATTGAGGATGGTGGTGATGTTCCTGTGCCGACAGAGAACCGCCTCTGTTATTATGTGTCTGAAGGGTTCAAGCTGAGCCGGCATGGCCAGGATGGCAATGTTACCGATAACTTCGAAATGATCGGAGACAATCGGCAGGAGCTCGACCGGCACCTTGTCCGCGATCTGTTCTTTCAGGCCCATAACTTCCCGGATACATACGTCGGTTCCCCATAATAAGAGGTTCCGCTTACGACATCATCCCGGTGGTACCTTCGCCCTGCGATCAGAGATGACTCTGAAGGGACATTTATCAGATAGAAGGAATGATCTTTTTGATAGCGGTCCCTGATGCTTCCCCACCCCGGTTTTTATAAAGAAGAGGATATTGTTTTCTCGGTTACTTCTATGCCCTGCCGCCAGATAACCTCAGTGACCGAGTACCGGTTCGAAGATATCCGGCCTGATGACCGGGTCCTCGATATCGGCGCCAATGTCGGAGGATTCTGTATCAGGGCTGCGCGAAAGAGTGGCCATGTGACCGCGGTTGAACCGGTGACCACCCGGCCGCTTCTCGAAAATATCCATGCAAACCGGGTTTCCGTGCAGGTTATCGAAGGTGCACTTGGCGACGGGAAACCAGCGGCGATCTCCTGGGATGATTGTCGCGTTCTCTCTCCCACGTACCCGCTTCAGGAGCTTGTCACGATGAGCGGCGGCTGTGATTTTTTAAAATGCGATTGCGAAGGTGCTGAGTGGCTTATCAATCCACGCGAGCTTGAGGATATCCGCCGTATCGAGATGGAGATCCACCTGCCCCCTATCAGCGGACCGCCGGACCCGGCCCTCCTTGCCTATATCAGCCAATGGTATGATTTTGAGATAGAACGAAAGCCCTGCCACGATATCCTCGGTGTCATGGGGGTCCTTCACGCAAAAAGAAAACAGACCCGGTGACTGCAAGGTGCCTGAAATACGAGCATATTGGTTTCCCCGGGTCTCTTATCAGGAATCTTCATGTCCCGGTCTGGCGATACAACACCATAGGTTGATGGTTATGTGTGATGATATCAGCGTCCAGAAGAACGTGTATCTTGATCAGATCCTTGCCGAACGCCGTTCACACCGCCGGTTCAGGCCGGAATTTTGCGGCGAAGATGAGATCCGGCGCATTCTTCATGCCGGGCTCCTTGCCCCGTTTGCCGCGGCAGCAGTCGGGAATTCCCATGATTATTTTCGTCGTTTCTTTGTTGTGCGGAAAGGGTCAGAGAGTATGAATGCTGCTACCCCTCTCGTAATGAGGCAGGTAGAGAAGATGTCTGCGGTCCTTGAGGATGCGATGCAGAACGATCCGGCTCTCCGGGCAAAGGCAGCAGGCTTCGTCCGCAGGCTCTCCATGATCCAGAGGGACGGGGTTATCCCCGGTGTTGGGACTGCCCCGTATTATATTGTTGTTGCTGAACGCCGGGGATATCCCCCGGTTGAACTGCAGTCGCTGGCGCATTGCCTCGAGAATATGTGGCTGAAGGCAACCGCCCTTGGCCTGGGATTCCAGCTTATTTCAGTCACCTCACAAATGTCGCGGGACCCGGCTTTCTGCGCTCTCCTGGGCCTGGCTCCCGGTGAATGGGAGCTGATGGGATGTGCGGTCGGCTACCCGGCCGATGAGCTCTCGCCATCGATTCGTCCACCGGTCGAAGATGTAACCGTCTGGTTTGTCTGAGGCAGGAATTTCCTCCTGTTTTTTTGCTGCAGGCGGTTTTATAGGTAATTCTGATCTATAGTGTGCTCAGATATCTGGAGACAGCTATGGTACAGCTTGACTGCATGCAGGGTATGATCGCAGGATATATCGCATCACCCAGGGGGCAAGAGACGATACGGAACTACCTGTTATCTGCGGAAGGGAAAAAAACCCTTGACACGTACCTCTCAACACCACAGGGACAGGAGATGGCAAGGCTTGTCCTGTCCCGGGCCCTGGAAGGAACGACTCTTTCTGAAGATGTCAGGGCCCGGGTGCTTGCAGCTGTTGAAGAAAAGAAAAAGCCGGTATCATATGCTGATATCAGAACATGAATTTCTCATTTTTTTATCGCTCCCAACATTTCGCTCCGCCGCTGTGGTGGTGGAATCGTGAGGGGCATGCCCCAAAAAATTTCTGGAGAAATCGTCGGACAGACACCCCCGGGAGTTTTTGCTCACGCTTTGCCCCTGCTGCTGTGGCTTCCCCCGCATTGCGATAATCATTCAGAAGGTATTTTTAAAAATCCCGTGAGAAAAGAGGGCAATTCTGTTACAATTCGCCGCCGCCCCTATGGGGTCAGGGATTTCGCAGGAGGGCGATTATTTGGAAAAAAGGGGTTTTTCTGCACAGCCACAAGATCATTTCGGCACTATTTCAGAGTTCTGATGTAACTGCTCTTGTATGACCCAGTATCTGGGGCGAAAATATATCATTTCGATCGGGAGAGATCACTGAAAAAAAATCAGGCGCAATCGGGTCCCAAGCCCCCCCGCTGGTGGAATCACCCACTGATGCGATACCGATGTGTGGTCTGTACCCTAATCTGGATCATCGCACGCCCCTGTCTCAAAATGGGGGGCCTTTGGCCAGGAGGGGACTATCACGAGAAAAGAAGGGATTTCGCAAAACCTGTTTTTTTCCTGAAATACCGGCCTAGTTATCCCAATCGATAATCCCCTTTCGGGATCAGCATCTCAAACCGCGCCCCTTTTCCGTACTCGCCGGTTTCCTTGATGGATATCCTGGTGATCGCGAGGATCTCATGGCTCAGGAAAAGGCCGAGGCCAGAGTCCCTGCCGAAACTCTTGGCAAAAATATGCGGCTTGTCCTGCGGCGGTACACCAACGCCATCATCCTCACAGAGGATCAGCAGACCGTCAGCGGTCTCATGGGATGAAAAAATAATCCTTGTCACATGTTCACCGTGTTTCAGCGCATTATCGATGAGGTTATAGAACACTTTTTTGATCATGCTGTCTGCAAAGATATCAATATTCCCAAGACGCGCATCAATCTCAACTCCCTGAAGATCCAGCTGTCCGGCAACTTGTTTAACCATAGGCCCGAGTGCATACCATGCAGGGGCCTTTGCCCCGATCTCCGGGTAATCCTTGATAAAGGAGATCTGGTCCTGGATCGACATGATAGCCTGTTCCAGCCGGGTCATTGCGTCCTTGATCCTGACATCCTTCGTATATTCCTTTGCGAGATCGGCATTCAGCTGCAGTGAAAGAACACAGTTGGAAATATCATGCCGGGTTATCTGGGAGAGGAGACTGAGTTTCTGGTTTGCCGCTGCGAGTGCCACCTCAACCTTCCTTCGTTCCGCAATGTCATTCTGTAAGACGATGTTAACTTCTGATAATTCCCGGGTCCGTTCTACAACGCGGGCCTCAAGTGAACGCGTCAGAGACTGAAGATCTTTCTGGACAGCCCGACGTTCCGTCACTTCCAGTTCCAGGTTGGTATAATTCGTCCTGATCTCCCATACCAGGAGGGCAACAACTGCTGTTATCAGGATAAATATTGCTCTGTTCTGAAGATCGGACGGATTACGGACCGAGCCGGACATCAGGCATCCTCCAAAGATACAGAACGTAATAAGCCATGCCGTAACAAAGGGGGCATAGCGATAAGAAAGCCAGACCGACATCAGGAGCGGTATAAGGTAAAGAACCCAGATGAAAAATCCCAGCGGGATCAACACATCTGCCGAAATGATACCGAAAACCAGGCAGATAATGCAAAGAAGGATCAGGTGTTCCTGTTCCTCCGGTGTCTTTCCCAGTTCAACCGTGATCATGATCCAACCCCCCACCCCAGATCAATGATAGATCCTCAAATGGTAAGTACATTCCTGATGGTGGCCGGAAAAAGGCCGGCCAGGTTTCTTTTATTTGACAGCGTCCGGTTTTTCGTCAGAATAAACGTGAGGATGGCGACAATTCAGGAGTGATATTGCCCCAATATGAGGGAAGGTACACCAGGAGATGGTTCTCATTGCCATTCTGCTCAGGAAATATCAGCGGGAAAGTGAAGACGTTTTTTTTAGTGCCCGTGTTTTCTTGAGGATTTTCATGGTTCCGGTGTGAACTCACTCTGTTCATCCCCGTTTCTGCAGAGCCGAGTTTTTAACAACCGAAGGGCTGTGTTCTTCATCTGACCAAAAATCCAGGCTACGGGAATCAAAAAGAGAGATTTTGTTTTTTATCTGGCCATGTACAGGTTGACGGCCTGGTTAACCAGTGCATTTCCTTCAGCATGTTTTCCCAATTTTTTCAGGGTAATCCCTTTATCGAAAAGTGCATCTGCATTATAGGATCGATCCCAAGGGCAATGTCATAGGCGGCAATTGCTTTATCATACATTCCCTGGCCGTCGCGAAGATTTCCATGTTCAACGCAATCTTGTTCCCGCTGCAACAGGGCTGGTTCGACTTCAATCCTCTCCATCTCTTTCCTCCCAGTCACCAGTCGTGACTGAACCTGACACGTTGTTCTGTATATTAGATTTTTGCCAGACTTCCCTGCGCAGCAGCATTGATTATCGAAGCTGCATTCCACGTCTGCCGTGCGGAGTTCAGGTGTAACCGCTTTGAGAGCATGGAATTTTTTTTAGAATAAGGGTGTACTTTTCAAAAATGTGCTGTTTCGAAAACGGCTATGAATGGATCGGTTCACATAGGAACGATGAAGATTGCAGCTATGAGGGCTCCCGCCGCAGGGCACCTTGCGGGGCAGTTCCGTGTTTTTTGTATGCTCAAGGTTAGGGATCCGCTGGGGGGCGTCCCTTCCGGGAGGCAGCGCATTGCGACAGGATTGTCCTCTTTTCACCCATGATAACGCAAAATATCCTCTCGAGTGATTATGGCAATGCGGGGGTTGCCAGAGCAGCAGGGCAGAGCGTGAACGAAAGCCCCCAAAAGCGTCTAGCAGATGATTTCTCCAGATAAAAAATAAAATCTGTGCCAGATTCTTCACCTGCTTTCCCCTTTGGGGCGGGTGTTTATGGTAATAACCCGAAAATGACGGGAGGAACCCAGTTGTCAGCAAAATGAACAATATCATATTCCGGCCGGCGAAACGATGCTGGTCACAAATTCCATTGGTATCATGTCAGAAAAGGGTATGCAGACCGGCCTGGAGGAGCGGTCGTACCAGCCTGAATATTGCGGGGTTCAACAGCAGTTTTTTTATCACAACGCCGGGGCGGTCCATATCCCCGTATTCTTCAATGAGGCGGAGGATTGACGGAGTATTGAGCGCCTGGATCAGATCATCGGTATCCTTTGCTGTCACCTTCTGGCGCATCTTAAAAAGGCGGTATCCCAGGTCCAGTTCGCGACCGAAATCCTCCTGCCAGAGGCGTTCGTACTGGGCCAGAACGGTATCGTCATACATTCCCTGTTCGCATGCAAGGGCGGCAACTGCTGCAGCATGCCTTGCAGAACGGACACCGGTATAGATTCCCCCGCCGGATGTCGGCTTGGGAAACCCTGCAGCATCGCCAACAAAAAGCGTATGGTTTTTGTAGGTCCGTTTCATGATCCCGAGCGGGAGCGTGCCGGTAACCAGGTGGGACCTGCCTGTCCCGAATTTTTTGGCAAACGCATCGAATCGTTCCATGACCTGCGAACAGCCACACATACCCACCCGGATACGCCCCGGACCTGTGGGAATTGACCAGCCGAAAAACTCCGGTGAAGCATCCGGATAGATCCGGACATACTGCGGTTCGCAATTGCCCGGCATATCAGCCTGGATGCCGGCAAGATAGATCCGCGCCCGCTGCATACCATAGCTCCGGGCGATGGTGCTTCGCGGGCCGTCAGCAGCTATCAGGATATCAAACCCGATCTCTTCGTGTCCGTTCACCCCACGGGTGACAACACTCTTTCCCCGGACAGTACTGACCGCAGTCTTCAGCCGGAATTCTGCCCCGTTGTCTGCTGCAGCCTCTGCCATCTCGCGGTCAAGGGTTCCGCGGTCCACCACCATAGCTTTGGTGACTTTTGCATCGATGAGCAGTTCACTGCCGGCCCCGGAGATAACCCGGGCCCCGGTGACCCTGTTCAGAACGGATCGTTCTGATGAAACCCTGCACTCGGCAAATGCTGCTGTCGAGAGGAGTCCTGCACACTGGACCGGGTATCCAATGGTCCCGTGCTCCTCGATGCAGAGCACAGAGAGCCCGAGCCCTGCACATTCCCGTGCAGCAGCACTGCCTGCGGGACCAGCGCCGATCACGACAACATTATAGTTCATGCGACACCACAACCGGTTCTACCCCCGGCAAAATCCGGCACACAAGGCAGGTTTCCTGTTTTTTTAATCTGCCCCGCTGCTTGCCCGGCTGGAGGAAACATGGTGCTCTCATGCTGCCGGCACCTCCGTATCATAAAATCCCAGGATGATGGAAAAGAGGCCGAACACCAGCGCGACGTCCCGACAACCGTGAGGATCAGGTACTTGGCAATACCAGGATAGTAATGCAAGAGTATGGTGAGCAGGAGAAGGGCCGTGATGATCATACCAGGGATCAGGATATATTTCGTCCGCGAATGATCGAGCGCGAGCGTGATATCGGAAAATCCATTGCAGACAGCCACTGCTGTTATGACCATGATGATGAGGTATTCGATTAGTACCTGCACCATGATGGAGAGAAAACCGATCACGAGGAGCACGGCTGAAAGGCCGAACCAGAGGATCGATTCCTCGCTCCGGCCGGTGATCGCAAGGAACAGGAAGAGAATGATTCCAAGGATGACAAGCACCCAGAAAAGACCATAAACGGTATTGAGGGTCACCTGGGACAATATTAGGGCAAGAACGCCGAACAGAATGCCGATTATACCCCATATGAGACAAGACGTTTTTGAATCCGGCATTCTTTCTCACCTGTAAAGGCAGGCAACCCGCTGTACAATGCTGATTTCTGTGTATGCATGCAACGATAAAATGCCTGCTGGTAATAGCGGTTTTTTTGTATCTATCTCCGCAGGGAGGGGTGTGCATATTTGCACCGGCCGGAAGCCTGAAAGCGCAGGAATTTTTTCAATCACGAACTCCAACGGGGTATCGAGGAGAAGAACCATTACGGGTTCTTTTCATGACATTAAACCCGGTAATTTTTCCGGCTGTCGCGGGATCATAAAGGGAATTTAGCGCCGGGGGCTCTTCCTGTCAGAGTTCTGGGCGAAAAACGAAAGAATTGATTTTGACCTCCTCGATACCTTTCGCTACTCCCGGTCAAACCCGAAGAAAACAAAATGAGCCTAGTTCTGCAGGAGCTGGATCACGGCAAAGAAGATGACAGCATACACGATAAAGCCGACAACCATTCCTGCGGCTCCCTTCAAGCCGGAAAGACTGAGAGCGACAGTTGTCATAGTATTGGTAATAAAAAATGCTGCAAGGATGCCCACGATGAGGATTATCAATTTTTTAAGGACCCCGTTTCCATACCAGTACTGACACTGGCCGATGTATTTAACATCAGTGCCGTGTACTCCCGGTTGTTGTCGAGAGGAACGGTTCATGCGGCTTCTGTTGAGTGTGGGTGTATTAAAAAAAAACAGCCATCACGAGAAAAAGAGCAGTTCAATTGCCCCTCCCTTCTTCCTTATATCTTCACCACGTTATCCCAAACGACCCGGCAGTCTGCCCTATCGTGGAGCGAAAAGGTGGTTATCGTTGAATGTGTGTCAATAGTATCCATTCCACAAACGCTGTTGGTGACTGATGGTGGTATTAGTGCACGGAATGTCAGGCCATAAAGATATTTACAACCTGTCGGATATCAGAAGAGATGTGGTATAAGAAATAACCCGCGATGGTATCGGGAGAAGATAGACCCTCTCATGATAATCCATACGTAAAAAAACGGTTCTATTAATGCGAATTCTTCAGTATGTCACTCTTTGTTAATGTGTCAGCTCCTTCTGTTCTAATCAATGACCTTATAGTATGGTCATTTCTGTGATAACGGGGGGAGAAGCAATAACGCCCGATCCGGATAAGTAAATATTGGCATTTTGTTTGGGGCGATCATTGGATTTGACAACTCTTGTTACCTGGACTCGGGCAGAATCACCCACCCGCTCCCTGTTTGAATTGAGATACGTATACTGACACGAGATGGTTGCCGATATGGTGACATCCTTCGCATTTGGATTGATAAATTCCACTTCAACAACCATAGTATTGCCATTTTGGTTTGTGCTCGCAATACGTGCGGTTGGTTTGGAGAATTCAACATCTCTCTGTAATTGTTCACCAAAATCAACATATACCGGCTTCCCGAATGTTGCCGTGATCTGCTCTTTCTCGCACACAGCCCCGAAACAGACCATGAGAACGTGTTCTCCGGTATTCACCCGGGTCTTGAAGGGTTTTCCCTGGGCAACAGTCCCCACGGTCACATTATCGATCTTGACCGGCAACTGAGCATCGAATCCTCCGATAGAGACCACAATTTCTGTCTGGGGAATATCACCTTTCAGCCGTGTCCCGAAATCAACGGTTGTCAGGTTCCCCGGTGCAATATTAACGGTTTCACTAAAGCAATCATTGTTTCTGCATACTTTCACGGAATGGTGGCCTGAACTGATAACAAGGTTCAGCGGTTTGTCTGGAGAAACGGTTCCAGAGCTCGAATTATCTATTAAGACTTGGAGTTTTGTGGGGTAATCTCCGATTGAGACGTTCAGAGAACCCTGGGGGAGAACCCTATTGAGCCGTTCTTCAAAATCGATGGTAGTTTTTATTGCAGATTTTATATTGACATCGATGCTTTCGCATACGGTTCCCGCACAGACCTTTATCGTATGACTCCCTTCACTGAGTTTCAGATTCAGGGGGTTGCCCTTTGAAACATTTCCCGATCTTTTATCGTCTGTTAAAACGGTAAGTATGGCGTTATACTGGCCTATGGTTACCGTAAGCTCACCCGATCCCGAGCCGGATGAAAAATTTGTTTCTATCGGAATAATTGTGTAGGATGTGTTCGATGTTGTCGTGTGTATTGAGGGCGTTGTTGCAGGGAATGTAATATTTTCAACCGTTTTATCAGTCCCGGGTCGTAGGAGATACCCTGCAGCAATAATACATAAAATGATGGTAAAAATGATTAGGATCTGGTTGATTTTCATATAATTTCACCTCAGTATTCCGTTTTATTCAACTCTTCTATCTTTAAAATCGTGAAAACTTTTTTAATTACAATAATAATCATTCCTTAATGTTTGATATTTATTTGCATTCGCACCCTTTCTGACACAGATGATACCACGACTGTATATCGCGCGTTGAGAATTCCATCATGGTAAATTGGTGTTGTCATGCGGGTTGATCAGCAGTTCGTTTTTCTCCCTGTTTACATTTTATCAGTTTTTTTTAACAATATAATTTTTCCGGCACTCGCTTCGGGATTTGACACTATTTTTTTAAAAACCGGAAAGAAATTCTTGATTTTTATAAAAAACAATGTATCCAAAAAGAGAAGAAACCGCCCTCAAGACATTTGATCAAATACTATCTGCCAACGTTATAATAGTAACATGGTATAAACAATCCCCCCTTTCCTTTCTCTTTTCCGGCTCTTGTAAGGTACTCCCGAATAATGCGTCCCTTACGGCCCAAATCATATCAATCCTGTCTACCGGGCACTGTCAGCGGGAGAGCTGGTCAATCGAATGAAAAGGTCATAGTGATATCCTTCTCTGACGAGATTCTGCACTCGTGAAGAGATACGACCTTGTTGATACACGCCGCAATCAGGGTTCCACAAAGGCTGCATGCCGGACAGGGAAATCTGGTGCAACAAAGTGGGGATTTAAACTGCATTGAGAAACATCCGTCAATAAAGCGGTATTCATGCATTATGATTGTCACTGAATCAACTTTCCAGGTCGTGGTAATATCAGGTGCAAATTCCAGCGTATCGCTGAGTGTTTCACTCAGCAGCACGCTGAGTTCATTCATCTCATTGGGAATTTCCAGAGCATGTCTTTTGTAGAGATCCTGGATCAGCGGGTCGGATACAGGGATCGTAATAAGTCCATGGGGTTTGTTCTCAGTAAAAGTTTCTTTTGACGATATCATTCCTGAGTTAAATGTTGAAACGGGATTGAACTGCATAACCCGTGAAGATCCCGTAAATCGGGATGGAAGAAAAAATGCATTCCCTTTTATCCCCGCATCCGATACAATACGGCAGAGATTCATACAGCCCTGTACAGGAAGAAGCCCAACAACACGCGGGTCAACGGGTTCTTTGCCGGTAAACATGATGACAAAACTTCCTAAAATTGCACAGGTCATTCCTGCTATCACAAATGTCCCGGAAAGAAAATTGCCAAGAGTAAAGGTAAGGGGAACCGCGATGAACAGGATCGTCATAATCAACAAGAGGACGACCATAGCGGAATATTTTTCCAGATTTTTTTTTGCCATTTTCATTTATCCATTTGCGATAGAGGTATCCGGCAA
>ERZ795054.310-NODE-310-length-71122-cov-8.025722_pt1 | contig 71122 bp, 53 predicted proteins | sample MGYA00375138_ERZ795054 | MGnify/ENA primary metagenome ERZ795054 (study PRJEB30183, sample SAMN05720215) | anaerobic digester metagenome | isolation source: active sludge of municipal wastewater-treating anaerobic digesters | place: USA | collected 2014-12-23 ... | reverse complement strand
CCCCAGGCCAATTTGAGTGCAACGAATGTATAGCTTATTTCTTGACGGACCCCAACCAGACCGCGGTTCGAGGCGCAGGGACTGTGGCGTTTGGAATATGGCTTCTGTGGCTAGGGTTTCAGGCGTTCATCGAGCATGGCATTTTCAGCTTTGATGGTATTGCCCTCGAGCAGGACCTTGCCGGCGTTCTTGCCGAGACGGATCCCCGTCTTTTGGCGTCCCGAGCCGGTGTCCTCGATCGTATTGCCGCGGATGAGGGTGTCCTGCGTGGCTCCGTCGACAAACAGGCCCCAGTGATCGTTGTCGCGAACGGTGTTGTTCTCAAACAGGACGCGGTGCGCGGCCATTGGTTCGGTCTCGGATCGCCAGAGGACGCCCCCCCGCTTATTGCCGATGATCGTGTTGTTGCGGACGAAGTTGTCGCTGTCTTTATGGCCGATCGACATGCCGTGTCCATCGTTGTTCTCGAGCCAGTTGCCCTCGGCCACGCCGCCCCGCACTCGCCAGCAAAAGAAGAATCCGTCGCCGCCATTTGCGATGGCGCGACAATTTTTCACCACCGGCCGCTGAGAACCGCTGCCCGGATGCAGCCCCAATCCGGCGCAGTTCTCGACGTGGCATCCTTCGACTTGCACATCGTTGGATTGCTGGAAGCTGATGCCGTCCCCGTTGTAGTTGCGCACCACACAGTGGCTGATGACAGTGTGATCCCCGCGGTAGAAGAAAATTCCCGCGGTCCGGCATCCATCGACCTGAGTGGGATTTTCGGCGCGGTTACCGTCCACCGTCAGGTTCTCCAACCGGGCGTCTTCGAGATGATAGCCGCTAATGACCGGAAAGACCGTGGCTGCGAAGCCGCCATCGTTCATCATGATGTCGGCATTCATCGGCCGGGTGAGGGTGAAGTAATTGGAGCGGGCATTGAGAAGAGTGGCGCACACGCCGTGAAAACCCCGTTGGGATTTCGATCCGACGTAAACGCCGCGGCCAATCTCAAATCCCACAGGCTCCTGGAGCGTGATGGCCGCCTCGCCGAAATCCGCATCCGCCGCTAGGAGAGAATGGGATTCCCGGTCCTTTTTCAGAACCGTCGCGCCCGTGCCACGCACGGTCACGCGGTTGCGCAGGTGAAGCGAATCGCGCATAAGATACTCCCCAGGGCGGAGAATCACCACGCCGCCTCCCAGGTTGCCAACATAATCCACGGCCGCCTGCAAGGCGCGGTTATCGTGGCCGATAAGGTCCGCGTCCTGCGCGCCGACCGTAATTTGGATCGCGGGGCGCGCGTGGAGTTCGTTCTCGGGGTATCGTCGTCCCGCCTGGTCGGCGCTGGCGAGGGCAGTGCCGAAGATGACGAGGCTGAGAGTGGAAAGGCTTCGATTTGGCTTCATAATGATGAGGATACAGTTTTAGGGGGATGCCGGCCAGCCTGACCATGACGGCTCAAGGGGTGACCGAACTTGCGACCGTGAAGGACTACATGGATCTCGGTTTTCGCCGGGTATGGAATCCATTGGCGTAACCCGGCTTCCGCGGCGTGTGCGCGTATGGACTATGGGACTTAACGAAAACCGGCCACTTCGCGGCCGGCCAGCAGTGCGGCCCCAAGGGCGCCGGTGAACTGGGGTTCGGGCGCCACGCGGACCGGTAAGGCGAGGGTGTTTTCAAGGGCGCGGATCATCCCGACCTGCAGGGCCACGCCTCCGGTGAAACAAACGGGTGGCGCGAGGGTGCGTCCCGCCATGGTGGCCACGCGCGTGGCGATGGCGTTTTGCACGCCGGCGGCGATATCGGCGGGGGGAATGCCTTCGGCGAGCAAGCCGACGATCTCGGTTTCCGCGAAGACGACGCAGGTGCCGCTGATGATGGCGGGTTGCCGGCTGTCGCGGCTGAGCTCGCTCAGGCGCGGCAAATCAACGCCCATGCGGGTGGCGACGATCTCGAGGAATCGGCCGGTGCCGGCGGCGCAACGGTCGTTCATGGCGAAATCGCGGACGCGCCCGCCGTTTTCAATCAGGATGACCTTGCTGTCCTGTCCGCCGATTTCGATGATCGTTCGGACATCGGGCATCACGTGATGCACGCCGCAGGCGTGACAGGTGATTTCGGTGATGGTCGTATGGGCGAATGGCACGCGATTTCGACCGTAACCGGTGGCGACCACACGGCGCACGCGCGTCCGATCCAAGCCAGTTTCGCGGAGGGTGCGATCGTAAAGTTCTCCGGCTAGCCGTGGTTGATCGACGCCCTGATCGGTGATCGCCGAGGCCATCACTTTGGACTGGGCATGGTCGAACAGGACGATTTTGATCGTTCGCGAACCGGCATCTATTCCTGCGCAAATCATATTGTTCTTCTGGACCATGCGATTTCCATGACGGCCTGCAATCGAGTCCGCAATGCCGGAATGAGGGCATCACAGACCGGCGGGATTTCCACTTCGACAACCGGCAATCCCATCTGCTCACGAACAAAATCCTGAATCAAGGGGGTTTCCCAGGGGCAATGACTCGCGCCGGGAATCCGCGATACCACGACCGCCTCGGCTCGGGATTTCCGGCACTCCAGGACAATGCGCCGGGCGCGGTCCAGCGCTGAACCCGCCATCGGATCGGCCAAGGCGATGCGCGCGAGGGCGTCGAGGCCTGGGAGGTCCTCGGGAATGAGATCGAGCGCGTGCGTGAACATGAAATCGGTGCCGCACAGCCGGCCTCCGCAGGCTTCCAGAAGGTTCATCGCACGGAGGTCGGCCACGGGGTTAATCCAGAACACGCGGGCGGCATTCTCGCCTGCGATGAACTGCCGGGTTTGGGCGCGGTGGCGGGCCTCCGTTGTCAGGTCAGCCAGGATCTCGAGGCATTCTTCGCGGTCGGAGCAAAAATGAATGGCCAGCATCTCGGCGATCAACATTTCCAGGGCGGGGAGAGGGGAGCCTGGCGCGGCATAGACGGCGTGTCGCAGCTCGCCGAGTTGAGCGCGAACGCGGTTCGCCTCACGGATGCCGTTCTGCAAGCGTGGGAGATCGAGTTCGCAGCCCGCCAAAATTCCGAGAGCGACTGCAATACGTTCGAGTTCCTCTCGGACGCAATCCACTTGCGCCTGGGGCGCGAAAAGACCGCCGGGCAGGGCGCAGGAGGCTTCGCCGGGTTCGGGCAGGCGCCGCCGTGGGATTTCCCACCAGAGGACAGGATGACCACGGTGTTCAAGGCGTTGTGCGATGGCGGAGAAATCGTCGCAAACGGCGCCGGCGCTGCAGACCAGCAAGTCCGGCAGGGGGAAGTGCTGTTCGTTTTCGAAGGCGCCGAGCATCGCGCGCACGGGGCAAAAGGAGGCGTCGATGCCGAGTGTCTCGGCCTGTTGCAGCAAGCGATCGCTGCATTCCATGAGGCAGGGTGTCCACCAGGCGCCGTCAGGGTAGAACGCCCGGACGCCGGGCAGCGCATAGGCCAGCACTGGGACGGTGCCGAGGTCTTTCATGGCGCCCACCAGTTTGTCGCCGTGGAAGCGCGCTATGCGAAGGCGATGGTTTTCAGTCAGCAAAAAATTCCACAAGCGGAGAGCCGCGGGAGAAGGATCGAATCGCAGTTGGGAGAGCCGCAGATCGTGTTCCTGTTCCACATGTCGTCGCAGAGGTCCGCCATACGCGGGTTCGCGCAAGCCCTGGCGGGCGAGTTCCGCGTAGTGCGAGTCCCATTCCTCGAGGGTAAGCTGGCGAAGAACGGCGTTCATCGCAACGACTCCACAAAGGCGCCAAGCCGGGTCAGATCGCGCGGGCCGACATTCCGGATTTCATGTTCGTCCAGCAGGAGCACGGGCAGACCGAAGGCTTCCCGCAGGCTGGCGGCTTCTGCGCGCCAGAGGTCGCATCCGACGTGTGCCGACAGGATGATCCCTCGCACATGGCGCTCGTCCAGCCGCGTCGCCAGCCAGTTGTAGAGGCGTGAATTGGGCCGGTGAAACACATCGATGGAATGGGCGAAGTAGTGATTGGCCAAAACGACGATCGGCCTCTGACCGGGGAGGCGAGGCGGCAAAGGGGGGAGCAGACAACGTTCACCCGGCTCGGTGGCATTGAGAACCACGCCGCCGCCGACCGACTCGAGCCGATCGAGCAGGTCCAACTGGGATTGAAGGATTGGCCCTCCGATGAGGGCAAGTGGCACGCCCCGCGAGGGGGTCGGAGGAAGGAGGGCTGGAACAGTGCCATCGTCAAAGAACTTCATGAGCAGCTCGGCGGCTTGCCTCGGCCGGACGCGGGGAAGGAGGTCGCGAAGGGTCTGCCGGCGGCGATCCCATTCGAGCATGACGGTTTCCAGTTCTTCGGGGGGGGGCGCCCGACCTCCCAGCTTCACCAGGAATCGTCCCAATCTCTCGATTTCGCTGAGATAAAGCTGTTGCACGGACGGGGTCTGCCAGGTGGCCGGCAGGTTGAAAAGAAACACCCGTGCTTGGCTGCGGTCCGCAATATCCGCCGCGCGACGCATCTGATCACAGGCCGTGGTCAGGATCAGCGCGGTGTGGGGGAAGGTCTTCAGAAAAGCCGGGAACTGTTGAGCGAAAGCGCAGACGCCTTCTGGCTTGGTGATCGTTGGATCGGCGGCCGCTGACCAGATTCCGTGGGGTTCAAAGCCATGCGCTTTGATCCACTCCGCGGGCACCCACGGACTGGAGTAAAATATCTTCATCGGCGGATGGGCGATGCTCCATGTCTTTTCGCCAACTTTGCCTCGCAGGCCGTCCGTGTTTGCCCGCACAAATGGGGTTGTATTCAGCGGCCGGGCTCCACGTAGAGGCCGAATTCGGCGAGGGCGGGGCAGACGGCGGCCCGGGAGATGCGGAGTCTGACCTGGTCGGTGGTGATGGAAGGGGTTCGCAGGAGGCGGCGATTACCGATGCTGGTGCCTTGGGCGAATTCCTGCCAGCGTCCGTCCTTCCATTGATCGAGGGCAAAGGCCTCGATCCGCTGGCCCAGGGGAAGGCATTCGCGCAGGCCGACGATATTAAAGGTGATCGGGCGGCGGAATTGGAGAATCAGTTCGGGGGTGGTGATGGCGTCATCGGTGGTCCAACAGGAATACCGATCATCGTCCAGGAGTTTGCGGGGATGATATTCTGAGGCCTGTCCGCGGATATTGGAGGCGGAGAGTCGGGCCTGGCGGGCGAGGTTGCGGTCGAACGTCTGGTCCAGGATCCGGCGGAATTCACGCAGGGAAGCCACATCATTTTCGTGGATGATGCCGCGCCGGTCGGGGGGAAGATTGAGATTCAGGCAGGCGCCGCGTCCGACGGATTGGTAGTAGATCTCGAGCAACTGGGCGGGGGTTTTGACTTTGGAATCTTCGCTCGCATGGTAGAACCAGCCGGGGCGGATGGAGACATCGCATTCGGCCGGCACCCAGTGAGAGCCGGGGCGTTCGCCCTGGTTGAGGTTGGCTTTGGTATTGCCCGGGACGCCGTCGCCGACATTGAGGGTGGCCCAGCAGGGCTCGCCGGCGATGCCGCGCTCATTGCCGACCCAACGGAAGTCAGGGCCGACATCGCTGAACATCACCGCCTGGGGCATGAGATCGCGCACGATCTGCCAGGTGTTTTTCCAGTCATAGTAGGTGCGATTGTCGATGCGCCGCATTTCCCGGGCGCCGCCATAGAAGCCGTCGCCCCCGTTGGCGCCATCGAACCAGACGGTGAAGATGTCGCCATACTGGGTGAGGAGCTCGCGCAATTGGTTGCGGTAATACTGGATGTATTCGGGTTTGGAATAGGCGGCATGGTTGCGGTCCCAGGGGGACAGGTAGACGCCAAACTTCAGGCGGTAGCGGCGGCAGGCATCGGCGATTTCGCGGACGACATCGCCGTGTCCGTTTTTCCAGTCGCTGTTTCTGACGGAATGCTCGGTGTATCGGCTGGGCCAGAGGCAAAAACCATCGTGATGTTTGGCGGTGAGGATGACCCCGGCCATGCCGGCCTCTTTGGCGGTGCGAACAATCTGGTTCGCATCAAAGGCGGACGGGTTGAACACCTTGGGGTTCTCGTCGCCGTAACCCCATTCCTTGTCGGTGAAGGTGTTGACCGTAAAATGCAGGAAACCGTAATACTCCATTTCGTGCCAGCGGAGCTGGCGGTCGGTGGGCACCGGTCCGTAGGGTGCGGGGGGCTGGATTGGGGCGGCGTTTGACGGCAGGTTTGCGCAACAGGCCAGCAGTCCCACCGTTAGGAGAGGTAATAAGGGCTTCATAAATGATCAGAATTATCAGTGGTCGCGCTGCAATAGAAAGTCGGCGAGCGCGCGCAAGGCGGCGGCTCGTTGATCCAGATTCCGAAGGGCGGAGAAGGCTTGTGCCGTCAATCGACGGGCGATTTGCCGGGAGCGATCGAGCCCCACGATGGCCGGATAGGTGGCTTTCCGGGCCTGGACATCTTTGCCGGCGGTTTTTCCGAGTTTCTCGCTGGTCTGGGTGACATCCAGGATGTCGTCGATCACCTGAAAGGCGAGGCCGACATAATAACCGAAGCGGGTCAAGGCCTGGAGTTGGCTGGGAGTGCAATTGGCGCTCATGCCGCCGAGCCGGACGGAACAGGAAAGCAACGCGGAGGTTTTGCGTTCGTGAATGTATTTAAGTTCCTTGGCCGTGGTTTTCCGGCCTTCGCCTTCGAGGTCCGCCACCTGGCCGGCGACGAGTTGGCGCGAGCCGGCCGCCACCGAAATTTCCCTGACGATGTCCCGGTGGGAATACCGCGGCCAGCCGTGGCTTTGGGCCGCGATCTCGAACGCCTGAGTGAGCAAAGCGTCCCCCGCCAGTATGGCGATCCCTTCGCCAAAAACCTTGTGGTTGGTGGGTTTTCCCCGGCGGAAATCATCATCATCCATGGCCGGTAGATCATCGTGGATGAGGGAGTAAGTGTGAATGCACTCGACAGCACAGGCCAGAGGCATGGCGTCGGCCCAATTTCCGCCGCAGGCCTGGGCGGCGGCCAGACAGAGGGCGGGCCGCAGGCGTTTGCCCCCGGCAAACAGGGAATAACGCATGGCGCGGTGAAGGGTGGCCGGTTTGGCCGATTCCTTCGGCAGGAACCGATTCAACGCCTGGTTAACCGCCTGGGTGCTTCGCCTCAGGAAATCCTCCAGGTCGCAAGGAGTCTCCGAACCGCGGTTTCCACGAGCTTGGGATGCAGGCATGGATCCTTTTCTAAGAAAAGGCGGCGGCTCGCGCAAGGGGTAACTCAACCCTTCGTCCGGATTTTTTTGGACCTTGAGGCCCTCCGGACGACGATGATCTCTCAAGCGGCGTGATGAACCCGGGGATTAAGTTATCCTTTGGCGGGTTCGGTTGGGGCGTGGGCGGGTTCCTTTCCCAATATAATGAACAGGAAGACCCAGAAGAGGACAAAGATCGCCGGCGGGATGAAAAATCCCTTCCAGTTATGGCGTTGGGCTTTAAGGTAATTCTCACGATTCGCCGGTCCGCCAATGGCATCGAACGTGGATTTCAACTCCTCTTTGGTGTAGGAAACGCCTCCGGCTTCCCAAGGATCGGGGAGTTTATCGAAGTCGATTGTCCCATCGGCCTTGGTGTATTTACCGAGGTGCTCTCCGAAGTTGAAGACATTTTTATCGCCACGAAGATACTTGACAGATTTTGCCAGGTCGAGATACCGCCAGGCGGAAGTTTCCATTTCAGGGACATTCCAGGCGGGGAGGTTCTTGGCGACTTGTCCTTGCTGGGTGACGCGGATCTTGGTGACGGCGGGGGCGCATCGGTCAATTTGGTAGCCAAACAGGTAACCGCTGAGGACTTGGCCAATTCCCAGCAAGAGGAAGGCCAGCAGGCTTTGAACGCTGGCTTTGAGATGGGCGGGAGCCACTCGATCGCCGAACATATAAGCCGCAGTATAAAGGAAGGCATAGGCCATGCCATGGCAGAGAAGTCCGATCAGGGCGAATTGGAATCCCGGCAGCGTGAAGATCAAGTATCGAACCGCCCAGGCGCTCATGCCGATGACCAGGACCCACTTCAGGCCAAATCTGGCAACGCAAAAGGCGAGGATGGCCATGAAAAAGAGCTCGGACACCTGGTTGAGCGTCGTCAGGGCGACCGGCGCGGGATAGCCGTATTCCGAGAGGTAAGCCACCACGGACGGGAAGAAATAGTTGCTGCCGAAGATGCTCACCATAAAGGCGCAAAGGACAAAAATGGTAAAGGCAGGAGTCTTAAACATGGCCAGGGCTCCCAGGCCGAAGATATCGGCCTTGGCGCCTTGGGCGGAAGCGCCCTTGGGCGGCGTATCGGGGAGGGTGAATGAATAAAGTCCGAGCAGGATACCGCATCCCCCGCCAATAAAGAAGAAATAGGGAGTGGCGGCGCCCCCGGCGAAAACCTCGACCACCAGGTTGACCAGGATCCAACCCAGGGTTCCGAAAATGAAGACTTTGGGCGCCGAAGCCGAGTCCGGAATATGCTGGAAGACGACCGTGTTGACCAACGGGATGGACGGCATATAACAGATTCCAGAGACGAGCATCAAGACCATCAGGGATGCGAAGGGCACCACAACGGCGCCTCCCACGGCGGCGGATTCCGCCTGGACGCAGATGAAACCGCAGACCGCCAGCGCCGCGCCACTGATCAGGTGCAACAGACCCAGCACCTTTTGGGCGGCAAAGTAACGATCCGCAATCGGCCCGATGAACATGGGGGCGATGATTGCGCCCAATGGAATCGCCATGAAAAGATAGCCAATATGCGGACCGCTCATCTTCCCATTGAGGTAACCTCCGAGGGCTACAGACCAACTTCCCCAAATGGCAAATTGCAGCAGGTAAGCCAGCTGCAATCTTGGGTAAACAAACGAGGCTTTGTTTTGAGTCATGTTAAAATCCTGCTGGTTGTTGGTTGAGTCGATGTGTTCTTCCCTATGCAAGGGTGGTTGTGGATATCTTCTCGCAGCAACCTCGGGTGGATTCAAGATAAAATTGGGTTTCTGACCGGTTTCCGGCGGGACGAGGCATTCCGGTCCAAGACCCGATGCTTCTTTTTTGCTGTTCAGCGATGGATTCCTGTCTTAAACCTCCTACGTGTCAACGACAGTCCTTGCGATTGCCAACCAGAAAGGCGGTGTGGGCAAGACCACCACAGCCGTGAATCTGGCGGCATGTCTGGCCGCTTTGGGCAAGCGGATTCTGCTGATCGACCTGGATCCGCAAGCCAACGCAACCAGCGGCCTGGGCCTCGAGAAGAAACCGGGCGGCAGCGCCTATGGGCCTTTGCTGGGCGAAGGGCGGCTCGAAGATCGGATTCAACCGACCGCCTTCGGCGACCTGAAGGCGATTCCGAGCGAGGTGGACCTGTGCGGGGCCGAGATTGAGCTGCCGCGGATGCCGGATCATCTGCAACGGTTCAAGATCTGCCTGGAGCCGATCAGCCGAAATGGTGATCACGATTTTGTGATGGTCGATTGTCCGCCGTCGCTCGGCATATTGACCTTGAACGCCTTTTTGGCCTCCCGGTGGCTGCTGGTCCCGTTGCAGTGCGAATATTATGCCTTGGAAGGCATTTCCATGATCACCCGGGTTTTGACGCAACTCCAGCAATCAGGCGCCGCCCCGGGCCTGGAACTTCTGGGCATTGTGATGACCATGTTTGATGGGCGCACCAAACTTTCCCAGCAGGTGGTCGCCGAGGTCCGGCAACATTTTGGCGCCCGAGTTCTGGATACGGTGATTCCGAGGACCACTCGGCTGGCCGAGGCGCCGAGTTTTGGCAAGCCGATCATTCATTACGATCCCTACAGCGCCGGAGCCTCCGCCTATGAAGTTTTGGCCCAGGAACTGTTGGCTCGGCTGATCGGGCCTTCCGGGGAGCATGTGCCAGATCATACACTGCCAAGCCCCTGACCTTTTGTCGGGGGGATTTCTGATCCTTATGAGAAAACCAACCGTGTTCATTTATTGCCTGGTGAGTCTCAGCCTCTGGCTCACAGGCTGCGCATCCCATAAAGCGCCGACGATTCGGGCCGAGGATTACCGCGAAACGGTGCGTGTGGCCTGCGTCGGGGATAGCATCACCTATGGCGCCGGCCTGGAAGACCGGGATCGAGACAATTATCCGGCCGTCTTGAACCGTCTGTTGGGCAGTCGTTTCGAGGTCCGGAATTTTGGGGTGAGCGGCGCGACCCTTCTCAAAAAGGGCGACAAACCCTATTGGCAGGAGCCGGCTTATGCCGCAGCGGGCGATTATCATCCACAGATCGTCATCATCAAACTGGGCACCAATGACACCAAGCCGCAGAACGCGTCGCACCTGGATGAATTCGAACAGGATCTCCAGGAAATGGTCCGGCATTTTGCCCGGCTGCCGGCTCAACCCAAGGTGTGGCTGTGCCTGCCGGTGCCAGTCTATGAGACCCGGTGGGGCATCAACGATCAGACCCTCACGGATGAGATCATCCCGTCCATTCTCAAGGTGGCGGAGGACAACCATCTGCCTGTGATCGATCTCTACACGGCATTAGCCAATCGCCCCAGCCTGTTTCCCGACAAAATCCATCCCAACGCGGCCGGCGCCGCGTTAATGGCGCAGACCATCCACGACGCGCTGGTCAGGGAGCGCAGGTAATCGTTCCAATCAACCGACGCGCAGCCAGGGCTCCACAAGGGAACCGATGGTTGCTTCGACGGCCTCCAGGTTCTGGGTGGCATCGATCCACTTGATCCGGTCCGGTTCTTCGGCCGCCAGGGCGCGATAGCCTCGTTCGACTCGCTCGAAGAACGCGCGGCCGGCTTCCTCCATTCGATCCCGCTGGACAGAAGCCGTTGATTGGCGCGCGAGACGCCGGGTTTCACTCACATCAAGGGGCACATGCAGGAGGAGGGTCAGGTTCGGCCGGGTGTCTCCGACGGCGTAGTCAATAACGGCTTTGACCGCGACAAGATCAAGTCCCCGGCCGTATCCCTGGTAGACGAGGGTGGAGTCATAGAATCGATCACAGAGGACTATTTCGCCCTGATGGAGAGCGGGGCGGATGATTTCGCGGACCAGTTGGGCACGGCTGGCGTTCAGGAGCAGCAACTCGGTCTCGGGGGTCATGGCGCGATTATTTTCGCTGTGCTGGAGGGTATGGCGGATTTCCTCGCCAATGGGGGTGCCGCCGGGTTCGCGCAACATCCGCACCGTGTGCCCGGTGCATCGAAGCCGATCCGCCAGCCGGTTGATCTGGGTGGATTTGCCACTGCCTTCCGTCCCTTCAAAGGTGATCAAGACCCCACGTTCCATGAGGCTCGATTGTATATTTTGATCCGGGCGGTTGACGAACCTTTTGTTCGGATGCCGACAAAGACATTGCAGCGTATGCTTTGGCCTTTTATATTCAGGCCATGGAAGTTGTCATCGGGCTGCTGGTGATTGGGGCGATCCTGCTGGCCTTGGAGACCGTTCTGCCAGGGTTGATTGCAGGCTCCCTGGGTGTGATGTGCCTGATTGCGGCGGTGGTTGTGGGTTATCAGGATTTCGGGGCCAAGACCGGCAACGTCATTCTGCTCGTGGTCTGTCTGGGCACGCTCGTTGGCATTTCCCTCTGGGTGCGGTTTTTTCCCCAGAGTCGCATGGCTCGGTTGTTTATTTCGCAGCGAGTGGTCGGGGAGATTCGGGCCGAAAAACCGGAGCTCCTCGCCAAAACGGGGATTGCCCTGACCCAGCTGCGGCCGTGTGGGACGGCATTGATCGAGGGCCGGCGGGTGGATGTGGTGACCGAGGGCGGTCTGGTGGCGCGCGAGACGCCGGTGAAAGTCATCGCCATCGAGGGGATGCGCGTCGTGGTGCGCCCCATCAACAACGAAACCAGTTCATGAAAGGATTCAGGATATGCATGACCCAAATCTGTTTTTCGCTTTAAACCTCACCAACATCCAGATGCTGGCGCTAGGATTTGTCCTGGTCATCCTGCTGGTGGTCGCCCTGTTGCTGATCAACTTTTTCAGTGTGTGGATCCGGGCGATGGTTTCAGGGGCGCCGGTGCGATTCACCGAGCTGATTGCGTTGCGGCTGCGAAGCGTGCCTGTGGGTTTGATTGTCGACAGCCGCATCACCGCCATCAAATCGGGGCTCATGGTCAGCGTCGATGATCTGTCGACGCACTACCTGGCCGGGGGCAGTGTCGAGATGGTGGTGCAGGCGTTGATCGCCGCCAAGAAAGCCGGGATCCACCTGGATTTCGATCGGGCCTGCGCCATTGACCTGGCCACCAAGGGCACGGGCAAAACCGTGCTCGAAGCGGTAAAAACCTCGGTAAATCCCAAGGTGATCGATTGTCCCAACACGACTTCGGGACGCACCACCATCGACGGCGTCGCCAAGGATGGGATTGTGATCAAGGCCCGCGCCCGCGTGACGGTGCGGACCAATCTCGACCGTTTTGTGGGGGGCGCCACCGAAGAAACGGTCATCGCCCGCGTCGGCGAGGGGATCGTGGCGACCATTGGTTCCGCGGAAAGTTACAAGGATGTTCTCGAGAACCCCGATCGGATATCCAAGACGGTTCTCGACAAGGCCCTCGACAGCAATACGGCCTTCGAGATTCTGTCGATTGATATCGCCGATGTTGACGTAGGGGAAAACGTGGGAGCCAAGCTGCAGGCCGAACAGGCTGAGGCTAACAAGCTGATCGCCCAAGCCCAGGCGGAAGTCCGGCGCGCCATGGCTGTGGCCTCCGAGCAGGAAATGCTGGCGCGAGTCCAGGAAATGCGAGCCCGGGTGGTCGAGGCCGAAGCCCAAGTCCCGCTGGCGATGGCTGAGGCTTTTCGCCAGGGGAACCTGGGGATTATGGACTACTATCGAATGAAGAACATCCAGGCCGACACCTCGATGCGCGATAGCTTTGCTGGAGCCGGCCCGGGCGGCGATAAGCCCAAGACCACACCCTGATCGGTTTAAGCTGTGAAAAGCGATAGCCCGGGATCCGTCCCGAGGGTTTGCATGAAGATCACGAGCCAGAAATCCCCCAATGGACGAGCTGATTAAAACACTGGTGACCCTCGCCGCCCTGGTGGTGCTGACCGGCATTTCCAGTTGGATGCAGAAGCGTGCCCGTGCCGAGTCGGAGGAAGAGGAGCGCGATCTGGCCGATTCCCAGCAGAAACCGAGACCGGTTCGGCCTGCGGGCCGGCCGTTTCCGCCAACCCGGCGCCAGACACCAACTCCCGCGCCCCATACCCCTCAGCCCCGGCCGGCGCGATCCACCAGCTGGGAGGATGAATTGAGAAGGTTGCTGGAAGGCGAACCCACTCCTGCGCCGCCTCCTCCGCCCCTGGTGGTTCGCGAGTCGGGGCCTCCGCCCTCGCCGGTTTCTTCCCCGCCGCCGCGCGTGATCATTCCTGTCGCGCCCTCCCCGAGGGTCGCCGAAGAAGAAGGCCCTCAAATTCAGCTGGCCAGCCTCAAGGAGTCACAGAATGCATACGAGCGAGCCCATAAGCGTCAGCAGGAGGCATTGAAACGGATTCAGGAAGCCGGGGGGGCTGAGCCGCCGCCGACGATCCAACGCCCGGGCGGTGGACCCTCCGATGTGGCTGCCATGGTGCGCGAGATTCGGGGGCATTCGCAGCTTCGGCGGGCTTTTGTGGCGTCGCTGGTTTTTGGACCCCCCAAAGCAATGGACTCTTGAACCATGTCGTTATCCAGCCAAACCCTTTCCGGCCTTCAGGCCATTGTAGGCGCCGAGCAGGTGCTGACCAGCCAGGAGGATTTAATTGCCTATTCCTATGATGGAACGGCGGCGATGCAGCAGATGCCCGAGGCCGTCGTATTTCCTCGATCCACCGAGCAGGTGGCCCAAGTGCTTCAGTGGGCCCAGAAAGCTCGGTTGCCTGTGGTGACCCGGGGTTCGGGCACGGGGCTCAGTGGAGGCAGTTTGCCGACGCCCGGCGCCTTGGTCCTGTGTCTGGTCAAGATGGACCGCATTCTCGAGTTGGATACAAAAAACCTGACATTGCGGGTGGAGGCTGGCGCCACCACCCAGGCTGTGGCGGATGCGTCCGGCGCCGCCGGTCTGTTTTATCCCCCCGATCCGGGATCGATGAAGATCTCGACCATCGGCGGTAACGTGGCCGAGAATTCCGGTGGATTGCGGGGATTAAAATACGGCGTCACTCGCAACTACGTGATGGGCCTGCGGGTGGTGTTGGCGGATGGCACCGTCTTATGGTTGGGCAACAAGTGTGTCAAGGACGTGGCGGGATTCTCGCTGAAGGATCTTTTTATCGGCTCGGAGGGCACCCTCGGGGTGATTACCGAGGTGCTGCTTCGATTGATACCAACCCCACAAGCCAAGAAGACGATGCTGGCGACGTTCCCTCGGATGGACCAGGCGGCGGAAACCGTATCAGCGATCATCGCCGCTCAGATCATCCCCTGCACGTTGGAATTTTTGGATCGCACCACGATCCGCTGTGTCGAGGACTATACCCATATCGGGCTGCCTCTGGATTGTGAAGCGTTGCTGCTGATCGAAACCGACGGTCATCCCGCGGTGGTGGCGGACGAAACCACCCGGATGGAAAAGATCTGCCGGGATCATGGCTGCCAGGAGGTTCGGGTGGCCCGAGATGATGCCGAGGCGGCCCAGCTTGCGAGCGCGCGTCGAACCGCATTCTCCGCGCTGGCCCGCGTCAGCCCCACCACGATTCTGGAAGACGCCACCGTTCCCCGGAGCGAACTGGCCGCCATGGTCCGTTTCATCCAGGCGACCGCCCAAAAGTATCAGTTGCGCGTTGGCGTTTTTGGGCACATGGGCGATGGCAACCTGCATCCGACGGTTTTGACCAATGAACGGAACACCGAGGAAATGCACCGGGTGGAACAGGCGTTTCAGGAGATCTTTCAGGAAACCATCCGCCTGGGGGGCACGGTGACCGGTGAACACGGGGTTGGCCTCGCCAAGAAAGCGATCCTGCCCAAGGCCTTGGGCGATGAATCGATCCGATGGATGCGGCATTTGCGGCAGCTGTTTGATCCGGCCGGCATCCTGAATCCCGGCAAGATGGTCGAGTAACCGGCGCAGAGGTAGAACCGGTTCATTCAGCCTGTCCCCGCGATTTCTCTATGTGCAACGTCAAATCTTGCCAATCCGGAGCTGGGAAATCCTGGTTGCTGGGATTGGATTATTCGGTGGTCCAGCAGTGCATGCACTGTGGACTCTGCCTGCCCACATGTCCCACGTATTCCGTGACCCGCATGGAGCGTCACAGTCCGAGGGGACGAGTGGCTTTGGCGCGGGCGATTGCCGACGGTCGGCTGGAGCTCACGCGCGCGTTTGCGGAGGAGATGTATTATTGCCTGGGGTGCCTGGCATGCATGAGCGCCTGTCCGGCGGGGGTGAACTACGCCGAGATCTTCGAGCACGCTCGCGCGGCTGTGGAGACCGAACGCGTTCTGCAGACTCCCATGCGGCGTTTTATCCGATGGATCACGATCCATTGGCTTTTCATGGACCTGCGTCGACTCCTCTTTCTAGGCGCCCTGCTGCGGCTGTATCAACGAAGCGGATTTCAATCGCTGGTGAGGCGGAGCGGCCTGTTGCGTTTGCTGCCGGCCCGAATGCGGGAATTGGAGAGCATGACGCCGGACATCCCCGCCCGTTTTTCAGCCGCCATGATCCCGCCGGTGAGTCCGGCCAGGGGCCGTAAACGCTATCGGGTGGCTTTTCTGACCGGGTGCGCCCAGGATCTGATTTTTAGCGAGATCAACCGGGACACGGTGGAAGTCTTGACGCGGAATGGGTGCGAGGTGATTTGCCCCCCCCGGCAATCCTGTTGCGGTTCGCTTCACGCGCATAACGGGGAATGGACGCTGGCTCAAGGGCTCGCCCGGCGTCAGATTGACCAGTTTCCCCCTTCTGAATTCGACGCCATTATCAGTAACGCCGGGGGTTGTGGTTCTCACATGAAGCACTATGCCCAGCTGTTGAGTCAGGATCCGCAGTATGCGGAACGCGCCCGGCAGTGGGATGCGAAGGTCAAGGACATCCATGAGTGGCTGATGGAGATTGGGCTGGCGGCCGTGCCGCAACACGAGGCCCCCGCCATGAAGGTCACCTACCACGAGTCGTGCCATCTTGCCCATGGTCAGAGAGTGGTGCGGCAGCCGCGGCAGGTCCTGCAGGCCATTCCGAATCTGACGTTGATCGAGCTGCCCGAAAGCAACTGGTGCTGCGGCAGCGCGGGCATCTACAACATCACTCAACCGGAAATGGCCAACCAGTTGCTGGATCGCAAGATGAATCATATTCGTTCCACCAGCGCAACGGTAGTGGCCAATGGGAATTCCGGCTGCCTCCTGCAGCTTATTCATGGGGCCAGAAAGCATCAGATGCCCGTGCGCGTGGCGCACCCGGTCACCTTGCTGGCTGAGGCCTACCGGCGCGGTGATCGCTCGAGAACTCATTCTTCAGGAGAGATCTAGCAGAGATGTCTTTGACCGCGAAACGATGCGCGCGGGCGCCCGCGTTTTGGGATTTTCGGATTGTCTTGCCAAAGAGGATCAGATAAGATGCAGGCGTTAAGAGCAGTGTTGGTGTCAAGTGACAAATGGTGTGTCTGGTTTTGGGTCAGACATCTTGCGGTCCTGCCGGTTGCAGAGTCCCCCTCACTGTATCGAGTATATCGGACAAGAATTGAGTCTTATGAATCAAGCCAAGCTTTTTGTCGGCAACATCTCGTATCAAACCAAGGAAGAAGACCTGCGTGAGCATTTTGCACAGGCGGGCGCCCTCACCTCGGTGAATCTGATGTTGGACAAATATTCCGGGAAATCCCGGGGCTTTGCCTTCGTGGAGTTTGAGTCGGCCCAGGATGCGGCCAAGGCCGTTGAGATGTTCAATCAGAAAGAACTGCAGGGCCGGGCATTGACGGTGAACGTCGCCCGACCGCGGGAGGAACGGCCGCCCTATGCCGGCCGCCAGTCCTCCTCCCGGCGCGAAAGCTGATTCCAAGCCGGTTCGGTCTCGCTGGAGTTCGGCAGAAGACTTCAGAGTTCGCAGTCAAGGAACCGGACCCATTCGATGCAGGCTCTGGCTGTTGTCGGCGGTCCAGGCTCCGCTCCGCTTAGGTTGAATTCTGGTCTTTCCAAGGCTGACAGGCCGTTTAAGATAGGACTATGACGAAGAACAAAGGCAAAGCGCGGCAGGCGGCATTCCGTCTCATTCGATGGACCCTGACCGTTTTGCTATTGGTCTTGGGAGGCGGTGTGGCCGCGACGCTGATCGGTTCCTTGTTAGCGGGTTTGGCGGCGGCCTTCATCGGGCTTTGGTTCTTGTTTGCGTTATTCGTCTTCTATTTCTTCCGTGATCCGAATCCGGTTGTCCCTGCCACGCCCAACGTCTGGATCGCTCCGGCCCATGGGAAGGTCGACCTGGTCGACCAGGTGGATGAGCCCGAGTTCATGGGAGGTCCCTGCCGCCGCGTGTCGATCTTTCTTTCGATATTCAACGTGCATGTTCAATATGCCCCGGCCGCCAGCCAGGTGACGTGGGTCAAACAGCGGTCGGGTCAGTTCATGAATGCAATGAACACCCAGGCGGCCACTGTCAATGAAAACGTCTATCTGGGCCTCGAGTCCCTCGAGAACCCGGGGGAAAAGATCGGAGTTCGGCTGATCGTTGGCATGATTGCCCGGCGGATTGTGCCTTGGGTTAATGTCGGGGAAACCGTGCAGCGGGGGGAACGAATTAGCATCATCCAGTTTGGTTCTCGGTGTGATTTTTATCTGCCATTGACCGCCCAGGTGCAGGTCAAACCGGGAGACCGTGTTCGGGGGGGCGAGACGGTGATTGCTTTGCGGGGATGAACGGCTTGCCATGTCCTCTTTACCCAGCAATACGGCTGCCGAACCCGATAATTCGCATCGGCTCCGGATCTATTTTCTCCCCAATCTGATGACCGCGGGCAATTTGTTCTGCGGATTCATCGCCTTGACGCGCATTGTCGAGGCTGACCTCAGCTCGCCGAACTTCAGTTTGGTCATCAAGAGCGCCCTTTTCTATATCCTGTTGGCGTGCATTTTTGACATGCTCGATGGCCGGGTGGCGCGGATGGGAGGCGTGGAAAGCCCTTTCGGCCGCGAATTCGACTCGCTGGCCGATCTGATTTCTTTCGGAGCTGCCCCGGCCTTCCTGGTTCACCGGATTGTTCTTCGGGATGTCTTTGTCCGCCATCAGGAAGTGGGTTGGTTTATTGCATCGATGTATCTGATTTGCGGCGCGCTTCGACTAGCCCGTTTCAACTGCTTGGCCGCCCAGCCTGGAGGTTCCGGGGCCAAGGATTTTATGGGATTTCCCATCCCGGCCGCAGCGGGTTTGGTGGCCTCATTGACGCTGTTCCTGCTCTGGTGGGATGATCGCGGTTTTGCCACCGGTTATTGGCGGTATTCCCTGCCGGTGATCCTGGTGTTTTTGTCGGTCATGATGGTCAGCGAGGTGCGGTATCCTTCGTTTAAGAAAATCGATTGGCGGACGCACCGGACTTTCGCCCGCATGGTGGTCATCATCCTGCTCATTGGATTCATCCTGATTTTCCAAACCGTATTTCTGCCCATCATTCTGCCTCTGATATTTACGGCTTATCTGCTTTATGGGTTCATCCGGCCCTACATGCCCTCAAAGGTCATATCGGAGATCGAAGACGAGATCGAGGATGAAGAAGAAGGGGCCGGAGGACCTTAGAATGGGATTCATGGAAGGAGGGGTCGGTCATCGAGCCAAAAAAAACGCCGGCCTGCTGGCCGGCGCCTTCGAAAAATCAGAACACAAGACGATCGCTATGCGCCATCATCACCAATGGCCTCAACGGGGCAGGCCTCTTTAGCTTCCTTGCATTGGCCTTCCTCTTCGGGAGACGACGGCTGTTTGGATACAAAAGAATATCCTCCTTCGTTGCTCCGAGAGAAGTTGGACGGCGCAGTTTCGCGACAGAGATCGCAGTCAATGCATTGATTGTCCACGTAATACTTGCCCGGGACGTTTAGCGGGTATCGATTTGCTTTATCGGCCATAAATTGTCTTCGTTAAAAGTTGGGTTAGATATGGCCTCCTGGGCAGCAAAATTCAAGCCCCAAGTAGTTTTTTTTTAAGTCGTGATGCGAGATCATCCTCAGCCCTTGTGCGATCTCGAACAGAAACCGCGTCGGCACACCGATCTCAGGAGCATGCTTGCCATTCATCATGGCATGCGGAATAGTGTGATTCGTGAATACCATTCCGGCCGAGTTAATTGAGCCGATGTTGGAATCCTATCGTGAAGTCGGGGGCATCAATCACTTGGATGGGGTAAACCTGCCATCCAAGAGCGCCATTGCCCAAATCACATTGGACTTGTTGCGTTTACTGTTCCCGGGTTTTTTCGGAGAAAGGCCCGTGTCCTCCACCGAGCTTCGGTCCATTACAACGGATTTGATCTGTTCCATCGATCGGCGGTTGGAGGTCGAAGTGTTCAAAAGTCTCGAGTATGCTCCCCCTCCTGACGCGGCCGGCCGGGATCTGCAAACGCTGGCGCGGCATGTAACCCGTGATTTTCTGGCTCAAATGCCCCGGACCAGGGAGTTGCTTCAAACGGACGCGGAAGCCGCTTATCAGGGGGATCCCGCGGCCCTAAGCGAGGACGAGGTTATCGTGGCATATCCGTGTATTGAAGCTATTTCTGTTCAGAGGCTTGCGCATGAACTTTACCTGAGGAATGTGGCATTGTTGCCGCGCATCATGACGGAATGGGCTCATGGCCGGACCGGGATTGATCTGCATCCCGGCGCGAGGATTGGCACGCACTTTTTTATTGATCATGGCACAGGCACGGTGGTCGGAGAGACTTGTGTCATTGGCAACCATGTGAAGATGTATCAGGGCGTGGGTCTGGTGGCCCGGTCTCTGGCTGGAGGCCAGCAGTTGCGGGGTAAAAGGCGGCACCCGACCATTGAAGATCACGTGACCATCTATGCCGGAGCGACCATTGTGGGCGGCGAGACCGTGATTGGCGAGGGAAGCACGATTGGCGCGAACGTGTTCCTTCTCGAAAGCGTTCCGCCCCGTTCCCTGGTGGTTTACGATGGGTTGACGGTCAGGGTGCTGAGCAAGAACGACCGGGGGTCCATGCCTGAAGATTACGAGATTTGACGATGAACAAGGGCATTGATCTGCGGCAAGCGCTGGATGAATGGCCATACGATCCGGATAACCATATTCGGCGTGTGCGTTGTGCTGACGGCCGTGAAGTGCTTCAAGTGCGTTTGTCGTTGGGGTTGGAGCAGTACGAACTCACCGGGAGGCCGGATGGATTGCGTCCGAATGGGTGCGAGTCCCTATTGGACTATCATCTCGAGCGCCTGACCGGGCTGGGTGGCGAATTCTCTCTCAATCCCGAGGAATGCGCCGAACTTTTTAGCGAGGCGATGCAGTATTACTATCGTTATCTGAACCTGTTCCAGATCCGCGACTGGGTCGGCACCCTGCGGGATACAACACGAAACCTTCAGTTGTTTGATTTTGTCCATCAATACGCGGTGCGCGAGGAGGATCAGAACTACCTGGAACAGTGGAGGCCCTATATTCTCCGGCTCCATGCCACCGCCGCCGCCATGATCCAGATGGAAGGCGGCACTCATGCCGTCGCAGTCGAAGTCCTGCAGAAGGCCATCCAGCAAATCGAATCGCTGGAAGATCGGGAGGATCAAACCTTTCAGTTTGAGCGCAAACGGTCGTTGCTGACCTTGAGAGAATTGGTCCGGCAGATCGAGAAGAGCCGTCCCGTTCCTCCCTTGGAACGTTTGGAACGGGAGCTCCGCAACGCCATCGAATTGCAGAACTTCGAACAGGCGGCGCAATTGCGTGATCAAATCAAAGCCCTGAAGAACAACCCCTCCTCGCCTCGCGATCCGGGCTCTTGAGGAGACAAGGCCCGGCAGGTGCACGGCAGTCCGCGACCCTGAACCGCAAATCAAACGTCTTTACAGGAGTGGCGTGATTCGCTAACAATGGCATTCGATGGCTATGTTGAGAAAAATTTTTCTGATGGGCATGTTGATCGGTCTTACGGCTGGTTGCCGCACCACGATGACCAACCTCACTCCCAGCCAGGTCGCGCGCAATAACACCGGCCTCTATCCTTTTGAGGTCATCTGGGACACCACGCAACAGAGCATCCGGGAAGAAACCCTCAAGGCCTCTGTCGTCTTGGGCGAGGAGGTTTACCCCATGCAGCGCACACCCAAACTCAACAACCGTTGGGAGGCTTTCATACCGGTTCCCGCCGATAAGAGCGTGATCAGCTATCGCTACCGTTTTGATTACGAGTATCTCAGCATTCCCAACCGGCGTCAGAACAGCCGGTTAACCCCCCAATACCAGTTGCAGATCCTCAACAAGTAATCCAGCGAGTCAACCGCCCCGCTCGAATCGGATTCATCGATTTTTGACTGTCGTTGGAACCCCGCCTGGAAGTCTGATTACCGTTCCCGGGAGTAAATCCGCCCCGGCTGCTGTCTCACCAGCCGTTTCATTTCCAGACTTAGCAAGGCGACCGAGATCGCGGAGCAGGCCAGTTGACTCCGATCGATGATTTCATCAATCGTCATTTCTTCATCGCTCAGGATTTCCAGGACCGTTTGCTCCGGATCGGAAAGCGCCAAAGCCCGGCCGTCTCCCGATCCCCCTGGAGGATTTGACCGCCGCTGCGGGGGAAAAAGGTATTCGAACTCAGAGAGGATGTCTTCAGCCGACTCACAGAGTTTGGCTCCTTTTTTAATGAGATCGTGACATCCCTTGCTGCGAGGAGAATCGATCCGCCCCGGCACCGCAAAAACCTGTCGGCCAAAATCGACCGCCATATTGGCGGTGATCAAGGCGCCGCTGGTCAAATTGGCCTCGACCACAACCGTGCCGAGGGTCATTCCGGCGACGATCCGGTTGCGGATAGGAAAGGTCTGCTTGTCCGCTGGCCGGTTGAACGGGAACTGAGTGAGCAAAGCGCCCTGGGCCGCAATGCGTTCGAACAGTTCGGCGTTCTCGGATGGAAACACGCGGTTGATTCCCGTTCCCAAAACGGCGACGGTTCGCCCTCGGGCCGCCAGCGCCCCTTGATGCGCCGCCGTATCGATGCCTCGCGCTCCGCCGCTCACCACCGTGATCCCCGCCGCCGCCAGTTGAAAAGACAACCGCCTCGATGTCTCCAGCCCGTAATGCGTCGTCAGACGCGAGCCCACCACCGCAATCCCGTTCCGGTCCAACGCCCGAAGCGCGCCCTTGATGTAGAGAACGATCGGCGGATCGTAGATTTCGCGCAGCAACGGGGGATATTCTTCGTCGGCGCCGATGAGAATCCGGCATTCAAAATCTCGCACACGGGCCAGTTCCCCCTCCAGATCAACGGTCTGTTCCCAGCAGGCGATGGCCTCCGCTGTCTCGTCGCCGATCCCTCGCACCCGGCTGAGCTCATCTCTCTTCGCGCGAAGAATCATGGCGGGCTCTCCAAACACATCGAGCAACTGCCGCAACCGAACAGGCCCCACCTGCTCGATCATGTTCAGCGCCACCAACGCCTCGCGGGTGTTCACAGGCGTGTATAATATAGGTTAATTATATAATAATCAATAAAACAATTTATAAATATTAACTATAAGATTTATTGAGCTCGGGATGATTTGCGGCGGACTTCAAGGCACTTGACCTCATAAGGGGCCATGGCCAGGACGCGGAGATCTTTCCGGATCGGTTCTTCCAGGATATTGACTTCATCCACGCGGCCCGATCGGATTCCCGGAAAGAGCGCCGACACCGGCAAGGCCGTGGGCTGGCCTTCGATTTCGCGGAACTGAAGAAACAGGCCGCCGCCGTTTCTGGCGGGGCGGGCTTCGACGACAACGACATTGGGGGCGGAAATCGCCAGCAGGGAGCGGGAGGAGGGGGCGCGACGAGGGTTGGTTTTCTGGGGGGGCAAGACGCGGGAGAGCAAGGGAACTCGGGATGACCAGCCGAAGCGGGTTGCGGCGGTGCGGCTGGAATCTTGGGTGGAGGTAAGATAGTAGTGCCACTTGAACTCGCCTTCCTGTTCGGTGCGGAAATTTGTAAACCAGTAATTGTTCATGACCCAGGAGTAGAGGTGGGGACGCTCGACCCGCGTGACGGGCTGCCATTTACCCAGGTTGAAATCTCCCAACTGGACGAGGGGCGCCTGATCGCTGCCGTGGAGAATCTGGCCTTGAGGAGAGCGGATAGCTATGAAGCTCTGCAGGGTTTGCCAGTCGGAGGAGGATCCTGGGATTTGGTCCCGGCCGGGAATGACGAGTCCTCCCTGGGCTTCGTAGAGCATTTGGCTGTCGGGGCTGTAGAAGGGGAATGCGACGTAGACCGATTCGGGGGTGGGGATGGACAGTTTTCGGACGGCGTAGTGCAACTCGAGACGTTTCTCGGGTTCAAAGAGCCGAATCTCGGCGCGGATCCCCGGGTTGGTGGCGCAACCGTCCATGTCAGCAGTCACGAGCAGGCTTTTCCAGATGGGTCCGTTGGCGCCGGGCTTGATGTTGACCTGTCGAACGGACGTTCGCTGAAACACATTCGTCTTCATTTCACGGTTGACGGGCATGGTTTCATAGAGGCACTGACCGAGCTTCCACGAGGCAGCCTGATCGACGAGTTCGCGGCCGGATTTCTTATCGAGCCAGTTCCGCACAGCCCCGTTTTGCGGATCGAGGACGATCTGATAGAAGGCATTATCGAGCCGTAGGGTTTCCCGGGAGGGAGTGGCGGGGGGGCGCGGCTGGCTGCTGGTTTCGAGACGGAGGACCTTGTATCCAAAGGCCGGCACGTTGCGGACCCAAATGGCCCAGTAGGTGCCTTCCGTTCTTCGCTCCATTTCCTGAGTCAAGACGGGTTCCGTGCCATCCAGGATTTGGAATTGGCGGTCGGGGGGCAAAATCTCGTGGTCAATAAAGACCCGAATCAATCCGGACCGTGGCCAATTGAGGGTGTTGAACACGGCGAGGGTGGGGGTTTCCTGGCGGGGTAAAAAGTCTTGCAGCAGGCCAAAGGCATCTTCGCGCAGCAGGTGGGCGGCCTTGACCGCTGTCCAGACATAGGAGGCTTTTTCGCCCCACTGGACCTGGGTGTTTTCGGCGAGGGGATCGCTGATGCTTTCAGCGGCTCCGTAAGTGTGTTCATGGTAGAAGAGCAGTTCGTCCTGGATTTCCGCGGCGCGATCCATCAGGCGGGGGGGGATCTCGGCGCCTTGGACCGAGGCCATTGCGAGCAGGGCATAGTTGGCCTGCATGGCCGTCTCGGTTTCGCGGGCGGCGGCGGTTTCACGGGCCGCGGAGCCGAAACCATCGGTCCACCAATCCGGCCACGCTTGGCGATGCACTGGCAGGCTTGTCGCGTGGTTCGATTCCACGTAAGCCAGAAACTCATGCGCGGTGGAGAGACGCAGTCTTGGCCACAAAAAGGTCTCGTTCCAACGGCGCACCAGTTCACAGGCGGCGGTTGAGGGGGGGGAGTTGTCGGTGAAATAACCCGAGAACTGGACCCCCACGCGATCCAAGGGGTATCCACGGTGTTCGAGCGAAAGCAGGTATTTGAGCACCTCCGGTCGGACACGATCGAGGTTGCCTTTTTCAAGTCCCCAGAAGTTTGCGGTCATGTAATGATCGGATCGATACGCCAACACGCGTTTCCCGGAGGGCGATTCCCACCAGAAAGGAGTCGGTTTATCGAAGGGCAGGATGGACCGGGTCTGATTGATGCCCATAGACAGGTAACGGATCCCAATGCCACTGAAATAATCCGGGAGGCACCATCCGGCGCCATTGACGTCGTTTTGCATGGCGGTGCGGACCGGAATGCCATAAGCGTCCTTCAACTCGCGCAAGGGTCTGACCAGGGCGGCCAAAGCGTTCTCCGTGGCGATTTCCGACATGTTCAGGAGCAGACCGCAGACTTCGATGCGGCCTTCCTGGATGCGCTTTTGGAGTCGTCGAATCTGGTGTTTCGGACGTCCTTTCAAATATTCCCTCACGGCCCAGGCGGTCTCACAGGTCCAGCGAAACCGGGCATCATCCGGCAGGCCGTCGGTCAAGTCGCAGTAATCCAAGGCATAGTCAAGGTAGCGAAGGTGCTCGGGCAGGATTTCGGTTTGAGGCCGGGTATAGCCAATATCGGTGTGGGTATGTTGGGTGAGATACACGATCCAGCGCCGGGGGGGCTCAACCTGAAAGGGACCCCATTGCCCTTGGCCGCCCGACGATTCGATGCGCACCGTGACCGGGATCCCGGCCGTGAGCGGCAAAACATCGAACTCCATCCATTGACTGCCCTTGGGCCATTGGACGACTTTTTGGACGAGTGCGGACGGCCAGGCCGGGGATTCGAGCCGGACGACGACATTCGTCAGGCCGGTCGATTCAGCGGTGACCACGATCTGGTGGCGCTCGGTCCCCGGGCTGCGGACCACGAGGGGCGAGGCGGCAACGTTCACCTTGAGAATTCCAGCCGAGGGCGCGGTCTCGGCGGCGATTCCCTCAGAAACCAGGATCCCTTGAAGGAGGGCACAAACCAGGGAGCAAACCGATAGCGAACAGACAGCATGAAACGACTGGAGATTCATGGATGCATATTTTCCCGAAGGCGGATTCATGGCAAGCTCCCATTTGCGCCTCAGTTCTTATGTCTTTGGCATAGGCCATTGAGGATGGGGGTGAATCGGGATGCAAACCAGGGCTTGGCAAGGGGGATCCGCTCATGGTGGAATGAACCCGGAACTTGAAAGCATGAAATCCTGGATACTTATTCTGGTGGGACTTGTTTTGATCGTTGGTTTGGCGATGGGACTGGGATGGTGGTTGTCGCGAGAAGGCCCTCTGCCGGATTTGGCTAGATCGGATTCCGAATCGGCCGAGGGGAGCAATCCCGCCGCTTCCTCGGCCAAGATGAATGCCCGGCATGCATTTAGCCGACCTCAACCTTCGGTCACGGGCAATTTGAAGGCCGCAAACGAAACAAGCGAGGACGACTCGACCCGAGGCCCGCAGATACTTGCGATTGAACAATATCTCGCGGCCAAAGGACGAAATGCGGATACCCTCCTTGCGGCTTTTTTTACCTCTCAAGACAAGGTTTATTTAAAGGAGGCGGCCCAGCAGTATCCGGACAATGCTCAGGTCCAACTGGCGATGATTGTGAATCGGGTGTCTCCGGAGGATCAACGCACCTGGATCGAAAAACTTAAACAAACCGATCCCTCCAACTCCGTGGGCTATTACCTGTCCGCCTTGGAGTATTTTCGGCAAAAGAATCCTCAGGCGGCTTTACAGGAACTCATATCCACATCGAGCCTGGGGCTCTTCAACAACTACAGGCGGGAACAATCGCGGCAGCTCGAGGATATGCAGCTGGGGATGGGCAGCAATCCTGCTGATGCCAAGGCCACGAGCATGCAAGCCGGGCTGGGCATGCAACTGTTATCCGGCGTCAAGGAGCTTTCCCAACAGATGATTGAGCAGCAAAAGCAATACCTCCAAGCCAACGAGGTTACGACAGCGAGCCTGCTCGCCAACCTGGGGACTGCCATGGCCCGCCGGCTGAATTACGATGGAGCCGGCTCGCTGGTGATCGATCAACTCGTCGGAATCGCCGTCGAGAGGCAGTTCCTGTCGCAGCTCGATCCTGCCGCAAGCCCGGATTACATCGGACAGCCAGTTTCCCATCGGCTCGATCAATTGCAGAGAATTGAGGAGGATTTTCAGCAGCAGGACAATTTTCTTAGCCAGTATCTGCAATCCCAGCCTAATGACAATGTCAGACTCGAATACCTTAATCGCGTCCAGGCGTCCGGCGAAGCTGCGGCCTTGCGATGGCTACGTTCCAGGGGGACGAGTCCTTGAGGAAAAAGGAGGTTCAAGGCTGGGCGTTCAGGGATTCGCGGACGGTGCGAATGAGTTTCTCGGGAATGTAAGGTTTGGCCAGAAAGGTGGCGCCCCGAGTCGAGTCCAGGGCGAGCCGGTTGATTTCATCGCTGTATCCGCTCGAGTAGATGACCTTGAGATCGGGCTTGTCCTGCCGCAACGCCTGAGCCAGTTCCCGGCCGTTTACGCCCTCGGGCATGACCATGTCGGTCAGGAGCAAGTCGATCTCCTCTTTGTGTTCGGCCCAGATCTCGAGAGCCTGGACTCCATTGGTGGCCTCAAGGACGTGATAGCCCTGCTGCTTCAAACAGCGGGCCGCAATGTGGCGGACGGACTGTTCGTCTTCAACCAGGAGGATGATTTCCGAACCCGCGCCGGGAGTCAGCGATCGTTCCTGGGCTTCCACCGGGGCATTCGGTCTGGTGGCCACCGGCAGGAACACCGAAAACGTCGTGCCCTGGTTCAGGACGCTCTGGACTTCAATCCATCCCTGGTGTTGTTTCACGATGCCATACACCGTGGCCAAGCCCAGGCCCGTGCCTTTGCCGACCGGCTTGGTCGTAAAGAACGGTTCATAGATGTGCTTGAGGGTTTCTTCCGACATCCCGCAGCCGGTGTCCGTGACCCGTAGCACCACGAACGATCCTCGTTTTCGTTCCGAGGGTGTTGCCGATTCCCGGGGGTTGTAATTCACGATCTCCGTGGACAAGGTGAGCGTGCCGCCGTTCGGCATCGCGTCCCTGGCGTTCACCGCGAGGTTCATGACGACCTGTTCGAGCATGTGCACATCGGCCTCGACCGAGGGCAAATCCGGTTGGTAATGGCATTCCAGGGCGATGTGTTCCCCAAGCAAACGTTGCAGCAACTTGGCCAGGTTGGTGAGTGTCTTATTCAGGCTAATACACGTGATATCGAGACGCTGACGACGGCTGAATGTCAGGAGTTGCCGGGTCAGATTGGCCGCGCGTTTGGCTGAGGACTCGATTTCGCGCAGCGACTCGCTGGATTCGGAGGTGAGTCCCTCACCCTCTCCGGACAGCAGGAGGGAGGTGTGACCGAGAATGACTGAGAGGATGTTGTTGAAATCGTGGGCAATGCCGCCTGCCAGTTGGCCTACCGCCTCCATTTTCTGGGATTGTCGCAATTGTTGTTCGAGCCGCGAACGCTGCTCCATCTCGATTTTGAGCCGCTGATTGGCCTCGGAGAAGGCAGCGGTGCGTTCGACCACTCTGAGTTCCAGATCGTTGCGGGCCTCTTGCAACGCCTGGTCCTGGCGCTGGATTTGGCCGAGCATCTCATTGAAACAGTCGGTCAGATGCCCCAGTTCATCGCCGCTTTTGCGGGTGGCGCGCACCGAGTAATCCTTTTGATCGGCCACCCGCTTGGCTGTTTCCGCCAGATCGATGATGGGATCGGTGATCCGACGGGACAAGGGGAGAAACACGATGAGGGCCAGACTGAGCGCTGCCATCAATACCGCGGGCACCAGGCGGATGTATTGTCGCTGCCGGGCTCTGAATTCCGTCAGGGCGGATTCGAGGTAGACCTTGCCCACCCTTTGGCCATCGAGCGTGACCGTTTTAAGCGCCACCAGACGATCGGCCAGGAACTGGGCGCCATCCGATTCGCGCGCCGGATCGATCAACGGCGCGTTCGTCATTCCGGGAGGATGCCGCGCCAGCTCTCTGCCGTCCTCGTCGCACACCACCGCCAGCAGGATATTGGAATGGGCTTGGAACCCGCGCAAATACTCGGAAGCATAGTTGGAATCACCAAAGGCAAGGACCGCATCCAAGGAGGTGGCGACCGTATTCACCTGGGTCATCAGCATTCTGGAGAACACCTCCCGATACGTGGCGCGGTCCTGGAGAGCCAGAAACACGCAGGCCACCACCAGGGCGAAGGCCGTGGTGATCCCGACGGCCAACGCCAGCTTGCCGCGAACAGTGAGATTCCGGAGCGGTCCCATCATGGATGATCCCGGGTCGGACTCTGCCCTTTAATCATCGAAACCTGAAGCAGCTTTGGGCTGAGCTTCAGCCCCGATCTTTGGACCGCCTCAAGATTGACTTCAAACCGAACCTTGCCGTCGCGCTTGACGAAATTAATCATGCCGCCTTCTTGCGTGAACTCCTCATAATCACCCACGGTCAGCGCCCGCACCTCTTGCCTGGCCAATTCCGCAATCATTTCGCTCAGTCGATGTCTCGCCGTTCCTGCTAAATATACAACATGGCAACCGCTAACTTGCTTCAGGTCGGTGAGAGGACGGAATTCAATGGGCCGGCTATTGAAGCTGAACATGGCCCGTTCTTGGATCAGGATTCTGCAAAGTGGATCCTCACCCAGGAGTCCCACAACCAGCGATCCTTGAGGATCGATTCCAGGCCCGGGCCATTCCACGAATAGAGGAAACTTTACCAGGAAGGCTGCCTTGACCAGGAGTTCTTTCTGAGGCGTTTCCTGGGCAACCAAATCCCCCAGACTTGAAAATCCACTCAGGCCCATACAGCAGCAAAAGAGGAATGTCCTAAACCACCCATGCTTCGCACGGCAAGGAGGATTCTTCTGTTGAGAGGAAAGGGATGATGTCGAAACCGTTCCTTCCTGTCGGCGCGCGCCGTCAGTCCGAAGGCGCCGAGCCATGGGAGCCAGGGTCGAACCGTCGATCGTTCTGGACAGGAATCGCAGCATTAAAAACGATAAGTTATCTTGACGCGAAATCCACGTCCGTCTTGGGCGATCATCTCCTGGAGATGCTCGCTGGCGCCGGGCGATGCATAGTCGGTGTCAAACAGATTGTAGATGCTCGCCGATACTTCCAGGTTTTTCAGGAGTTTCTGGCTGAACAAGGTCCAGTTCACCACCACAAAGTCGTCGGCACGCCGCCAATGCTGAGTCCACACCGCGCTTTGGTAAACCATTTCCAGGCCGGAATAGATCTTGTCGCGATAGAGCGGCGCCACGAGGCTTGCCTTGATCAGGTGTTGCGGAGAATTGCTCAACTCGGTGTCGTTCTCGGTTTCCTCCGCCGTTTGCAGCGCATAGGAGATCCGCGCAAGTCCGCCCTGGCCAAATCGGTTTTCAAGACCGGTTTCCAGGCCATAAGCCTGGATGCTCTCGGCATTCTGATAAACAATGTTGCCCGCCGAATCCTCGGTTTGGGAGATCAGACGGTCGATATCATAATAGTAGAAAGACACCGTGCCGTGAAGATGGGCCGGAAGCTTCTGTTCCCAAGCCAGTTCGTAAGTTGAGATCGTTTCGGGATCCAGCCCGGGATTGGTGGTATAGCCTTCCCCGGCATAAAACCGTTCAAAGGCGTTCGGAGCTCGGAACGCCGACCCATACAACAGCTTGAGCGTGGTGTTTTCCGAAGCTTGATAGACCACGCCAATCCGAGGATGGACTTCGCCGCCAAAGGAATCGTAGTAATCGAATCGAGCGCCGGCATTGAGCACTAGGTTGGTGCGCAAGGCCACTTCCGCCTGGGCAAAAAGTCCCACGTTCTGGCTGGGCTCGTCACTCGAGAAATATTCGTGTCTTGGATCCAGATCGGCATTGCGCTGATAGATTTCAAAAAGATTCCGATATTCCATGCCAAAGAGCAACTTATGACGATCCGCGATGCCTTTGACCCACTGCAAATCCAGTCCCCACTCCATGCCCTTGGCATCATCGCGGTTGAGATACGAATAGGGCGGTTGCTCGTATGCCAAGTAGGGGAAATCGCCTTGGTAACGGTAATAATCAAAGTAGGTCCTTGCCGTCAGGGCCCAATCGTTGGCGAACTCGTGTTGGAACTTCAAGTCCGCATAGGGGCGTTCGTCTATGTCCCGAGTGCGCGGATCATTGAACGCGGTCTCCCACGGGGCCGTTGGAATGCCCTTTTCCCGATAGCTGTAGCCGCCCTCCAGCGTCAGACCGTAGTTGATGATCTTGAGAAATAAATGTTTCGTCTGATCGTGATCGTTGTCTTCGGAGACGCCCAGGTTGTTCCCCAGGAAAGCGAACTCCGGATAATAGAGGTCCTCCGGACCCGCGCTCTCGTAGTAAGAACCCGAGAGCAGGAGATCCCAGCCGTTCGTCCATCGTTTGCCGTAGGTCAAGATCCCTTTGTATGCGTCCCAATGGCCGTATTCACCGCTCGCTTCAACCCCGTTGACCTGGCTCCCGGTGCGTGTAATGACGTTGACCACGCCAAAAAAAGCGTGGTCGCCGTAGATCGACGATCCCGGGCCCCGCACCACCTCGATGCGCTCGACTTGGTCCATGTCCAGCGGGAACTCGGTCCCAATCTGGGCGCCGCCATAAACGGGCTCATTGATCCGATGCCCATCCACCAGCAGGAGCACGCGCGTGTTGTAGTCTCCAGGCCGGTTGAATCCCCGTATGCCTAGATAGGTGTAGCTTCGATCGTAACTGGTGTAGATCCCGCGCACGCCATTCAAGGCTTCCGACAAGGTGCGATAACCGAGCCTCTTGATCTCGTCAGCCGTCACAATCGAGACCGATGCCGGTGCGACGGCAACGCTCTGGTCATACTTCGAAGCGCTGTAGACTCGATCGACGTTGACCTCGAGCAATTCATCGAAGGTCATTGTCAAAACGTTGGTCGATGGAGTTTCCTTCAAGGAGCGGGGATCCATCTCAGCGGCGTTCATCCAGCCCATGGGACAACCTTCAGATCCCAGCAATACCGCCCCTGCCAGAATCATAACTGCTTGATGGCGTAGTGAAACCATCACGCTGACTCCCGCATTAATCACTAATAATAGAAGTTCCTAATCTATATCTCGGCATTCCAGGGAGGAAACTTGAGCCGGCCGGGACTATTTCTTTGGGGGATCGAGCCTTGCGCCCCGCTGCCAGACTAGGAGGGTGGCCATCAGGGCCAGGAGCGATGCAAAAACAAACACGCCGGTCAAATGTCCGGTCTTCACCCCCGGCAGGAGACCCGCAATGGCATTCGCAAACATGGGGCCCAGACCCGAGCTGCAAAGCACCAACAGGGCTTGCGCCGTTGCCCGCACCTCGGGCCCAGCCAGGGTGTCCACGATAATACTCACTCCAATATGATAAAACACGACCGTGGTTCCGACGAGAATGTAGCTGGCGCACAGCAGGGGGAGGTTGTCGGAAAACGCAAACAAAACCTGCCGAATCACCAAAACCACGCACCCCACCAGCACCGTATCCGCGTAGCGCATCCGGTCCAGCACAGCCCGTCGGCACCGAAACCACAGCACTTCAATCACCACCCCAATCGACTGCACCGGCCCAATCCAGGCCTTGTTCAATCCCAAGTCCTCTAACCTGGGAGGCGAATAAAAGGCCTGCAGACAAAACGAGGCTGAAATCAAAAAATAAGACGCCAGGACCACGACAAAGTTCGGATTATGAAACAACTGCCGCATGGCCTGGCGATAGCCCAAACGCTGCGAACCGCCTTTTCGCGATGTCACCGAACCGGGAGCCGTATGCGGGAGCAAAAACGACACCCCAACCATGACCAGACTCAAGGCGATGGTGAGCGGGACGATAAAGCCATGGCCACGTCCCGGGAACAACGCCAGCCAGACAAACAACGGACCGGACGGCAGGATCCATCCGACCGATCCCCAGGCCCGCAGCGAGGCAAACTGAGCCAGCGGATCGCTGAGATGATGAAAACTGAAGGCGTTGACCAGCGTCGGCGCCGGTTGGAAGCACCCGTAGAAAAGCGTGAAACAGACCGTCAAGCCCAGGGCGCTTTCCTGAAACCAGAATGCGCACAAAGCGGCGATCGCCAGCGCATTCAGGATCGCAAACAACCGGTTCAGCGGCACATACCGATCCGCCAGCATCCCCCAGAAAAAGGGCGAGACCACCAGCACGGCCGAACCCCAGAACAATAGCAGACTGATCTGCCCCAGGCTCAGACCGCGCTCGCGCAGGAACAACGTGATGAACGGGATGATCGCGCCGCCCACCGCGTATTGCACCACCATCGCCGCCACCAGCAATCGTCCCTTCCTGTCTCGGAGGAATGAATTCACAGACGGCCTGGTATACACCCGCCCGCCAAAAAAAGCGAATGCGACCCGGAAAACGATCGGACTCAGCCACGAGCCCCCAAGCCTCATGGGACAAATTCATGTCGCACCTGGGACATAAAATTGTCCGAGGTCAAACGCCGATCCGTCCTTGGCGCTGAGCAATAATAAAAAAACGGGATGGCTTGGTTGCCATCCCGTCGGTTGCGATTAGTAGAGAGGAGGAAAACCTGCCTGCGGGCCAGATCAGCCTTTGCGCGAGAAATACCGTCTCAGCCCCACAAAACCCATCGAGGCCAAACCAATCAGGGCCATGTATTCGCCGGGTTCGGGAACGACGGTGAGGTTGGCTACCCCGGCGGAATCAAAATTGTCTGCGTTTGAATCGTAATTCTTGGTAATTAAGGACAACGCGACAGTATCCCCGCTATCAGTTGGGACGAACCAGGCGATGTCGCTGCCATACTGCTTGACGTCGGAATAGAACACGCCATAACTGGTTCCCAGAGTGGGTTTCAGATCCGAAGTGGTTAGTTCGGGATACCAGTAAATCCGAAGCGGATCCCCAATAGACAAACCGGGATAATCTGCATACGTGACCACTTTGTCCAAGGCGAATTCTCCGGCTGGATTGACAGAGCCCCTGGCTATTTCGCGATCATCGCTTTCGCTTAAAAAGGTCATATCGTTTGGCGCACCGAAACTCAAGTTGTCCGTGCTAGCCGCGATTATGACCAATCCCCCAACGGGGACGAGGTTGCCGACGCCCGAGGAAGTATACAAATAGCCTGCCCCAAAATTAAAAGTGACAGCCCCCATCACAGGTAAGCTGCACAATGCGGTCACCACTCCATAGCATGTAAGTTTCATAATAGTCCTTTCAAGGTTTGCCTCGTTTTTTTCTCATCAATAACCCGGTTCGTTAATCCAAAGCTGGATTGTCGGTCCACTCGCTTTCCGTATTATTATACCGGTTCCTGCCTTAAAGGGTTTTTCATCACCAACATCATCGGTTAATGGAAAACGTTGCCACATTCCGTTGCAGTAATAATAAGTTGCTGCAGCCGATTTGTTCTTTTGCTTCAGAGTATTGTTAAAAACAAGAAGCTCGTCAGTGCGAACTAATCGGCTAGGACTGCTGGCAAAGGCACCACTTTCAATCAAACCCGAATTATTCAAAGAAACGTCTATGGGGCGTGGGAGAGCTACGATATTGTCCTGCTTGCCAGCTAGCAACGTTGACAGCGGGATCGCCCATTTGGAGGAAGCGACATCGCCTTGGACTGTGAGGGTGGTATCCGTATCGATATTATGGCGTACGATAAACATAACGTCTGGCAGGATTACATCGTCATCTTTGATGCCACTGTGTGCGAACTGACGCCAAGTTCCGCCAGAATCATCGTTCAAAAAGTAATATGTCTTGATGGCGCTGAGGTTAATCCCGGTTCCCTGGTAATTCGGAATAAGGATTTCGGTCTTTCGAATAAGCTGGCTTGAGGACGCATGCACGGCACGGCCTTTTGGAAAAATCGTGCCCAGAGTCCAATAGGGATGCACGGCGATTCGATCGCCCGGGAGCATTCCATCGAGTGTGTCGTCAGCCAAATTGAGGGTAAGGGCATCGGAAGTGCTCTGAACGATAGGATAGTAGAAACCTTCTTTTGCGCCTGACAGAACCGTCATGAAGTAGGTGTTTGCTTGAACACCGGGCTGATAAACGAACTGGCTGGCGGTCCAGGAAGTAGATCCGGAGACGGTTAAAACATTACCACTCACCGATGCCACCAATCCGGAGGCGGCTGCTGGTCTCAAATACGGCAGCGAGACGATCGTGTCGGAATTGCCGAGCAACGTTATTCGGAAGAAACCTGCCGGATTTGAGGCGACTTCCTGGGCTTGGGTCGGGACCCACAGACTGAAAAGGCAAAACACGAGGGCCAAGCATCCCTTTCCGCAATTTCGATGGAGTGCGGCTTTACCCATATGCGCAACCTTCATTACTATGGTTTCTTTGTGTTTTGGTTTCAAGGCTGAACTTGGCATTTGCGGCAATTCTTCCCATGAACCTCCACGCTTTGCTTAATTTGAGATTTGAGATTTCAAATTGCAGATGGCATTGCCCAGCAGGAGGTTCATGGGCGCAACGGGCGTAACTGGGTTGTGGGGCGTCCTCATGGCAGCGCAATAACCCGATAGACGCCTTTGGTTAATCCGGTGGTTGTGGAATCGGTGATCTCGACATCGCTGCCGGTGCCTGGGATGTCGGTTTGGACCTCGTTCCAGTCGCCGGTGGGGAAGTCATCGTTGCGATCGACACGATAGAGTTTGCCGGGCACCGACCGAAAGCGGACCTTGAAGGTGGTCCCGTCTTCCCAGGTATCGGTGATGCACAGGTAATCGGCGCTGGAGTTCGGATGGGTGCCGCAACGGTATTCCTCGAGGTTGGTGAAGCCATCGCCATCGCCGTCGGCATCCGGGTCGGTCAAACCATAAGCGGATTCGAAATCATCGGGCATGGCATCGCGGTCGTCATCGGTTGCCAGACCGATGGTCAATTGGAACGTCTGGCTGGCGCTGATGTTCGATCCGCCGCTATCGGTGCCTCCGTTATCATGCAATTGGACGCTGACGATCGCTGTGCCGCGTCGGCCGGTGGCGGGGGTGAAGGTCAGGTTGCCGGCGGCGTCAATGGCCGGACCTGAGGCGAACAGGTAGGAGGGATCGGGGGTGACGATAAAATCGACGGTCTGCGCGCTTTCACTAGGGCCGGGGCTGATGGCGGTTGCCCAGCCGGTGACGGTTTGGGCGCCAGCGTTCTGAGCGGCCTGGACATCGGCGCCTTTCGTGAAGCTGGGCGCGTCATTGACAGCGGTTGTGGTCAGGGTGAAAGCGCTTGTGGTGGAGATATTTTGTTCGTCGGTGACGGTCACCGTTATTGTGGCGGAGCCCGACTGATTGCCGGTGGTTTGGATGGACAGCGTTCTGGCGGCGCCCGAGCCGGTAATGACGAGATTGGCGTCGCTGACCAAATCCTGATTCGAGGATTCGGCATCGAGCACGAGATCGTCCGGGAAGGTGCCAGTATCGTTGATGGTGAAGGCAAGATCCATCGAGGCGGCGTCTTCCAGGGTGTTTTGGTTGGCGATGGAGGACACCTCGGGGGCCAAGTCCTGCAGAGAGGATTCCAGATTGGACCAGGGGCTTTCATTGGCGCCTCGACGGGCCTTCACCCGGTAGTAATAGGTTGCATCGGGGTCTACGGTGAAGGTCCAGTCGGTCTCGGTGGTCCAACCCGAGTTTTGGACTGAGACGGTGAAGTCGGAGGAGGGGCTGCATTCGGCGTAAAACTCCAAGGTTTGATCCGATACGGTAAAGGCTGTGGAACCGAGGAAGGCGTTGTTGGCGTCGCCTTCGCCGGCTGGGACTTCATCGACTTCCTGGCCGGAGTCCGCCAGAACGACGGGCCAGACGGAATAACTGCCGATGCCGATATTGGGAAGGGTGAAGTCCCATTGCACCAATTCGGAGGCGCCGACGGCTAGCGCGTTGACTGGCGCTTCGTTGGCGGGATAATCATCGAGGAAATCGGTGTCGTTATCCGTCGAGAGGAACAGCTTGGCATGGCTCGCGGGGGCGTCATAGGGACCCGCGTTGTAAATGCGGGCTTGAACCCAGAACGATCCCTCTTCGGTGGGTGATCCTGTTTGCAGGGCGAACTCGGTCACCTGCAGATCGGTCGGTTCGGGAATGGTTTTTTCGATGACGACATCGTCCAGGAATGCGCCGGTATATGGGAGGCCGGAACCTGAGCCATCGCTTATGAATCTGAACAAAATTAGAACCTCGCTCTGACCACAGACGTTGCCCAAATTATATAAATTGGTAAAGTCAATGGTCCACAAGTCCCACTCCCCTCCTGAATTGGGAAACTGGTAACCTCCATAATTACTGCCAACGAAAACAAAGCACTGGAAGAAAGCCCTTCCCGGTTCGGAGTTGTTTTTGAGATAAAAACGGAGTTCGGCTGCAGTGGCGTCGCTTAGATCAAACGTCCCATAATAAAGCCTGGCATCCATGTTGTTGGCGTAGCCATCTGCGGGAACCCGGGAACTACCTGCGCACCAAGCGCTATAAGTTCCAGTGTTTTTTTCTATATCGGTGCGGCCCCAAGTGGGGCTTCCAGACAACGCCCACCCGGAAGGCGGGAAAGAACCTTCGAACGATTGATCGGTAATTGTGGTTGTCGTTGCCGGTTCGATTGGCGGCAAGCCTGTATCCCAAAGCGCTGGAAAATCCGAAGGATCGGGCCGGGTCATGCGGATCGGCCCGGGCGCAATTTGGAGCAAGCTGAGATTGGGAGAATTTTGGGGTGACTTTGATGCATCCAGCAGCGAGATCCGTTGTTTGCGTGAACTGGAGGACGAAGTCTTGGGCGGGGCGGCGCGTCGGATGCCAGGGCTAATCGTGGCAGGCGCGGCAAGGCGAGTAGATGCGGTGGCTGCGGTGTTCGGATTGACCGAGGTGATTTGCCTGGGCGGGGATGCCGTCCTGGTGATCACAACCGGTTCTGGCGGCAGGGCAGGCGCGGAGAAGCTGCCTTCGGACCAATCGATGGTGTTATGAGCGCCCACGGTGACGGCGGGTTCGGATACGACCACCGGGGCCGGCATGGCCCAGGGGCCCCGGACATCGAAGGTCATAGTGGCGCCGGCGGCGCTGAAATTCGTGAGGAACAATCCGGTGCTGGAGCCGTCATACCAACGCGCCGCGGGCCAGCTCGAGTCGCTGAGGGCGTTTTTGTAGCTGGTCGCTGCATTACCGCTGAAATAGAGGTCATTGGCGTCTCCGCTATTGACGTATTTTTGGAAATGCCACTGGTTATCGGCCTGGATGAGGGTGACTTCGTAATTGTCGTGCGTGGTGTTGGGAAAGAGATTTTGATTGTCCTTATCCCCGAGCTCATCCACGTGCCAGACTGCAATTCCGCCGGAGGGCAGCAAGGCGTCGCGCCCGGTTTTCTGGCGGTTTTCCATGAGGTAATATTCGGTGCTGATCCCGGGGCGGCTGAACTTATAGAAGTGGTTGAAGGCGGGTCCGGCGGAGGCGGTGAGGCTGCCGGTCAGGATGGAAGTCTTGGTCAGTTCGGTTACGGTGGCCCAGCCTGCGGTGTATTTCAGGTAAGCGCAGATCTGAACGGGATTGACGCCGTGGCCGCCTGAATTCATGAGGCAGAAGCTCCCCGCGCCACCGACGGAGTCATAATCGTAATCGTAGATGTCGGGAAAATCGCAGAGCATATGGCCGTTTTCGTGACAGAACGTGCCCAGTTCCAGGCTCGAGCCCAGATCGGTGATTTGGTAGTAGAAAACGCTTTTACCGTTGTTCAGGCTCACGGGGCCTCCCAACTCTTGGATCAAGGCCCAGGAATGGGGCCACAGGCCTTTGGACCAGACCCCGCTGTTATCACCGGCAAAAAAGACGTTGCAGGCCACGACGAAATTGTTGGCGTCCACCGTCAAATCGGCGAAGGCCGGTTTGATGAGTGTTTCATAATTGGAATCTGCCTTGAGGATGTCCAACGCGTCGTGAAGCAAGAGATTGCCCTGCACGCCACAGTCTTCGGTAATGTCATTGTAGTGGCTCTTCGGATAGGCCATTCGAATGTAAGCGGTGACGACGTTGGAATAGATCAGCAGGCCGTTGGAGTTATCGTGGAAGTATTTCTTGACGGACCCATTGTTGCCGCTTCCCGAATAATCATCGCCGTTGCAGAAAGCCTCGATTTCAGCCTGAGGGATGGTCCCTGGATCATCGCTGAAGTCGATGAGCAAGGTGAGGCCCAATTTGGTGCCGGTGGTGGTATAGGCGGGGGGCGCGTAAGTGGGCGGGGAGGAACGCCCCAGACCGGTGGGAAGGGTGGCTGCCGCCAGTTCTCGAGACTGGCGTTTGGCCTTCAGATCGGTCCAACGTTTTCTGACCTGCATCGTTTCCTCCCATCGCTCGCGCAACGTTCGGGCTTTTTCCTTGGTTGCGGCAGGGCTGATTCGCAGGTGGCGGTTTAGGTCCGTGGCGGCGGGATCATCTCGGCCCACCTGCCAGGTTGTGGGAACGAGCTCCCGGCTGTCCGCCGAGAGCTGGGCGTAGTGATACGCCTTGGAGTTAGGATCGAAGACAACGGTATATCCATCCAGTGTTTCGAAGACGGCGTGGAACTCGTCGCCTTCGCCCCATAATTCGATGGATTGGCCGCCGGGTTGGGTAAACTGGAATTTTTTGGCAAAAGGGGCTGCTTTCGCCGATAAAGCGCAGAAAAAAAGAAGCCCCAGGAGCAGGGTCGCTCGAGCCCGCCGGGCCAAACCTGGCATCGTCTTCATGAATGACACCATTTCTACTCGGTCTTATCAGTCGCAACGATATAGCGGCAGAAAACCAAAAATCTTGAGCTCGAAACCACTGGATCTTTGGAAACCTGGCGATCTGGGCTCGCTGATTTACCATCTGCCCAGCTCAGGGCCTTCCAGAGTGGCATCGAGAACCAGGGCGTCAAACCGAAACCGGTCGCTCAATTCGGCAAAGTGCTGTTGGGCGGACAGCCAGCGCGGGTCCCGGGAAATCTCGTTCATCGACTGGGTGGTGTTGTTGCAGAACAGATATAAACCCTCGCCGACCACGACAAAGGCTTCTGATTTTTCGCCCTCGCCTTGGAAGGTAAACTCGAAGTCGCCCACACCGTATTCGGCGAAGAGTCGGGCGCGGGACGCGGCCTTAAGCGCGGCGGTATCCTCGCGGAACCTGCTCAGGAAACTGTCCTTGCGCGGGCCCCAGTACCAGACCAGGCAAGCTTTGCCTTTGAGCGTCGCCACGATGGCGTACTCATCGAACACCGTCCGCTTGAAGGCCTTGTTCATGGCCTCGCTAACGGTAAGCACCCACTGGCTGGCCTCATCAATTGTCATGGTTGGTAAACGATCACTCCCCGATCCGCCCCAGGCGGACCTTCCTCTGTCAACCGCCCTATTGAAGCATTCCCCGGATGAAGCCGCAAGGCCAATTCGGCCCCCCTGAACCGCGAACAAAACGACTTAACCGCGAATGAACGCCAATCAACGCGAATAAAGCCTTGGTCCGGCCCGCATCCTGTTCCTGGGCTTAGGGTCTGTGCAAAAATAACTTCCGGAATTTATTTTTGCACAGACCCTTAACCTCATGAGCTAATGGCGATTCGCCTGTGCCGTTCCCTGGATCGTCAGTGTGCCGCCAGGTCCCAATTCAAATGCTATGGAATCCTCACCATCCATGCCATAATCGGAACGCGCCTGTTCCCAAACACTATATGCCATTAGGTTCACAAGGGTTGTGTCGTGTATACTGTCACCTTTATCGAGTCCTACATCATATTGAACCCCTCCGTGTTCCGTCATGATAAAACGGGGATGCAGTCGCTTACCCTGAGGCTTTCGGCACCAAAAAAGCACTTGAAGAGTATTGCCACTCGGGATTTTTGGCGAAAGTAAGCGAGTAAAGCAGTCCTTACGATTGTTGATCACATCAAGATCAGGCTTTCCCAAATGGATTGGATAGGCAACATGGAGTTCCAAACGGCGCCACTGTTTTGAACTTGGCCTTGATGCTACCATAACTGCAAAGGGCTCCAAGAACCGATCTTCATCCGGACTGAAGTGAGGATCCACAAGGATGAGCTCATCGGAAAAGGAGAGCAGAACTTTTACGCATTCGAGGAGGCGTGTTGGTGTGCGTGGAATTTCAAGCTGAGTGTTGATCTTCCAGGGCGGTTGATCCTTGTTGAATTCCCCCGCCACTAGAACATTTCCTCGGTCGCGAGGATTCTTCTTTGCCACGATTGCGTGGAAAGGCTCGGGCTGATGAGACTGCTCAGCGTTATTAAGCCAGTCCTTTCCTTTATCGAACTGACGATGAGAAGGAATCCACCTCTTTTGGGCTCTCTGACCTGGAGGAGGTTTGAGTTTTGCGCTAATGCTGGCTGCTTTAACGGAACTGGCTGCTTGGGCATGCCTGCAAACTTGATCGCGCCAATCCTTGGGATACTCGCTCAGCAACCTGCCTTGATCGACCCCACAATCGGCCCATATTTCGCGAAAGTGAATCCAAGATGCCATCACTTCCGGTTCAACCGCAATTTGCTTGATCATGGCAAGTCCTGCAGGCGTTCGGCGAAGAATCCGCCCGGCCAGGGAACAGTAAAATCGCCGTCGGGCGTGACAGGAAGTTGGTGAACGACAGAATCAGTCGATTTCTGATCGACGAAAACAACGCTCATATCGTCGGGCTTCACAGGAGCGGCGCCTGAAGGAAGGTTTCCTTCTGAAGTCTCGCGAACTCGACGCAGTATTCGAAGGATAAGGTGTTCACTATGAGTTTCGAGCAGTAAGGTGTTTCGATTCGGTCCCAACGCGGATTCGATGAATAGGTCGCCGAGCTTGGCTTGCGCGGCGGGATGCAGATGAATTTCGGGTTGCTCAATAGCAATCAGATGCCTTTTCATACCGGCAAGGGTGGCGATCACAGGAATGACCTGACTGACTCCAATCCCCACATCCCGGTGACTCAGGCTGATCTGGCTCCGCGGATCGATCAAGGACAAGCTTATGAGCTTTTGCGCTGTTGGATCTCCCGCTTCCACCAGTTCCCTAACCTTGATTTCATAGGGCATTTCCAGCACGGATAAACCCTTGTTGACTGCGTTTCGCACTTCACTTTTGTTCTTTAACTGCTCCCAGGCGCATCCTCCTCCGGCATTCCAGTTTGGATTCCCGGCATCCAACTCGGTTAGATAACGGGACGGCATCATGCGCAGGGGGCCGAGGTAGCTGATTTGTCGGAACAAGTCCGCCAGATCGCTGGCCATGTCTTCCACGAAGCAGCTGAGATTCATCAGCCAATCAGGTTGGTTATAGTTATTCAGGTTGTGTTCATCCATCAACTTTTCACTGAAGGATTCGCGGAACTCCTCCAATCGCGCATCAGAGCTCGATTTTCGCCAGAGAAGAAGGTCTTCAACTCGGTCGCAGGTCGATGGAATGAGACCCTTCATACGAAAGCGCAGGCGCGACGCGAGTTTGGCACCGCCGCTGGAACCTTTGTCGCTGCCAAAAACAGAAGGACCAAGTTCAAACAAGTCCGTCTTTCCTGCGACCAGATTCACGCGAGTAGGACGAAGCACTTGTTCTTCAGTCGATGTCAGTTCCAGTATGGGAACTCCATCCACGGAGAACTTGAACTCAAGAACACCGGGCTGTCGGACATCGGTGGATCCGGTATTCCGGTTTATCCCGATGTGGTAATCAGCGCGGGCCGTCTTGAACTTTACCTGACCTCGGGCCAAAGCGCTCTCAATTCCCAAATCAGGGGACCACTCGATTCCGAGTTCAACTACTCTTGAGGTGTCATGCTGATGAACATATTGGCGATATCCGCCCAGGTCCATCGCCTCTCCGCCCGCTCGAATATGGCTGGCCTCAAAGGAACCCGTTTCACAGGCATGCTGACCGAGCAACAGGCTTTGAATGATACTCGATTTGCCTGAGCTATTGGCGCCAAAGATCAGAGTTAAGGGCGCCACAGGGATGACTTGCCTGTCGCCAAACGGCTTGAAATTGGTCAATGAAAGCTGTCGGAGCATAAACGTTCAATTCCGTCCATGAATGGCGGCATTTCCGCCCGGGACATGGGTCATCATTGCGCATACTTCTCGTTCGATCTAGCACGAAAAATATTCATGCCAATACTCTATAGTCATGCTTGAACCCGGCCGGTTCTAGCGGATGCAGCATCGGTTTTGAGCCGAGAATGCCGGTTGGGGGGAGTGAAATAACGAGGACCTTCTATTCCGACAGGCAATAGAGGAATCGGTGACTGCGGAGATACAGTTCGTTGCCCACAATGGCCGGGGAGGCATCGATGTTGTCCTCGAGGATGTTGGTGGAGAGGATTTCGAACGGATCGGAGTCCTTGATGACCACCGTCGTTCCATTGCGGCCGACGAGGTAGACTTTGCCCCGGGCGCCGACCGGCGACGCGTAGACGCCCTTGAGGGCGTCGATTTTTTGAGCGTCGATCAGGGGGTGGCCGGTGCTGGCTTCGTAGCACGATAGGATCGCGTTGTTGCCCGAGAAAAAGTAAAGGCGATTCCCGGAGAGGAGGGGCGAAGGAACATAGGGCGTGTTTTTCTTGAGACTCCACGCAATGGCATCGGTGCCGGTCAGATCGCCGGTGCGTCCGAGTCGGATTGCGAGGAGCGCGCTTCCACGGAACCCGCTGAGGACGTGGAGCAATCCCCCGCCGGTCACGGGGCTCGGGATCACATTTTGAGTCATGCCGCCGCATTCCCACAAGAGTTTGCCGGTCGCCAAGTCATAACTCCGGATCTTGCGCGTGGCCGAGATGATCACTTGCGATTGGTGATTGTAGGAGACGACCAGGGGTGTGGCCCAGGAAGTGTCCTCCTGGCGGGATTGACGCCAGAGTTCCTTGCCGGTTTCTTTGTCGAGCGCCACGATGAAGTCATCGCCTTCGTGATCCCAGTTGACTACGAGGGCGTCGCCGGCCAGTGCCGGAGAGCTCCCTTCGCCAAAGGCATTCTTGATCCGCATGCGACCGAGGTCCTTGGACCATTTCACGTTTCCGTCAAAATCCAGGCAGTGAAGACCGCGGGACCCGAAATAGGCATAGACCCGGCGTCCATCGGTGACGGGGGACGCCGAAGCGAAGGTGCCATCGGCCTGGTGGTGTCCTTCGTGGGGCACTTCTTGACGCAGCGTCTTTTGCCAGAGGGTTCGGCCTGTCTTACGTTCGAGACATAGCAGCACAAACTGGTATTCCTCGACCGGAGCGGGAGCCCGCAATCCGCCGCTTCCTGTCCCGGCCCCAGGGGAAGCCGAATTGGTTTTACCGGTCGGAATGGCTGTATGCAGGAACAACCGATCTTCCCAGATGATCGGGGTGGAAAGACCCCGGCCCTGGACGGGGATTTTCCACTTGAGATTCCGGGTTTCACTCCATTCGGCGGGGGGATTGCCGTGCGGTGCGGTCCCATTGGCCAAAGGACCGCGCCAGGCGGGCCAATTACGCTCGACCGCGTCAAGGTCCGCTCCGGACACGCTGGTCCCCAGCAGCAGGAGCCAGAATGCCTGGGCTTTCATGATAGGGACGACGAGGTGCCTGTGGAAAAAGGACCCTGAGAGCCGGACGGGAATCGAGAGATTCAAGCCATTCATAACTTGGAGTGACGCCAAAGGGGAAGGCGAGGTTACGCGCTTTTTTAATTTGGCCGGGCCTTTTTTTGTGTTTTTAATACAAGCATGGCAACGAACGGGGATTCGAGAAGACACGCTCAGGCGGTGCGGATGCTGGTGCTTTGCACCCTGTTCTGGGCGGTCAGTTTTCCGACCATGAAAGCCCTGAATCTGGCCCAGCAGGCCTCGATTCCGGAGGGCGGCTCCTGGCTGTTTGCGGCGCTGTGCGTCATGCTGAGGTTCTTTTTTTCGGCCTTGATTGTGTTGGGATTCTGCTGGCGCAGCCTGAGGCGCATCAGCCGGGGAGAAATCCAGCAGGGCGTGGGACTGGGTTTGTTTGGGGCGGGGGGACTGCTGTTTCAGGTGGATGGTCTGATGTATACCTCCGCCTCGACGTCGGCTTTTCTCACCCAATGTTATGCGGTGTTCATCCCGATGTGGCTGGCGCTGGTTCGGCGACGGTGGCCTCCGTTGTCGGTTTGGATGGCCTGCATGCTGGTGGTTTGGGGGGTGACGATCCTTTCGGATTTTCAGTGGAGTGAGTTTCGGTTGGGACGAGGCGAGGGGGAGACGTTGATGGGATCGCTGCTATTTACGGGGCAAATCCTCTGGCTGGAACGTCCGATCTATGCCGGGAACAATCCCAATCATTTCTCGCTGGTGATGTTCGTGGTGATGTCGATGGTGGCCTTGGGAGTGGTCTTGGGGACAGGGCATTCTCCGTCGGCCTCGATGGCGGCGTTTCAACATCCGGCGAGCTGGGGTTTTCTGGCCATCCTGGTGCTGGTCTGCACGATGGGCGGATACATGCTGATGAATTACTGGCAGCCGTTGGTGCCGGCGACTCAAGCGGGCTTGATTTACTGTCTGGAACCTGTTTTTGCGAGTTTGTTTGCGATGTTTCTGCCGGCCTGGTTTGCCGGCTGGGCGGACATCGAGTATCCCAACGAACAACTCACCGTTACCTTGTTGTGGGGAGGGATTTTGATTACGGCCGCAAATATCATCGTTCAAATTCCGTTATCCCTGAAGTTCATCTTCAGAAACGGCCGGGCAACAGAAACAGAACCAAGTTGACATAGCCAGCGGCCAGGCAGTCATCCAGGGTTATGCCCCATCCTGCGGGGAGGTTCTGGCTAGGATAGACCGGCCAGGGTTTCCAGACATCGAAAAGACGGAAAAGGGCAAACGCCAACACCGTCCAGAACCCGCCATCGGTTCCAAACCAGAAGGCGGGTCCCGGCCAGAGTCCGGTTGCATGCCAGTGCGCCAAGGCCGGAACCAACAAGCAGAGGGGGAAGGCCGCAATTTCATCGATTACGACCGATCCGGGATCTTTGCGTTGCAGCCAGACTTCCGCCTTGCCTCCCAGCCAGACCGAGACGGCAACTCCGATGAGGGCGCCTGGGCAGAAAAACCAGGGGGATGGAAGGACGGCCAGCAGGGCAAACCAGGCGATCCCGGCCAATGTTCCCCAGGTTCCGGGGGCCCATCGGATGCGGCCGAGTCCGAAGCCTTCGGCGATCCAAAGGCCGGCCCGATCAGATGGCCGCAGGGATGCCGGTTGCGGGCGGGGGAAGGCGGTCAATCAGCACTCCTTCTGGTAGAGGTCGCAGTTGCGACGAAGGTATAGAATGCCGGAAGTCAGGGTCAGGCTGACGGTCACCCATTTGGACAGCTCGGCAAAGTACGGAAGCCAGGCATGAAACAGCCAACTCGCCCAGGAGCCCCATTCCGGAAAGCTTTGTTGGACCAGGATGGCGATAATGGCGACGATCTGGGAAAGGGTTTTATGCTTGCCGAATCGTTCGGCGGCCAGGACCTTTTGCTGCATGGCCGCCAAAAGTCGCAGGCCGGTGATGGCGAGCTCACGGGCCACGATGACCGCCGCCATCCAGGCAGGCATAAGTCCATGTCCCACAAAGGAGATAAAGGCTGAACTGGTGAGCACCTTGTCCGCCAGCGGGTCCATTAGAATGCCAAAATTCGTGATGATTTGCCGGCGTCGAGCGATGGCGCCGTCCAGGTAATCCGTGATACTGGCGATGATAAACAACACCAGGGCGAGTGTGTTATGCCCGGGCCAATTCCCGCTGAATACGATAAGAAGCAGCCCGGTAATGATGAACCGCGACAGGGTGAGTTTATTGGGCAGATTCATGCGTGAGGCATACGGGCAGCGGAGTTGCCTGAATCGATCATTTGGTGTGTTTGCGATCCCATCGCGATGCAGAGTAGTGCGACAAGGAGGGACGGTATTTCAAGCCAAAAAAACAGGAATCCCGGATTCGTCTCATTTTCAACCAATTCTCCCTTGCCACCGCGGGGACGCGACGGCATCCTCGGTTTTCCTTGAAAAACGGAGCCATTAATCATCGGCCTGATGGGGTGGAGAAGCGAACGTCATTTCCGCCTGTGTTTTGGGTGGCAAACACGATCGAGGTGCTCGAGCGATTTGCCTATTACGGCATCTATTTTGGCTTTGGCATCTACATGACCCAGCTGGGGTATACTCGAGACCAATTGGGGACCGTGCAAAGCCTGTTTCTGTTCTTATCCTATGCATTGCCTTTGATTTCAGGGACATTTGCCGATCGGTTCGGGTTTAAAAAGGTGCTGATCATTTCCTATCTGGCCTACCTGCCGTCCATCCTGTTGCTCATGCTGACGCAGTCGTTTTCGGGCATTGCCCTGACCATGCTCAGCATTGGATTCGCCGCCGGGATCTTCAAGCCGCTGATCGCGGGAACCGTCAGGGTCACGACAGACAAGACGAACAAGACCCTGGGTTTCGGCATTTTCTACGCCATGGTCAACGTGGGGGGGTCTTTCGGACCGATTGTGGCCGGCAAATTGCGGGCCATTTCATGGAATTACGCGTTTCTCGCGGCGGCGCTGGCCATTGGCGTCATGTTTCTGATTACCATCTTCTTTTACCACGAACCTCCTCGCGAGTTCGAAAAGGAGACGCTGGGGAAAAAGTTCCGGGATATCGGAGTGGCATTGGCGGATCTGAAATTTTCGGCGTTCCTCGTGCTTCTGGGGATATTCTTTTGGCTGCCTTTCTGGGCCTTTTTCAATCTGTGCGCCCTTTACGTGGACAGCAACCTGGACACGGCCCGCCTCTATCAAGACATTCGAGGGGTGTTTGGCCAGGGATTTGCCGACTTTTTTTCCCAGGCCGACAAGGATGGCGTGAGGCGTGTTTTGGGTGAAACCATCTCGCATACCGGGTATATCATCATGATTTTGCAGCTGGCCATTTCTCGAGTCTTCGAACGTATTCGCCCCATGCCTTCCTTTCTGATCGGATTGGTGGTGGCGGCCCTTGGACTTTTCATCCTGGGAGCGGCGCGGAGTGGGGCGGCATCGCTGGTGTTTCTCGGGATTTTCTTTTTTGCCATCGGAGAGATGATCACCTCGCCGAGAATCCAGGAATACATCACCTGGATTGCCCCCAAGGAAAAGGCGGGACTTTACATGGGCTCCAATTTTCTTGCGGTGATGATTGGCGCCTTTGCCAGCGGATTTCTTTACACGGGATTGTACGGCCGTTTCAGTGATGCCGGGAGGCCGGAATATGTTTGGTATGTCATGGCCGCTCATGTGTTGCTGGCTGTCGGCGTCTTTTGGGGATTCGTGCGCTTTGCCGGCGAATTCAGGGAGCAGACCGCCTGATGTCCGATTTAAATCCTTCCTAAAGCTGTCCTGGATGATGCCGATGGGTTAGACGGGGATTAAGACGATGGTTGGTGTGGGAAAAACGATTGCCCGTCGAGTATTCGCGGGATGCTTGCTGTCATGGCTGATCACGGTCCCGCCGGGGCACGCCCGGGCGGCGGCCATCGAGACGATCGCTTCTTTTCAGCAGTTCTACGCCTTATCTACGGACCAGGCTCGGGCCGGCGCCCCGGTAAAGCTTCAGGCCGTTTTGCTCTGTTATGATGCGGGGTGGAACCAGATATACCTTCAGGACGGGACCGGCGCCCATTACATCAGTCCGCAACAATTCCGATCCCTGCCGGATCCGCCGCCCGAGATTGGATCCCTGGTCGAAATCAACGGAACGACTACGGTGTTCGATAACCTGCCTTCATTTACGAATCTTCACCTGACCCTTGTTCGACGGGGAACGGTTCCCCCGGCCAAGCGGCTTGAGTTGGCGAATCTGGCGGGCGATTTCGGTCAGTGGATCGAAATTAACGGCCACGTCCGCGTGACGGATACCAGCATGGGCAGGTTAAAGCTGATGATTCGGGATAAAAACCATAGCACGGGGGTGTACGTTTTAGGGCCGATGCTAACGAACGACTACAGGCATCTGCTGGATTGCAGGATCCGGGTGCGTGGCATCAATGCCACGAAGGCGGCGAACGGAAAGATCGAGTCGGCGATGGTGTTTGCGCCCCAGTTTGACCAGATAACCGTCCTGGAAAAGCCCGCGGCCGATTTTAAGAGCCTGCGCGTCCTTCCGATTGGAGACTTGCTGGCCTACGAGCCGGGGGACTGGACGAATCAACGGGTCCGGATCAATGGCTTAATTACCGCCTATCAGCCGGGGCGTTCTGTGACCATCCAGGATCCCACCGGGACCCTCCGCGCGCAGGTGATCCAGCAAAATCCCATCCCGGTGGGCACCCGTGTTGATGCCCAGGGATTTCTGACGGTATCACCCGGGGAAAGATTTCTAGGGGACGCCTGGTTTCAGCCCCTGCCGCGTTTGCCTCAAGGCGACGGGGCCCGGTCATTGCCGAAATCCGTTCCGCAGGCGGCGGCGGCTGGGACCCTGACAAACGTGCCGGGGACATTGACCAACATTTCCAGCATCTTGAGACTGGATCGGGCCAAGGCTTTTTTGGGAATTCCGGTGCGGGTTCAAGGAGTGGTTACTTACGCCGATCCGGAATGGCGCAACGGATTTCTCCAGGATGCGGGCGGGGCAGTTTACTTTGATTTGGGGCAGAACGAGGTGCGGTCAGGGCACTGGGTTGAGCTCACTGGAGTGACGGGGCCCGGCGGTTTTGCGCCCGAGGTATTGAACACGTCGGTTCGGATCCTGGGAACCACGAATCTGCCCACGGCCGCCAAAGTGGGACTGGACGATTTGGCCGCCGGTCGGTTGGACGCCCATTGGATTGAAGTCGAGGGCGTGGTTCGCGAGGTGAGTGGCGAGTGGGGCCATGTGACTTTGAATGTCATGAGCAGCCGAGGAAGGTTCAAGGCGCTTGTTCCCGGTTTATTGGACAAGCCGCTGCCCATGCATCTTATCGACGCCCGGGTCAGCATCACCGGGGCCTGCACCTCCGAATTGAACGCCCGGCGCCAACTCACGGGCATTTTGTTGAATGTTCCGAGCCTGGACCTCATCCGAGTTTTGGATCCGGCTCCTGAAGACCCGTTTTCGATCGAGACCACTCGGATCGATGCTGTGGCCACCTTCGATCCCGGTTATGTGGCGGGTCGCCGGGTGAAGGTCAGCGGAGCGGTGACCCTGAAAATTCCCGGACAGGGATTCGTGCTGCAGGACGTCACGGGCGGGATCCGGGTGTATTCACAGCAGACGAACAAGGTTGAACTCGGTGATGCGGTGGATGTGATAGGGTTTCCCGCCCTGGGGGAGTTTTCGCCAGTGCTAGAGGAGTCGCGTTTTCGGATCACGGGAACCGGCATTCCCCCGGCGCCTTTGAGAACCACGGCGGAACAACTCCTGCGGGAAGGCACCAATGACAGCCGGGTTGTCGAAATGACAGCTCGGTTGCTGCAAGGCCTGCCGGGATCCCACAATCCTCAGTTGGTGCTTCAGGATGGCCCCATTATTTTTATCGCTCGACTGGACTCTTCCATGACCGGCCAGGTGATGCCGGTGCTCAAATCGGGGAGCCTGCTCCGGGTGATGGGCGTTTGCTCGATTCAAGGCGATCCGCAACGCCGGCCGGCCGCATTGCGTCTGGCGCTGCGCCAGCCGGCCGACCTGGTGGTGCTGGAGATGCCTTCCTGGTGGACACCGCTCCACACCCTGCTCCTGGCGGGAAGCCTCACGCTGGTGATCCTGGCGGCGCTGACCTGGATCGCCTTGTTGCGTCGTCAAGTTCAGGCTCAAACCGAGGTCATTCGGGGGCAACTGGAAGAGGAAGTGGCCTTGGAAACGCGGTATCGGGAGTTGTTCGAGAACGCCAACGATCTCCTGTTTACCCTGGACATGGACGGTGTATGCACTGCGGTGAATCGCGAGGTGGAACAGTTTTTTCATCTGGATCGGCAGCGGATCGTGGGGAGGAACCTGGCGGAGTTCGTCGTCCCCGATTCCCGGGCTTCTACGCTCCAGCAAATTCAACGGTTAAAGTCGGGATCGGCTTTGGGTCGGTTCGAGGCCAGCGCCAACCGCGGCAGCGGCGATGTGGCGAGGCTCGATTTCCGAGTGCGGGCAATTGAGGAGAACGGAGGGCGAAAGGGGCTTCAGGCGACCGCCCGCGATATCACGGAACTCAAGAAAATCCAGGCCGAACTGCTGCGCGCATCGCGCTTGGCAGGCATGGCGGAGATTGCGACCGGAGTGCTTCACAACGTGGGCAATGTCCTGAACAGCGTGAACGTGTCCGCCACCCTGGTCAGCGATCAGATGCGGCAATCCAAAATCCAGGATCTCCTCCAGGCCACTGTCCTGTTGCAGGAGCACAGCGACAACCTGGAGTCCTTTTTGACCCAGGATCCCAAAGGCAAAATTCTACCGTCTTATCTCATCCATTTGGCTGAACATCTGGGGCAGGAACAAGCCGTTCTCCTTCGGGAATTGGACGTGCTTACCCGGAGCATCGGGCACATCAAGGAAATTGTGGCGATGCAGCAGAGCTATGCCAAGGCTTCGGGCGTGATCGAAATTCTTCCCGCGGCCGAACTGATGGAAGAGGCCCTTCAAATGCACGAAGCCTCGTTCCACCGTCATGGGGTTGAAGTGATTCGTGAATACCGGGAATCTCCGCCGGTGAAGGTGGACAAACACAAGGTTCTGCAGATCTTGCTGAATCTCCTCACCAACGCCAGACAGGCGATGGATGAAAACGAGCCGAACACCAAAAAACGATTGGTGTTGGGTGTCGCCCCGAGCGCTCAGGATCGAGTCAGGTTAACCGTCCAGGATACTGGCATCGGCATTTCGCCCGAGAATCTGACTCAGATCTTCAGGCATGGTTTCACGACAAAACGCAACGGGCACGGTTTTGGACTGCACCTCGGAGCGCTTGCGGCCCGGGAAATGGGCGGAACACTCAACGTCGCCAGCACGGGGATTGGCCACGGCGCCCAATTTGCCCTCGAGTTGCCGATCGCCAATCCCTGATTTGCCCGGCGGCGCTCCCGCCAAAACCGGAAGTTTCCCGCGCGAACCCTATGGATGCGAGAAACCCGCCTGCAAATTGGACTCCGCAAATGCCCAGTTGACCTTGGTCCAGAATCCTTCGATAAACTTCGGGCGTAGGTTTCGGTAATCGACGTAGTAGGCGTGTTCCCAGACATCAAGGGTGAGCAGCGGTTCCTTGCCCTGGCGGAGCGGATTATCGGCATTACCCAGACCCAGGATTTCCAGTTTGCCCTCGGGAGTGCGGGCCAGCCAGGCCCAGCCTGATCCGAATAACGTGGCCGCCGCCGTGGTGAACTTTTCCTTGAATCCAGTGAAACCGCCAAAATCGCGGGTGATCACTTCAGCCAATTTTCCGCCGGGTTCGCCTCCCCCGGTCGGCGACAGGCAGTGCCAGAAAAAGGTGTGGTTCCAGCACTGGGCCGCGTTATTGAATACGCCGCCGCTGCCTTTCAGGACGAAATCCTTGAGGGTCATCCCCGGCATGGGATTGCTCTCGAGCAAGCGATTGAGATTGGTGAAATAAGCGGCATGGTGTTTGCCGTAATGATAACTCATCTGTTCCTCGGACAGGAAGGGTTTGAGAGCATCCAAGGCGTAAGGTAACGCAGGTTGTGCAAACGGCATATGAATTCCTCTGGTTTGGCGGAGTCGCACCCTTGGGAGGGGATTCTCCGCAGTTGGTTCACAAACACGGGTTCCGCACCTCATTAAAACGTCCCGACAAAGGATGTCAAATCATTAGGGAAGGCCCAAACGATAAAACCGCCGATCCAATGCGGGCGCGGAACGATCCATCCACTGGAACGTGTCGTTGGTGACCGACAGCGTCCATTCCTTCTGCCAGCCGGCCAAATCGGCCGAGGATTGAAGGGAACACGCCAAACCTCGCAAGCTGGAGCACTCAAGTTCGAGCCACAGGCTGCCATCTGTTTCCCAATGCCAGGCGGTGAACCGCGGTCGTGCGGCCACGGGATTTCGTGTTTGGATGAGGGTGGCATCGCGCCGGGCCAGGGTGAGCATGAAGCCTCCCGGCGAAAAGGCCAGACTATTGGGAGCCATCGTTTCCTGGTTGTATTCATACAGGAGGGCGCCCTCGGGGATGGACCAATACCGCAGGACCTGATCTCGGCCGATGGTTGCCAAAGCCTGGCCGTCGGGGGTAAAGGCCGCCGAGGTCGCGCCAGCCGGGTGAGCGTTCCAACTCCGGACCACTGTTCCATCCGCAGAATTCCACAGCACGAGGTCGCCCACGCCATATAACGCGGCCAGGTATTCCTGCTTCGGGGAATAAGCCAACACGAAGATCGCGTTGGTCGATACGGAAAGCGTCTTCATCAGGGCGCCGTTCGAGACTTTCCACAGACGGATGACGGCATCGGCTCCGCCGGAAGCCAGGGTGTCACCCGCGGGACTGAAGGCCACCGAGTAGACAGCGGATTGATGGCCCCGCAGGGTGCGAAGCAACCGGCCATCGGAAGAATTCCAGAGTTTTACCGTGAAGTCCGAGCTGCCCGAGGCCAACGTTTTGCCATTGGGGGAAAAAGCCACGGTATTTACCCCGTTGGTATGGCCCTGCATGGTTTTCATGACCGTGCCATTTGTCAGGCGCCACAGCTTGACCGTTTCATCGGCGCTGCCCGTGGCCAGCAACTGACCGTTGGAGGAGACGGCGACGCTCAGGATGGCCCGGTCATGGCTTTTCAACGAGCGAAGCCAAGCGCCGTCGGTGGCGCGCCACAAATGAGCCAGACCGTCATATCCGCCTGAAATCAACAGGTCGCCTTGGGGGGCAAAAGCGAGGGAGTAGGCGTTCATCGAAGGCGAGGTCAAGGTCCGTTGGAGTGCGCCATCCGAGCTGCGCCATTCCCGCAGGGCGCCATGCCAATCCTGGGAGATCAGCCGGGTTCCATCGGGCGCAAAGAGGGCTCCTCGGGCTTCGGTGGCATGATTCGTGAGATTCAACAGGCGCGCGCCATCCGAGCATCGCCAGACCTGAACCGAGGTGCCGGAGGCCGAAGCGAGGTTCTGGCCATCCGGCGAATACGCCAAGCCGTTGACGTAGAGATTGGACACGTTGATTGTCCGCAAGAGCTGCCAGTCGGAGACTTGCCACACTTTAACACGATCGTCGTTGTAGGCGGCCGATGCCAGTTGCGTTCCATCCGGTGAAAAGACGACATTCCAGGTGTAACTCGAGTGACCTTCCAGCGTGCGGGCGACCGTCCAGCTCGAAGTGTCCCAGATCTTGATGGTTTGGTCTTTACTGCCGGAGGCGAGCCATCGGCCGTCGGGCGAAAAGGAGACCGAACTGACAAAATCCGTATGCCCTTGCAGGGTCAGCAGATCGAGCCCTTGCTGAGGATCCCAGAGCTTGATGGTCTGGTCCGGCCCGGCGGAGGCCAGGAGGTTGCCGTTGGGGGAAAAGGCCACTCCGGAGATCCCGTTCGTATAGAGGGGGCCGGTCCATAATAACGTGCCATCCCCAATCCGTCGCACCTGGATTTCGTCGCTGCTCGTCGCGACCAGCCCGGCAGGTTCCGAGACCGCCATTCGATAGATGAAACTGCTGTGGGTGGTCAGCACGGTCCGGAGCAGAAATCCATCCGACATTCGCCAAAATTTAAGGGTGCCGTCCCCTGTGGAAACCAGGACTTGGCCTTGGTCCAGGAATGCGAGCGCTTGCCGGGTCAATCCCCCGAAGTGCCCGCCCTGTTTCCAGAATATCTCGAGCGGCTCCTGAGCCTGGAGACGACTGCTGGCGACGCCCAAACAGGCGCTGGCAAGAAAAACAAGGGTCCATTTGGGATTCATATCATCTTACACTCGTTCCCTGCGCCGGATAATTTCAGCAGAAAAAGTGCCAACCGATACACGACATCATAAATAATGTGCATGCCGCAGTATTTATGACGTCCTGTATAACTGCCCGAAAACGAAGCTCGCGCTCGGGCGGGAGTGGTTTTACAGGGATCCGGCCGGAACACAAGGTTTTCCGGGAAAAGGCCGGTTACACGGGGATCGGCCCGCGGCTCGTTCTGTCGGGCGAGGAGGAATCCTCCGGTCTGGCCGGGATGGCCGCGAGGAGGAGAATCCCGATCATCAGAACAGCCGAGCCGGCCAGCGTCAGGGACCAGGGAAGAAACGGGTTCGAGGCGGAATCGGCGACTGAATCCTGCGCGGCGGTGTTCAGGAGGGTCAGGGGAATCCCATTGTTAAGGGCGTGGGCCAGGATGCCGCAGCTGATGGAGCCTGTTTTCCAGACCAGCCAACCCAAGAGCACTCCCAGGCAGAGGGTGGGGAGCAGGCGGTATATCGAGGCGTGCGCCAGACCGAACAGCAGGGCGCTGATGAGAATGGCTGGCCAGCGTCCCAGGCGCCGCAAGGCCGCGAGGATGAAGCCGCGGAAAAAGAATTCCTCGCACACGGCGGGGATTAAAGCCAAGACCAGCCAGACCGTCCACAACGGGGGGGTGTCCTGGCGCAGAAGGAGGATTTTTTCCATCGCCTTCACAAAAGACTCGGGGGGCGGCAAAAGCCGGATCAGGATCCCTCCGATGAAGGTCCAGGCGGAACCTCCGATCAAAACAGCCGCGAGCAGCCCCGCCCCTGTGGGCCGGCCCAGGGCGAAGGTCCGGCGGGGCGAGAAACCCAAGGCCAACGTCAATAGGACGACCGGGAGCAGGAAAAAGCCCAGTTCACTCACGACCACACTGGTGATGATCTCCGAATCCTGCAGCAGCAGGCTCCCATAGAAAACCACCGTAATCAGGAAACCATAAACCACGGCGGCCAGCGCGGGCGAAGGGTCCTCGTTCCGGGGCGCTGTGCGGGAGAACAACGTCGAGAACGTCCCGTGGCCGCCCAGGAGGATTTGTTCGCGCGCAAAGACGCGAGAGGCCAGCAGCAACGCAAGCCCGGCATGCGCCACACAGGAAATCAAGGTGAGAAAAACGAGTTCCGCTTGGAGTTCTCCCATAAAAAGAGCCTTGATCAACAGGGCGATATTGGCGAGAGGAATGAAGGAGTTCCAGACGTTCAACTCCAGGTCTGGAATCAGGGTGATGGCCCCCGGGAACATGACCAGGAAGATGACAGGAGTGAGAAAGTTTTGGCCGTCTTTGAAATCCCTCGCAAACACCGCCACAGCCAGGTAGACGGCCGACACAATGAACGCAACCGGTATGAGCAGCAGAAAGGCCAGCAGATACGTGGACAGGCCGACCTGGACATTCATCTCCGAGGGCAGCATCCGCGCCGTCGTTGCCGCCACGCTGGCAAAGTTGGCCAGGGCCGCCAGCAGTGAAATGCTCCACACCGCCAGAAACTTGCCGCCGATGACCTCCGAGCAGTGGATCGGGGCGCAGAGCAGGGTCTGCATCGTGTTGCGCTCCTTCTCGCCCGCGGTCAGATCAATGGCGGCGTAGATGCCGCTCGATGCGGTGAGGACGATCAGGAGAAACGGAAGCAGCGAGCCCAACACCAAACCGGTCTGGCGACGATTCGGAGCGACGTTCCAGTTGTTGATTTGGAGCCCCGTCCCAAAGCCGGGTTCAAGGTCCAGGATTTGTTCCCGTTCGGCGACCAATGCCCGGCGGTACTGTCTGAGGGCTTCGGTTAAACGGCGCTCCGCTTCACGGGAGTCCCCCCGCACGCTGTCGCTGTAGATGGAAACCTGGCCCAGGCCATTTCGATCCAGCGCCCTGGCGATTCCCGGCCAGGGAATCAGCACCGCGTCGGCTTTTCTTTCCGTCAAGAGGCTTCGGGCCGCGATGAAAAATGGATCTTTGGCCATTTCGCCGTCGGTGGAGCGATCGGGTTTCATCGAAGATGAATTCGTCGGGGCCACCGCTTGGAGCCCTTCCGCGGTATCGCTCTCCAAATCCTTTCGCAAAACCTCGGAAATCCCGAGCCACGGTTGCAGGAGGATGTTGGTGTGTCTTTTGAGGTGATCACTCAGGGGAGCCGGGAGGTTGCCCCAGACCGCAATTTGAGAGGTCCGCGATTCCATCGACGCCTGGCGCGATTGAACGAGGGACCCGACAAAAAGAGACAAGGCCGGATACAGCAGGATCGGCAAACCGATCATCATGATCAATGTCCGCCTGTCCCGCAGGCTTTCCCGCAGTTCTTTCAGGAAGATGACAAGGACAATTCCCCAGCGCATAGGGCGTTAGCCAAATTGAGACGCGGGCCGGTCTTGCGTTCTCGAACCTCTCGCGATCCTGTTGGTGGGAGGCTCATGGCTTGGCATAGCACAGGAACGCGTCATTCAAATTCGAGCAGGCCGTTCGAACCAGGATATCGCCCACGGAACCGTGATCGAATACGAGGCCCTCGTGAAGCAAATAGATGCGGTCGCACAAGTATTCGGCTTCTCCCATAATATGCGTCGACAACAGGATGGCCCGGCCGGCCTCCCGTTCCCGCCGGATGGATTGGATAATGAACTGGCCCGTCACGACATCCAACGCGGTTGTGGGCTCGTCCAGAATCAACACTTCGGGCTCGTGCAGAAAGGCGCGCGCGATGTTTGCCCGCTGTTTTTGACCGGTCGAGAGCGTTCCGCAGCGCCGCTCGGCGAAGTCGCGCATTTCCAGCATGGCCACCAGTTCCTCGATGCGACGCCGCAGCCGGGATTCCTCCATCTGGTAAAGCTGTCCGAAATACCGCAGCATTTCAACCGGCGTCAGCCTTTGGTAAGGTTGCGTGTCTCCCGAAAGAAAACCCAGCCTGCGCTTGGCCTGAAGCGGATCTTCGCGCAGATCCACTCCTTGGATCCGGACCCAGCCCGCGCTGGGCGACAGGATCCCGGCCAGGATTCTCAACGCGGTGGTTTTTCCCGCGCCATTGGGGCCGAGCAGACCCACGATTTCTCCCGAGTGCACCTTCAGGCTGATGCCTTTCAGGGCTTGAATCGGCCCGAAGGACCTTTCCAGATTTTCCGCCTCGAGGATGGGAATCACAGGCTCCATCTTTCACCCAGGACCCGCGCCGCCAGGTTAATAGCGCCTGAGCTGGTAAAACCGCAACGCACCCGGCGCGAGGTTGGTGGCGACCAAGGCATCCCCCCGGTTCACGATGGGACGGTCGACGACCGACCAGACCGTGTTCGTCGATTTGAATGCGGGGGCCGATTCGAGCACAAACGTGATGCCCGACAGGGGCCACGCCAGGTTAAGGCGGTTTGAAGGGGCCGCGATCCCCTGGATTTGCGGGAGCTCGGCAGGAGAATCCGTCAATCCCATCAGATGCCTGCAGACCAGGGCCGCCAGAACGCTGGTCCCGGCGGCGTTCGGATGCACGGTGTCGGGGAACCACTCGGGATGCCCGGACATGGCTTCGTGCACATCGATGAGGGAATGCCCTGTGAGTTCGCAGAGGCCGCGAACCGCCGGGGCGATGTTGGTGCTCACAATGCCGGGATTAATGCTGAACGCGCCGGTCTTGTAGACGGGACACGGCGTGCAAAGGAACAGCCGGGGATGGCTGGGCAGGTTGGTGTAGACGGCGATCAAATCCAGATAATCCTGAACATAGTTTGTTCCGTACCGCCAGTTTTGAGGTTTCGAGTCGTTGCTGCCCAGTTTGATAATGACGATATCGGGGTGGAAATTGGTGCTGCTGGCAAAGGCCGATTGTTTCCAGTAGGGCATATCGCCTTTTTTCAAGAGGGTGGTTCCGCTCACGCCAAAGTTACGAACCTGGTATTGGGTTCCCATCAGCTTCGAAAGCTTGCCGGGGTAGCTTAGGTTCACGGGATCCGATAAACCGGATCCTTGGGTTATGCTGTCTCCCACGCAGGCGACCTTCAGGGGAACGGGGTCCGGAAGGGTGGCGCCTGGCGCCAGGGTCGCGGACAGAATGAGGAGGCAGACCGCGATCCAGGCCGGACCCGATCCATGGCAAGGCCGGGTTCTTGTGGCTTCAGCGGGCTGGAAATAGATGCGGAAGAACCAAGACATATCGTCAAGATAAAAGTATTTTCGCGCGAAGCAAGCCTTTAGACCGGTTGCCATAATAAGTTTCCGAATGGAAATCTATTTTGGCAATCGGTCTAGCACCCAGCAATTCTGCCGATAAGCCGATCGTTTCGGACGGCCGAGTTCCGCGAGGCCCTGGAATCCAATTTTTTGGACTCGCGGCGCTCCGAAGGGTTTCTGGAGCCAGAGGACCGGCGCGGTCATTTCCCGGATGGCGTTTGGGATGAATGTTCAGAGTCAGTCTTTTCGAATGACGCGGTAAAACCGCTGGCAGGCCGGCTCGAGAATTGAATCGACAAGCCGCGCGGTGTCACCGGTGGCTCGGATGCAATCTCCCAGGTTCATCCAGCCTTCGGAACCGGCGGTGTCCTGGAACTGGACCTGGTAGGTGCTGCCCGGTTGGCTGGCCCATTCGATCAGCAGTTGTCGTTCATTGGCCAGACAGGCGTTGTGAATGACGAGGGGCCGCGGATGGACTGGCGCCAGGCTGTTTTCGCTTCCAGGAGTGGGATAGGAGAAAAACGCGGCATTGCCAGTTTGGCCGTTGGGCCATCGGCCTTGGCTTACGTTGGGGAATTGTTGAGTGAACACGACCGCATCGACCAACCGGCCATCGGGTGAAAACAGGGCGATGGCTTCTCCGTCCTGATTCAGTTTAAAGTCCGCGTGAAGACTCTTTCCGGGTCCGTTAAGGGTGGGTTGGCCGTCAGCCCAGATCACCAGGTAAGCCTGAGGATTCAGCGTTGTGCCGGCCGGAATGATCCATCGGACCGCACTGGTCAGATTGTCGGTCAAGCTGTATCCCGACAGGTCGATTGCGGTTGCCGACGGATTGAACAACTCAAGCCAATCGGAAGACCGGCCGGTATCGGGATTCGGGAGACCATTGTCGTTCTCGGCCATCCACTCGTTGATCACAATAACTGGAAATGCGGGGCCAGGCATGTTGATCTGCCCCGGCGTGGGATTCGGGAGCAAGCCCCGAGAACCGGCCGGATTGTGAGGATTGAGAAAGCCGAAAGATTCATCGGCCTGGATCGGGCCGTAAGCAAGGTAATCCACCACGAGATCATCCTGGCCCAAGTGCTGGACCAGCGCCACCGAACCTGTGTCGCCTTCAAGACGCCAGTTCGCATGCCACTCGCCCGGGACGGTTTCCTCGGGATGCCCATCGAGCCACACGAGCCGGTATTGGCCGGGCTCGAGGATGGCGTCCTCCGGGAGACTCCAACCCATCGAGGCCTCGAGATGGGGGCGAAGACTCAGGCCAGCCAAGGCAATGGGTTTGGAGGAGAGGTTGACCAGTTCGACCCAGGGTTCGCGGTGTCCCTGTTGATCGGCGGGTCCGTGGGTGTTGATCGGTTGGACTTCGCTGAGGAACACCTCCGGCAAGGGAATGGCGTCCCAGGCGGTGGAATTGGGGGCGCCGGGAGTGGCGGCGCGATCAGGGGCCAGGGAATGCTCTGAGACCAGGGCGCCATCATCGGTGCGGATGGTTAGGTCGTTGCCGTTGGTGCTGGGAAGGTACCAGTAGCTCAACGTGTAGACCTGGCCCGGTTGGAGCGGGGAGATTGATTGCCAGAGCGCCGTATCTGTGGAACCGCCACCCCGACTGGCGATCAGGTGAAGGCTGGATTGCCCGGAGTGCCTGATCTGGGTGCTCAGGGTGGAGGCGGCGTGGTTGGAGGAGACCGTCCATGTATTCGTCAACGGCAATTCGAAGTCCCCGTTTTGAACCAGGTTTTCCCCTGGGTCAGAGTCAAGGCCGGCGACCAACCGGAGATCGTCCACATAGGTCTCTCCGCCCCAGTGGATCGAGGGATCTATCAGGCGTTTGAGTGAAAACGGCGCCGACATCGAGCCGTTGGGAGAGGACTGGCTGAAGGTGCCGGTGATGGTTTGTTTTTCCGGATCGAGTTTCCCTTGCCAGCGAACGGTGCCGGCCTCCGGGGGAAATTCGAAGGTCACTTTAAGCTCTTGGTATTGGACTTTGCCGAAGGGAACGCTGCCTTCTTCGCTGATGAATTCACCCGCCCAATGGGTGCCATTGCGATGGAAAATTGCGGACATAGGGTAGGATTGACCGGGGAACTCGATCGCCCCATCCCATGGGCCGGTGATATCGAGGGGATCGGAGGCTGCCTGCCGGGGAGAGTGATAAACCAACAGCTTGGATCCGGAAGCCTGTCCCGTGACACGCACCTGTTTCCAGACCGGGACTCGGAGGGATTCCGGATCGATGGCATACCAGTTGGCGGAACGATTATTGTCTTGAGGCGGATTTTTTAGCTGGAGCGAAGCTCCGGGCAGGCGGGCGGCTTGGGGCCAGGGGGGCGTGGAAGCGAAAGTGACCTCATCGAGGACTTCGTCGAGTTGCGGCACAGGGCCGCGTCGAACCAGACGCAACGTTTCTCCTTCGGTTTTCAGATTGCCCGCAAATTCGCCGATGATCTTCACGCCGTTGCCATAGACAGCGGTGAAGATCGCCCGGTTCTTGACTACAACCAGGAATTCTTTCGGACCGATGAGGGTGCCGGGCGGAAAGTCAAAGTCCGTTCCCTCCAGACGGCAGCCCGTCAAATCAAATACGCTCCGTGTCGAGGCATTATGAATCTCCACAAACTCGGCGCCCGCCTCGGAGGGAGAGGCCAGGATTTCATTGAGAACGAGAGCGCCGGCTGGCGACTCCATGGGGGCAGTGTTGATGAGGGTGAGGGCCGCCACGGCGGATCGCAGCAGAATGTCCTGGGCCGTGAATCCCTCGATGGCAAGCACGTTCGTGGGTTCAGGAAGGGGAACTTTCGCCTGCCAGCTCAAGAGGGACGTCCACACCACCGGGTAGGGCGTGCCATTAAACTTCATAGTGTCGACCTCGATCGGAGCGGTGCCCTCGAGCGTAATCCAATTCTGATTCGTGACCAGCGTTGGCCCCGCGATGTTCGTAACCGCGAAGGTGGCCGCGAAATTGGTGAGGTATCGCTGGAGGTAGGTTTGACGGGACCGAATCCAGGTTTTGATGCTGGCCGGAGAACCGACGGAAAGGCCGTTGGCCTTGAAGGCGGCATAGCGGGCGTCGAGGATAGGTTCGGCCTGTTCGAGCGCCATCGGGCCGGCGGCAATTTCCTGAAGATTGCGCAAATAGGCCCGGGCATACTGGGGATGGCTGTAGATTTTGGCCATGGCGCGATCGGCATAGTTGAATTGAAAGAGGTCATCACCGCTGGGCCCGTCGGAACCGCTATTGCCCAGCACGATATTAAAGTCCCAGATGAGGAGTTTCCAGGGCCCCTGGGTCGGTTTATAGGCGAACATGTTCTGGGCATTGCGATTGCCAAAGCTGTCCCAGTTGCCGACGGCGTGTTCCAGGGCAAAGGTGCGCAGCCATTGCGGCATGTCGGCCACCGCGCTCATGTTTTCCACATAAGGGCCTGAGAGCGGTGTCTGGGCGGCGTCGATCAGGCCGAAGAGGCTGGCATAATTGTTGGCGGTGCCGTTCATGGCGCGAGGGGCAAAGTTCCAGCGATAGCGGGCCAGTTTCTTCGCCCCACCCGTGGTAGTGTAATTATTGAGGGTGCACCAGGAGGCGAGCTGAAAACCGGGCGTGTTGGCTAGGCTCGAATCGAATTCGTACCACCCATTAATCTTGTAAAGGTCGCCATCGGGATCCTCGGGGAAATGCTCTCGGACCCCATCGGCATTCGGCACCTGGGTGTCTTCCATGAGCGAGCCTCGTCGGACGCCATTGACGTAGGTGACGACGTAACGCTGGTAGTTCCAGGGCAGGTCCAGTTGGCGGGCCATCCAGTAGGCGACCTGCTCGCGCTGGATCGAGGGATCGTCTCCGGGACTGTTGCCGGGTGCATGCAATTTGTTGAACGAGGAGGTGCCCAGCAGCTGATTGTCCTCGGGAAACCGCAGGGCGTAACTGCAGGCCGGGCCGGTCGGCGAATTATAGAGAGTCTGGTGCCAGGGACTTCCGGTCAGTCGCGCGCCCATGTTGTAGACCACGCGTTCGTTCCCATATACAAATGTGCCGTCGAGGTCTTCGTTGCTCAGCACGGGCCGGCTTTTCCAGGCATTCACGGTGGCAGTGGATAACCATAAGCGATAGGTGCCGAAACTGCTGACTGGTTTGGCTTCGCCGAAACGCACCAGACATTCCCGCGCCGGGGCGTCGTCCGGGAACCTCGCGTGGGTTCCGTCCGAAGAACCATCCCGGGCCTCCAGGTAAAAGGCGACGGTTACCCCACCCGCCTGGCCGGGAATCCGGGCGCTGTAACAGCCATCCCCCGCCGCCTCGTCCCCAAGGGTTCCGTCATCGAGCATGGGCGCATGGATCCAGTTGGCGCCCGGATCCAAGCGATAAACCAAGTCCAGGCCGGCCACTCCATCGGAGTCCTGAACGCGGGCCGTCACCAGGGTGTCCTGGCCGGATTCAGGCAGGGCAGGTTGATGGTTGACCGCATAAACGGCGGGGCCTGCGTTGGCAACCGCCCGGCTATTGGGCAGTCCTGGAGTTCCCAAATTGGCGGGGATCAACATGCGGCCTGTGGCCTCGAGATAGTTGCCTTTGAGGCGAACTACGATTTCCGGAAATCCGCACAGCCACCGGACCCTCGCTCGCAGGGTGGCCGTTTCGCCAGGAACCAGCAGCGAGCTGCGTGTGATGGGGGACCGGATACAGTTGACGCCGGTGTCTCCCTGGTTGGACGCCCGCACATGCAACGATTGGGTGCTGTCGAAGCCTTCCGTGGTTTCCAGGCTGGATCGCACATGATCACCGCGCGTCACCCACGGAGCTATGCCGGACTCGAAGCCAGGATTGGCCAGAAGATTGGTGCCGGTTCCCTGGCTCAGAATCTCCACATTGTCCACAAGACACTCGCCGGCTTCCAGCAGGAGAATCTGGACCGAGTCCATGCTCCCCACCCCGAGATCCAGCACGCCGGTGGCTTCGACAGACGTCCAACCAGCCTTTCGGGTTTCATCGCTGTCGGCCCAGTTGGCGGCCAGCCGGGCATTGCTCCGGGCATCGATCAGTTCGAGGCTGCTCCCGCCGCCGTCAGACCATCGTCCCCAACGTCCCCCGGTGCCATAGGTGACCTCGGTCACCTCCACAAATCCTCGCTCCGTCAGTCCCGAGTTGGCGTCCACGTTCTGTTCCGGACGCGCCAAGGCCAAACGCTCGCCGCTGTTCGAGAGTTTGCCCGCAAAATCTCCGACACAATTCGCCGCATTGAGGTGCGCATAATTTTGCCGGAGATGCCCAGCGTTTTTTGCCACCACCAAATACCCCCCCGCGGGAAGAATCGTGCCCGCTGGAAATTCATAGTCGATCCCGGACGTGAATCTCCATCCGCCGAGATCCGCCGCAGACGATCCCCGGTTGTGCAATTCGAGGTATTCATCGTCCTCCTGCTCCGAAATGGGATGATACATGATCTCATGGATGACAATGTCCGAAGATTGACGGAGCGCATTGGCGGATCCCGGGGTGGGCGCCGAGAGGGGATAAAGTTCGGGCGCCCCATCTGGATCACAGCCGACGGTGACTCCCGGTCCCTGGGCGCCAATCGACAAGGCTTTCAGCACCCGGGTGCCATCCGGATTCACCCAATACAGACGCTCGCCGGTGGCGTTCAGGCCGAAGCCCAGGCTGGATTCCCTGAACACCGCGAATCCGCGTGGCCCCAGCACGGTGCCGTCCGGGATGCGAAATTTGTTGACCGTTGGATCGTCGCTGAGGAAACAGCCTGAGATATCGATGGGTGCCGCGCTTGGATTGTAGAGTTCGACGAAATCCTCTTCGGGGGAGTCGCTGTTGGCGAGGACCTCGTTGATGACCACGTGATCCAGAGGAGCATCGGGCAATCCGTCAACCCCTCCGGGCGATCCGCCTTTGTTCCCGCTGTGGGACCACGCCGACGGATTGGCCTCACCAAAAGAAGGACGCGCCAGGACCAGCGAATGGCCGGTCCCATCGGCCGCGACCGGCCAGGGATGGCTGTCTTCATACGCTACTTCAAGCAGAACCGACCCGATCCGGTTGAGCAGACGAATCGTTCCCGAAGATTTCAGCGCCCCCGTGAAAGATCCGTAGACGCTGGCCAATCCGTAGACCGCCTTCAGATCGTCCACCGATCGAGCGACCACCAGGAAGCCGCCCCCGGGAATGAGGGTGCCTTCGGGAAAAACATAATTCACCTCTCCCGAGATCCGGTAACCACTGAGGTCTTCATAAAACGGATTCGCATTGAAAAGTTCGATGAATTCGAGCTGCCGGCCATCGGTTCGTTGAGGGGGGTGGTACATGATTTCGGTGATCGCCAGGCCGGTTTTGCGGCTGCTCGGGCCGAGGGGCTCGCGAGGAAGCCTCCGGGCTTCTCCGGGATTCCGCGCGTCCCGCAATTCCTCGAAGCGGGCTTTGACGGGAGCGTTGTCCGCTCCTCCTCCGGCCACCAGTCCCACCTGGACGGTGTTGGACAAGGCCAGTTCAACCGATCCTAAAACGCGCCAGTCTTCCCCGTTGCAGCTGGCGTAGCCCGTGAACACGGTTCCCGCCCGTCGCATCCGCAGCCATGTCAAGGGATAATTCACGGGAAACGAACCGGTGGCGGCTGTCATGGCGCCTGGATCTTTGCGGCTTTGAAAGAAACAGCCGCACAAGGTGGGCGTGGCGACCGCGGCGGCGGCACGGCTGTCCGCCGCGAGGGATTCCCGCGCCATCAGGCCCGCCTTGGCCCAGAGATCGCCGGCGTCCAGGGCGATTATCCGGACCTGAACATCAAAGTCTCCCGTGCGTGTTTCAAACAGAAACCGGCCCTGATCGGCCACTCCCCCGATTGGGGCGCCGGTGGTTGTGAGCACGTAGCCGTTCGTGACGACCAGGGTGCCGCCAGGCTTGGCGGGCGCGCCCAGGTCTTCCGAGACCATTTCGCCGCGCGCAAGAACATTGCCCAATAGGAAACTGGCGGCCTGCGCAACACTCAGCCAGGGCAGGATCCAACGACTGGCCTTCTCCAAACGAAAACACTGCTTCATAGATCAGATGCTTTAACCCGCCGCGCCGTGTTCGGGTTACATCGGGTTCGTGATCGAGGCGCGCCAATAGGACCCCGCTCGCGGAGATTAGTTACGGGGAAAATGGAGGATTCGGACGCAAAAGGTCAGGTGGACGGCGGCGGCGTACCGATGGGTTTGACCGGGAAAAGACCAGGGGTGGATGAGGGGGGGTATCCGAGGATTTTTCTGACGCGATTCAGCAGTTCGGTGGGGCTGAAGGGTTTGATGACATAATCGGCGGCGCCGAGGTCGAGGCCACGCTGCATGTCGGCGTTCTGTGTGCGCGCCGTCAGCATGACCACGGGAATCTGCCTCAGTTCGGGCGATTCCTTCAAGCGATGCAGCACCTCGAAGCCATCGAGCAGAGGCATCATGCCATCCAGAATCACCAGGTCGGGTTTTTCGGTTCGCACCAGGCTCAGGGCGGCTTCTCCGTCTTTGGCCATGACGACTGCAAAACCACTTTGCTTCAGCTTGAAATTAATCAACTGAAGTGTCATGGGATCATCCTCAGCCACTAGGATCTTCGTCATGCCGCAAAACTACACTCCCCTTGGACGCAAACAAGCCAATTCAAAGCGCCGGATCGGATTTCGACGCCATGGCCACGGCCATCGCAAAACGCCGCATCTTGTCCGCATCCTTCTTGCCGGGGGCCGACTCCACGCCGCTGGACACGTCCACGGCGTAAGGCCGCACCTGTTCGATGGCGGACGCCACATTGCCGGGGTGGAGGCCTCCGGCCAGGATAATCGGCCGCCCCCACGCCAGGGTCTCTCGAGCCAGCGACCAGTCGAAGGCTGTGCCGGTGCCTCCGGACCGGCCCGGAACATGGGTGTCCAGCAGCCAGGCATCGGTCGCGAAACGCGGCAAATCCACCAGCGAATCCCGGTCCCGAATACGAAAAGCCTTGATGACCCGCACCCCCGGCCAGCCTCGGCAGAATTCGGGGCTTTCGGCTCCGTGCAACTGCACCGCGCCGAGCCCGCATCGTTGCGCGGTGCTCCAAATCGTTTCCCGGTCGGCATCGACAAACACGCCGACCGTCGCCACCAAGGGCGGCAGACAGCGAATGATTTCCGCCGCGGCACCGGCGTCCACCTGCCGCGGACTGTTTGCAACAAAGACAAATCCCAATGCGTCCGCGCCCGCCGCGATCGCTTCGAGCGCATCCTCGCGGTTTGTAATCCCGCAGATCTTGATTCGGGTCCGAGTCATCGGCGCCCTGATTTAGACATATCCGACGGCTCGGAATCACGAAAAATCACTCGTGACCCGGAGGCTTGTTCCTGTCATGCTGAGGGGGTGACGCTGATCGAAGCCCAGGTTTTATTGGACGACTTTCGCGCCGATCGAGCGACGCGCGAGCAGGTGCTCCAGGCATTCCAGGCCGCGCCGCTGGCGGACCTGGGATACGCCCAGGTCGACACCCATCGTTCGTTGCGGCAGGGATTCCCCGAGGTGATCTACGGTGCGGGCAAGACTCCAGAGCAGGTGGCGGGCATTGCGGAAAAAATCCTGGAACGGGAAACCTGTGTTCTGGCGACGCGGGTCACGCCCGATCACGCCCGGCTCTTTCAATCGCGTTTTCCGGAAGCGGTCTACCACGCCGAAGCCCGGTGTCTAACCCTGGAAAAGAGGCCTCATCCCAAGCGTTCGGGCACCATCGCCGTGCTCTGCGCGGGCACCAGTGATCTCCCCGTGGCGGAAGAGGCCGCTGTGACGGCCGACATTATGGGCAACCGGGTGGAGCGCCTGTACGACGTGGGCGTGGCCGGATTGCACCGGCTGCTGGCGCGGCTGGATCTCATCCAACAGGCTCGGGTTCTGGTGGTGGTGGCGGGGATGGAGGGGGCGCTGCCCAGCGTCGTGGCCGGATTGGTGTCCCGCCCGGTAATCGCGGTCCCGACCAGCGTGGGTTACGGGGCCAGTTTTGGCGGCGTGGCCGCCTTGCTCGGGATGTTGAATAGTTGTGGCAGCGGGGTTACCGTGGTCAATATCGACAACGGCTTTGGCGGCGGTTACGCGGCCAGCCTGATGAACGCCCTGGCAGCCGGCGAGTGAAGGCTCAACGCTTGCGGCCGAGGCCAAAACCACATCGAACAAACGGCATCGTATGACAACACTTTACCTGGACATCTTCAGTGGCATCAGTGGCGACATGTTTCTGGCCGCGCTGATGGATCTGGGGCTGGATCAGTCCCAGCTGGAGTCGCAGCTTCAACGTCTGGGCGTCGGCGGATATCACCTCCACGTGGCGCGCGATCGGCAAAACCAGATCGAAGGAACCCGTCTCACCGTTCATTGCCATCCCGCCGAATCCCCGTCCCCTGAGCACTCCGAGTCCGACCACGGACACCCCCACCCGCCCCATCACGCTGAGCCCTCTCACTCGCAGGGACGTTCCTTTGCCGACATCCGAAACCTGATCCGGACCAGCCCCCTCTCCGACTGGGTGAAACAGAAGTCCATCGCCGTTTTTGAACGCATCGCCCTGGCCGAAGGCCGGATTCATGGCTGTCCGGTCGAGGCGGTCCATTTTCATGAGGTCGGCGCGGTGGACTCGATTGTGGACATTGTGGGGGCATGCGTTGCCTTGGAGATGCTGGGCAAACCGCGAGTGCTGGCCGGACCGGTCGTGGAAGGCACCGGCTGGATTGAGTGTGCTCACGGCCGTCTGCCGCTTCCGGCGCCAGCGACCCTCGCGATCCTCGGCGCCCGCGGGATAGCCATCACCCAATGTGATGTCCCCACGGAAATGGTCACTCCCACCGGAGCGGCCATCATGGCTGAGTTCGTCGAGCACTTTGGACCGATGAGCAGCCTGGTAGCCAGCAAGGTCGGATACGGCCTGGGGACTCGAGTCTTTCGCGATCGTCCAAATGTCCTGAGAATCGTGCTCAGCGAGGCCCCTGCGGCGGTCCATGACTGGGAAGTAGACCAGATTGGCGTCCTGGAGACCAATATCGACGATCTAAATCCTGAAGTGCTTGGGCACTTTGTTGATCTCGCCCTCAGCCAGGGGGCGCTGGACGTGTTTCACACGGCGGTGCAAATGAAGAAGAACCGGCCCGGAGTGAAACTGACCGTCCTCTGTTCGCAAACCGACATGGATCGATTGACCGAACTGATGCTCTTGGAGACCAGCGCTTTTGGGGTGCGGCGCCATGTGATGGAACGTCGCAAACTGGTCCGGGAATTTGCCGTAGTGGACACTCCGTTCGGCCCCCTCAAAGTCAAGCTTGGCAAGTTGGACGGCCAGGTCGTCCAGGCATCCCCCGAATATGAATCCTGCAAGGGATTGGCCCAGCAGGCGGGTGTGCCCTTAAAGCAAATCTACGAATTCGCCAATGAATTCTACCACGAAAACGCCCAGCTATGATCGATGCTGAACTCCTAACTATCCTCTGCTGCCCGGAAACCCATCAGAGCCTCGAGTGGGCCGACGCGCCATTAATCGCCGAGGTCAACCGCAAGATCGCAGGCGGCCAGGCCTCCAATCGGGGAGGAAAAACGGTCACAGAACCGATCGAAAACGGTCTCCTCCGGTCCGATCGGACTGTCCTCTATCCTGTCCGTGACGGGATTCCAGTGCTTTTGGTTGAGGAAGGCATTCTGTTGTAGTCCAGGAAAATTAATCCGTCCTTGATCTTCAGCGGAATGGGTTTGAGCTTTTGCCCCGCGCAAGGCCCCTCGACGCAGAGGCCCGACCTTGGATCATAGAGCGCGCTATGCGTCTGGCAGATGAAATATCGGCCGTCTCGCGTGAAGAACCGGCCCAGGCCATAATCCAGAGACACCGGCAGATGACGGCATTCGTTTTCAAACGCCACCACCTGACCCTGGTAACAGGCCACAAAACCCTCGATCTTCTTACGCCCGCGTTTAAAGTTAAACTTAACGGAACGACCTTCGGTCATTTCCTCGACAGTGGCCAGGGGGGATTGCTTTGGCATGGGTTGCGATCGGTACAGTGCGGCTCGCGCCGTTCCGTCACCGTTCCCTTATTCATAGAACGAAGGGACGGCTCAAGGCAAGCCGGTTTGGTCCTCGATGAAAAAGCCGTTGTCTTTGGGCATCCGTTTCCGGATGATGGGTGGCACCAATGAACTGGCGTATACTGCGTCATGCCGCCTGGTTGGATAGCCGGGCGCACTTTGTGGCGGGCATTCCCCAAGGAGGCGCCTTGCTGGATCTGGGCACCTCCGATGGCGAAACTCTGGGTCACTTTGGCGAATTGCGGCCCGATCTCCGCCTGCGCGCGGTCGATCTGGGAAATCCTCCCTCGCCGGATCGTGTGCGGTGTGAATTCCACCGGGCGGATTTGGAACAGGACCGGCTCCCTTGGGGGGATGGCTCCATGGATGCCATCACGTGCATGCATCTTGTGGAGCATCTCCGCCGTTACGATCATCTGATGCGGGAAATCGCCCGCTTGCTGCGCCCGGGCGGCCGTCTCTATCTGGAAACCCCGCATCCCCGCACCGCCTTTTACTCGAGCGCTTCGCATGAGGCGGCCGGCACGTTCACCTTGAATTTTTACGATGACCCCACCCATGTGCGGCCGGTGTCCACCGGGGAAATGGCCCGGTGGTGCCGGGAGGCCGGATTAGTCGTGATGCGCACCGGCATTTCCCGCAACTGGCTGTTCGCTGCCTCCTGGCCCTGGTACTGGCCGCGGCGTTCGAGCCGCCAGAAATGGACCGCGCGAAGCCACTGGCTCGGTTGGTCTGCCTTCCTGACCGCCACAAAATAGTTACAAATTATTAGCGTTGAATTTCTTTGAGAATGATTCTAAAAGATTGATCATATTAATAAACGTTTGCCCGTGATTTTGATTTTACTGCTGTTTTTTTGCTCCGGCGCGACCGCTTTGGTTTACGAAGTCCTGTGGGCAAAACATCTCTCCTTGATGTTTGGCAGCACGATCCAGGCGCAGGCTTTGGTTTTGGCGGTCTTTATGGGAGGGTTGGCTGCTGGAAACCGCCTGGCGGGCATCTGGGCGGATCGTTGGCGATGGCCGTTGAAAATGTATGGTTTCCTGGAGATCGGCATCGCCCTGTATGCCTGTTTTTTTCCCAAATGGTTCGAATGGACAGACCGGATTCTGGTGGGGGTAGGCCCCTGGCTGGCCGGTCGGGGGCTGCTATTCCTCTTATTCAACTGCGCGTTGGGAGCCGGATTGCTGTTGGTGCCGACAACCCTCATGGGGGCCACCCTGCCTTTCCTGGCGGGGTGGCTCGAGCGACAGGGCGTGGACTCGGGACGGCGCATTGCCCGATTTTATGCGCTGAACAGCTTAGGGGCGGTGCTGGGGGCTTGGCTCGCCGGGTTTTGGCTGGTCCGGGCGTTGGGATTGGATGCGTCGATTCGGATGGCGGCCTTGTTGAACGGTCTGGTTGGGGCCGCGGCGGTCTTGATGGGCAGCCGAGAGCAGCTGGATCCCGCGACCGCCCAAAACCAATCCATTCCCGGCCGGGATGCGGTGTCG